>Ga0123354_10000755_pt1 | contig 34986 bp, 27 predicted proteins | sample TergutLab28metaG_2_FD_97872 | JGI IMG/M metagenome (GOLD analysis project Ga0123354, IMG submission 97872) | Labiotermes labralis P4 segment gut microbial communities from Petit-Saut dam, French Guiana - Lab288 P4 | ecosystem: Host-associated > Arthropoda: Insects > Digestive system > Gut ... | reverse complement strand
TGAGCCGATGACGGGACTTGAACCCGTGACCTCTTCCTTACCAAGGAAGTGCTCTACCGCTGAGCTACATAGGCAAAATTGAGCGGGAAACGGGGCTCAAACCCGCGACCCTCAGCTTGGAAGGCTGATGCTCTATCGACTGAGCTATTCCCGCGATTCTTAGTTGAAAGTTGAGAATTGAAAGTGGAAAGTTATTTTTCATTTTCAACTTTCAATTTTCCATTTTCAACTAAATTTGTGGGCGAAGATGGATTCGAACCACCGAAGGCGTACGCCAGCAGATTTACAGTCTGCCCCATTTGGCCACTCTGGTATTCGCCCTTTTTTAGTTGAAAGTTAAGAATTGAAAGTGGAAAATTACTTTTCATTTTCAACTTTCAATTTTCCATTCTCAACTGACCTGAGCCTCTTGTCGGATTCGAACCAACGACCCCGAGATTACAAATCACGTGCTCTGGCCAACTGAGCTAAAGAGGCATTTCTCTATATTTAAAAACCGTTTCAAAAGATTACCCTCTAAAACGGCTTGCAAATTTAGATATTTTTTTTTACATACAAAACTTTTATGATTTTTTTTTCGAGGAATGTATTAAAAGACTCCTCACTTCGTTCGGAATGACGGTTGGTGCACCATGTAGAGACGTTGTGCACAACGTCTCTACGGCGCGCACCGGAAACAACAGTGCTAATTGGTATATTTCTTTTTTCGGACGATATAGAAAGCCGAACCGAATAAGGAGAGAAAAATCAACGGCAACACCACATTTGAAACTTGCCAAAATTTACGTTGTCCGATTATAGCCGGTTTATTTAGTAACCGGAGTTTTATTTCTCTCGACCGGAGCGCCATCCAGCCTTCGTCGTCGGTTAAATAATTGACGGCGTTTAATATGAAATCTCTATTCCCGAATTGTTGGTTCATATAGCGGTCAAAACCTAATGGCACAATAGTGGTATTTTCGCCGTAACCTTGTACCTCGTTTTGGATGATACTTCCGTCGGCGACAACAATCATCTTTGTCGGTTTGCTTTCGGTGAGCGTCTTTTCTCGTGTGCGAACGCCTTCGGGTATCATCCTGTTGGTAAATACGGACGGAAAAATTCCCTCCATTGATGCAGAGACGATTGCGTGACGTGTATTAAAGAAATAACCGCTTTTTTCAATATTTATAATATCCATTGTTACCAGAGACGGCATTGTTTGGATGCGGGTTCCGGTCGAGGTAAGCAACAGAATATCTCTTTGTACTTGTAAATCTTCGCCTACAAAATCCAGCGAACTGGGAAATTGCGCTTTTACCGGCGTCAGGTTTTTAGTTACGGGATGTTCGGGCGAGGTCAGCAAAAGAGGGGAATAAAACCAAGGTGCAGGTTCAAATCTTGCAGGCTCTCCGGCTGCCGCCACATTAACGGGAACCAGTACGCTCTGCACATCGAGTACCAGCACCGGATTAATGCGGATTCCGTATTTAAACAACTGGTCGGATAGATTTACGTCGAGCGGAATTCCCATTGTCTCGGAATAAATGGAGAGACTGTCCAACGAAACTTTCACACCATCCACCAGCCAAAGCGCTTTTCCTCCGCGCATAATGTATTGGTCTATTATATATTTATCTTTTTCCGGGAATTTTTCTTGAGGGGCTGCAATAATAATAGCGGAATATGGATTCAAAATAGACGGATCGTCGCCGATAACGCCCCTGTCGATTTGATAATAACGGCTTAATGCTTGTGTTATATCATACGTGTAAATCTCCGGCAATTCTCCATGACCTTCTATAAATGCTACTTTCGGAGTTTCGGTTGTCGTGAGGAGGCGGATCGCGCTTGTCAATTCAAATTCGAGGTTTTGAATGGAAATATTCAGATTTTCTTCTCCCGATTTGCCCGGCAGGTTCTTAAGCAGATTTACCGCCCATGTTTTTCCTTTATACGATATCTCCAACCAAGGGAATACAATTTTTTGAATGGTTTTTCCCTCTTTGTCCTTGTCATGAACCATTGTTCCCAATATTCCTCTTTTTGCCAATTCTTCGTATTTTTTTTCCCGTTCCGGATTGGTCGGGGCGGCAGACGGGTTGATAAATTCATATTTTAAATTTCCGCCCGAATAGGCGTTAAATTCGTCTAGCATCTCGCGTGTTGCTTTCCGCAACCGCAAAAAACCGGAGTTCAAGTCGCCGTCTAAGTAAATTTTGAAAGTGAGATCATCGTCCAAACCTCTTAATAACCTTTTCGTATTATCGGAAATACTGTATCGTTTTTCGGATGTTAAGTCCAACCGGAAAAAATATTTTTCGGAAATAAAATAAACGATAATAATTGCGATACTGAAAAATAGTATACTTAATCCTTTTTTTATCATAAATCTAACTGTTATACTGCCTCTGAAATAACATATTTTTCCGAATAATTAGATACAGGATTTACGCCAAATATGGTATTTGCGCTAATATTCAGTTTCTCGTACATCGCTTTGGCAACTTGCAATGTAGGTTCTTTGCCCGACAAATACTCACTAATACGAGAAGGACTTACGTGTAGCATAGCCGCCAGTTGTCCCTGATTAATGTCCATCTCATACATACGAAGTTTTAACACTTCAGCAAGCGTTGGAATAGCTATCGGATAGTGTTTATTTTCGTATTCTTCTACCAAATTGGAAAGGAAATCCAATTCTATTGCTTCCGGTATAGTGTTATAGTTGTCATCTGTTACTATGGAAAGCAATTCATCAATGCGCTTAGTAATAGCATTATATTCTCTTTCATTTGTAATACGATTCATATTCTTAAATTTTAAATCGTTGAACAATCTATCTTATCATATTCCGCATGAGTACCGATAAAACGCACATAAACATATTTTGGAATGAAAAATACGATGGCAACCAATCGGTAAGTATTTCCTTTTATATTGAAAACAAACCGCTTATTTCCAATTGCATCAACTGTATTAAAGGTCTTTTTCATTTCGGCAAAATTATGCCATTCTGCTTCCTTTGTTTTGTTATACCAATCTTCCAATGCTGCTTTGGAATCAGGGTGTTGCATATAATATTCAACCAATGCTTTATATACAAAAATTCTCATGCTTTATATACTTGATTACAAAAATACAATAAATTTTCCATGTTTCAAAATAAATTTCCAAAAATTGTTATTTTTTGTTATTAACAAGACAGCTTCAAGTCAACTCGTCAATAGAGTAGAAGCCCTCATTTCCACTCCAACGTCTCTATCAAACGAATAATGTCTTCTCTGATAAATGCCGAAACCGGCGCTATCGAGTCTTTATTCGGGGAAACGTTGAAATATAATGCTCCTCTGAAAAAATTATGAACGCTATCAGTCAAAATAAATTGAATGCCGGAGGCTGTATTTCCCTTCAACTCGTACAAAATGCCGTATACTTTTCGTTCTGCATTCTCGTAAGGCTGCTCCGTTATGGCATCCGCTTTTACCGTATGTTTATAAACGAACGAGCGGGAATCTTCCGAAATTTCCTGAAAGTTATTTTCAATTTTCTTGTAACTGCTATATATCCGGGCATTGAATTGCGGATATACAATGTCTATCCAAAAAGAATCGCGAGCGGCTCCTTTCGGAATAACTTTGGCGATATTGGCGTATTCAAAAGTGTACGGATAAGCGGGTTCGTTAAATGTTTCATACCTCTTTTCGGGCAAGTCGATCCGAAAATAGCCGCGAGGTTTCGGGATATATTCGCTGCATCCGCATAAAAACAGGAACAGAAAACACAAAGGAATATATTTTTTTATTATTGACATCATACTACGGTATTTGCATTTTTACTTTTTTGATTCGCCGGTTATCGGCGGACACGATTTGGAAAGTGTAATCATTATATTCGATCTCCTCTCCTACTGCCGGAATATCTCCTTTAAGCTCCAATATTAATCCTGCCAACGTATCGGCGTCGGAATGGATGTCTGCAAATTTTTCTTTATCCACATTCGGAATTTTGTAGAAATCGTTGAGAAGCAACTTCCCTTCCAATACATAATTTTTTTCGTCTATCGAGGTATAGAGCTTTTGTTCCTCGTCATCATGCTCGTCGCAAATATCGCCGACGATCACTTCCAGAATGTCTTCCAATGTTACGATTCCCGAAGTTCCGCCAAACTCGTCCACGACAATCGCCATGTGGATATGTTTCGCCTGAAATTCTTTCAACAAATCGTCTATTTTTTTCGTTTCGGGAATAAAATAGGCTTCCCTTATCAACGCCTGCCAGTTGAAAGAAGGCTCTTTGCCAATGTATTTCAGCAAATCCTTGATATAAAGAATCCCTTTTACATTGTCTATCGAATCTTCATAAACAGGAAGACGCGAATATTCCGACTCGCGGATAATACGGATGACCGTTTCAAAATCGCTTTTCAAATCAACATCAACAATATCAACGCGAGGTTTCATAATTTCGTCTACATTGATGCGCCCAAAATTGACAATTCCCTGCAAAATTTCTTTTTCTTCCTTTTTTTCTACTGCCGTCAACTTCAATGTTTCGGAAAGTTCGCCAATGGAAATGTTACGATATGTTTTTGATTCCAACCGCTTTTCCACAATAGAGGTCAACCGCAAAAAAAGCTTGACAAAAGGATAAAAAACAACAAACAGCATGCGAACCATCCGGGAAGAGCGACTCAAAAGAGAGAGGCGCTTCTTCCTCTTTAATAATTCGGGAAGAAATTCGCTGAAAAGCAGAACGATAAACGTAATAATGAGAAAAATAATCGCCCAACAGACAACATTTGGCAAAGCAGCGGTTTTGAGCGCTCTGCCTAACAGCAGAATCGAACTCATGATGACGGTTATCAATAATGCATAGTAACAAAGGACAACCGTTCCCAATGTTTGTAATGGCGCATTGAGCAGAAATTGAAGCGATTTGTCGCTTTTTTTTGTTGAAAACCGGATCTCTTTTTCTTCCTTGTTTGTCAAAGAGAAAAAAGAGGTTTCGAAAAAAGACAAAACAGTCAACAGTACAAGCAAAAATAGGGTAAAAGCGAAGATAATGATATAGACTTCTATTCCCCACGTTCGGGAGGGATCTGCCATATCATCAATCATGCCCAATAAAAAAGATGAGTCCAAGTATAGAATAATTCGTTAAACAATAGCAAGGACGGATATTTTCCGTCCCTGCAAATATATAAATTAAAAATGATTTTGCAATTTTATTTTTTTGTATCAAAAAGGCAAATCATTAGCAGCATCTCCACTCTCGCCTTCAAAAGGAGGAGCGGAAATAGGAGGAACGGATTGCGGGGCAGGTTGCTGGAAGTTAGACTGCGATGTTGCCAACGGAGCTACTCCGCCTTCGGGACGCTTTCCAAGCAATTGCAACTCATCTACATAAATCTCAGTTATGTAACGGGTCGCACCGTTTTGGTCTGTCCAGTTCCGGCTTCTTATTTTCCCTTCGATATACAGAGAGGTGCCTTTCCGCACATAACCTTCTACTACTTTAGCCAATCCTCTCCACACTACAATGTTGTGCCATTCGGTTCTTTCGGGAACAACCGTTCCGCTTTGAGTCGTATAGCCTCGCTCGGTAGTGGCAAGCGTAAAATTCGCAACAGGTGTGTTTTGATCTACATAACGCACTTCGGGATCTTTACCTACATTTCCCACTAAAATTACTTTGTTTACAGACATAAAAATAGATTTTTAAATTATAAATATTAATTTTTTATCAACGGCAAATATAGGGGAAATAATGGATTTTACAAATTTTTGGGGGTGAAAAATTTTGGGTAAATATTTGATATATTCATGTAAATTTTTAAAAAACTTGAATTACTTTGGAAAAAACAAAAGAGACTAAAAATGACAATCACATGCAATTCTACGCAAACAACGTATACCCCAAACTAATAACCGCAAGCGCCATAAAAATGATCCCCGTCGATTGATTCACTACATAAAGCCTTCTCGGATTAAACCTGTTCCTGAACAGGTTTACCGAACTTACCAGCAAAACCCACCAGAAGAAAGCTCCCAGCAGGATAGAAAATATACCGGCGATATTTTGCCAGAAAGTAGTATTTTCGGTAACAAAAGAGAATCTTGCAAATAATGCAATGAAAAGGAAAATGACCAACGGATTGGTTATTGTCAACCCGAAAGAAGTCAAGAAATCCTGTACATGGTTCTTTTTTTCCAAATTAAATTTGGTCAATTTTTTTACCGGATTGCTGAGGTATGTGTATAACCCGAAAAGAAAAACGATGATGCTGCCTATTATTTGAAGGATAAAGTGATGTTCTTCTATAAAATCAATTACAAAAGACATGCTGAATACGGCAATAATCGCATAGATTAAATCGGACGAGGTGGCTCCCAGAGCTGTTGCAAATCCATGTGCGCGACCTCTGTTCAACGTGCGCTGCATACATAACAATCCGATCGGTCCTACTGGGACTGAAACAAAGATACCGATAATAAACCCTTTTAACAACATGGATATCATGCTGCAAATATCGGTATTTTTTTTGAACTACTGTCATGTTGACGATAAAATGTTATATTACGCAGCATGCTATTTTATCGTTGATATGACCACTATCGGCATATAAACTTCGACGACTTCGCCTCTAAATCGTAAAGATCCTTATTCGGATTTAATCGCCATATAAATATGATTTCGAAAGTTCCCCACGTGTTGGAGGCGCGACCGATGGACGAAAAATTATTTTCGTAAACGAACGAGGTGGACAAATTTTTCTGCCAGTCATGTTCCAACAGCACGCCCCAATCGTTTAGCATTTTATACTCTTCTTTGGTACGGAACAGGGCGCCGAAGGAAAAAGAATTGGCGTCGGTATAATGATAACGGATCTTTGCATTGCCCTCCCACTGAAAAACGTCGGAAGTAAGGATATTGGGAGCGTAGAGATTTTTGCTGTGCATCAAGGAAAATCCGAAAATATAAGCGTACTGCTTGCCGGAGTTTGAATTTTGCAACTTGGAATTGTATTGGGCATAAAAAAAGTTGGTATTTGCGAAAGTAGTCAGGGAGTTATCGTCATTTCCAAACAGCGAGGCAATATTTTGCGAAGCGATTCCTATCAGGCAATTTCCCCCTATTTCGGGATCAGCCTTGCCGAATGCAAGCTCGAAACCCAAATCAAAATTTATTTTACTCTTGTCCTGTAACCTGTCATAGAATGCAATATCCTCCTGCGAGGTTTCAAATATGACCTTGGAATGGTCGTAAGAGAGGGACTGGTATTTGGCTGCGATCCCCATATTGAGCTTGCAAAAGTGGTCGCCTGACGCAGGGTCGAGTTTAAGGACATAAGCATAAGTGGCGCTTATATCCGACGTGGTCGTGTATCCGATTTTGTCAAAAAATCCGCGTATTCCAAACTGCGATCTCCATCCCGGATTAAAATAGGCTACCGTAAAGGCTTCCGTTATAGGCGCTCCGGGCAGCTTAATCCATTGGTGGCGTCCTCCTATGCCGGCCTTGAAGTTGGAATAATAGGGGTCAATAGAAGACGGATTCAGAAAATACATGTCAATCCAATTGTTGCTCAGCCGGATATTCGATTGAGATACCGCCCCAAAGGTGGTAAACAAAATTATGAATAAACATGCAAAATATCTCATCTGACTACAGTTACATAATTGACATATCTTTTTACACCCTCTTCCGTTTGGTCGTAAAGACAATAGAAATAGGTATCACTGCCGACAGGTACGCCTTTATAGGTACCATCCCAGCCTTCTGTTCCTTCATAAAGAAGTACGCCGTTGCGGTTAAAAACTTCAATCCGCCATCCCCTTAAAAATACATCGTGTATGCCGTCGCCGTTAGGAGAGAAGGTATTCGCCAGAGGAATCATGTTCACATGGATAAAAGTAAAAGCCGTTTCGAGGCATCCGTGCGGATTGATAGCCGAAAGCTCTAACCGGTATTTTGTGTCGTGCGACACATCGTAGATGTGGGTCAGGTCATTCCGGTCGTCAATTATATAGCCGTCGCCAAAATCCCATGTCAGGAAAGAGCCGGCTATCTCGTCCGTCCTTACTTGTATCGCTGGATTATCGGGAGTTACTTCTCTCCGGTCGGTATATATCTGGTATTGGTAATAAGGATAGTAGGATGCCTCTATGGAGGTCGATTTCCAACATCCGTTTTCCGTCACACCTTTTATCGTATATCCGCCGATTTTTTTTATTATGTAGACATCGGTGGTATCGGCTTTATTGCCATGCCTCCAGATGTAATAATCTGCGCTGCCGGTCACGATAGCAATAGCCGAGTCGCCAACGCAAAACCGCACATCCTCTGCTATTACATCAGGGATAGGATAAACTTCAAAGGGTTGCCTGTAGGTACAACTGCTTCCGTCGAAACTGTTGGATATGGTCAAAGTGGCTTCATACTCGCCCGGCTGCTCAAATTGCATCTGCGGGCTTCGGTCGGTCGATGTTTGTCCATCGCCGAATTCCCACAAGTAGGTATTGCCGGATGCGTCATACACGACGGCGTCAAATCCATAAATACGGTCATTACAATCTATAACCGACGTATATACTCCATAATCGGGAATAGAGGTGGTGAAGGTGGTGTCTTGCACACAACGCCTGTCGTCCGTAACCCGTAAAGTAACTGTTTCGTTGTCCGGCGATGTTATCAAGGTATAACCCAGCGCCGCTGTTACTCCGTCTATGATCCATTCGGGCTGCTTATAAGGCGTTGTTCCTCCCGAAATATTTGTTAATATGGTTGTCTGTGTTCCGATTGCAGAAGCGCAGTCGTACGATTGCTCCATTTTAAGTGTCAGTGCAATCAGCGACTGGTTTTTTACTGTATAGGAACCCAAAGCGGAGCAGCCGTAAGCATCTTCCACTTCCACTGTGTAATCGCCGGCAGGTATATTCACGAGGGAATCTTGGGTAGTTGCTCCTGGCGACCAGAGGTATGTATAAGGCGTCGAACCGCCGGATACGACCAGGTTTATAGCTCCCGTATTTTCTTCTCCATGCGTGCACAAATTTTTTATATCGGCAGACAGGAATACTACCTGTTTCGTATCCTTCTTTATAATTACCTTCTTTTTTTCGCTGACACATCCGAGGTCTAAGCAGATTTGGGAGACATAAAACACGCGTTCCTCGTCGCCACTGACAGTTACAGAATCGACCAACTGCAGGTTTTCATCATACCATTGTATTTTGTGTCCGGCTATGGCATCTGCTCTAAGCGGGTAAGCTCTTCCGGCTTTACATACAAATATTGTATCGTCTACAACCGGCGGCGGCGGCTCGTTTACCGTTACCGTAATGGTGCGTTCGATGGCTTCGCTGCATCCGAAAGGCACGATTAAGACGGTATAATCTCCGGCATCGTCGAAAGTTACGTTTGGAACATGCAGGTTTTGCGTAAGGATAACGGTTCCATCCGGTTTTTTCCACTCATATTTGGTAGCGCCCATCAACATACTTGTAAGGTTAAGGTCGTCGCCCTTGCAGACGTCAGGTTTGCCGCCTGTCACCGGCATTTGTTCGAGTGCGATGATTTGTACATAAAAAGGAGCCTCTCTTTCACAGGCGTCTTCTACAAATATTTTGTAGGTTTCGCCGATAGATGTATTAACTTGAAACAAGCCTGTGGTATTTTTCTCACCTGTTTTTTCCAATATGTAAGCATAAGGAGGCAGACCACCTTTTGCCTGCATAAAAATATAGCCCATATCTGTACCGTTACCGCACATATAGGATGAAATTCCGTCCGTATCAACAGGTTTTCGCTCAAAATGAACTCCAAGTGTGTCAAAAGAGCACTCATCAGTGCGTATTTGGAAAACGTATCTTCCTGTTTCCGACATTCGAAAAAAACCTGATGGAGCAACGGTGGATCCATTAATATTGTTGCCATTAGAACTTTTAGGGCTTTCTATCACTGTAAACCAAGTCCTTTCTTCCGGAGGAAGCAAAACGCCGTTTCGATAAATTTGCCCGCGTGGATAGAGACGGGTGATGGCGCTGGTACCGTTACAAAGTTCGGTTACTTCGTCCAAGTCGTACCCTAAATCTCTTATTTCATATTTTTGACTTTCAAAATAGACATATATGGTATCGGTTAATATTCCACATCTGTCTATAACTTCAAAAGCATAATTTCCTTTCTCCATTGCAACATCTTCCTTTATGAGATAATCTTGTGAAAAAGGGTAGAAGACGCTTGTTGTCGTATCTATCACGACATCCAAATGGACGGGCGTTTTGGGTCCGCTCAGAAAACGTATACGTGTTCCGGGATACAAACTTCCTGTTATGGAGATATGTCCGTCAATCAAATCTGTTGTCCTCAGACAAGACAAATACTCAGCTCGCCCTGTAAATGTCAGCGTGGCAAGCATATCATTTATACTCTTGTTGAATATCACCGAAGTATCCCTTCCTATTTCATCGGTAATGGTTACAATATAGCCAACATCATATTGCAATCCGGGCATATCCTCATATTCCCCGCTAAAGACCAGCGATCCATCGGCTTCATGCCGTATCGTTACGTTCCATTTTAACTCGTCGCACTTCGCGCTGTTGAGGATAGAGAGCGTATATTCTTCACATTTGTATTCGTCAACTTCCATTGTCTGGTACCGTCCAAATTGGGCTTGTACCATCGTATCAAGCTCCATCAATACAATTCCGGTTCTAGAGTCTATAACAAGAATTGTATAGATTGTATCATATTGCAGATCTCTCACTGTTATGTCCCGAACATCTTTGGCGCTACCTACTATACTGTCGTTACTTTTCTGTTTCATCTCCAGGTCAAAAGGGCAGTACATTTGATGCCTAAATAACATATCGTAATAGGTACACTCTTGTGTTGCTGTAATATTTACCGTGTCTTTTCTCTCATAAAAATAACCATCTAAAACTCTGCGGCGTCCCAATGAATCGGTTATAATATAGTCGTAGACTACATCGTATTCCAATCCATATATTCTAAACGAATTTGTATATACAGGCGCCGAACTGCTTTGTACTAAGGAACCGGACGAGAACACTTCCCATGTGACGGGGAGGCAAATCAGGCTATTCAATGTGATTTGAGCGTCAATCGTCTCTTTACAACTTAACCAAACTGTAGGAGGATCAATTTCTGGTAAAGGCGAAAATACGCGGATTGTCTGACTGCTATCTATTTCTATAATATTGCCATCGCCATCAAACAGTTTTAAAAAATATTCTTCATCGTATGTCAAATTTTCAATACGCAGATTTTCGATGCCATCGCCGCTTTGCACCACAGTTCCCACGTGGCTCAATTCCCACCTGAAAGGCGGACATAAAGAGGTATTTACATCGAAAGTATAAGCATAGTCCTCGCAATTCAGGTCGTAATCTTCAAATCTCAGCTCATTCACAGGCGGCGCAAACGAAAGCTCCTCCACGATCATGCAACCAGGATCCTCAGCGCCTTTTATTCTTAAATAGGCTTTGACTTTCATGTCATTGTCATACATTTCCTTGTATATATCGGGCAAGTAGAGCTTGGAACAGTCGTCGGGCGACATCCATGCGTCGGCAGCAGGCTCGCTTCCATCGAAAGAGAAAGCAACTTCGTAATACTCGCTCCGGTTATCGTCCCAATAATATTTTAAATCGGCATATAGCGTTTTATTAACACAGGCAAAGGCTTCTTCGCAGTTACTTCCCGTAGTTATCGAAGTGCCGTATGGCAGGACAGGCAAATCTCTGGTAATATTATTGATGGCGACGTTTGGAATCGACGCTTTTTCACAGCCGTCGGAGACATCAAAACTGTATGTTCCTTTAGGTAACTTTTCAACATTAAAAATTCCGGCGCTGTCTATTTTGAATACCTTCTCGCCCAAATATTCGTCCGGTGCGGATTTAATTTCTATCGTGTAAAAAGGACGCGGCGTCCCTTTTACAATGTTGATGAAGACTACGCCTGTGGGCAGGCACCTCATGGAGTTTTGCCTGTAGAAGTTTTCAGTACGGAAAACTTCCAACGATTCTCTTTCGTCTTCAACGGTTACCGTAGCCTCCTTCATCACTTGATTGCTTGCCCCTCTGCAATTATACGCTCTTACCGTATAAGCGCCGGGATTCAATGCTGTAAACTGCTGATTAGCGCTGGTTGAAGAAGAAACAACAGTACCACTGCTGTTCAGTAGTTCGATATACACCGAATTGAGATTTGCTCCGGTCATTGAGATTGAAATGGTACCGTTGTTTCTACAGTACGCATTTTGCACCTCTTCTACTTTCAAATCAAACATACATTGCGCCTTTCCAACTTGACAAAAGGTGAAAAACAGCCAGACAATTACCGCTACTTTATATGTATGCTTTCTTGGATTCATGCCTAATAAATAAATTTCAATATCCAATTACACAAAGGAAGTGAAAAAATTTTAATATTTCAATAGTTAGACCATTTTTTTTAAAGAAAATGTTGTTATTGTGTTTTCTTATGAATTTTTTCAATGAAATTTAAGCAGGCTCGAAAATTTTTCGATACTTTTGACGATAATAAATACTTAGTTAGTACCTCTCCCCCAGCCCCTCTCCACAGGAGAGGGGTGACTAAACAAGAAAGAGATGCTGACTAACTAAGCTAATAATGAGATACGCTCTGCTCCCCTCTCTTGTGGAGAGGGGCTGGGGGAGAGGTCTTAATTAAAATTAAATATATGAGGATAGATTTATGACGACTATTTTATTAGTAGAAGACGACATCACGTTTAGTTTGATGCTAAAGACCTGGCTCGAGAAAAAAGAGATGCAGGTAGATAGCGTAAGTTCGGTCTCCGACGCGAAAAAAAGGCTGGAAAAAAACAGGTATGATATTATTTTATCCGACTTGCGATTGCCCGATCATGACGGTCTGTTTCTTCTTGAATTGCTGAAAGAGAGGAACATAAATACTCCTATGATCATGATGACGAGTTACGCTGAGGTTGGAACTGCTGTTAAGTCTATTAAACTGGGAGCCTTCGACTATATCGCCAAGCCAATTAATCCCGAAGATTTACTCAAAAAAATAAACGACGCCTTAAATCAGCAAGAGGAGAAAAAGGAGGAGATCGCTCCGGCAAACACCGCTCATGAAAAAAGGGATGTAAAACAACATTATATAGAAGGCAAAAGCGAACAAGCCCTCCGATTGCACGAATACATCAACCTCGTGGCTCCTACCTCCATGTCTATCCTTATACACGGGGCAAGCGGAACGGGAAAAGAACACATTGCAAAGCTTATCCACGAAAAGAGCAGCCGGAAGGGGGCGCCTTTTATCGCCGTCGACTGTGGAGCAATTCCAAAAGAACTGGCTGCAAGCGAATTTTTCGGACACCTGAAAGGCTCTTTTACCGGAGCATTTGCAAATAAAACGGGGCATTTCATGGCTGCCAACGGAGGAACTCTTTTTCTGGATGAGATTGGAAATTTGCCTTATGAAATACAAATGCAATTGCTCCGAGCGCTTCAGGAAAAGAAAATAAAACCGATAGGAAGCAACAAGGAAGTCGATGTAGATATCCGGATTATATGCGCTACCAACGAAGATCTGAAAAATGCGTTGGACAACAATATGTTCCGGGAAGATTTATATCACCGGATAAACGAATTTTCGATACAAGTCCCAAGCCTTTGCGAACGGAAAGAGGATATTATTCTCTTTGCAAACTACTTTTTGGATTTGGCAAATGAAGAGTTGAATAAAAATGTCGTAGGGTTTACGCCCGAGACATTGAAAATTTTCCAGTCGCATAGTTGGCCCGGAAATTTGAGGCAAATGAAAAATGCCATTAAACGGGCGACTCTTTTAGCCCGGGAGTCGTTGATCTCGGAAGCGGAACTGCCTTCCGAACTGTTAAGCAAAGAACCGGAGGAGTGGAATGAAAGCGCCGCCCTGCGGGATGAATCGTACGAAAAGAGGCAGATAATAAAGGCGTTGAAAGAGAGCAATAATAATAAATCACAGGCGGCGGCGTTACTTCGTATAGATAGGAAGACGTTGTATAATAAGATGAAATTGTATAATATTGATTAGTGATGAGTGATGAGCTGCACAGTGTAACATGTAATGAAACAACATGAAGGATAAATCCTTTTTCATAAAAACAGAAGTGGTAGTCAGTTATTTTCTTCTCATTTTTCTGGCTGCTTGCGCTATCTTTATCATATATAGAGGCATTGAAAATTTAACCACGCCCGATGAAGAACAAGCTCTCCGCAGGGAAAAAATACAATTTGTAAATGAGATTCTCACCGGACTGTATGATGCGGAAGGCGATATCGGTGCCATGATCATAGACACTTCCGAATTTAATTTGTATACCCGGAAAATTGATCTTGTCAAAATAAAAATAGACGCCTTAATAGACTTGTCATATAACGACACCATACGAAAGAATCAATTAGATACCGTCCTGATCCTATTGGATCAGCGGGAACAAAATCTCAGGAACCTTGTATTACTATTCGGGAAAAACACCATAGACGAGCTATATAAAAAGAACCTGTTCCAAGCTATCGGGAAAGAGGCGGCTCTCCAACAATATCAAAAAACAGAAACGAAAATCATTGTAAAGCAGGATACCGTTTTGCACCATAAACCGACTGCACGCAAAAAATTCTTTCAACGTGTTTTTTCCTCTGCTGAACAGGATACTACGGTAGAAGTCCACTCAACCGAATACACAATTGTCGACTCCTTAGTCAGCTTTTTCAATCCGGCGGATTCGATCCATAAAATCCTCACAAACGTTCAACACAACATTCAACACCAAAAGGTTCAGATCGGGCAGGTTTTGTTTTCCGAAATGAACATGCTGCGTGAAAGCAACAACCTGATCACGCTGAAAATGAATAATATTCTACACGGCATCGAAAAAGAGGAACTTGACAGCTCCATATTTTTGTTGAAAGCAAGAGAACATTCCATTTCAAAAATTATATGGACGATAATTGTCATCGCAATCATTGCACTTTTCGCCGTCATATTCTTCACATTCACTATCTGGAGAAATATTTCAAAAAGCCGCTTGTACCGCAAACAATTGGAAGAAGCCAACCAGACCACTCAAAAATTGCTGGAAAGTCGTGAAAAATTAATGTTAAGCATTACACACGACATCAAGGCGCCGCTGAGCTCAGTGATCGGTTACATCGAATTATTGAGCAACTCGCGGTTAACGGAACGGCAATTGCACTACTTGAAGAATATGCAGAATTCTTCCGAACATTCGTTGTCATTGATTAATGACATCCTGGATTTCAACAGGTTAAATTCGGGAGAGGTCAAATTAAATGTGTTGCTTTTTAATGAAAAGCAGCTTTTTGAAGATATTGCCACCGGATTTCTGCCTCTTGCGCAGAAAAAGGAACTCCGACTGAACTTTGAATACCGGAACGATATAGATTCGGAAACAATCGCCGGCGACCCTATCCGGATCAGACAGATTACCAACAACTTACTATCCAACGCTATTAAATTCACAAACGAAGGCGAGGTCAATCTCCATGTGCAAGTCCTGCCGAAAGATACCAACCTGTGTTTATTGCAAATAGAGGTATCCGATACGGGAGTGGGTATTTCGGAAGAAGACCAAAAGCGTATTTTCCAGGAATATGCCCGCATTGACTCCGGCGATCAACCTGCGCAGGAAGGGTTTGGATTAGGGCTTCCGATTGTCCAGAAATTGATAGAAATTCAAAAAGGGGAAATAACCTTTTCAAGTGCGAAAGGGAAAGGCTCTTCTTTTGTGGTAACTCTCCCTCTTCCAATCACACTAAAAGAGAACGACACAAAAACGCCTCCCCTCTCCTCCCCGCCCAACATCCTGATTATAGACGACGATCCATCGCAATTAACGATGGTCTCCGAACAGTTAAAGAACAAAGGAATAACCGCAACTACCTGCCTCAACGCAGGTACAGCGCTCGAGATGATTGAAAAAGAGTCTTTCGATATTATATTTACCGACATACAAATGCCAGAATTGAATGGTTTCGAACTTATCAAACACATTCGAAACATTACTAAAGCTCCGGTGATAGCCTTGTCGGCACGGGCGGATATACATCTGGCGCAATTCAAAGAGCATGGATTCTCCTCCTTCTTAAGCAAGCCTTTCACTGTTTCCCAACTGTTTTCGGTTATCGCCGAATCTCTTTCAACAACAAATCCCAGCTTGGGAGAGAACCCGCCAACCACCAGAAATGAGGAAAACCGGTTTAAAGCCTTGCTCTCTTTCGCCGCTGGCGAAAAAGAATCCGAACGGGCTATCCTGCAATCATTTGTTGATGAAAGCAAAAAAAACATAGAAAATCTACTGCTTCTGAAAGAGAAGAAAGACATGAAAGGAATCAACTCGCTGGCTCACAAAATGCTGCCTATTTTCCGCATGATGAATGAAAAAGAGATTGTTGAATGGCTGATTGGGTTGGAAAAGATGAAATCGTTGAAATTGATGGAGGAGAAAGCATTTGTGGAGAATATAGAGAAAATAGGAAGGATTATAAAGGAGGGAGAGGAAATGTTGGACAGATAAAAAATCAACGATTTAAGATAAATTCCAACCCGTACTTTTTGTATTTTGGAAATTGTTTATCGCTACTGATGAGTGGTAGTTTTTCGGTTATTGCCTGCGAAATGATAAGCCGGTCGCTTGGGTCTCGGTGTCCGTCAATCAAAGGTAATGTTGCAAGTGCGCGCAAATGCTCTTGGGCAATGTATTTGATGCCTATACTCAGTTCATTTTCAACAAAGTCAAACAAATTTGTAATGATTTGTACTCTATCTTTTGGCGGTTTTATTTTCTCGCTCTGTACCAGATGAATAAACTCCCTGATACCTTCGGAACTAATATAAATTTGATTATCATAATCGGACAAGATACCTTGAACATCATCGGAAATATAATCATATTCGATAATGTTTATAAGCACATTCGTGTCTATTAAGTACCTCATATTCGGTTATTTATTTACAGCACGTCTATCAAGCACCTTGATTATTCCATTCGGGTTTTTTTCCCAAAAAATAGCAATTTTCGATTTTCTTACAGGCATTTCTGTTGTTCTTACAGTTTTACCTAAACGGTTTCTGTTTAATGTTGCTTCCATGAATACACGTTCTAAAAATTCGATACAAATATAATGAATTTCGGATAAAATATTACTTCATCATTTTACATTTTTATTTATACATTTGTACAAAGAAGATAAACTTGAAAATAAAGGATAGTCTCAGCTCATTTACCAACCTTCTCAATCAACACAACAGCAGACGCCGCAATCCCCTCTTCCCTGCCGACAAATCCAAGGTTCTCCGTAGTTGTCGCCTTTATAGACACGTTTTCCGGTTCTATTCCCATTACGCCGGCAAGCGTCTGTTGCATTTCTTCGATATAAGGTTTCAGTTTGGGTTGCTGGGCGCAAATAATGGAGTCTACATTGCCGATTTCAAACCCTTTTTCTTGCAGTAGCTTGACTGTCTCACGAAGTAAAATTTTACTGTCTATGTTTTTAAATTGATCCCGGTTGTCGGGAAAATGGTAGCCGATATCCCGCAGATTCGCGGCGCCAAGCAGAGCGTCACAAACAGCATGAATCAACACATCGGCATCCGAGTGTCCCAATAATCCTTTTTCGTAGGGAATTTTTATTCCTCCCAACCACAATTCACGACCCTCTGCGAGGCGATGCACGTCATACCCTTGTCCTACACGTATTTTCATTAGTGATTAGTGATAAAGTGATTAGTGATAAAGTGATTAGCAACTTTTACTCATCACTAATCACTTTATCACTAATCACTAATTTTTACTATTCGTTTTTCAAAAGATTTTGAAGTCCCGCAAGGTCAAATCCGAGACTGAAACGCAACGTTTGATCCAGTGGATTGGATTGTGCGGAAGAGAGCAAATAAGCAGCGCTTAATTGGAACATGTTAAAATTGAATCCAACCCCGAAAGAATAATATTTTCTATTTCCTTTATTGTGCGACTCATGGAAATAACCTCCGCGAACCAGAAACTGCTTATTGTAGGCATACTCAAGCCCTACCGACCACATAATTTCCTGCAACTCTTCCCTCAATCCTCCGGGAGCATCGCTAAACGACTTGAAAATACCTCCGATAGAGGAAATATTGCGGTAATCAATCCATGCTTGTTCATAAGCGCGCTCTTCTTCATCTGTCATTCCTTGTTGCGTCCTTCTGGGAGGAGTAGGTATTAACAATTTATTCAAATCCAGTGCAACCGTCAATGAATTAAATTCATCAAAAGGATATTCAAAAGCGCCTCCCAACCTTAAGTTTGTAGGGATAAACTGCTGTGTAATCCCGTTATCATACGAAATTTTTGTTCCTATATTGGATATATTTACCCCGAAAGCGGCTCGTCCTTCTTTCGCTTCACCCACGTTAACAGGCGCACTGTAATAGGCGGCAATATCCGCACCCATTGCAACCCCTGCGCTGTATCGTTCCGCATCATCAGTCATCCCGTTAGTCAAATCGGTATAAATGAAACGAAGGGCGACGGCAGCCGACCAGCGCTCAGACAAATACCGGGAATAGCTTACGTCTGTTGCCAACTCGTAAGGTTTTGCAATACCGGTATTAATGACTACACCAGTTGGATCCGGCATCTCGGTCAAGTTGATTTCACCCAAAGAAAAATAACGGAAAGAAGCGCCTATTGCCTGTCTTTCATCCAATTTATAATATCCTGCCAAATAAGCGAGGTTAATGTCGTTCACAATTTTCCGCAACCAGGGAGTATACGAAAGTGCAAATCCACCGCCGCTTTCCATTTGAGTATATTTTGCAGGATTCCAATACTGGGAGTTAATATCTGCCGAAGTGGCAACTCCCACATCGCCCAAACCTCCTCCGCGAGCATCCGGAGCGATCGACAAAGAAGGCACTGCAGTTAATAACGGATTGAATATATCTCCTTTTGTTTCTGCCTTTAATAATGTTACCGAAGAAAACAGAATTGCTACTAATAAAACTAATTTTAAATTTTTCTTTTTCATTACTTATAATTAAAAAACGGGATATCTTTTATATAAACTTTTGCTTTGATTCATTATTGTGTATGGACAATTAATTTTTGCGATTTTCCTACATAATCTCCCCCCGGCGTACGTATCTCTATCCGGTAAATATAGATTCCCGACGGTATGCGGCGACCAGACGAAGTACGCAAATCCCAGTCCAAAGAAAGATATTGCAGATTTTTATGCGGGTTATCTTCGACAAACTCATTTGCCAAATGCCGGCTGTCTGTACAAACAATATTAAAATCCTTGCCATTCGATTCGTATACTAATTGTCCACTCAGGTCATAGACCCTTGCTATACATTCCAATACAGCTTCCGGACGATCGTGCTGAATCCTGAAATGGACATATTCCGTTGCCGGATTAGGCCATGCAACAATCTCTTCGATCTTGACCGGCAATCCTTTTACCACTTTAAACTCAATTTGCTTGGTCGTCGAATTATTCAATAAATCCCAGACTTTGAAAGTGAGCGTATATTTTCCCGGCTCCAGATTTTCCAACTGGTAAATCAAAGAACCTTCCGTGTAGCTGTCAAGGAAGAAATTAAACGAAGAATTCAATACGATCGGATCGGAATCGTTTAAGGTCAACGTTATGTCATGTCCGATTCCGGCGCCGGATGTATTAATTCCACTCTCGTCTTTCACAAAAGCGAAAAACAAAGGCGATTCATTCACTTTATCTCCCGACTTGAATCTTTCGGTATTGAGATAAATCGTTACTTCCGGTCCTATGTCCTCAAATTTCGCATTGTCATCGCTTCCTCCTATGACAAAATCTTCATAATTTCCTTGCGCTTCAAAACCGTTCTCATCATCATAAGCGTAATAACTGATACGTCCGAATCCATAATTATAATAAATATCCTTCGGCACTTTAAAAACAAACGAGAACATCCCGTCTGCTACCGTTGCTTCTCCCGAAAACAACACATTAGGTCTGTCGCGGTAAGAAAATATTGAATCCTTTCCATCTATCTGAAACACTTTCTTCGCATAAAGCTTCAACTCCTTGTCATAAACTTTCACTTTCAGTTTTCCTGAAAAATTAGAAATGAAGCTGCCAAAAAAATCTTCTATCTTGCCATAGACTCTAACTTCGGATAATGCTTTTATTGTATCTGTTTTTAAATTGGGCAAAAATGTTATGGAGTCCGTTTTAACCACCAGGTCGGGATAAGTAAACCTCAACGCCGGGTCGGCAAGCAAAACAAACGTAAGCTTATTTGAATCGTTAACGCCTTGTTTGGATCTTTTGCTAATATCGCCGAAACGTAGCGGTTTCCCTTCCTCATCTCTTTCGAAAATGACATTTGCCAGCTCTCTGTTTAAATTGTCATTTTTATCAGCATAGACAACGCGTGAAGCACTATACACAGCAATCGCTCCTCCATTTGGATTCAGGAAGAGGTCTTCTCCTCCCGAATAGGTGGACAAGTTGTCAAACCGGGTAAACTCACAACTGGCTGTAAACCAGAATCCCAAATTTTTATTTTGCAGCGCGCGCGCCTGAGTCTGAGTGAAAACACGTTCAGCCGACCAACCGTAGGTTCCGCTATGACCGACATAATTCAAAAACATTACCCCTGATTTAATCTCTTCCTGCAGCAACGATTCCACTTCGGGAAAACGGCTGCCATTGGAACCCGCAACCTTCGTATATGCATCAAAATAGAGCTTTTTTATTTCCAATCCCAGATTTGCGCCGGATAGTATATTTGAAATTTTCTCAGATGCTATAAAAAAACTATTAAAGCCGCTATAGCTGGAAGAACTGCCTTCATTATCATCAGCCACCAAGCATACTTTATTTTTCCATGCTCCTTTATTTTTATTTTCCATGTAACCGATCGCCTTGTCTACCACAGCCTTTGCCTGATCCGAATTGGCAACAGGAAAACGACCTATGCCGATACGGACTTTCGCTCTGTCATAATTTCCGGGTCTCCAGCCGTTGGAGTCGGAGTCCATAAAGCCGAAATAATCGTCGGTGCAATAACTGTTTTCCTCACTAAGCGAGGTATACGATTGGAAAGTTAAAATAAAATTATGAGCGGGATTTGACTTGGACGTCAAAATACCTTTATTGTCATACGATCCGTCGCCAAACAATAACAGGTACTTCGGGCTTTCCGTTTTATCCCTGTCGTAAATCATCTTCATCAACCACCGGTAAGCCGTCGCATCGGGCGTTCCGGACGAAAATTCATTGTAAATCTGTTCAGGAGTGACCACCGCTACATTCATCCGGTCAACCTCCTCGTGCTTCCTTGCCAAACGGTAGGCTTCGGATAAGAAATCGGGATGAGAAATGATCACAAAATCGGTAGCAGCCGGAAGAGCGTGCAAATTCTGGTTGGAAACCAGCCCTACAAATTCGGGCGACAAAAATTGCTGTCCCGAAGGATTCACAGCCACAAACTCCAACAACTTGTCGGTTTTCTTTATAAACTGTAAATTACCGGAAAATACGGAGGGTACTTCCGTTATATTTTGAGGATCGGTTATATTCCATATCTGGGTATTGGAAGGTGCATTTTGAAGCGTGAAACGAGAATAAGCGTCCGAACTGATACACTCATAATTACGAAAAGGCAGAAAGCTACCGGACATGACAAGTTTTCGCCAGACATTCACAGTTATATAGTTAACGGATGCCCTATCGGACGCACTTTGTCCAAGATAGGAAAGAGTAAGGGAAAAGCTGCTCGAAGAAGGATATTTTTTTATACACGTCTCCCGCGCATAGGCTTTCACCCTGCCTGAAACGGAATTGAACGACAATTCAGCCGTCGAATTGTCACAAACAACACTCATCTTCGTACTTCTGTCGGAAGAGGCAGTTGCAGAAACCTGTACCTGCATTTGCTTTCCGGTTACGATATCCGGAAATGTAAAATCGTACTGCTTAGACCCTCCGTTCGACATGACATCTCCATACCAAACGCGACCCGATCTTGCATAATTGACCTCCTCCTTTTTTATATGACGATAATCAACAAAATCGGTTACCTCCCGGTTTGCTCCCGATTCGGCAAGTTCCTTGTTAATTCTCTTGCCCGCTCCGGCGTCTGTTGTCAAAAAATAATATCCGGCATCAGCGTATGGATTCAAGGTAAAGTTAAATTTACAATTCGACGAACTCGAGCTATAATTCCATTTTACAGCTCCTCGTGCATAGAACAAGATATAACTTCCACCATCGTAAATGGCTATCTCAGGCAGATCATCTATTCTTTGGTTCCTGAAATCTTCATCCAGCATGGCTCCTCCAAACCCGAATATTCGAATATTCGCCGGATTAGAGAAACCCATATTCCGGATTTCGTCGTAGGTCAGTTTATAAACGCCCGTCTCCTTGATGCTGATCTTCGCCCATTTGCCTTGCGACAAGACCGAACTTCCGGCATAAGTATGAACAACCTGGGCATGAACAAACTTCACACTCCCAAATTGAAAAAGGAAAGCAAAAAGCCCAAAAAGGATTATCTTATTAATACGCATAATTTTCGTTGAGGCTGTTATTAAAACAAAACCCTATTTCACTAAAATAAACGTTTTCCTATTTTTGATATTGCATACAGGAATGAAAATATGTCAACAAACATAAAAATCCAACATTTTTTCTCCTTCCAGGTAAGCAACCAAATGATCGTCTATTTTAACAGGTCCCACGCCAACAGGCGTTCCGGTAAAAATAATATCCCCTACTTTCAACGTAAAAAAACGGCTGATGTACGCAATTAACGTATCTATTTTGAATATCATATCTTTGGTATTCCCCTCTTGCACGGTTTTACCGTTGATTTGCAACGAAAACGAAAGATTATTCAAATCGGCAAAATTCTCCTTCGGCAAAAACCCGCTTACCGGCGCCGAATTGTCAAAACCCTTGCAAAGTTCCCACGGAAGTCCTTCCGACTTGAATTTTCTTTGCAAGTCGCGCGCGGTAAAATCAATCCCCAAGCCAATAGAATCATAATAACGGTGAGCAAACTTTTCGGCGATATTTTTCCCCATCTTACTGATACGGACTATCACTTCGGTCTCATACTGAACATCATCCGAGAAATCGGGTAAAAAGAAAGGATTATTTTCCCTCAACAAAGCTGTATCGGGTTTCATAAAAATTACCGGCTCCTCGGGCAATGTATTCTGACCAAGTTCTTTATTGTGCGCTGCGTAGTTCCAGCCAACGGCTATTATCTTCATGCGTAAAATTTTATTTTGCGAGGGCGTCATTGCGGGCTTGACCCGCAACCCCCGATTAATCAGAGGTGCTATTTTAGGAGGTTGCGGGTCAAGCCCGCAATGACAACGCGCTTTTTGGGACTTTTGAGACAACACCTTCTAACGAAGCGTTACTTCCCTAATTTTGAACGTATCCGGCTTAATGTTTCGGGAGTGATACCTAAATAAGAAGCAATCTGAACAGCCGAAACGCGAAGCAGCAATTGAGGAACTTCATTCAGCAGATTCTCATATCGTTGCCGGGCTGTTTCGAATTTCTGGAAATCCAATTTCTGCCGGCAAGAAACAAGCATCTGTTCCAGTTTTTTCCTGAAACAGTGCTCCACCTCTCTATTCCTTTCACACAACGCTTCAAAATCATCATAGTGAAAACCGCAAAGCACGGTCGGCTCCAGCGCCTCTATGAACATGCTGCCCGGAGTCCTGCTGAAATAACTGTCAATAGCAATGAAACATGCGCCTTCCGGAGCAAAATACTCCGTAACCTCTTTTTGTCCTTTATAATAATAAGCGCGGATCAAACCCTGAACCACACATCCCCAATAATTAGAAATCTCGCCTTCTTTCAAGAAAAAATTATATTTCTTCAATGTAAATGTTTTAGCGATCGAAAGCAACTCTCGCGCAGTCTCGCCGGTAAAAGGATTCCCCGTCTTAAACTTGTTTAAATCATCAATTGTAATTTCCATTTGCCAACTATTTTGAACATAAAAAAATTTTTGATAAATGTAATCTATTTTTTTCTACCAAATTCAATATTACCATTATTTTTTTAGTATAGAATAGAAATATCAAAAATAAACCGCTTGAATAATCGAAATGAACAAATGAAAAAAACGATTTGTTCTGTTTAAAAAGTTTCTTATTTTATTCATTTTCAAATTTTTTCATGTATGAAAACTGCACAGAAAATCATTATAACTCTTTGCCTTATCCTGACGGGAAATACCGTCTTGGCTCATCCTCCAAAAGATATTAGCACAGTATACAACCCGGCAAACAAAGAAATAACCATTTTTGTAGAACATTATAGCGCCGATCCGCAAACACATTATATAGAAATCATCTCTGTCTCGGATGAAAAAACTATTTTAGCCTCTCAAAGCTTCACAAATCAGACCTCCAATAAGGGACAAACTTGTAAAATAATTCTTACAGGCAAAAAGCCCGGTGATTCGGTTTCAATCTATAGCAAATGTAATAAATTCGGTAAAAAAAGAAAGACAATCGTTTTGTAACAACGGGGTTATCTCAAAAGCCCCCAAAAAGCGTTGTCATTGCGGGCTTGACCCGCAATCCCCTGATAATCATCGGTGCTATTTTAGGGGGTTGCGGGTCAAGCCCGCAATGACGCCTTTTTAAGACAGCGTCTTGCTTTTATGCGGACGCAGATTCAGTGACATAAAGATCATGCTTATTCCCCAATAAATCATCATTACACCGGAAACAAACACCAACGCCACCATGGAAGTAAAAGGATAAAAGAAGAAAACCAACGAGAAAATTAATAATAGAATCCCATTCAGCAGGTACGCCCACCATAATTTAAATATGCGATACATCCGGACGGCAAAAGATACATTGATAATAGCCTGAAAGAGAAGAACAAAGGCAAAGACAAAAGGCAAAGCCGACTTGGTAAAGTCTAAATCTACCATCAGAAAAATGCCTATCACAACGCCAAAAATTCCGGAAACAACCGATCCACGCCAGCCGGCAGGTTTATCTATCCGGTTGACGGAAGCCAGCATAAGCAAAATAAATCCCCTGATGAGTAAAGACAATCCGAAAAAGAAAGCCAGCAGCATGAAAGCAACCCTGGGTTGCATAAAAAACCAAACGCCGCAAAGAGCAGTTAAAATACCCAATATAAAAAGCAAGCGCCAATGGTGGCTATTGCTCCAAAAAACTGAAGTTGAAATAGAATTTTCCATATATAAAAATTTAAAATTAAATTAATTTTCCATGGCTGTAGTAGTTAATAATGGTGTTGCAATCTGTCCCGTTAGAGACATGATGTTGGTAGAAATAAGAATCCTACCACAACCCAAGTCCCGTTAGGGACGAAACGTTTTTCCCTAATATCCCGTCCCTAACGGGACTTTGGCTGAAGAGGGATAACCATTTTCTACCAATATTTCGTCCCTAACGGGACAGATTGCAGCACCATTATTAATTACAGCCATTTCCCATGTATAACAAATTTAAAAACATTATGTTGTCTATATTTTATTGATTGTTCATAAAATTTCGCTTTTAATTTCCAAAACGATGGTAGGAACAATCATTTTTTGCCTTATATTTGTTTTCCAAATAATTTATTAAATCAAATTTACAAAAATGGCAGAAAAAGCTAAAGAAGTAGCAAAACCTTCGAATGAAAAGTTGAAAGCGCTCCAACTTGCAATGGACAAAATTGAGAAAGATCATGGTAAAGGAACCATCATGAAAATGGGCGATAACAAAGTGGAGGAAGTTTCGGTAATCTCTACCGGATCCATCGGGTTGGATTCGGCTCTGGGAGTAGGAGGATTTCCTCGCGGACGTGTAATTGAAATCTTCGGACCCGAATCTTCCGGTAAAACTACGCTTGCCATCCACGCTATTGCCGAAGCCCAAAAAGCGGGAGGAATTGCCGCCATTATCGACGCAGAACATGCTTTTGACCGGTTTTATGCCGAAAAATTGGGCGTAGATGTGGAAAACCTGTTAATATCCCAGCCCGACAACGGGGAACAGGCATTGGAAATAGCCGATCAACTGATCCGCTCTTCCGCTGTCGATGTAGTAGTGATAGACTCGGTTGCAGCATTGACTCCAAAAGCCGAAATCGAAGGCGATATGGGAGATTCCAAAATGGGACTGCAAGCCCGGTTGATGTCGCAAGCACTCCGGAAACTCACCGGTTCGATCAACAAAACGAACACAACGTGTATATTTATCAACCAGTTGCGCGATAAAATCGGTGTAATGTTTGGAAATCCCGAAACAACTACCGGCGGAAATGCGTTGAAGTTTTACGCCTCCATCCGTATAGATATCCGGAAAATTGGACAGATAAAAGACGGAGAAGAGGTGATCGGAAACCAAACCCGCGTCAAAATTGTAAAGAATAAAGTAGCCCCGCCGTTCCGCAAAGCAGAATTTGACATTATGTTTGGAGAAGGGATTTCCAAAGTGGGAGAAATTATTGATTTGGGAACAGAAAACGGAATTATCAAAAAAAGCGGCTCATGGTACAGCTACGGCGACTCCAAGTTAGGACAAGGTCGAGATGCTGCCAAAGATTGCATGCGGGATAATCCGGAGTTGGCGGAAGAGATTGAAGCAAAAGTGAGAGCTGCTATTGCTTCGAAAAAATAAATATTGAATATCAAATCAAACAAAGCAAAATCCCGTTAGGGATTATCGCTCGGTAGAAAAAGACGCCACAACGCCCCGCATACCATTAGGTATGCGATCTGCACGTTATGATAAGGTTGCATTCCTAACGGAATGCAGGTGTCACATACGAATAACATTTTCTACCAAGCGATATTCCCTAACGGGAATAGAAAGCTATATTATTGATATAGAGAGTTTTGAGTTTAACTCGATCTATGTACGATCGGGTGGTTTTGCATTCAGCACAATATAAACTCATTTCAACTCGTTTATTTTAATTAAATTATGAGTGATATAAAAACCGAAATATACGCCGAAAAGGCTGTTCTTGTAGGCTTGATCACTTCTCATCAAAATGAGAAAAAAGCGCAGGAATATATTGATGAATTGGCATTTTTAGCTGAGACAGCCGGCGCTTTTCCTCAAAAGATTTTCTTTCAAAAACTCGAATATCCGAATCAGAACACGTTCGTGGGTCCGGGAAAGTTGGAGGAAATTAAGGAATATATCAAACAAAGAGAAGAACTGGAAGAAGAAAAAATCGGTCTGGTCATTTTTGACGATGAGCTTTCGCCTAAACAACTTCGCAATATTGAACGCGAGTTGAACGTTAAAATATTAGACAGGACAATTCTAATCCTTGATATTTTTGCCAAACGGGCGCAAACGGCTCACGCCAAAACGCAAGTCGAATTGGCTCAGTACAAATACATGCTTCCCCGCCTGACGCGCTTATGGACTCACTTGGAACGTCAACGAGGAGGAGGAGGCGTCAAAATGAGAGGACCAGGTGAAACCCAGCTTGAAACCGACAAACGTATTGTTCTCAATAAAATCGCGCTTTTAAAGGAAGAGCTGAAAGCAATAGACCTTCAGAAAAGTACGCAACGGAAAAACCGCGGAAAGATGGTGCGTGTTGCATTAGTCGGTTACACAAATGCAGGCAAATCTACCATTATGAATATGTTGAGCAAATCGGAGGTCTTTGCAGAAAATAAACTGTTTGCCACCCTCGATACTACTGTCCGGAAAGTGACGATAGAGAATCTTCCTTTCTTGCTCTCCGACACCGTAGGATTTATCCGGAAATTGCCTCACGATCTGATTGAATCTTTCAAATCGACATTGGATGAAGTCAGGGAAGCAGACCTGCTGGTTCATATAGTAGACATCTCCCACCCTAATTTCGAAGAGCAAATCGAAATAGTGGAAAAAACGCTCCACGAAATAGACAAGAAAGAGAAGCCTACCATATTGGTATTTAATAAGATAGATGCATTTTCTTATATCCAAAAAGATGATGATGATCTTACTCCTAAAGGAAAGGAAAACATCAGTCTAGAAGAATTAAAAGCCACTTGGATGGCAAAAATGCAAGATAATTGCATTTTCATATCTGCCCGTAATCGGACTAATTTGGAAGAATTCAAGGAGTTGCTTTATAAAAAAGTGAAAGAAATTCATGTGACACGTTTTCCATATAATGATTTTCTTTATCAGATATATGATGAATTGGACGCACCGTAGAGACGCGGCACGCCACGTCTCTATATCAACGTGCCGCGTCTCGTATATCAAACAAAGACGCGGCATGCCACGTCTCTACATCAAACAGCACCTTATTGTATGAAAAATTATAGAAATCTAACAGCAGAGGAAATAGAAATCCTGATCCGCCAAAACTGTACATCCGACAGTTGGGAAAATATCCAAGTAGCGGAAAAATTTGATGCCTGCAGGGTGAGAAATACCATTTTCACCGGACAAATAAGACTTGGCGTTTTTGAAAAAGAATATACGCTCGACGGAAATATCCGGAGACACTCGGGCATCACTAATGCCACGATCCATAACTGCACTATTGGGAACAATGTTTATATCGGCAGAATAAACAATTATATGGCAAACTACACCATCGGTGATGATTCTTACATCGAAAACGTAGATTTGCTTGCTGTCACAAATAAAAGCGCTTTCGGAAACGGGACGCTGGTTTCAGCCCTTAATGAAGGGGGAGGCAGGGAAGTTCCCGCCTGCGACCATCTATCGGCACATGCCGCCTACATGATGTCTCTGTACAGGCATCGCCCGGAAATGATACAAAATCTTGAAAAATTAATTCAAGCCTATCGCAACAGCGTTGCATCGGAAACCGGAAGCGTCGGGAAAAATGTCTCCATCCGGAATTGTAAAATTATCAAGAATGTAAAAATAGGAGATTATACAACAATAGAAGGCTGTTCGGAATTGATCAACGGCAGTATTAACAGCAACAAGGAAGCTCCCGTATATTTTGGAATCAATGTAATCGCTCATGACTTTGTTGTCTCTTCGGGAAGCGAAATCACCGAAGGCGCCTTGTTGGACAGATGCTTCGTCGGGCAAGCTTGCCGGATAGGCAAACAATACTCTGCCACCGACTCGCTTTTCTTCTGCAATTGCCAAGGATTTCACGGGGAAGCAACCGCCGTCTTTGCCGGACCGTTCACTGTAACGCACCATAAGTCGAGCCTGTTGATTGCCGGAATGTTCTCTTTCCTGAATGCCGGCAGCGGCTCCAACCAAAGCAACCACATGTACAAATTAGGTCCGATCCATCAAGGAATTGTGGAACGCGGTTCAAAGACAACCAGCGACTCCTACGTTTTGTGGCCCGCCAAGATAGGCGCTTTTACGCTTGTCATGGGGCGCCACACCGACCATTCGGACACATCCGACCTCCCGTTTTCCTACATGCTGGAACAGGACAACGAAACAATACTCGTTCCGGCAGCCAACCTCCGAAGTGTGGGAACCATTCGCGACGCTCAGAAATGGCCCAAAAGAGATAAACGGAAAGACCCGGAAAAGTTAGACCAGATAAATTTCAATTTGCTCAGTCCGTATACCATCCAGAAAATGATTGCCGGACAGGAAATTCTTCGTTCTTTACAAAACATAGCGGGAGAAACCTGTGAGACTTACTATTACCACAGCACGAAAATTAAAAACTCTTCGCTCCGAAACGGTCTGAACCTTTACGAAATGGGTATACGCAAATTTTTAGGCAACTCCATCATTAAGCGTTTGGAGAAAACCAATTTCAAGACAATCGGGGAAATCCGCCAACGCCTCTATCCCGACACGCCCGAAGGAACCGGAGAATGGGTCGATATTTCGGGTTTGATAGCGCCTAAAAGCTCTATCGACAAAATCATGGATGGTATAGAGCAAAACGAATTTGAATCCATCGAACGGTTAAACAGGCGTTTCGCCGAAATACATAAAGACTACTACACGCTGGAATGGACGTGGGCTATTCAGAAAATTCAGGAACGCCTGAACAAAACCATTGAAGAGATAACCGTAAACGACATCATCCATTTGGTTGAAGAATGGAAAAGATCGGTGGTGACCTTGGATAAAATTTTGTATGAAGACGCCAAGAAAGAGTTCAACCTGAAAGTAAAAACCAGCTTTGGAGTGGACGGAACGAATGACGAAAAACAAAAAGACTTCGAGAACGTACGCGGAGATTTTGATAAAAACCCGTTCGTGCTGGAAGTGATAAATCACATCAAAATAAAAACGAAACTGGGGAATGAGTTAATCGACCGGATTAAGGACGTTTAATTTATTTCTTTACACACTAAAACGACAATTACTGATATGCGAAATGTAAAAAAACCTTTTATCCTTACCATGGCAATGCTGGCTTTATCCGCATTACCGGTATTTTCGCAAAAAGATACCATTTATTTAAACGAAATAATCGTAACAGGCACACGCTCGCAAGTGGACAGGAACAACATTCCGATGACCATTTCGGTGGTCGACCGGACGGAAATTGAGCAAAGCAGCGAGTCGGCTCTCTTGCCGGTGTTGAGCGGGCAGGTGCCGGGTCTGTTTATCACCGAGCGCGGCGTTACCGGCTTTGGCGTATCGGCGGGCGGAACGGGCGGCATTACGCTGCGCGGCGTGGGTGGTTCGCCTACTACACAAGTACTGGTACTGATTGACGGTCATCCGCAATATATGGGCGTGATGGGACACCATTTGCCCGATGCTTACATGGCTTCGGATGTGGAAAGAGTAGAGGTAGTACGCGGTCCGGCATCCATTCTCTACGGCTCCAATGCGATGGGCGGAGCTATCAATATCATTACCCGCAAGCAAAATCAAGAAGGCTGGAGCAGTAACGGTCGTATAATGGTTGGCTCATATAATACGCAGAAATATCAGGCAAACGGTGGTTTTCGTCAAAAAAGATTTGACGCTTTTGCCTCTGTGAATCACGACCGTACGGATGGACACCGGCGCAATTCGGCTTTCAATATCACCAATGGTTATGTACGTGCAGGCTACGATCTGTCCGAACATTTCCGTCTTTGGGGCGATATGAATATTGCCGCTTATAAAGCTCAAAATCCGGGAACAATTGACAAGCCAATGATTGATAATATTGCCGACATCATTCGCGGCGTCGGCTCGGCTACTTTCGAAAACAAGTTTGATAAAACGGATGGGGCATTGAAGTTGTTTTATAATTTCGGCAGACATGAGATTAATGACGGATACGACAACACCAGTAGTCCGAGAGATTACCGGTTTCGCTCTACGGATAAGAATTTCGGCACAACCTTATATCAAAATTTCCGACCGCTTACAGGCAACCTGATTACGACAGGCGTCGATTTCAAAACCTTTGGCGGGCATGTATGGAACAAATTTACGGATAACCGCCCGAACAGGGAAATGATCGACACGACGGTTTATGAAATTGCAGGATATACAATCGTGCAGCAAGATTTGTTCAAAAAGCTGACTTTGACTGCGGGTATTCGCTTTGAAGTGAACGAAATCTTCGGCAATGAATGGATACCGCAGGCAGGATTGGCATACCGTCCGGCACGGTATACGACAATTAAAACTTCGGTATCTAAAGGTTTTCGCAGTCCTGCCATTAAGGAGTTATTTTTGAAGATTCCTCCACACATTACCCCCAATCCGGACTTAAAGGCGGAAAAAATGATCAATTACGAATTGTCTGCCGGACAATATTTTTTGCAGGAACGCTTATTTGTCGAATTAACGGGATACATTGCAGACGGAAAAAATATCATACAAGCCGTGCCTATTGACGGAGACCTGACTTTAATGAACAGCGGCGGTTTTAAAAACTCGGGCGCAGAATTGTCCTTGAGATTTCAAGCCACTAAAAAACTGCGCTTGCACGGTAATTATTCGTACCTGCATTTGGAAAGACCAATCGTAGCCGCACCCGAACAGCAAGCGTTCGTTTCGGCAACTTACAATTTGAGGAATTGGAATTTCAATGCGAGTTATCAATACATTCATGATTTGTATCTGACAGTTGCGCCTAATTCCGGACAAAAAGAGAGCTATGGATTGCTGAACGCCAAAGTTTCGTTTCAGGCATTGAAGTGGTTGAATGTATTTGTAAAAGGTGAAAACCTGACGGATACGGGCTATAGCATTGTTGCGGGATATCCCATGCCGGGAATTACGGTTTTGGGCGGGGTGAAGGTTGGTTTTTAATGTTGTGGCGCCCCTGAGAAAAGCTTGCATAATTTGCTTGAATGAAAGAAATACCGTATTTTTGCATTCATAAAGAAAAAAGGTATTTACGTTTGTATTTATTTGATAAAACCGGACTGGAATATGTCCATAAAAAACGAACTGATAGGCAGAAAAAAGATAACTTGTGGAAAAGTATCCTTGAAGATATTTTCGATGATTTCCTGCGATTTATGCGCCCTGACGCCGATAAGGTATTTGATTTTGAGCGAGGCATTACGTTCCTTGACAAAGAATTGGAGCAACTTTTCCCACCGGAGAAGAACAAAGTTTCGCCAAAAATTGTTGATAAGCTGGCAAAACTTTATACTCGCGACGGAACGGAAGAGTGGGTGCTGATACATTGCGAAGTTCAGGGAGAGTACCGTAAAAATTTACCGCAGCGTATGTTTACCTATTACTCCCGCATTTTTGACAAATACGGCAAGCGCATTTTAGCCTGCGCCATTCTAACGGGACCTGTACTCAAAACGCGCCCAAACAGCTATGTTTCCGAATTTCTCGGTACAAAATTAGCCTACAGCTACAACGTTTACCAGATATCGCGGCAAAGCGAGGATGAGCTTTTGAAAAGTAAAAATCCCTTCGCCATGGTGGCATTGGCGGTACGTTCGGTATTGAAAAACAAGCCGTTGGATGATGAGGCTTTAATGAAAATAAAGCTCAAGCTGGCGCGGAAGTTTTTAAAAATGGCATTACCCAAGGAAAAAATATATGCAATAATGTTTTTCATGAAAAGGTACATTCATTTTGAAAATTCAAATAATGATATTATTTTTGATAAAAAATTAGAACAAATAAAAGGGAGGAAAGAAACCATGGGATTAGTAGAAATGGCAATGGCTGAACGTGAAGAACTCGGTTTAATGCGCGGTAAAATAGAAGGTAAAAACGAAGTCATTATCAACATGATACAAAACGATTTTACAGATGACGTGATTGCTAAAGCTGCTGCTGTGACGCCGAATTACGTCCAAAAAATCAGAACTTCGTTGAATTAATAACTGAATAACTGAATAACTGAGTTCCGGATAAGGTTTTATTAAAAATCTTATCCGGAACTCGACTTTTATAATTAATGTGAATCAGGAGTTGAATTTTCTTGCCTTTTTAGCCTCGTTAGAGGCGTAATATTGGTAGAATATTGAATAAATCTCCTAAAAAAAGCCCCGTTAGGGGCGAAATATAAAACATATTCCGTTCCTACGGAACTTAGAACAGATGTAAAACGTATTTTTCTACCAATATTACGCCTCTAACGAGGCTAAAAAGGCAAGAAAATTCAACTCCTGATTCGCATAATTACGAATTATATAAAGTTTAGGTGTGGTGTTTTCAAAACAATAGAGACAGGACATCAAAAAAACCTGCATAATTTGCTTGAATGAAAGAAATGCCGTATTTTTGCATCCATAAAGAAAAAAGGTATTTATGTTTGTATTTATTTGATAAAACCGGGCAAAAACATGTCCCTAAAAACGAACTGATATGAAGAGAAATGACGACTTGTGGAAAGGCATCCTTGAGGATATTTTCGACGACTTCTTACGATTTATGCACCCTGACGCAGACGAAATATTTGATTTCGGGCGAGGCGTTACGTTCCTTGGCAAAGAGCTGAGACAACTTTTTCCGCCGGAGAAAGATAAATTTTCCACGAAAATTGTTGATAAGTTAGCTAAGCTTTACACCCACGATGGCGCAGAAAAGTGGGTATTGATTCATTGTGAAGTACAAGGAAAGTACAATATTGATTTCCCGTTGCGCATGTTCACTTACTACTACCGCATTTTCGACAAGTACCGCAGACGTATTTCGGCTTATGCCATTTTGACGGAAGAAACCCAAAAGCCGCGGACAGGGAATTATGCAACCGAATTTCTCGGCACGAAATTGGAGTTCCATTACAACGTTTACAAAATATCACAGCAGAGCGAAGACGAACTCCTGCGAAGCAATAATCCTTTTGCAATGGTTGTGCTGACAGTTCGTTCGGTACTGGAAAAGAAAAATTTGGACGATAACGCTTTGATGGAAATAAAGCTAAAATTAGCAAAGCAACTTTTGCAAAAGTCGTTTCCCAAAATGAAGATACACAAGATAATGTTTTTTTTAGAGTGCTACATTCATTTTGAAAATACGGAAAATAATATTATTTTTGACAAAGAATTAGAACAAATAACAGGGAGGACAAAAACCATGGGAATAGAACAACAAGTATTAGACATGGCGAAAAAACAGGGTATAAAACTGGGCGAAAAGCGCGGTATAAAACTGGGTGAAGAACGTAAAAACCGTGAAGTAGTAATCAACATGCTGCAAAAAAATCTCACCAATGAAACAATCGCCGACTTTGCCAATGTTCCAATAGATTACGTCCAAAAAATCAAAGCCTCGTTGAATTAATAACTGAATAATTGAATAACTGAATGAGGGTGCATTTAGCTAAGTGCACCCTCATTCAGTTATTCAATTATTCAGTTATTCAAATTATAAAAACCAAGCCCCATTACCCCATTTCTACCGAAATGAAATAACGAGGCTCAGGGCTATTATATAAAGTTTAGGTGTGGTGTTTATCAAAACAATAGAGACGGGGCGCACCCCATCTCTATTGAACAAACAATAATCTCGCAATTACTGTTTGCTTCCTATCATTTTTCGATTAACTC
>Ga0123354_10000754_pt1 | contig 35011 bp, 51 predicted proteins | sample TergutLab28metaG_2_FD_97872 | JGI IMG/M metagenome (GOLD analysis project Ga0123354, IMG submission 97872) | Labiotermes labralis P4 segment gut microbial communities from Petit-Saut dam, French Guiana - Lab288 P4 | ecosystem: Host-associated > Arthropoda: Insects > Digestive system > Gut ... | reverse complement strand
CGGTGGTCATTCGTTCCGGGTGACGAGTACGGCCAGCCCAATATTGCCTCAAAGTCATGTATCAGTCTTTGCACCTTTACCGGCACCGATATCACCTCCCGGTTCCAACTCGTTTATAACCCTCATCGCCGCGTCCGTGCTTTCGGCTAGCGCGGTTAGGCTCGTTTCCATGCTTTCTAGGCGGGCGTTGAGTTTCGCGAATTTATCTTCGATGGTGTCTAGCGGTGGTGTCACCATTACCGGGTCATACTCCCATTTCCAGCCCTCCCATCTATAGCTTCCTATATCCTCCATGTCCGCCCCTTCCGGAGCCTCCAGCCATTCCGAGCCTACAATCTGCGTATCTTCCGACGCCGCCCTGATGCGCCCCGTCTCATCCGTCAATATCCACATGTGCATTTTTACATCCCCCCCTTAAGTTCCTACCGCCATCCATCGCACAATGACGGAATCACCCGCAACGGTAGATGTTGCGTAAATTGTCATAGCTGACGCAGTTGCCGCACCTGTTGACACGCTCCAGCGTCCCGGATTAGCCCCGTATGCCGTAGCGCATGTAGTGGGCTGGCTGGCAAACGCCGGTGAAAACGTGATGCCCGCGTTATATACAGAGTTGGCATTTGTTACGGTAATGGTAACGCTTCCGGCCACCATTCTTAGCAACCCCAAATTAGTTCTTGCCGCCGCCGCAGTTGCTGCGTTGGTTCCGCCGTTGGCGATTGATAACGGCGCGGTTAAGCCGCCATATATATCCAATGGCCGCACAATCCTGAAATTGCCGTTTGTTAAATAACTCCAAACCGTCCTTAAATTGGTAACATCGTACAGAATTACCGAACTTGCTTGGCTTGGCGTATCACCGCGTATGGCAACAGTCCAGTTATTATTTCCCGAATTTTGAAACCTTATATCTCTGGTTGCGCTCGCGCAGTCGTACAGCAGGTTCCCCGTCATCGTCCCGCCCGTCAGCGGCAATGCGCCAACCTGCGCCGCCGTCACTTCGTGCGGGTTGGATTTATCAGCCACATGCGAAGAAATGTCACCGCCACTGCTCCAATCCTCTTGGCACACCTCCAATACTACGCCGTACCCGTCCGTGTATTCGGCATATATCACGAGCGTATTTAAAGGTAGTTGAGATCCTCCGCTTATCGATTGCGGCACAATCAGCGGCGCTGTGATATATGCAGGTGTGTATAATGATTTAACTATCGCTTTAGCGCCGTTGTATGAGTATATTCTGCCATGTCCTACCATGTTACACCCCCTTGATTGCGTTCCGTATGGCGTTGATAAATGCCGCTGTCGGATACGCGGGTACATTGCCCCATGTCGGTATAGTCTTGCCAGCCGCCGTGTAACATGCGGCTATTGCCGTTTGTAACGCTTCAATGCGCAACTTCCAGTCAGCCCATTTGCCCGCCGTGCCCGGTAAGGTTGACGCCGTAAGCCCGTAATAGGCTCTGACGGTATTCACCGCTGTAAGCATCTCCGTTATATCGGCTTGATGGCTTATGGTTGTGTTGGCTATTACAACGCCCGTTGATATGGCCCGCGCCCATTCCTTGATAACGACTGTTATTGTTCGTGACGCCGTATTGCTCGCGGCGTTGAGCGAGTCCAGCACTCTTACGGTGACGGTATTCTGACCCACTATAAGCGTCGGCGTTGCGTTAGCCGTACCACCCGATGCGGACATCCCTTGCACCGTTTGCCATGTGCCGCTGTTAACCGATATCTGGAGGGTTTGCGTTTGTCCGTCAGGTTCCGCTCCAACCATGACGCGCACCGTTGGCGTGAGCGTGAATACCGTCTGATTGTTTGCCGGGAACACGAATGACGGTGTGGCGGGTACGCTATTCCTGCGAACATTACCCGATATACGCCATCCGCTTGATACGCCCAACGCGTCATTTGACCGCACTTGATACCGGATATAACTGCCACGCGCTAAGGTTGGCGCGTGTGTTATCGTCCGTGCCGTGTATGTTCCAAGGTTCGCCCATGCTCCCCATGCAGACGCATCCGTTGACGTGCTGTATTGCACAGTGTAGTTTGACAGGTTCCCGTCCGGGTCTGTACCCGCAGGCCATGTGATGGTGATGTCGCCGCTCTCATATATCGCGGGTGTTGCTGTTAGGCTCGCGGGTGCAACAGGCGCTTGGTTGCGTCTTAAACTATTGGAGGATACGCGCCATCCGCTGTAATAAGATGCCCCCGCCGCGCCACGTGTGCGAACCTGATACTGTCGGTACGTTCCGCGTGTACCGGATGGAGCAACGGAAAGGCTCCCGCTTGTGGCCGTAGTTGTTACCGTGCCTGTTGCCGCCCATGAACCCCAGTTAGCATTATCGGTTGATTCCCGATGTTGCACCTCATAGGATTGTATTGCGTTACTGATTCCACCCGCCGCGCCTGACCATGACAGGGTTGCGTTACCCTCCGACAATGTGGGCGATACGGATACGGATGTCGGCGCGGTTGCGGCGGTGGTTGATAGTTCATAGTCTATTTCGAAGTAGTACTCCGGCGCGTTGCTTGTGTACAGCCCGAACCAACCTGTGCCTGAGCCAGAACCGCGTCTGGTGGTAAACGTAATCGTTCGTCCGTTTTGCGCCAGTATATTCCCCGCATTGGTAAAACTCATATCACCCTGGCGCGTTACTGCCACCCCTCCAGAATCATCAAATGTTCCTGTTGCGGGTATGCGTCCTGCCGCCGTTCCACACGTGAAATCAATGTAAATGTTTGCACCAGCGCGGACATGCCTAAAATAGAATGTTGCGCTATTTATTCGTATTGGTTCTGATACCGTGTTTGGCAAGCTAATTGTTCTTGAGAACGTTGTTGGTGGGGATGATTCCGCAAGCGCGGCAACACTAATATCTACTCTAATTTTCGGCATAACGTCACCTACCTGAATAGAGCGTTGTCGATATAGTTATTGGCCATGTTTATATTGCCGTTCATCTTGAACCCGTTAAGCGTTTCGTTCGGCAAATAACCCGCCTTAATGGCGTTAATCTGCCCTTGTAATTGACCGGCAATATCGCCGTTTTCAAGCAATCCGTTAAGCGCCTGCATGAACGCCTCAAAGCGGTTATACAAAGCTTGTGTCGGTATGGTAGTTATGCCGTCCCGCATGATTCCGCAATATTCCTCGTTGAGCCTTAGGTCAACAATATCATTCGGCTGTACCTCTATCGCTCCGGCGCGTACGCGTACGGACGCAAGATATATCTCATCAAAGTCAAGGTCTCGAACAGGCGCTGCAAACGTCGGATTGCTCGCGAAATCCGCACCCTTCTTGATGATTAGTTCCGCTTGGTTTGTTATCCGATTCAAGCGCAAGCAAACAATATCTATCCGCACCAACGACCCATGCGATGTATCTATGCTTAGCGTTGTCGGGTCAACCTCCATTGCGCATACACCCCAATGCGTGGCGGCTCTTAGCCATGCAAGCCCGGCGCTAACCGTTACGGTCATATTACCGTTGGCCGTGGTTATAAAATGCCCGTCAGCCGCTGTTATGCCGCGTGTGCGCGTTCCAAACCAAGCGCCTAACGCGGAAGCATCATATTCTGTGTTATCAAGCGGGAAACATATCATACAGACACCTCCAATTCGAAATCACTCAGAATCGCAATAATCCTGTTGCCGGTTGATTCATAAACTCTTGTTACCCCTGTTATCATAGCCGTTGCACGCATCCCGAACTCAGGTAGATTTATCGGTATACGGTCGCCTAGAAAGTAATCAACGCCATAGTAAATATTGAGTTGCTCGACATCGCAGCTTATCTTTAGTTCCTTTAACTGCTCCTCAAGTTTTTTATATCCGCGCTCTGTCAGCAAATCCTGATACTCTTGCGCGGTGTACATATGCGTTTCAAAGCTGTAATGATTCGGTATGCTCGTCGGTATAGATACCTGATATTCCTGCTGTATATCCCTCGCGTCAACATATAATTCCCGCCGATTCTCGCCGGTATCGCCTGTCAAATCAACAATAACAACCGTGCGGTCATGACCTTCACCGGCTCCGGCAACTACGGCGACCGTCTTGTATTCTGTAGTACCCTCCACAACTTGCACATTGGTTATGTTCCCAACATCCGTGCCAAAGTAGCCGATATACTCAGGATGCGCCGGAGATGAACGGTCTACCCCTTTATATACTGTTAGTGTTTCAACGCCGGTATCCGGGACGAAAACCACTTTAAACCCTAGCCCTGATAGTTCTGCTATCCGTCGCTCTGCATCAAGCACCGAGTTCCATGTTATCTGTATATCTACCTTATCCGTTAAGCCTATAGGCTCTGCCGTTTCTATCGGCATCCCGCGCCGGTTATCCTTATATATCCGATACATTCCGGCTTCCGCGAAAGTGATATTGTCCGTTTCCATTACTACGCGGTCGCTCAAAAGTTCCGAGGTGATGTCAGCCCTGATTATTAGCCTTTCCTCTGCTTCCGTTATCACGGTCTCCGTGTATGATATTCGTGCCGATGTATCGGAATCCGTGTTGTATAACCTGTTGCCGTCTATCAGCAACGTCCTGTTGTCATCCGTTGCCATCGCGGTTATTTTTACTTCTCCGGGCGCTTGATAGTTTTCTAACCATTGTACTGACTCCTCGTTTTGTAGTATGCCGATTCTTTCACGTTCGGCATTGTATATGAATATCATATGCCTGAACGCACCCCCTCCGGCGCTTCGATTTCAACGCCCAAACCATCCCGCCCGGTGAGTGCATCTATCCTTAACAAGTTCTCTCCGGGCAATAGAGCCATGCGCAAATCACTGTCCGTTGAAAGGTATCTGAACCCGTTCTCTAGTTCCCTTCCGGCTCCCATGACAGTTACACCCTTTTGCCCGAATATAGTTGATACGGTAACATTTTCACCGGGCATCATTACTTTGTTGACCTTAATCTTTTGCCCCGTCCCCATGTGGTATAGTTCGGGATTCTCAACCGTTTTATGCGCTCGGAATATCACGCGGAAGTCTATCGGAACGTTACCGCTGTTGTGTATCTGCGCGAAGTAGTTATCACCGTGTGAGGATATGTAGAACGTTCCTGCTGTGTTGAACGGGAACATGAACAAAGGCGTCAATCCGGTTAACTGTCGCCTGAATGTGCCCGTGGTGCGCCAGTATGGATATCCAGCGAATAAGCGCAACTGAAATAGCTGCGCCCCAATGCCCTCAGAAACATCCGGTGTGCGTTCTGGTATCACGTCAAGATACCATTCCGTGCCGTCCACGGTTGTCTTCAGCACGCCGGGCTGTTGCGGTGCCATCGCGCCCAGCAGCCTCGTCCTGTTCGCGCCTAACGGCTCGAATATGGCTCCGTCAACTGTAAATGAGCGCGGCTTGACGCTTTGGCTAATGACAGACGCCCCGACCTGACCGCTCCCGACTACCGTTGATAAACTAATATCTACGCTGCTTTTCCCTGCAATATCGCTTATCCAAAACGGCGTATCTAGTGCGAAGCGTATCATGCCGGTTGCACTTTCATAGGTGTATACGTGGCTCGCGCTCATTTTATAACCTCCATTATGGCAACTGCCAGCTTTGACGCTTTATCATGTCCTGCGCTTCCCGCGTTAATTCTGATTCAGACAACGGCTTTGGTGTCGTTACGTACTGATTGTAGACAATGCTTTGACCGGGTCCGGCTGTTGCTAATGCAGGTGTCGCTATGTTATGGCTGAATGGATTCACTGACGATACCGCCGCGTCAGTCATCCTATTGGTAGCGGTTATGACGTCAGATATACTTCCGGATATTCCTTCCGCGAACCCTTCGCTAAAGTAGCCGCCTACCTTCATCATGAGTTTTGACGGGCTTGCGGCTTGCAAACTGCTCATGGCCGCGTCATATGCGCTCTTAGCCGCTTGCTTGGCGGCATTGGTTATGGCTGTCGCCCCGTTACTGATACCGTCAGCTATTCCGTCCGCTATAGCCTTGCCGACGCTCAAGAAGTTGCTTTCGATGACCTGTTCGTCTGCCGCCGCCTTTATTCCGGTTATAATGCCGCTAATAGCGGCTTTTACCTTCTCGATGGCATTAGCTATGCCTTCCGAAATCTTTTCTACAATGCTCGTTCCTGGCTCATTAAAACCACTTGCGTCAACGGTCGAATCCGTTTCAGTTCTTCCTGTTCCTATGAAGTCGGCTATAACGGTTTTCCAGTAATCCAACTTTGCCAGTATGCCATCCGCTATCTTTTGCACGATGCTTTCACCGTGAGAAGCAAACTCCGGTATCTTTTCCGTAAGCCCAGATTCCACGGCTCCGACAATCTGACTGATGCCATCATCCATTTTGTCGATGTTGCTTATCATGCCTTGATTGACCGCCGTTACAGCGACTTCACCGGCAAGGTCACCAGCAGTTTCCACTGCCCCGGTCATGATGTCCTCTTGGCTGTTCATCTCATTGTCGAAGCCGCTCCCAAGCCTTTCGGCGGCGGTCGCGCCAGCGTCACCGTAAACCTCATCCATGACCTGACTGACAACTTCTTTGCCGTTTAGCCATGCGGCGTTGATTCGCTCTACTTCCTCCGCTGTTGCGTTCGCCAAGTTCGCTATTTCGCCGGCGGCTTGCGGGCCTTTTTCCTTCATCTCTTGGACAAAATCGGCATCAAAACGCTCCGCCATCATTGCGATATTGGACGACCAATCAAGCATTGCCTGTTGGTTATGTTCCAAATTGTCAGCCATGTTGCTCGCCGTCAGTTCACTTGCCGTTTGAATCTGATTGAACATATCGAGCGCAACTTTTGTATAGCCCTCTATCGCCTTTTCTCGTTCCTTTTGTATAGCGGCCTCTTCATCAGCTATTCTTTGCAGTTCTGCCTTGTATTCTTCAAGCGTAACCCCCATTTCATTAGCGCTTGCTACCATCGCATCCGCTGTTGCTTGAGCTTCCTGCCTTCGCTGTTCTTCTATCTCGGCTTGTCTTTCGTACGCGGCTTGCATTATGTCAGTAGTGGCTTCGATTGCGCTAGCTTGTTCGGATGCCGCGTCGGTTGCATCATTCATAGCCGATACTTGATTCTCAGCGGCTAACAAAGCGGCTTCGGCGGCTTCTTCCTGTGCGGTTGCAACTCGCCCCATAGCTACTACTTGCGCGTCCGATGATTCGACCATGACGTTAGTTGCGTTGTCGAGTGCTAAAGATGTTATTTCAATCTGCACTGTTAACTGTTCTTCTGTTTCTGTTAATTGTTTGAGTGTTTTATCATATTGACTCCATCCGAAGATGTTTGTGCCTTCTGCGTCAAGTTTCGCTTGTATGGCGGCTCTTTGCGCTTGAACTTCCTTTAATTTCAACTCCGCTTGCGCCTGTTCGTCGATTAACTGGTTGGCACGTTCCCTTGCAGCGTTGGTTTTTGCTTCCTCTTTTTTAGCCTCAATAAGCGCATACGTTTCGCTTGCGGTTCTATTCAGAGCGTCACTTTCGGCATCATACGACATATTCAACTCAGGCATATATTTGTTTAGCTGGTCCACCATAGCGGCAAGTTTCGCCTTGTCTGCCGCTGATTTATTTTCTGCCGCCGCAAGCTCATACACCTGGTCTGTAAGCCTTGACGTCATTGTCGCATTATCGATAATTCCTTTAGCCTTGTCCTCGTATGCTTTGGCATTATCCTCTACAGACTTTGTAAGTTTATCTGTCGACTCTATCAGCGCTTCTGTTTGCAACCTTAATTCCCTTTGCTCTTCTGTTTCTTTGTTGAACACAGCAGATAAACCTATAACAAGACCGGTAAGCAGAACAATGCCTGCGACTATAAGCCCTATCGGGTTTGCCGCCATCGCCGCGTTCCAAAGCCATTGCGCCGCCGTGACAATCTTGGTCTTTGCCGCGAGTAAAGTTTGTGATAGTGAAAACCCGCCCGTAGCTGTTGTAGCCAGCGCGCTTACCGCATTGTAAGCTAATATCGACAACGCCACTGCCCCGATGACTACATTCACCGCGTCAAAATTCTCTGATAACCACGAAAGTGCATCCGCGATAGGCTGGAATATCGGCGAAATTTCGCCCAACCCTTCCGCTATTGCGCTGATAATACTTGCTCCTGCGTCAAGTAGCACGGGAACACCTTCGATAATAGCAGCCAGTAATTTCTTGATTATTTCCGGTGCTTCTTTTGTCAATGTTGTTACTGCACCGACTAATCCTTTCGCTAATTGAACTAGGAACTCAGCAGCTGCCGCAATGAGTTGCGGCGCCTTTTCAATCAAATTGCTAACTAATGTAGTCACCATTTCGACCGCTGCAGGGATAAGTGTAGGGAGTGCATTCCCTATTCCGGTTATCAATTCTGTTACAAATGACATTCCTGCGGAAAGTATGTCACCTGCCTGCCCCGCAAGCATTGTGATAAAGTTTGTAACAATAGGTATAGCCTCGGCGGTCAATCCGGGAAGCGCATCCGTTATCCCCTTTACCACGGACAAAAAGATGTTTGCACCGGCAGAAAGTAACGTTGGTAGCGCATCCGCAATTAGCGACGTTATATCGCCGAAAAACGCGCCAAATGCAGCTGACAATTCCTCTGTCGAACCTTCGCCTGATATGAGGTTCTTAAACGCATCGAGCAGCCCTGATACCGACGGAAGCATTTCTTCTACAACACGCGTTCTAAATGCGTTTGCCATATCGCCTATTTGTATCTTAGTTTTATTCATTGCCGCATTGAGTTGAAACATCTTACCGGCATCAGTCTTCGCGAGCGCGCTGTTAACGCCGCCCATGCTTTCCGAAATTATGTCGGCGAGTGCGGCAACGCGTTCCTGCTCTGACCCGTACTTAAATATCTCTTTTTGTGATTCATCAAATGCAAAACCTTGTTTAGCTATTCCGTCCGTATTCCCATCTAACGCTTTACCTAATGCAGTTGCAACATTTACAGCCTGCTCGGATGTCGCATTAGCGCCGTATTGAAAGGCTATGTAGTCATTTAGTATAGGCAGCATGCCTTCCAGTGATTCAGAACGCTTGAGATAAGATGACATCTCAGCTAGCGCGGCAACTTGTGCTGTCTGTGAAACGACACCGGCCATTTCATACGTAGCGGCGAGTTTTACAATGCTGGCTATCTCTTGGTCGCTTGCGTCCATCGTGTTTCGCATAACGGTCGCTAGCTTTGTTTGCGCCTGTGCGAATTCGTTTGATGCAGCCATCGCATCCTTGATATATCTGAATGCGAATGCACCCGCTGCCGCTGTCGCTGCCAGCGCGACCTGCCCAACAGCTTTTGTAACTTTGCCCATCCCGCTTGTAAGCTTCTGGCTGAATGTTTCACCATGCTTCGTTGCGTCTTTCAACCCATTGTTTAACCCTTTGCTGTCTAGTCCGAGCGTGGCATATACCGTGAATAGATTGGCAGCCATGTATATGCCTCCTTCTGGCATGATTTTATTGCTTAAAAGTTGAATGTACTGTAAAATAACTCAAAAAACAGGAGGTATAACCCATGAAACGCTTTATTGCCGTTATCGCTTGCCTCGTTCTTTTATTGTCATGCGCCCCCGTGTTCGCCATGGAACTCGAAACACTTTCGTTCGATGAACTTATAGAACTACACAAAGCAACATTCAATGCTATCGTTTCTCATCCTGATTTTAAATCCGTCGCCGTTCCACCGGGCACGTACGAGGTAGGAAAGCATATCCCCGCTGGCGAGTATACGCTTTCCACAAATGATATTATGGCTATGATAGTAAAAAACGGTTTTGATGACATGCAAGTTATTCAAAAAGATGGTGCGGTTGGTCGGTATATCCTTAAGAACGGAGACACAATCGAAACATCCGGCACCATATACTTCTCGCCATTTGTCGGCTTAGGGTTCTAACTTATTTTTCTTTTTAACATCACAAATTGCCGTTTGACTGATTCCTTCGTTATCAGCGGTTCTTCCGGTTTCTTCGGATACGCGACTTCATGCCATCGTTTCATTGACGGTTCTTTCTCGCTTATAAACCGCATATCCGTAGCCATCGCCCATAAACAATCGTATAGATAGTTTTCGCGCAACCTTGTGGCCTTCACCTTTGCCGCGAAGTACTCTACAAACGGACGCATCTTCATTGTACGCGGAAGTTCTGCCGCAATGATTATGGCTTGCCCTGCTCCGGCGGCTCCGCATAGGATAAAAAACTTCTGAAGTCTGTTTCCTTGAACACGCTGAATAGCTTGCTCATTATCTTCGGACCGACATATTTCTTGACTTCGCTTGTCGGAACTTCATCGACGATTGACAATAAGCTGTATGCTATATCCCGATGTTGCGTAGCTATAAGCGGGACGATTTTAGAGACATCCCGAGCAAATACGGTTGCGGTTTCACCCTCAATAATGCTTCGCATCTTGCGTATTACTTTCCTGTCGGGAGCCTTTTTCCTCTGCTCAATAGCGATAGTTTCCTGCGCGTCCGCTATGGTTTGATTTACCCCGCCTATTTGCGCCTTGATAATTTCTAACTCGCTCAAGACGGGGAGAATAGGGGATAAAATCCCGATAACATCAAAGAATTCATCCCCCGTCAGCTCATGCAGTTTTCTCATGCGCTTTCTCCTTGCTTTGTTTATTCTTCTGGTTCAATCGGTTCCGGCTCTTCCGGCGGCTCAACCGGCTTTGTCGGCGCTTCGAATATAACGAGCTCGTACGGCGCGTAATCCATATCCGCAAAATCGTTATTGAAACCGGTAAACGTGACCGCCATTTCCCCCTCGTTTTTATCGGCTCCGGTGATATCGACGCTCCCGGTATTCATCGGGTTGTAGAGCGTGAACAGGATGATAGCCCCGTCAGAACGTTCGCGCACCCATGTTAGAGACTTCATATAATCGCCTTGTTCGATGCGAAGACGCTCGCGAATAACAGTCTTGGTTCCGACCTTTGTCACGTTGCTTGACGGCATGATGCGCCTCAGGTTGGCGATGTTGAACTCAAGCAAGGTTGTTTCGATGCGAGGCTGTACTGTGTCCTTTACACTGTCGCCTTTGAAGCGTACCCGCGAACCGTCGAACTCGATTTGACGCATCTGCGCCTCACTTATAAAATGATTGCCGCCTCGGGTTACGCCCAGGCAGTTCTCACCGTCCATTTGTGTAATAATGGCGTCAAGAAGCTCCTCATGGTCGGCTATGCCGTCGTAAATATCCTTGAAATCTTCAATCAGCGTGCCGGAATCCTTTGCCAGTACGCTAAATCCCTGTGCGCGTGCTCCGGTAATCATGTTTCATCTCTCCCGTCTTTTTTATTGCCCCTGGTTTTCTTCGCCTTCACAAGCTGTTGAATAGGCGGTTTCGGTATCTCTATATAGTCAGTGATTCTTTCATTGCCGTTAAGGGTAACAGAATTGCCGTGCAATACGCCGGTTTTTTTGTTCTGCCATACACGGTTATACTTGGCTATGTAATGCTTTTTTTGCACATTTTTCACCTCACGTTGTGTAGTTTTTGATGATTATGCGAATGATACCGCGAGCAATAGCCGTGTTGCTCGGTTCGTCCATGTAGTCGATAAATGGCGTCGAACGGTAAATGATTATCCCCCCGCTATCGCCTGTTCTAATTGCTACGCCTTCCTCTGGTATCGCCTTGGCTGCCTGCTCCAGCACGTCATCAATACGCGCATAGATGTTTTGCACCTGCAACGGCGGGCTGTCCCATATCGACGCGCTTGATATCGTGGATTCCGCGAACGGCGTACGCACGATTTCGAATGTGACATAAGGGAACTGCGGGCTTGATATAGGCTTGCCGGTCGCGTCCCTGAATACGACAGTTCCCGCCGCGAACGCCGGTATGGGACGCGGTGGTGTGTGGGAGTTATCAACGAACTGCGACCAGAACGTTTGATATGCTTCTCTGATGTTTTTCATCGCGGTCCAATTCTCACCTCCGCGTCCCTTGTCGTTACAACAACCGGGAATACTTGGAACTTTGACGCCGCCGGTTCAGGCGACTTCTGCGGTATGCCTGTTACGCGGTACATCATACTGTCAGATTCGCGCCTGAGTATCTCATTAACCGTTATCGTCACTCCGATATCCGTGACCATGTTGTAATGTATCGACAGGTCTTGCGCTTCCGCGACCCTTATCTCGCTTTGCCGCGCCATCGTAAGACCTGCCATGATGCGCTCTCCATCGGATAGCGACCACGCTACCCCGAATAACTGTATGTCGCCTTTCGTCCAGTCTTGGATGTAGTACGCTTCCTTATAGTCCGCTAACGGCATTACAACCTCACCGCCTCAAACAGCCGCGTATATGGGCGTAAACGCCCCGAAAACGCCGTCTGCCATGTTATAGGCATGTTGTTATTGTCGGTTGCTTTCGTCCAACTATGGACGCCCAGAACGCTTTCAGACGCGTACCCTGTTTCTTTGCCGCTCCCTGCGCTGAACTCCATGACATCCCGCGCCAACGTTATCATTGACGGTTCAATCCTTAACCACCGTATGATGCCCTCAAACGCTTCCGCGCCGTTGACAACCGGCTCGTCATCCGTGCCGTTAAGCAACGGATAGGCTCCTTCGTACCCTTCGCCCAGCTTATAGATGCCGTCGTTGATTCGCGAGCCTGATATGTGTACCCATTGACCGTTAATGTACGTGTTGACATCAAGCCCTTTTAGGATGCCGTGAACCGTGACGCTGAACTCGCCGCGCTCCTCTTCGACTATCAGTTCACCCGCACATTGACAATGACGGATGATACCTAATAGCGCCTCGTTTAGTTTCATTCCGCGCATCATCCTCCTTGTAGAGTTTAAGCCCGATTTTAAGCCCGTGTGGGCGTTTTTCTGGTTGGTGTTACCTTGTTATCTGCCGTTGGCTTTGGTGTCGTTTTGGGCTTGTTTTGCGGCTCTTTAGGCGTTTGTGCCGCTTTGGGCGCGGGATGGGCTTTAGTCTCTACCCATCCCGCGCTAATAAACGCGTCAATCTGCGCCTGGCTTGTTAGTTCGAAAACCATGCCGCCCTTCTCAACGAACACTGTCATCAGCCGCCTCCGGGAGGTGTGGTCGGTGCTGTGTGCACATAGATGGCGTTTTTCTTGTTCTTCAACACAAACGCGTCAAAGAACACGCGACCCTCGATAAGCCAGCCATTGATTCCGGGCGGGTTATCGTGGACTTTGTAATCCATCAACTTCAACGGCGAAACTGCCGCGATTCTGTTCGTGATAATGAAGTTAACATCGGTAGGCAAATAGGACGCGGGCGCGTAAATCAGCGGTACGCCTTCGACCATTCCGACCTGACCATTAGCCAGCATCCCTTGTGCGATGTCGGAAGCCTGGATGAACGACGCGTCAAGCCTTATCGCCTTGTAGAATGCCGAACTAATGAACGCAAACGTGCCGGCTAAAGGCGCTTTGTTGTTAAGCAGTGTAGTTACGCCATCAAGGAACGCGGAATAGGCGTCAGTTATTGCGCCAGTGCCGGTATTGCCAGCGTTGGCCGCTAACTGCGCTATGCGGTAAATGTCGATATGCGGGATAATAACCTCGTCAATCTGCCTGCGTAGTGCCGCACCGGCTTCCGTTACCATCATCTGGTCAGAGTAGTTCCTGCGGTCAATCGTGGTCGTGAACCCTTTATCCTGCGCCAGCGTCAACGGCTGTAAAGATGTCCCGAGTTCGCCGGGCGTTCCGTACCTCTGATTGCCTGACATCGTGTAGTTGTTGAGCGGCGCGACATCAACACTGTAAACGTTGACCGTCTGCACGCCGTCCCATTCGTAATCATTGTTGAAAGCGTTCTGAGTGATGCTCGCAAGCTTGAAACGCTCATCAACGACCGGGCTGTATTTGGATGCGTAATTCAAAGCCATTTGTTACCCTTCTTTCTTGTCATTTTTGTAGAATCCCATTAGAAATGGATCTGTTTCTTTTTCCGGTAATCCCTGTTGTCTGTGTTCAGGCGGTTTCTGCTTGAGCCTCTCATTAACTCCGGCTGTTATTCCGGTTGTTACCAACTTCTCAAACTCGCCTTTCGGGTGATACTCGTATCCCGCGAGCATATCAACCCGCTTCTTGACATCATCAGCCGTCGCGCTCTCAAAGCTGAACACATCCAAAAACGCCTCCGGTATCTTGCTTTCCGCAAGCATCGCTACCGTTTGCGCCTTCAAGCTTTCAGTCTCTTTGTCACGCACCCGCGCCGCTTCGGCCTCTTTGTACTTCTGCTCGAAGTACCGCGCTTTTTCGTCTGATGTCATCGCCTGCAACCTTTCGGCTTCCGTCAGCTTCTCATCCGTCAGCCTTTGCTGTTTCTGCAAAGCGTTGGCAACCGCTGTCTGTGTGGACTTGGTTACGATTTTGTCAATGAAACTCTGTAGCGTCTTGTCTGTCGTGTACAGTTCTTCATACGACGGCGGTTTCGTTCCCATTGGCTTCGGCTGTTGTGCCGGTGGCGTCGTTGGGTCGTTTTTCGGCTCCGTGGTTCCTTCTGTTGCCTTGTTGGCCTCGTCTGCCATTGTAATCCTCCTAGCCCTCGCCGTTCATGCCGGTGAGTACTGTTTAATATAATCAAGCCCCGTGTGACGCGGAGCCGGATGTCGGTGTTATGCGCTCTTGTATAGCATCGCCTTTTGTATTTCTCTTAAAACAATATGCGCCGGTACAAAGATGCATGATGATTCCCATCCGTTTGACCTCTGTTTCTTTTCCATGTATGTGTCTTTCCACGCCGCGCCTTTTTCATATGCGACCTTCCGCAACAATGCGAACGGTATGAAGTAATAGTCATTGCTGTCTTCCGGTTCGAAAGAATACAGAATATAGTCTACATCGCTTGCCGTGCTAAATGTCCAGCCTATTTTTCGCGGTTCAATCACTGACAGCGTTTCAATAGCAAGTTCAGGCTCATTGTTTCGCCACCATCGCGACGCCCCTGCTTCCCTGCGTTTTGCGTCCACGTTGACAATAGCGCCCATCTTCAGCCGCGCACGATAATCTATGCCGCTTTTATCCGTAGTGATGTCAGTCTTTTCTACGGATATGCATGTGTGCCCTAGCGCGTGTTGTATGCGCTTCATATCGTCAATCAAGTTCGCGCCATTGCTGAACGCAAGCTTTTGGTTAAAATCATGAACCGTCATTTTCACCCCACACTGTCCACCCTTCGCGCTTTTTCCTGCCGAATATGTCGATAAACGGCGCATGACTGCACGTGCTGACCAAATCGTAAAAGGCATCCGGTTTTGCGCTGTGTCCTTTGCCGCGAGGCGCTTCAAAGTGTGTTCCTGCATCCTTGCGCTTTAGCGGCTGACTGCCCTTAATAGCAAAAAGCACCTGCTCGGTGCTTCCCCTGAAGTAGTTTCCCATACCGTATGATGGTTTCACCCACGTTATGCAGGTGATATAACGGAATCCCCATGCGTCAATCAGTCGGAACGCTTTGGGTAAACTGCGGTTCGTCGCCCACAAATACAGGTGGCAGTTCTTGTCGGCTATCTTGCTTATCGGCAGCGCTTCAATATCCTGTATCGGCATAGTGGCGTAATCCGGTTTCGCTCGCCCGAGTTGGTTGACATCGCCTTCGTCTCCCCAATCCCAAGGAGGGTCAATCACGATGGTTTGAAATAGTCCCTGCGCATCAAGCGGGTTGGCAAGTGCGATTACCTTTTCAGCGTTCTGAACACGCTCTAACTCACGGGCATCTTCCTTTATTGCCCTTTCTGCTTCTATTACGCTCGCCGTCCCTGATTCTAGCTTTTCTACGACTGCCGGGTTCTGCAAAGCGGTTAGTTCACGGCCTGTTGGGTTGAATACTGATACTGGCTTGCGCGGGTATTCTTTTCCGTCCGCGCCTACTGAGGTGTGCGATTCGCACAGCTGGTTGTCCGCCACCATTTCTTTTCGCGCTTGGCTAACAGTGGAATTGCTCACACCCAACCCCGTAGCTATCTGCCTGTCGGAAACTTCCGGCGTATCGGCAAGCTGCTCGCGTATCAACCCGCGTTTCTGCTCCTGTGTAAGGTGACGCCGCGCCATGTTCAGTTTGCGTGCGTGTGTACGCTTTTGCGTTTCTGTCATCCCTAGCCGTATGACACGCGGGTATTCCGTTATCCCCAGTTCCGCGCATACCTTTGACCTGTGATAACCGTCTAATACGTTCCCGCTCTCATCGTATTCGATAGGTATCATAACGCCGCGTTCCGCGATATCATCCTTTAGAGACTGGTATTCTTCGGCTGTTAGTTCCGGCATGACTTGGTAGTTCATACTTAACCCCTTTCTTTAACCCTTAAAAATAGGCATAGAAATAGGCAGAGAGGGTCAGGCTCTGCCTTTCAGATGTGCACTCTGTTCTATGCGGTATAAAGCCTTTCGGCGAATACCCTTATATATGCAAAAACCGCCCATACAGGCGGCATATGCCGGGTGAAAATTGTCCCGCTTGGTTTACTGTCCGAATCCCTCGCCTAGTTCCTGCTCGATTATCTTCCGGTAGTCGCCTTGATAATTAAGCACAGCATCCTTGATGAACGGTCTGCCGGTCATCTTGTAGGTTCCTTCGTGGACATAGATAGCGTATTCAACCGGTGTGCCGATGACAACCTCATCATTAGCTGGTTCCGCTTGATACGCGATGCTTGCCCTTAACCGCCCGGTATCGACCGCGCCCATTCTGGTTATTTCCTCCGTTGCCCTACGCTGTGCGTGGATGCCTACCGATACAAGCGCCTTCGCCTTGTTCCGCTCGAACTGCGCGAGCACCGCAGCGGTGTTGTCTGTGAATTCTACGCTCATGCAATCACCCCTATAAAACGCAATACCATGATGACTAGAATCACTCGCACGGCGAAGCGCACAATCGCTAATATAATACTGATTATGTCTGTTGTCTTGTCCATATGTGCGCCCTCCAATCAAAAACCGCCCGGAGGCGGTTAGTTGTTCCCCATTTCTAACAAAGTATCAAGCAACGGTTTCCCGTCCTCGCCGAGCCATGAAGCATATTTAACAGCATCTTCAAACAACATACGGTCATCATAACGCCCTAACGCCTCCCCATATGGCGCGACCTCATAACGTATGAATCTTTCTATTTCTTGTTTTGACCATCTCATATTGACCCCTCCGAGAACACGGCTCCATAATTCGAGGCGTTGTTTCTGAGCCATCCATTCGAGATGTCTTCCACCATTCCTCGCACCTGACTATCGGTTCTGTTACGCCCATATTTCTGTGTTGCGAGCCTTTCGGCTTTCATCCGCAAAGTAGCCCCGCTAGGCACTGCCTTCACCATATCCTCTCCGAGCGTTTTGTCCCATCCAGACGCCCCGCGAATAAGGCTAACAAACCGTCCGTCTTGTGTGACAGCGCGCATTTGATGCCCATTGTCAGCTATTATTGATTTTACATCTCCAACACTAAATGCACAAGTTCCAGACGGGTGGTTGTGAGTGAAAATATTATTTTTAACAAGCTCCGGAGGTGGTTCTATCTGTCCCCTACCGCCAATCCCATGCCAAATAAAATTGCCATCCAAGTCTATAATGTATCCATGCTCAACGTTCTTGTTTCTTATTTTGTCTTCGTAATCGTGCAGTGTTTGGGCTAAATCCTCATACTTTGCGCCTTCAAGTTTGACATCCTCATCAAACCCTGCCAACACCCCGACTGTCACGCAACGGCAATTCACCACCTGCTCGGGCGGTCCGTTCACATCCCCGGGTTGCATCAGCCCGTTGCTGAATGGTTCGTCAAGTTCTGCCGTCTCGCCGTCAAGCTGTAGATGGTCGGGTCTTGTCCTTGCGTCCGGCGTGGATATCCACCGCTTTTTCATCTGGATGCCGTGTTGGTCTCGGGCTTGCGTGAATCCCGTCATGCGCCCTTGGTTGACTACCCGCGTTGTTTCAGTTCTCGCGATTGTCACCGCTTGCCTTCGGCTTGTTTCCGCAACCGCCTTGATGCGCGTCGCTATCTTCGGGATGCTTTCGCCGTTCAATACCGCTTGCGTCAGTGTGTTTTGCAACCGTTGCACTATTACCTTGTCTTCGCCCAGCTTGCCGTATGCGCGTTCCCTGACATACCCACCGGCGATATCGCGTTGCGTGCGGACGTATACCTCCCGCGCTCCAACCTTGGTGAACGGCTGATTCTCACCGCTCAATATCGCCGCTAACTGGTTCCGGTCGTGGACGGCGTAATTGACATTGAACCCGATTTGCTTGTTTATCGCTTCAAGCGTCCCTTGATAGCTTGCGCCGAATACGTCTAGCCTTGCGCCTTCTATCAGCTGAGCCGCCGTTTTGCCGCTGTTAGCTATCTCTTTGGCGATATTGTTCACAATACCGGTTGTCCTTTGCACCTGCATTGTGTAATTGCGTCTCGCCCGCTCAAGGTCTTTCGCTGACGCGTTCGGGAACTTGGATTCATCAAAGTTCACCAGCTTGGCAATCGCCTTTTCGTTGTTCTTGACCGCCGTTGTATAGGCGTCGTTATAGGTCGTTTTTAGGCGCGTATCAAGGTCGTTTAGTATGGTGTTAACATCGCTCAACCTTTACGCCTCCATGCCGTTTTCGGCGGTTATTTCGCCCCCTGTGCCTATTGCTAACGCGTCACCTTCAACCGCCGTTAAAACCTCCTGCGCCTTGTCTATCCCGTATAGTTTTTCCATCGCCGTCATGCTGTCCATCAGTTCCGCCGTGCGTAAATCTATCACCTGTTGCGGTGTCGTTATCTGCACCGTATCGGCATCAATTCGCGCCAATTCGCTCGCCGCGTCAACATCTATACCGGAAACTGATATCGCCGTTTCGCGGGATAATAACCCGCTAGCTTTAGCCTCCGCCGCTCGCTTGATAAGCATGTCGGTATCGGTCGGCACGTTAGGTTGGAATGACACATCAACCGTCCTGAAATCGTACGCCGTGCCATGCTTAAGGTTGAATCGATGCGTCACTAGCTCCCATAACCTGAGCATCCCGCGCCGGAATACGCGATAAACGATGCTAGCGGCTTGGTCTGTAGCAAATAGCGAATAGCCTAACGCTACGCCGGATGTGTTGCCCGATACCGTTACCTTGCTCATATCAACCGATGACGTCATCATCAGTATCATGCCGTCAAGATACTTTAAGTATTCTAGCGACCCTGTAAAATCAACATCCTTTAACAGCCATTTGATATCCGCGCCGTCATGCAGGAAGTACGCGCTAGCCTCATACAGTTCTTTCTCCTCGCGTTTCCATGCCGGGTTGACCGTTCTCAACGCGTCGCCATTACTGTCGCGTTTAACATCGCCGTTTTCGTCCCGGATGTCCGTAAACATCGCGTTTTGCGGCGTGTACCCGCTTATCATCAGCTTAGCCTTGTCGTTATACTTCAACGCCTCACTGACGTTTGTTACTACCGTTTGCGCCGCGTCAATCATATCTAGCGCGGGCTCAAACGCCGCCATACCGTCAGGCTCTTCAAACGCGATAATCGGCACGTCGTTCGGGATGTTTTGAGACGGGTTGCCCCAGTGCATCGCCTTTTCGGTGACTGTCGTTTCCTTGCCGTCGATGTAGTCCGTAAACGGTACTAACGCGCCTTTACCGTCATATATACGCTTGTATTCAGCCGTGACAATCTCGACACGCATATCGGCATCCTGCCCCCAGATTCGCACCAACGCGACCGGATACGGCGGCGTACCGAAATCGTATATGCACACTGTATTGAGCGCGTCAAGCTGGACATACACCAGTTCGTTTTGTTCATTCTCACTGACATATAGATACGCCGCTGACTTGACGAGATAATCCTTCGCCAAATCCGCAAACGTCGCGCCGTCATCATTGTACCGGCGCACATGGTCTAGCCGCTCTTGGTACTCATCAGCGTACTCGCTTTCGGAAACCGTGTATACCGGTGGTTTCCCGGTCAGATAGCCTAACAAAGTCTTGACGATATAAGCTTCGTACGTTAACCCTAACTTACCCGCGCCCGCGTTCATCAACGCGTTCCGGTTACGCTTCCGGCTGTACCGCTCATATAACATGCTTCGATGCCGTAAGCATGTGCTCGCCTCGCCGACCAACGCGAGCAGTTTGTCCCTGTTGATGCCGCCGAAAAATGACCGTTCGCGCTGAATCATTTGCCTTCGCACTCCTTACATTCTGAATGATGACGTGATGATTCCACTAGGTTTTTCTAGCCGTCTAATTATGCTTGCTAGAGAGTCGGCGCAATCATCATGTTCCGCGTCTTCTGTGTAATCCAATATTTCGTTTATGTAGTCGCTGTCGGTATCGTCAAGGAATACTATCCGGCTCCAGCACCGTTTCAAGTACGTAGAAATCTTAATGAATTTGTTCATACCCTCATGGTACGGCTCGTTCGCGAACCCGCCGCGTCTGCGTATCTCTTTAGCAAGATACCCTTTATCCGCGTTTGATTCCGTGTCGATGCTCCCGGCTTTGTAATGCGCTGTCAATGCTAGATACTCATCAAGACAGTTGTCTATATGCGTCTTCCGCAGCTTGCCTAACACGTATATCGTGTCGCCATGTTTTCGCGCTATCGTGAACGCGCTCCCGTCCTGACCTCCGTATGCCGCGTCAATATGCGCGATGCCGTTGTATATACGAGTAACATCCGGCGTGAAGTTTGGCGGCGTGTCGAATAGCGCGTCCTCGGTTGCGATGTGGCGCAGTTCGTAGTTCGACGCGAACAGTGACGGCGTCATTGACGCCCTTAATCCTGCTATCTGTTCCGCGTTCAAAAGCCCTGTACTGTGGCAATCATACCGCTCGATATTCGGCATAAGCGTGAAACTGTCTTCTTTGTGCCACGGCGTGCCGGCGTTGATTATTCTCCCGCCGGGATTTCGTATATTCTGCAACTCTTGATATACGGTTTTTGTGCGTTCCCTTTCCGCTCGTGATACCCTGTCGCGGATATTGACAATATCATCCGTGATGATGGTATACGCGTGTTTGCCGGTAAGACTGCCGCCTATACCCATCCCCAGCAGTTGCGACGCGCCGGACGCGCCATGCCTCACCGATGTGTCAATCTCATACGAGTTGTCCCGTACCAACGCGAGCGGCTCACCATACATCGCTTCCGTTATCCTTGCCGCGTACGGCGATACCAGCATTCGCCTGACCTGCGATACAATCTCTATTACGTCCGTGTCGGTCTTCCGCATAAACAGGATATTGCGGTTCGGGTTCGTTATCATCATGATTGCGATAGCCACGCTTACACAGGATGTCTTATAACTGCCCCGATGCGCTTGCAACGTCATATCCTGCTTGCCGTTTAGCATCTTGTCCAGCCATGCGCCGTGCAGCTTGTGGCTCAACAGACTGAACCCACACGCTTTAGCTATATCAATCGGGTTGTTCCGGCAATATGTCGCTATCTCTGTCGGCTTGCCCTTCGCTAAAATAGCGTTCCAACTCATCCGCTACATCATCCTTTGATTCCGTCAAGTGTATACGTGAAACGTCACTTTGTCCTAGGTAGTTCTTTCCTAGGAATATAGCCATTGCCGTGTTTTTTTCGGCTAAACGCCATTGATGGCGGCGTAATGATATTTTGCCAGCACTCCGCTTTTGAGCGTAAACAAGGGAGAAACCTTGTCCGTAAGTCCTTTTGCAAAAACCTTCAAGTGTTTTTTCGGTCACATCAAACCATGTGCATATCTCTTCTCGCGTGCATTGCAACCCGCACAGGCTCACAAACTGCTTCGGGTCTATTTCCTTAAGCGGTCTCGCCATTAAAACCCTCTCCCTTGATAACTAGTATTTCTCCCGTTCTAAAGTTTAGCGCCCTTTTGTCCGTTTCGAATATGCCGGTATCTAGTAGCGCTCTGTAAAACTCAGCCTTTGAGTACTTATCCTTCCTGTAAATCATCTTTAACCAGAAATCTAGTTGTGCTTTATCTTTCGATAGTTCTACACCCATACGGCAGGCGACATGATTAAACGGTGACGGAGCGCCAACCAGAATACGCGCTGAATGGGCGCGTAAGCGGTCGTACCATCTTTTTGTTGTTTTTATGTCGATGTAGTTTTCATGGTTTATGCTCCACCGCTCATCGTATAACGGCGTATAATTCTGATACTGTAGGTTCGTAAACTCTAGCTGTATCAGCCTGTTGTTGTGAACACGGTCAAACATGCGACATAGCATGTCGATGTATCGCTCATAGTCTTCTGCCGGTTCATACCCTGTAATATGGAATAGCTTCAGAGTCAAATTATCAGTGTTTGTTTTTTGTATCGCCTTGAATATATCTTCGTTTGATAGAGGCTTGCCGAATCTCTTACGGTTCTCGCATGTGGCGAACTCAATCCCGCACCTGACAAGCGTACCGCTGACCGGTCGCTTCAAGTAGTCTGCCAGTAGCATGTCTTTGGTTCTGCTCGCATTATCGTTTTCGTACTGATTGCTGACGGTCATTAGATGTATCTTGTTTTTACGTGCGATTTCGTGCGCAGACTTTATTCTGTCCGGCGTGTTTATTTGATGCGCATGTGTCCATGATGTGAAGCAGAAAGCGCACTTGTTCCTGCACCCGACGCCGCCAAGGTAATACGCCTTATTCCGTTCTATCTGGCACACCGGAATCATTTCCCAGTCAATGAATGTGCTGGAATATAGCGGGGCTTCTTTCCCAGAATAGTAACAATGTTTTGATTCTGCTATCTCTTCTATTGTTTTCAAATGAATGATACCAAATATTTCTCCCACCCATACGTAATCAGCGAGAAGGGATACGCTCCAGTAATTGAATGCGTAATGACCTCCTGCCAGAATAGGGATTTTTGCAGTCTTCTTGATTCCGGAAAGTTTCCACATGTCCATAACGTCGCAAAGTGAAACAACTATCAAATCAGCGTCTTCTTGACAGTCGACAAAAACGTGACTTATTGACAGCATTTTATGCACTAACGTCCATGTCATGAATCGCGATTTCCCAGATTGATATTGCGGGAAGAATAACCTCATCCCGCACCTCTTAGCAACTCAACTACATGCCTTTTAGCCGTATCTTCACCCAAACTTCTGCTGGCGTTGTATAGGTCATGTGTTTCATCAGCAATATCAAATATTAACGCTCCGATAACTACGCGCACGTTACTTCCGTTTGCCATCCTGCTACCGCCGCCATCGCCGTCACCGTCAAACGCTTCAAATTCGATGCTACTTTCATTGAATCCAAACTCGCCCATATCTATATCAAATATCGTATCCAGTTCCGCGTCAAGCAATCCGAAATCCCATTCGCTTTCATTCGTCTTATTATCCGCGAGTCGTAACGCCTTAAGCTGAACATCGCTTAATGTATCCGCGATAACGCAAGGGACTTCCGTATGCCCTAACTGCTTCGCCGCAAGTAAACGGCAATGACCAATGACGATGGTGTTGTCCCGGCTTATGACTAGTGGCTGTTGCCAGCCAAATTCCCTGATGCTGTTGGCAACGTGTTCTATCTGCGTTTGCGGGTGTTTCTTGGCGTTCTTGGCATACGGCTTAAGCGCACTAACCGCCCTCATTTCGATAACCATCATAACCCCCCCCTACTACGAAATATAACCCAACTTAAATACCGTCCCCCTTCTCGGAGAACGGTATCTTGTTGGCTTCGCCTTATTGACATTATAAACCATAAAGTAGTCGCGTGCGCCACCATTTTTTTCTACTTGTCCCATTCGTGTAATATGCACAACAATTTATTGCAAAGTCGGTAGAATTGATTCTCACCGCATAAGGGTCTCGGTATAATCCGCCAATAAGGTTGTCTGTAACATTGGTTCTGAATAATCGCCTTCGCCATATCCTCGTCACCGCCAGCCCGTTTCGCGGCGTTCTCTATCTGCTCGCAATGCTCACTCAGTTTGTCCCGCTTGATAACTAATACCGCTACCGGGTCGGATGTACCGCTTCCGCGCACATGTCCGTCCATCCTCGCACCGTGCAGGGATAGCAGGTCGTTAAGCATCCGCTTGTTCTTCGGATACTGACGGCAACGCCACTTGAGTTCATAGTAGCGTTCGCGGCTTATGCCGTATCGTTCCATAGCGAAAGGACGTTCTTTCATGCGGCGACCTCCGGTTTCAAAATGGCAGTTCACCCGTGTCTGAGTAGCGTTCAATTTGTACGTCTTCAACTGTTGCCATCATCGTTGGAGTTAACGCGTAAAATACTTTCCCTTTACACAGCCTCGCCAGTCTGATTGCTTCGTCTTCCGCACTTTTGATTGTGTTATGTCTATAGGTTGGCGGGAATTCACCATTTGAATCCCACACTACATAGAACGGCGGCCCTTTGCGTTTCTCAGTCATTTATCGTTCTCCATTTCGCTTATTCTTCATCCCAACATTCAGGACAAATGCACCTGTTATAGTCATCATAGCTCCAGTCGTTTGCTTCAAACATTTTACGTGCTTCAACTATGCTAATGTTGCCTGTTATGTATACACCATAACCACACAGGTAACATTTATCAGAAATCTTCTTAGTTGTCTCGACATTCATTTACCCGCTCCTTCTCTTGCTCTTCTTCCCAGTCTAGGACTGCTGTTGCTAAGTCTTCAATGCGTGCCTGTCGTTCTTGCTTAGTCATCGCTTTACGCTTCCTTCCCGCGTACTGGTTCCACCCGTCCATATCTACCTTCATGGCGCACCCTCCTCAAATAGCGCATTATATACCCGCATTATGTCATCGTCATCCGACGCAAAGTGTAGACATGTGTGTGTTGTGTGTTCTGTCTCGACTATATCCCTGCTCGGCCATGCGTCTTTGTTGTACTCGGAATCTGCCATGTCTCTTTGTGTGTCGCATTTCCCGTTGTTTAGACACTGATAACAATATACGACTACAAATAATCTATGCTCTCTACCGTTTGAGAATATTTTTGACGGCTTGTTCATCCCGTCACCGCCTCCAGCATCCCAAAATTAACCCACCCGTTACCCACATACGCCCACGTAACGCCGTTCCCGTCCACCGCCAGCGCGGACACGTTGACCTTGCCGCCCTTTGGCACCCATCCCCGTTGACGGCTCTTGCCGTCAGGGTATTCACGGATGCGCACACGTCCGTTTGACACGTTGGTATATTCTCCGTGCAGTTCCGGGTCGATGGTCAAGTACTCGGTTTTGAGCCATCCTGTGCCCCATTCGCTGCTAACCTTGCAATGCGTCCACCCTTTTTGGTTGTATTCGGCGATGACCGTCTGCCCCGGTGCAACCAACCCGACAATAGGCGCACGTGTTGACGGCTCCCTCCTGACGTTAAGGTCATCGCTGACGGTCGTGCAGGTCATGACAGTTTCGGCTTGCGCGGTTAGCGTGATAAACGTTATCACCATCGCGATAGAGATGACCGCCGCGAATATTGCGGCGATTAACTTAAGTTTGTCCAATTGGTTCATTTGGTTGTCCTCCTTCGTTTTTTCGGGCTTATTGCCCGGTTGCACCGTCCTTGTATCTATTGCAAATTTCTGTAACCTGTTCCGCTGTCAATCCTGCATCTTCCAACGGACCTATGATTGCTCGCACCATCATCCCTACTATGCATGGGTCTTCCCCGCCTATTTCCTTTGCTTCATCTGACCATTCATATATCCATCCAACCTCTGATTCGTCCCTTACCTTGACCGTCAATCTGTTTGCAATCATCTTTCCCTCCATCGTTACATGTACTTTGAATGCGAATGCTTGACAGTTTCATCTGCCATCATCGCATATAAAAGTGTTGTGTCTATTGATTCATGTCCCAACATAACCCTAACCTGCTCTATAGGCATCCCGCGTTGTATCGCCATAGTCGCCGCTGTTCTGCGGAACCTATGAGGATGCGTATTCGATACTCCCGCCCTTCTCCCGATGCCCCTAACAATGACCTCAAAACAACCGACACCAACCCTGTACCCATATTTCTTGCTACGAGCATTGCCTTGCGCGTTTGCTATGATAAGCGGTGTGTAGTCGTCATTTCTTTCGGCTAAGTAGTCGTTTATTCTCTTTAACGCTTGCGGGTTAAGATAACAAATCCTCTGCTTGTCACCTTTGCCGGTCACAATAATCTCATTGCCGCTAACATCGTCCCTGTTTGCGCCTTGCAGTTCGCCCGCACGCATCCCGGTGCTGAGCAGTACCTCAATGATTGCCCTCTCTCGCCTGTCGTTACACGCATCTCGCAGTTCTTCAATTTCCTTGCCGGAAAATGGTTTCCGTACAACCTTCGGCTTTTTAATTGCCTTAATTTTCAACATCGGATTTTTCGGTATGTACTCTTCGATTGCCAGCCATGCGAAGAATGTTGATAAGTTTCTCCGCTCGTTATCAATGGTCGTTGCCTTGACTCCTTTCCGCATTGCTATGAAATACCTTATGTCATTGGCCGTTATTGCTTCAAAGGGTTTTGGGAACATTCTCATAAATTTGTCGATTGTATATTTGTACTGCTCTAATGACCTCTCCCTTAGCCCCTCAACCTTTTTCGCGATGAAAAACAACTGATATGCTCGAATATTTTGGTTGTACTCAACCGATAAGTCCGTACATTGCATTTCTCGCCTTGTAACATCGTACCTGTAGATGACTTCGTATAGAGTTTGCTCGACAGTTCGCGCTTGTTCGGAACTAAGCGCCGATGCGATTGATATCATGACTTCGTTCGCGAAATCTTCAGCCGCACTCATTCCTTGCTACCTCCTTGGCACCGTATTCCTGTATCGTCACGGTCACGCCGGGTTCTTCCGCGTAGTACTTCATGACCAGCAGGGACGCGACTTGTTTGTCGTCGTGGTATGCGTAGTTATTTAACGAGTCGAGCACTCCTTTGGCTAAATTATCGATGTCATTTCTGGTCGGTATCACGCGCCCCGCAAGCATCGCCTCGCGCTCTTTCTTAGTCGCTGATTTCGGGATTCCGAACTGTGCGAGTATTGTCACATTCACCGGTGATTCGCCGAAGTAATGCCCACATTGAGCCTTGTATTCCATGCGTACAAGGTTCTCGTACGCTTTGGTCTTCTCCGGCGTATATGTCCACGTAGAACCGCCGCTCCTGACCACCCTCGGGCGTTCTTTGCCTACCGGCTCACCCTGCACGGTGAACATGACCTGCTTGCTCATAACGCACCTCCTAACTCCATCTGTACGCCGGAAGGCATATCGAACTTCATTGCACGCTGTACATGCATGTCTTTCAGCATTATTGATTTCGCCGCTCGGTATATATCCCGGCTGACCTCAAACCCGTAACTGTGCCTTTCCAGTTCGTAAGCAGCTCGAAGCGTTGTTCCGCTTCCGGCTACCGGGTCAATCACGACATCGCCGACGTCCGTATAGAGTTCTATCAGCCGTTTCAGCAGGTTCACGGGTTTTTGAGTCGGATGGATTTTAGGCACATAATCATCTCGGGTGTAGTTCATCCAATTCAGCACCATGCGCCCGTCATTGCGGAATTTGGGAAGCTTGTTTCGGTACAATACAAGTGCGTATTCTGTGCCGCCAACGATTTTCATGTTTGCCTTTAGCACCTGCGGCGAAGTTTGCTTGATAAATACTAGCGGAATGTACTTCGTAAATCCGTGCTTGCTTGCAAGGTCTATAATCATCGCCTGTTGCTGATACGCGCAGAATATAATCATGCACGGTGCCGAACTAGTTTGCTTTGGCTCCGGCTTGAGTAGTTTATGACAAAAGTGGAAATACTCAACAAGGTTAAAATTCTTGTCCGTTGCGAAGAATTGACTGTTAGCCTTATCGCTTTCGCCTTTGGAGTTGTCACCGGCGATGTACCATTCCGGGCTTGATGCGTATGCATTGTTCCCGAGGTTGTAAGGGATATCCGCGATGACAAGCTGTGCCGGTGGTATGGCATACGGCTTGTAATTCTGGAAATTGTCATGGTACAACTCGCATTTTACAATTCTTTCCCGTTCGTCTTTCATAACCCAAACCTCGCAATCAGTTCCGCCATGCGCCGGTTGTACTCCTCGCACGACCGTGATTCTGCCGTGATAATGGTCTTCTGGTACTCGTATTCAGCCCAGTTGTTAAACGTTCTCCCACCACAACGACATGCTTTCTGCATCTGCGTCTTTCTCCTCGCTTGTATTCGTTTTAATGCCGCCAAAATTAGACATTTGCACATCTTGCCAGTTGTACGTACGGCGTTCATCCGGCGCGTTTAATAGACGTTTGCTTTCACGCTCAAAGAATAGCCCTATCAGCGTATCTTCGACGCCTAGGTCGCGGTTCTTCATGACTTCAAGCACGTTAGTGTAATTGAAATACTGTTCGGCTTTTCCCTTGTCGTAGAACTCTTTTGACAGCCGGATAAAGTCGCTGTTCACGCGGTGCATCATGAACACGTTGTCTGCCGCGTTCGTCAAATCGGCAGTGCCGGATATGTCGGCTTTGCGTAAAAACCCGGTAGGCTTGCGCGGGTGACAGATGAAATGCACATGCACGTTCCGGCGTTTCGCCATCTCCGCGAGCGCTAACGCTATCACGCTCTGCTTGTCCCATTTGTCGCCCGGGACGTCGGATAGGTCAAGGCTCATCAAGTTGTCGATGATAACGACGTCAGTGTTATGCTGTTCGATGTGCGCTTTAATGTCAGCCAGAACTGCCGCCGCGTTAGACCCATAATCGTTGTTGTATAGCCATAGCTTTTCGCCAGCCCACCGGTCTATTTTCTCGCCGGTTTCTTTCGGCGTGTAGTAAACGCCTTCATGCTCCGTTGATTTGTTGTATAGCTTCCCTGCGGCTTGCAGGTGCAACCAGTTTTTCATGCGTTTGTCCGTTAGTTCACCGCTGAACATCGCGACGCGGAACCCACGGTTGATACTTTCGAGCGCTATCATGCTCATCATAGTTGACTTTCCACTGCCGTTTCCGCCTGACCAAACAGACAGTTCGCCTTTGTTGAACCCTATCAAACGCTTATCCAATGCGTGGATGCCGGAGGGAACGCTCACAATCTGAGACCGGTCATATTGCGTGATGTCGGTCAGTTTTAGGAACTTCGGCGCGCCCTGTTCCGCTACGCTCTGCGCCATCAACGGCTGTGGTCTGGTTATCCGTGCCGGTTGCTCCTTCGGGTTGTACGCGCCCGGCTCGAACTTCAACCGCACATCCTGCCACCTGTAGTTTTGGCAGGAATTGTGAAAACAGTGATACGATAACGCGCCGCTGTTAAGCGCGATGATAGCCGCATCCGGCGCTTTGTGGCTTGAGTCGAATACGCACTCTTCCAGCACGTACTTTGTTCCCTGCGAGCAGCTTGACGTTTTGGCTACGTGTATGCCGTGCTTGGCGAGAAACGCGTCAATCTCGAACGTTTTGTTGTAGTTCGGCGTTTCCGGCTTCGGGACTAATGCCGCGACTTTTTTTATAGATTCGGCACTGTTTGCCGCCAGTGCTTCGGGTATGCTTAACAGCTTGCTTTGCCTGTGCGGCCGTTCCGGCGTATTCGCGCCCTTGCTCGCCATGACGCCATATAGCTTCGTGATTCGCGCCGCGTTGTATACCGATGTGTCGATAGATACATGCTCATCCGAGAAAAGCATATCTAACGCCTGTAGAAACGATTTTACAAGGTCGGTATTCTGCGGAGTGTTGGTCATGTGCGCCCGGTAAAGTAAGTGATATCCGTTGCCGCTATCGGCAACTACCGGGTCGGTAAAACCGGTATTGCGCAAGTATGCGTAAATGCGCCTTGAAGTATGCAATGCCTTTTCCTTTTCGGCATCGGTTGCGCTGACGCCGGATGCCCGCGCCGGGTCGGCATCAACAAGTATCCAAGCCCGGCTGTCGATGTCATTGTCCGACGTCGCCGCCTTTGGCTTTACAACAAGTTTTTCGCTTTGGTCGCGGCTGTAACATGCTTCGTTTATGCTGTTAAGCACAAAGTAATACGTTTCATTCGGTCGCTTCTTGATGTCCGCTAACAACCGGGTTGCGTCCCTGTAGTACCCGCTCATCGGCTGGCTCCCTACCGAGCGTATCTCAATCAATTCACCCTTGAACACTTCAAGCGTTCGGGTTATCTGTGCAATGTCAATCAATAGTCTTCCCCCTTCGCCAATATCATTGGCCCGACTCGTACATACCCCGGGTGAACCGGCTCGGATTGATGCCATTTGGCAGAATCGCTGATAACGTCATCTTCCCAACGCCTATCATTCAGCCACTTCGCCGGGTTTGGGATGAACGTGCCGCCTTCTTTTCGCCACTGCTCGCTATGCTTTTGGGTTTCTATAGCGCTTAACATTTGCTCATGCAGTTCTTTTGTCGGCTTGCGTTTCGCATACGCTTTCTTTGCGGCATCCTTTGCGGCCTTTTTCGGGTAAGCCGCCCAGAACTCATCAAACATCGAATCGACCAGTAAAGTGTTCGTTTTAGTATTAGTTTTAGGTATACCTTTAGGTATACCATTAATAGCGTCAACTTGTGCGTCAACTTGTGCGTCAACTTGTGCGTCAACTTGTGCGTCAACTTGTGCGTCAACTTGTGCGCATGTGATACGCGCAAATTGATTTATTGTATATACCGCACTCTGATTTCCTGCACGTTTTCGCCATTCAATCAGTCCCTTTTGCTGGAGTTCGTTGCGCGCCAGTTCAATACTACGCCTTGATACGCCACCTGTTTTATGAGACAGCACCGATGTGGCTACTGTAAACTCGTTTTTCCAGAAACATTTGTTGTTGGTATGCATCAGCGCATACCATGTCAACACGGCGTTTGCGGAAAGTGTGTTTGTTTCGAGCCAATCATAAAAAGCGTTGATTTCGCGCATGTAGTTCATGAGATTTACTCCTGTCCCTTCTCCTTAACTTCAATCCTGTCCTTGCACTTAACCATCCATCCGGCGACCTTATCCACATCGCCGGGATTGAGATAAATAACGTCATGCTTTCCGGCCGGGTTCTCTTGGCATATAATGACCTGTCCGCCGTCAACAAATACGTTTAGTTTGTAAGCTTGCTTTGCTTTCGTCACCATGGTTTAGCTCCAATCCATCGCCGGGCGCCCTCGCTTGAACGCCCGGCGTCATCATCGTTATACCGTTGGCGTCTCAACGGGCACCGGCTCATTCTCTTCAGAAACTTCATAGTCCGCATCGACAGGCAGGATTTCGCCGGTATCGGTGTCTACGTTCAGAACTGCCGTATCATTCACGACCGCCTTCGCGAAGTCTGACTTAAGCGGCGCGTACTTCAACGCTTTGACAAGCACGGTTTTGAGCGCCATTTCGTCGAAGTTAGTCTGCCAAGGTCCGGAACTGTAAGCCTGTGAATAACGTCTCGCGTGCTCGTCCACATCGTCACGGCTCATGACGGAGAACCCATAACCGCCATTGACCAGCTTAAACATCGCGTAATAAGCGATTGCCTTCCCGCGATTCGTCGTTGCCGGCTTGTGAATAAGCACCGGATTCAGCCCGAGTTCGTATTCAAACGCGTCGTTCTCGTACACCGCATGAGCCTGTACGATGGATACTTCGCCGGAACGGTACGCAAGGTCGATAAGACCCTTATATCCGGTTTGATATGAGCATTCCCATATACCGCCCTTCTTACCGTTACGGCGCGGTATAAGATACGCTTGCCCGAGCGGCGTATTCGGCTCAAGTCCGAGCTGCGCCGCGTTCATAAGTGCGCCAAGGAATGACTGCGGCGTACATTCCGCCAGCTTCGGATTGTTGGATACCGCCGATAGCGCGATGCGCGTGAACCGTTCCGGCGTCATTACCGAAGGTAACGCTTTAGCGATTTCACCGCTCATCGAATTGATATAATCCCGGATTGTCTGCGGTTTCTTTGTTCCGTTGGCGACCGCTGCCGCCTGTGATTTCTGGATTAGGTTTGATTGTGTCATGGTCTTTACTCCTCCGTCGTTTTTATTCTTAGTACCGTGTACGGCTTGGGCGTAACCGTGTACGCCGCCTTGATAATGGTTTGCATCCTTAACTCGTAGCCATGCATCAACCCGGTTGACGCATTGCCCAGCATCTGCCGCAATGAGTTGTTAATTGTGTTGATAGCCGTATCAACCTTGAGCTTTTGCACTTTGAGCCTGTCCAATTCGTGTATCAGTTCCTCCTTCCCGTATAACAATGCGACCGGCGCGTTATCGTCCGTTGGATGCACCGCGTTTAACGCCGTTTTCGTGGCGTCTGAGCCGTCTATCGGCGGCGGTATGTTATCCTCTACCATCGCCCAAAACTCGCGTTCCGCGCCTATTAACGCGTCAATCTCGGCTTGCTCAACGTACACCGCGCCATCGCACCATTCCGGTGTTACGTCATCCTTGATGCGCGTCATCATGTACACATGGAAAGCGCGGTTAAGCACCAACACCGCAAGGTAAGCGCGCGGATAGCCGGTGACGGTCAACCCATGCAAACATTGAGCGTAATACATTTCCGGAAATACGCCGTGCGTGAATTTCTTCTGGTTCAAGGCGCTGGTCGTCTTTACTTCGACAAACGCGCTTTCGCCAATTACTTCACGGTCAAGGTTGACCGCCATGAACTCATACACTTCATGCCCTATCATGTACGGCGCACGCCTGACGCGTTTACCGGAACGCTCCGTAAACCGTTGTGCTCCGTATGCCTCCAACTCACGACCGGATTTAAGCGCTTCGTTATCTTCTTGTTCCGGCAATAGCCCGCGCTTATCCGCCCATACGCTATACGGACTGTTGTACGGATTGAGACCCAATATCGCACCGGCATCACTACCGCCGATATACCCGCGCCGGATTTTGAGCCATTCACCACGCGGTAAATCTTTGACCGCGACTATCTTTTTAGGCACCTTGCTTCACCTCCGTCATTTCCGTACTTTGGTCTCTTATAATCCGTTGCAACCGCTTGAGCCTTCTCAGTTCATCCGTGAACGCCGTGTCAAATATCTCCCAGATGTACTCATCCGTTACCTTCTCCATTGAGTTCAACGCTCTGGACATAATGTTGTAACGTGCGCAAAACTCGCCCTTAATGCCGCCAGCGTGGGAACTGCGGTATTCGTAGTTAATTGCCCGGAAGGCGGCAGTAAATATCCCGCGCTTTTCTGCCGCTCTTGCTACCGCCCTGTCATCAGCCCTGCGGTACTCGCCCACCTTAACGCCCATCTCGGCACCTCCGGCAATATTCACGCCCTCGCGGGATGTCTCTACCGCACACCAGACATAGCACCGTGTCGCTTAAATCTAGTGTCTTCGCCCTTCCTAGGTCTGGAACGGGGTGCGACCGGTTAAGGTCGTACCCGCGTATCGCTTGCCTTGTCCTGTTTCGTCCCGTGTATACTTGACTTGTTACATCTTGCATGGTATTCTTCTCACGTTCTTTCTTCGTTTGCTCTTATGCGTGTCATGGCGCATAGGAGCTTTTTCATTCCCACCGGTCTTCATCCGGCGCGAATGCCGTTTCCATCTGGAACCCGCAATAGTTCAACAGTTCCACTGTGGTCATGTCATTCAGGCAGTCGTAACATACGTAGCTTCGGATTTCCGCGTATGAGTCATGATGATAGATACCTTTTCCGCACCGGTCGCATGTGTATACCGGCTTTTCTTCTTCCACCCACGGCGGGTTCGGATTGACCGCTAACCCTGTAATGTCATACATCGTATTTTCTCCTTTCTAGTTCGGGGTATCTTACCTCGCCCTTTTTTAGTTTCCGGTTCTGTTGTTTCATCCAGTAGTTCGGATTCGGCACCCTGCGCGGCGGTTCGGTCTTGCGTGTCGCTAGATACGCCTGTAATGCGGCTTCCGTTATCCGTAACACCTTGCGCTTCTCGCCGCATCCGATGTCTACCGCACCCGCCAACACCATGACCCTTGACGCGGCGACACGTGATACCTTGAGCTCCCTTGCTACGTCATACGCCGTCATGTAAGTTGCCATCTTGTCACCTCCCTTCGTAACCCTCGCCTTGCCCTCGGGTTTGTCCCTAGTGTTCCGATACGCCCGTAATAGATTTGTTAAGATTCTTACTGTTGCGTCTGGTGCGACACTAGGGTTTAACATATGGTTGGGTTAACCCGTCTTTACCATCTCCTGCGGTATCGGGTCGAGCAGGTCTTCAATCGAACAACCAAGGGCAATCGCAAGTTTTTTTAAGACAACATACCCGGCGGATTGCTTGTTTTTAACCTCTAACCTGCTGATGTAAACTTGGCTGACTCCGCTAATCTCTGCTAGCTTGTCTTGCGTTAACCCTTGACGCAACCGCATCTCGCGCAATTTCATGCTTTCACCTCCTTTAGTGTGCCTCTCAGTCACTATTATAGTACCTGTTTGGTACTATGTCAATAGTATTTGTGACTTTAAGGATATTTATTTCCACGTACCACATTGGTACTATTTCATGGGAGTGATAATGTGCGATTAAGAGAATTGCGAGAAATAAAAGACGTCACACAACAAGAAGTTGCTGACGCTATTGGTGTATATAGGGAGCTTTATGTCAGATATGAAAACGGAACTAGAAAGCCGCCGTATCCTAACATTATAAAGCTGGCTGACTACTACGGTGTTTCAACAGATTATCTATTTGGCAGGGAAATGAGCATAGAAAATTGCGTCCCTCGCACAAAAGAGAAACAAGATTTTATAGATTTAATCGAAAACTTGCCAGATTCTACTGTTAACCAACTTTTAAAAATAGCTCGGGATGTTCTTCGGATGCAAGAGCAACAAACAGAGCAAAATTCTCATCAGTAAGTTCATCAATTATTCTAGTCAACTCGTTCATCCTCTTACCCTCCGCGTGTGCGAACAAATGTTTGTGTGTAGAGTGTAGCACTAAACGCGTCCCGATACAATACCGGACGAATGGACAGTAAGAGCGTAACGCCATATAATTAATAGGGGGTGATATAAATGGCAAAGGTTCAAGATGTGGCGAAGTTCTTTATAGACTTGTCCCAAAAGCAAAGCAAACACCACTGTGGCGATTTAATGACGAATCTGCGGTTGCAAAAGCTACTGT
>Ga0123354_10000753_pt1 | contig 35029 bp, 19 predicted proteins | sample TergutLab28metaG_2_FD_97872 | JGI IMG/M metagenome (GOLD analysis project Ga0123354, IMG submission 97872) | Labiotermes labralis P4 segment gut microbial communities from Petit-Saut dam, French Guiana - Lab288 P4 | ecosystem: Host-associated > Arthropoda: Insects > Digestive system > Gut ... | reverse complement strand
CGAGCGAATCTTCGAACCCCACATCTTGCGACGTACGTCCAGTACGTGTACAAGATGCGGGGTCCGAATCTTCACCCGCCCAGCACGTCCTCGCTCGGAACAGCGTATTTCAGCACGCTCCTAGTGACAGGATTGCTGGCATGTTGTCCCGACAGCTGCGCTCAGTCGCCCAAGCTTTGGAGGACCTGTGTCCTGACGAGTCCATTTTGAGTGACGAAACGGTTCCCGGTCTGCTCGGTCATGTGCAACATGCATGGTCGTCGGGGAGTGCGCCCGACTCCGCACCAGGTCAGGATTGCCCCGCTTCGTGGGAACACCGCTTTGGCGAGACGCCTGGGAGCGTGCTGAAATACCATGTCCCGGCTGCGGCGCACCGGGCGAGCGAATCTTCGAACCCCACATCTTGCGACGTACGTCCAGTACGTGTACAAGATGCGGAGTCCGAATCTTCACCCGCCCAGCACGTCCTCGCTCGGAACAGCGTATGTCAGCACGCTCCTAGGGCCAGTGCCACCGCGCGTCCTGGGGTGGTGGATGAATCGGTCCAGATTCATTCCGGACCCGCGGACCAGCAGGCGGAGATCCTGTCCGAAGTGGTGGTGTCGTTGCTGGCCCGGGAGCCCAGTCTCGAACCCAGGGACATCCTGGTCCTGGTGCACCGGATGGAGAAAGACTTTCCCGTACTCGATGCCTATTTCAGGCCTGCCGACACCGACCTGGCCCATCCGCGGCACCGGATCCGGGCGTCCGTTTCGTCCGGGGCGCCTCCCGCGGGGACGGTCGCCGACCTGTTGGTCTTCCTGTGCGAGCTGGTTCAGTCCCGGGGCGGGGCAAACGATCTGGTGAGATTGTGCAGTTTTCCGGCTGTGATGGCTCACTTCGGTTTCGTGGACACCGACATCGACCGGTTGTCCTCGCTGATCTGGTCGTCCGGCATCCGCTGGGGGGTCAACCCGGCCCACCGCGCCAAGGAAGGAATGGAGGGCTTCCCGCAGAACACCTGGATGGCGGGGCTCGGGCGCATGGTCCTGGGCGTCGCGCTGAGCGAAGACGACCTCGCCTACCAGGGAACAGTCCTTCCTCTCGATGCTGTCGACTCCGACACTGTTCGCCTGATCGGAGCCCTCGGTCAGATCATCGCCCAGGTACGCACCTGCTGTGATCAGTGGAGTGTGCCCGCCGACCCAGGCACCTGGGTGAGCCGATTCCGGGAAACACTGGATTTCCTGACAGGCGAACAATGGCGGACCAGCGGTGTCGGCACGGCACTGTGGCAGCTGGGAGCAGACCAGTTTGTCAGTCTGGGTCTGACCGAAGCGGAAGCCTGGTTCCGTCAGGCCTGGAGCGGGCAGGCCTGGCGATCCTCTTTCCTCAACGGAGACCTCGCGATCACTTCCTGGTCAACAATGTCGCTGGTCCCCCACAAGGTCGTGATCCTGGTCGGACTGGACGCCGCTTCCTTCCCGGGCGCCTCACCAGCCGATGGTGACGACATTGCCCAGAACCAGCCGTGCCCACAAGAGGACTCCCGGGCCCACGACAGGCAGGTCTTCTACGATGCGCTGATGTCGGCCCGCGAGAGATTCATCGCCATCTGTATCGGTGTGGACTCCTTCACCGGGCAGCCTGTTCCCCTGCCCACCCCGGTCGCCGATCTGATCACCGCGTGCGCCGACATCGCGGCTCGCGAAACGGTCGAGCAGGTCCTTGTTCACAGCCATGTGCCCCCACCTGTCCCCCAGCCAGCCTGGTCGCCACCCCAGACCATCCGAGTTCTGGAATCGCCTTCGAGCCTGGTCGATCACGTTGAGGTCGAGGACCTGTGCGAGGTCTTTGCCAACCCCGCCTCTGCTTGGGTGAAACGCAAAACCGGTGTGACGGCCTCGACCCTCAAGCCGGCCGATCCCTGGCCTGCGACCTTGCCGGTGACATTGTCAGCCCTTGAAAAGTGGCAGATCACGAATCGCATGATCCATCTGCTCCGGGCTGGAAAACCCCAACAGGACATCCTGCAAGCCGAGCTTCGCCGCGGCACGTTGCCTCCAGCCGCCGCCGGGGTAACTCTGGCGCACGAGTGCATGGTCCAAGCTACCGGGATCCTCCATCAGGCCCAGCCGATCCTGGAACAGGAATTGACCTGGCGTACTGTCGACCTGTCTGGGCAGGGACTCCCACGTCTGACCGGACAAATCGGGGTGCGGGGCAATGTCGTCCTCGACCTCCTGGCCGGCAGGGTCCAGCCGCGACACCAGATCGCAGCCTGGGTACGCATCCTCAGCCTGCAGGTCGCGTACCCGGCAACGATCTTCAGGTCGGTGCTGGCCTCAGGCAGGGGGACGGTGGTCCTGACAGCTCCGGACGCACACGAGGCTGAAAGACATCTGACCGTATTACGCCGGGTCTTTCAGAAAGGACTCATCTCACCCTTGCCACTGCCCTCGACCCCATCCGCGTCGGCGGCCCGGATGCTGGTGCGCGACCTCGATCCGGCCGACGGCCCGGTCTTTCGGCAACTGGACACCGAGTGGGACCAGGACCCCTGCTGGGCACTGATCTGGCCCACACCTGCCGACATGTTCCGCCAACCACCCGAGCCGGACGAAACCGGGCCCGGCCTGGATACGACGAGCCGCTTCCTGGCCCTGTCGCGCCTGGTCTATGGGCCCCTGGTGTCTGCAGGGGGTCTGTCATGACGACCAAGGATTCCCTGCCCGGCCCGGGCGAAACTGTCGTGATCGAAGCCAGTGCCGGCACAGGAAAGACGTGGACCATTGCCGATATGGTCTCCCGGTTTGTCGCCGAAGCCGGGACTGACATCTGTCAGATCGCCGTCGTCACCTTCTCGGCGTCCGCGGCCGCAGAGGTCAGGTCCCGAACGGAGTCGCGCCTGCGCCACTTCCGGGCGATCCTGGCCTCACCGGTCCCACCGGACCAGGACCCGTCCGGCGGTCATGTGTGGCCGTGCGACCCGCAGGAGCGGCAGATCCGGCTGGCTCGCGTCGACACGGCGCTCAACGACTTCGACCTGGCGCCCATCATGACCACCCATGGGTTTTGCGACCACCTGTTGGCACGGCTCGGCATCCTGGCCGACCATGACCCCTCCGATCAGTTGGCCACCGACTTGTCGCAGGTGAGCGCCGATGTGACCTCGGACACCTACCTGCGTCTGCGCCAGACCAGTCACCCGGGGTTTTCCTATGACCAGGCCCTGGCCTGGACCCGGGCGGCAATCTTCGCCCCCGATGCCAACATCGCGCCCGCCGACACCGATCAGGCCCGCTTCGTCGAGGATGTCCGAGACTGCATTGAACGGACCAAGAGGCGGGCGGGGCTGTACACCTTCGACGACATGTTGGTGCGCTGCCGTGATGCTCTGTGCGACCGGGCCACCGCCGGGCAGGCGCGTGCCCGCCTGTCCGGCAGCTTTCCGGTCGTGTTGGTCGATGAGTTCCAGGACACTGACGTTGTCCAGTGGCAGATCCTCCAGTCCGGCTTCGTGGGGGCCTCCACCGTCGTCCTGATCGGCGATCCCAAACAGTCGATCTATGGGTTCCGGGGCGCCGATGTCCGCGCCTACCTGGCGGCAACGACTTTTGCCAAGGTGACCAGTCTGCGCACCAACCACCGCAGCTCTGCGGCCGTTGTCGAGGCGGTGTCCGGCTTGATGAATGGCGCCGAATTGGGAGATCCCGGCATCCGGGTGACACCGGTGGACACCTCTGATGACACGCCAAGCCTCATGTGTGGGCCGTCGGCCCCATGGCGGCATCCTTTCCGCCTGCGCATGCCCGCCAACCCCCATCCGTTGGCCGCGGAGCAGGCCCGGACGCTGATCGACCTGGACCTGGTCGACGATCTTGTCCGTCTGCTCACCGAGGCGCCGGAGTACCGTCAGGACCCGGGCAGCGAACCCCGCCCCCTGGGTCCCAGCGACGTCGCCATCATTGTGGCGACCAATGCACGCGGCGCCAGCCTGGCGGACCGGCTGCACCAGGCTGGAGTGCCCGCTGTGTTCACCGGTACGGGTTCGGTGCTGTCCACTGCAGCCGCCCGGGACTGGCTGACGCTGCTGCACGCCTTGCACTCAGGCACCCCTGCGCGGATTCGTGCCGCCAGTCTGACCAGTCTGATCGGCTGGGATCTAGGCCGTCTCATCCACGCCGACACCGAAGAAATCTCCCGTCTGACCGCTTTGACGCGTTGGCTGGGATCCTTGCTGTCCCGGCATGGCCCGATGGCTGTCCTCGAAGGCCTGGCCGACCAGACTGACCTGGTGTCGCGGCTGGCGGCTTCGCCACACGGCGAGCGGACCTGGACAGATCTCAGACATGTCGGTCATCTACTCGCTCAGCCACACCCGCCTGGAGTCAGCCCCGCCGAGTGGTTGGAAGCCGCATACATTTCGGGTTCTGGGGTGGACGACAACACCCGGCCATGGCCCACCCATGGCGACGCTGTCCGCATCCTGACCGTCCACCAGGCCAAGGGCCTGCAATTTCCTGTGGTTTATCTTCCGCAACTCGCAGATCGGTACGTCTTCACACCTCAACCGGGACAACCCTGCGTCGTCCACGACGACACCGGATCACGCGTCGTCGACCTGGGCTTAACGCCCTCCTCCCGTAGCATGCAGGTCCTCCAAGACGATGATTCGGGAGAGTCGCTGAGGGCCTGTTACGTGGCGCTGACCCGGGCCACCACCCATCTGACCACCTGGTGGGTTCCGACAAGCCGCAACACACAGTCATCTCCCCTCCACCGGCTGTTGTTCCGCGACGGTGACGCTCCTGCGGCGCACATCAGCTTGTCAGGATGCGATCCCCGACGGTCGGGGATCACCTCGATCCAGGTCGAGACCATGCCAGACGAGATTCAGCCAGTACGATGGTCCGGCTTCCGTACTGGCCAGGGGCACGGCACCGGGGGTGCTCCGCCTGAGATCAGTAGGCCTGGGATCAGTCCGCCTGATCGCGCGACTGTCGCCGACACGGTGGGGACAACTCCACTGCACTGTTCCGACACGCCGTCGGCGATCGTCTCCCGGCTCGGCCGCCCGATCGATCAGTCCTGGCGGCGTACATCGTTCTCTGCTCTGACAGCCGAGGCCCACCTGTTCATCCCCGAGACCGACGAACCCGACACCAGCGGGGAAACGCCCGCACTCGCGTCTGACTCAGTCGACTTGGCAGACCCAGTCCACTCACCGGACTCAGTCCACTTGGCAGACCCAGTCCACTCGCCGAACTCAGTCCACTCGCCGAACTCAGCCGTCCTCACCGACGAGTCGTCACCCACGGACACGGCCCCGTCATCGCAGGCTGCCCAGGCCACCGACTCGCTCGATCCGCCAGACCTGCTCCACCCCCACGATGTCGTGCCCCATCCCGACCAGACTCAGGCCGCGGATGCTGCTCGCGTCAGTGACGACGCACTGGACCAGCTGTCGCCCATGGCCGATCTGCCAGGCGGAGTCGAATTCGGCAGTTTGGTGCACTCCATCTTCGAGTACTCCGATCCTGCACAGTCCGACTTGACACCGTTGATCGCGCAGACCATGCGCCGTACTGGATTCACTGGTTTTTCCCCCGAAACCCTGGGCCAAGCCCTGATTCCCGGGCTGACAACCCCCTTGGGCCCCATCGCCGACAACCTCAGCTTGTCCGAAATCCCTGTGTGCGACCGCTTGGCCGAAATGTCTTTCGAAATACCCTTGTCTCACGGCGCCCAGGCCGCCAACCGTGACTCGATCGCCCGCTTGCTGGCTGAGCACATTGCGGACAAGGATCCCCTGGCTGGATATCCCGATCGTTTGGCGGGGTCCGCCGTTGAGGCCGGCGACCTGCGCGGCTATTTGAGCGGCTCGATCGACGCCGTGCTGCGGATCCAGGACCGGTACGTCATCGTGGACTACAAGACCAACCGGCTCGGACTACCTGGCAGCCCGCTGACCCTGCGGCACTACACCCTGGCGTCGATGGCAACTGCCATGATGTCTTCCCACTACCCCCTCCAAGCCCTCATCTACTCGGTGGCGCTGCACAGGTTCCTGCGCTGGAGACTGCCGGACTACGATCCGGCCCGGCATCTGGGAGGAATCGCTTATCTGTTCGTACGCGGAATGGCCGGACCGGGCACGCCCATCAGCCACGGCACCCCCTGCGGAGTTTTCCCCTGGAGACCAACGCCCCAGTTGGTCCAAGACCTGTCCGACCTGCTCTCAGGGGTGGCACGATGACTCTGCTGGAACGTGTCGAAGCCTCCGGACTGGTCACCGCCTCGACGGCCCGGCTGGCCCGCCATCTGGGATACCTCTACGGTGAAGACCGAGAGCCCGTCATCGTGGCGGCCGCCTGCGCGATCGCCGCACTGTCGGCCGGGTCGGTCTGTTTCAACCTCGACCAGGCCGGCGACCGCCTCCCAGATGCCGACCCGCTCGTCGGCATCGGCTGGCCCGAGACTGAAGACTGGGTCGGCGTACTGCGGTCATCCCCGATGGTATCGATGGATCTGGCGGCGCGAGATCGTCCCCTGACGCTCGACCAGCAGTCGGTGTACCTGACCCGGTACTGGGCAGAACAAGACAGGATTGTCGACCGCGTACGGGCCCGGCTGCAGCAACCCCCACCGCCACCAGTTGAGCAAGCCCGTCTCGACCTCTTCTTCGAGCCAGACTCCCCGCACCGGCAGGCTGCCACCATGGTCGCCACCTCTCGTCTCGCGGTCATTGCCGGGGGCCCCGGCACGGGCAAGACCACAGCGGTGGCCCGGATCCTCGCTGCCTTGTCACCGCCAGCTTCCCCATCCGTAGACCCGAGTCCACCGATCCATGCCTGCTGCGCGACACCAGCCAGCCGTACATCCGGGTTGAAAGTGATTCTCACCGCCCCCACCGGCCGGGCGGCGGCACGCTTGGAGCAGGCGGTACGTGAAGGTCTGGCACAGTGCCCCTGCCAAGATTTCGCCGTCTCCTACACCTCGGGAACCCTCCACCGTGTCCTGGGTCTCAAACCATGGGGCGGGTCTGTGTTCGACGCCACCCATCCCCTGTCCGCCGACGTGGTGGTGGTCGATGAGGCGTCGATGCTGTCCCTGCACCTGATGGCCCTGCTGCTCGACGCAATCGGCAAGTCGACCCGTCTGATTCTGGTGGGTGACCCCGACCAACTGGCCTCCGTCGACGCGGGCGCTGTCCTGGCAGACATCGTCGACGCGAGCCCGGTGGTGCCGGTCACCCGCCTGAGGCACACCTTCCGTTTCTCAGGAGCCATCGCGGCCCTGGCTGAAGCGATCCGGCGCGGGGAAGCTGAACAGGCGCTGTCCGTCCTGGAGCAGGGCAGCGACCAGATCGACTGGATTCCGGTCGATCTGGAATCCCAGGAATTTTCCCCGGACGCCCTGACAAGCTTGCGTCGCGACATCACCGGGCAAGGACTGGCCCTCAGCCAAGCAGCATTGGCAGGCAATGTCCCAGATGCTCTGAACGTCCTGGGGTCCCACCGGCTCCTGCTGGCACACCGGCACGGAATCAGCGGGGTCAGCCACTGGACCGCCATCGTCAGGCAATGGTTGTCCCGCGATCTGGGAACCAGCGCCGCCGCCGACCGCTGGCACCCCGGAATGCCCCTTCTGATCACGCGCAACGACGACCTGCTGAACATTCACAATGGCGATTGCGGGGTCATTGTGTCGGGGGATCAGGGGCTGCTCCTGGCCGTCGACGATGGAACCGGCACGCGACTGATCAGCCCGGGAATGATCCAGTCCTGGGAGCCGTTGTACGCGTCGACGATTCACAAAGCCCAGGGCAGCCAGTACGAGACGGTCAGCCTGATCCTGCCCGTCGCCTCAACTGCCCTGCTCACCCGGGAGTTGTTCTACACGGCGGTGACCAGGGCGACGACGCGGTTGCGCGTGATCGGAAGCCGAGAAGCGGTGATCAGTGCCGTGGAATCCCCTGCGCTGAGGGCATCAGGGCTGGCCGCCCAGCTCATCGGCCTGGCCGTACCACTGCATGATCAGCCGGTAGGCGATGGACGCGGGGGTGGGCAACACGACCTGTCCTGACTGGACGGCTGCCCGCAACCCGGACCGGTCGAACCACTCGGCGTGGGTGATCTCGGTCCCATCGGGTTGGAATTCGCCAGTCACACTGACGGCCGTGAAACCGACCATCAGCGAATGCGGCATCGGCCAGGGCTGGCTTCCGGCATAGCGGACATCGGCCACCGTCACATTGACTTCTTCGGCCATTTCCCGGCACACCGTCTGTTCCAGGGACTCTCCCGCCTCGGCGAACCCGGCAAAGATCGAATATCTGTTGTCTTCCCAGCCCGCGTGGTGGCCTAACAAGAGCCGGTCCCCGGTGTCGGTGATGGCGACGATGATCGCCGGATCTGTGCGCGGGAACAGGGGCGTCTCACAGTGGTCGCAGAACCGGGAGCGCCCCAGGTCATCGACTCGGGTCAGGCCCCCGCAGCGCGGGCAGAAACGATTGGTGGCGTGGTACTGGGTCAGGCTGACCGCTCTGACGGCAAGTTCGACCTCGACTTCGGGTAACCGCGTCAGCGCATGGCGCAGATTGATCTGACTCGGGATCAGCCTACCGGCCGTGAAGATCATCGTCTGGTCCACCCGCCCGAGATAGAAGTGACGGTTCGGCTCATAGAGCACACCGGTCGAAGACCTGCTGGCCAGATGAGTCCGGCCGGTCTCGTCCAGCCGTACGGCCACACCGGAGTCCGCACTCACGTCCAGGAGCCGGACACCGCCGGCTTCCCACACGCGAGGCCACTCCGGATCGACAGAAAAATCAATATGACTTGCTGCTTCCCACATGGTCATGCGCCCTAGTCTAGAGTTCCAGGAGACGGACAACCTCAGGTATCGACTCCTGGGAGTCTGCTTGGGAATCTGTCCACCACTGCCTGCCCTCCCACCCTACGACCGGATGAAGACGGGACAATTCCCGATCTTGTGACGTGTCGCAGGTTATCACGGGCCGGGCTCAGCCCGAATGCACCGATTGCTGGCGTCGCGAGCGACACTGTGGGGGTGCGATGGGTCGGCGGGTGGCGTGAAGGCAGACTGGACGTCTGGTGAGCGCCGACCGACGAGCCAGCGTGCCTCCACAGGGTCGCGCAGCAGCCATGAATCGGTGCATCCGGGCTCAGCTACGTTCACCGGCACATCACTGGTCTGGGCCGTCATGACACCAGCGAGGATGTCGTCGATCTGAGCTGCGACTGCCACCTCCTGGAAGACACCGGTCGCCGCGTAGTAGAAACCTGCGGCGACCTCGTCGTCACTGAGGTGGGCGGCTGCGGCCCAGGCCCGGGCGTACACGGCCAACTGGGTGGGACTGCCCTGGCTTGTCCCGGTTTTCCAGTCGACGATCAGGACCTTCTTGCCCTGGGGGACCAGGCCGGGGTTGTCCTCGGCCCGGAAAACCGCGTCGATCCGGCCGGAGACCGGATGCCCGCCGACCGTCGTCATGAAGTCCTGTTCGATGACCGCGGGATGGGCCGCGGCGAAGGAGCTGTCCAAGAAGTGTTGCTGCGCTGTGGCGAGCGCTCCGGATCGGTCGGGTGCGTCGTCCCCGACCTGCAGCAGGGGCGATGACGTGTAGTACTGCTCGACCCAGGCATGGAAGCGCGATCCGGTGTCAGTACGCCGGGAGGGTGGGTGGGGCAAGGGACGGGCCAGCCGGGCCGCGAACTCCGCCGGACTGTCGCCGATACGGACCAGTTGCGAGGTTGACAAAGGGGTCGGGACAACGACATCCACGACCTTCGCAGTGGTCGCACGCCGCTCCAGCCAAGAGATACGCTCGTCCCACTCAGCGATTTCGGACTCAGCCCGAATCCACCGATCGCTTGCGTCGCGGGCGACACTGTGCCGGTGCGATGGGTCGGCGGGTGGCGTGAAGGCAGACTGGACGTCTGTGGAGCGACGCCCGACGAGCCAGCGTGCCTCCACAGGGTCGTGGAGCAGCAATGGATCGGTGGATTCGGGCTCAGCCCGGTCGGGAAGCTCGCCGCAGTTCCAGGTGGACACACCGTGCGTGGCCCGCAGGACAGCTACTGCGCTTTCCTGCCATCGTGGGTCGTCGGCAGGCTCCAGGGGGGTACCTGAGGAACCTGGAGAACCTGGAGAACCTGGAGCCCTGGAGTCCTCCTCACGGACATCCGAGCCGTCGAGCAAGCTCACTTCGCCCAGGTGCAGCCCGGCGATCGTGGTGATGTAGCGCGACAGGTCCCGGGGCCGGACTGAGGCCGGGCTTCGCCGGTGAGCGGTGATCACCAGACGGCGCCTGGCCCGGGTGAGGCCCACATAGGCCAACCTGTCCTCACTGAGATTCAAGGCCTGTTTCAACTCCTCTTTGAATCCGGCCAAGCCCTTGTTGGTCACCTGGCCGAGTTGCGGCATGGCAGCAGCGTCCGAACGCAGGGCCGTGGGCAACCCGGCCGGTGAGGTCAAGGGGTTGTCGGTGACCCTGTCTTGGGGAAAGACCCTGTCCACCAGGCACGGCAGATAGACACAGTCCCATTCCAGGCCTTTGGCCCGATGGATGGTCATGACCGTCACCGCGTCGGGCCTGGTCGGCGCTGCCTGGGTCAGACCGACTCCGAACTCCTCCTCAGCCCGAAGGTAAGCTGCCAGGGCCGACAAGGAGGTGTCGGGCCTGGTCGCGGCGAAATCCGCGACGTGTGACAGGAATTGCCTCAGGTGGGGTCCACACCCGGCCTGGCTGGCGTAGATCTCGGTGTCGAGACCGATCTGGGACACGATGCGTCTGACATGGTCCACCACCGTGCCGTGGTGTGTCCCCAAGAGATTCAGGTCTGCTTTCAACCGTTGCAGTGCCCATCGCGCCCCCAGGCTGAGCCGTGGTACCCCGAATCCACCGATCGCTGGCGTCGCGAGCGACACGGTGCCGGTGCGATGGGTCGGCGGGTGGCGTGAGGGCAGACTGGACGTCTGTGGAGCGCCGACCGACGAGTCAGCGTGCCTCCACCCGGTCGCGTCGTAGTCATGGATCGGTGGACTCGGGGTAACCCAGGACTCGTCGCCGGCGTCCAGGACGGCGTCCACCAGCCGTACCTCCTGGTCTAGACCACCTCTGACCAGCGCCAGGTCACGCGCCCGCCTGGCCACCAGGCCCAGGTCCTGGGCACCCAGGCGGAACCGGGGGCCACCCAGAATCTCCACGATCTCGGGGTTCGACGCCGGATCCGTGATCAGCTTGATCATCGCGTAGACCTGCGACACCGCTTCGATGCCCAGCAAACCGCCCATGTCCTGGATCGCCACGGGAATCCCCCGCCGCTCACAGGCCCGCACGATCGGGCCGATCTCGCGGTTGCGGCGCAGCAAGACGGCAGCCTGCCCCCACCCGGTGATGATGCCAGTACGCACAGCATCCGCCAGCGACTCAGCGACCCCGTCGGCTTCCTCGTCGGCAGTTTCGAATTGACGGACAACGACCTCAGCGGCAACTGCCTGTGCGCTGGCGACCAGTGGCAAGGCTCGTTGCCCGGCCACCAGGGGGTCGGCCCGGACATCAGCTGCCACCGCATTGGCCGCTGCCAGGATGGATTCGCCCGAACGCCGGTTGACACTCAAGACGTACGTGCTTCGATCCGCCGACCCGAATGAATCATGGAAAGAGTAAATGTTGTCCACGGCCGCTCCCCGCCAGGTGTAGATGGCCTGGCACGGGTCGCCCACCGCCGTGACGGGGTAGCCCTCCACGCCCGCCTCGGTTCCGAACAGGCGGCTGAGCAGATGAGCCTGGGCCGGGGACGTGTCCTGATACTCATCCACGATGACCAGGCCGTACTGTTGTCTGAGCGCAGCCCCGACCTCGGGCAAGTCCGCTGCGAGCCGGACGGCGATCGCCATCTGGTCGGAGAACTCCACCAGTGAGTGGCGGGCTTTGAGGTCGCGATAGGCCTGGCTGAGACGCAACAGATCCAACCGCTCTCGAGCGGTCTGCTCGGCGTCGGTGATGCTGACGTACGGCAAACCCCGGTACAACGGCGCCTGTTCGAGGTCACCGATGAAGCTGGCGGTGTAATCCTCGATCGACTGATCGGGGACGAGGTGGGATTGGATCGACTCCTCCAGTTTCAACATGCCTGCAATGATCGTTGATAGTGCCTTGTCAGCCAGGGTCCCAGGCGGCTCAGACAAAGTACGAACGACCTGGTCGGCCAGGATGTGGCGTTCGGCACCGGTCAGAACTCTCGTCGATGAGCTGACCCCCATCCAGGCCCCGAACTCGGACACCAGGCGGGAGGCGAAGGCGTCATAGGTGGAGATGCGCGGATAGGCGTCGTCGGCTCCCACCAATTCCAGTCCTGCCCGTACTCGTGAGGACAGTTCCTGGGCGGCCTTGCGGGTGAAGGTCAGGCCGAGGACCCGTTCAGGGGCGACCTCAGCCCTGCCGACGAGCCAGACCACGCGAGCCGCCATGACTGTCGTCTTGCCGGTTCCGGCCCCGGCGATGATCACCGAAGGAGCCATCGGCGCCGTGATCGCCTCGATCTGCTCGTCGGAGAACGGGATGCCCATGACCTGGCACAGGTCGTCGGGCGTGGTCAGTGCCGGTCTCATGATCGCACCCGCCCCTCAGCCGCGATCGGGCATCCGTGGGTGAAGGAGCAAGTACGGCAGTCAGGACCGGCGACTGGAGAGTAATCCCCACTTCTGACGATGGAGGCCGCGATTGCGACACGGTGGTGGACCCAGGTCGGGTACTGTCGTGGATCTCGGATCCCCTCGGCGAGGTGCGTGCTCAAAATGGGCATCACCGGTTCGTCACCCAGGTGCGGGACCTGCTGCAAGGATTCCTGGGCGAGAACTTTGGGAAGACGGGATCCCTTGCCGGCCTCCTTGCTCAGATAGACCAGTTCCGCCCCCGCCACAGCGCTGTGTTCTGAGTCCACGACAACCAATCCTCCCGCCAGGGCCGCCAACTGGTACAACCCCAGTTGGATGTTGGCGGCAGCCTGTGCCCTGGTCGGAAGCTGCTGGCCGGTCTTGAAGTCGACGATCCACACCCGTGAGGCGTCGTCGCGTTCCACCGTGTCGATCCGGCCCTGGACCCGCACCGGACCCCCCGACACCAGATCCACAGCCACACTGGCCTCCCGGGCCAGAACTTCCCGGGACCGGGCCCGGTTCAGCGCATCGAAGCGCTCCAGACACAAGCACGCTTGGTCGAATTCAGTACGTCGCATCCACTCGGCAGGGAACTCGATCTCGTCCCACCTGGCCCGCAGATTCTCGACCATCTGCTCCAGCCCAGCATCGGGGTCCTGGATCAGCGCATGCAGTGCCGACCCGATCCGCGTCCTGGCGGACTGCGGCCGGTCGGCCAGAGCCTGGTGAGACAAGAACCATCGTCTGGGACAGGCCAACAAGGACTCCACCTGGCTGGCTGACAAGGTGACTGGCTGCGGGCTAAGAGCCGAATCGGACACATGGCCGGGACCAGAATCCGCACCGATCAACCTATCCACACCGATCGGGAGTCCCAGGTCTACCCTCAGCGATGGATCGATCCCCCACCACTCGCGTGGGTCGCAACCGGGGAAGACCGGGGACTGGCTCAGACGGGCCAGACGGTCGCAGGCGGCTTGCCTCAATCCCGGATCAGCCGTCTCGTCTGCCGCAACATACCGCAGGCGGCCCACGACTTCCGATGCCGACATCCATTCGGCTGGTGGGCTGGAGTCCAGCCGTCTGGTTTCGGCCACGATCTGGTCGAAGAACGACGACGGGCAGCGTTCCCCATCATCGACGGCCGTGACCACCAGACGATGACTGGCACTGGAGCATGCCGCGTAAAGCAGTTTGCGCTCCGCCACCACGATCTCCCGGTCATCCATGGACGCCGGAACTAATCCATTGACCGAAACCATGGGAGGCGGTGGTGGGTCCAAGGGCCAGACCCCTTCTTCCACTCCGGCCACGACGACAACAGACCATGTCCTACCCTTGGCCCGATGAGCGGTCGTCAGTCGTACGGCCGAGGCGGTCCACGACGATGAACGCGGCAGGTCTTCGGGTATTTCCTGGTTGGCAACCGCCTCAAGTAATGCGTGTGTCCCCTTGTCAGCCGGAAGGTCCGAGAAGGCTGACGCCACCGTGAACAACTCCATGACAGCGTCGAGCCCGTGATGGGCCCGCAAGGCTTCGGGACCCGACCCCTCGGCTTCGGCCATCAGGGTCTCCTGGAGTCCCGATTCTTTCCACACCTGCCACAACACATCCGCGACCCGCTGGCCCGTGGGAGCCTGCCTCACCGTGCCTTCGTCACGGTCACACCTGAATCCACCGATTGCTGGCGTCGCGCAGCAGCCATGGATCGGTGCATTCGGGTCAAGCCTGCCACCGCCGTCACCATGACCAGCACCCCCAGATCCGCCCTGGCTCTCCTCACGACCAAGATCCTGGTTCGAGTCACCGGCCTGGTTTTCGCCACTGTCGAGATACCCACTCTCCTCCTCAACTCCGGCAGCGTCCTGGACGCTCAGCTTGACCAGGTCCAACAACCAGGTGACGATCGGCTCCCGGCTCAACTGGATCTCATCACCGGAGACCACGACCGGCACACCGGCCTGTTCACAGGCCAGGGCGTAGCGCGAGAACTGACTGGTCTTGCGCACCAGGATCGCCATGTCTTCAAACGCCACCTCGTCGAGCACATGGGCGTGGCGCAAGATTCGGGCGATCTGATCCGCCTCCGCCACACCGTCACTGACAAGGAGTCTGATCACCTCACCCTCACAGTCGGGCACAGGGCTCCGGTACCTCGTCAGGTCCGCCACATCGATTCCCGCCGGAAGCGGAATACGCCGTCTGAACTGGGAACAGGCCAGGTCGACCTGAGCCGCGACCCGATGCCCCTGCGCTAAAACGACAACACGAGTGTCCAGTCCCCGCCCCGACCACTGTTGCAGCATCTCTCCCGCCGACCGCGGCCGGGCGCCCCGGAATCCATAGACCTGCGCATCCGGATCCGCTGCCAGAATCGTCGGCACCGATGCGTCGACCAAGGCGTCGAGGACCTCGATCTGGGCCGCATCCATGTCCTCCACGCCGTCCACCACGACCATGCAGCCCGGCGGACTGACCTCGGCGCGTACTGACTCTTGCCTCAACAGCCCCGCTGCCCGGACCAGGATTTCTGGATAATCCAGCTTGGCCGACATCCCGAGAACGTCGAGATACTCCTGGAAGAACCGGCCCAGACTGACCCAATCGTCGCGCTGGGCCTCAGTCCCTTGGGCCACCACATCCTGGCCGGACAACCCCGCGCGCTGACAAGCAGCCACCGCCTCACGAACACTGGCCGCGAACTGCACCGTCCTCCTGGCCAATCTGAACCGCTCGGGCCAGGCATCGGCCGGCTGCCCCAGGACGAGGTCGCGGATATAACTGTCCTGGCGTGCGGCAGACAGGACAGCTGGAACCTGCCCCGGCTCGGCGTACGTCTGCACCACCGACTGGCAGAAACTGTAGAAGGTCGTCACCGCCAGCCGTCCCACCAGCTCAGGCGCCCGGACACCGGCCTTCGCCCGCACCTCCAACCGGGCCGGCCTCGACCCGGCCAGGAAGATCACCCGCGACGCCCCTGCTTCCAAAGCCCCCACCGACGCCTCGACCAGCGCCGTGGTCTTGCCTGTGCGCGGTCCCCCCAGGACCAGCGTCACCCCACGACGGTGCCCGGCGACCTGGAGTTGGGCAGCGTCGAGCACACGGTCCTTGTCGAAGGACTGCCTCACCAGCCGGTACGAAATCGTCATATTCCTATTCCACCACGGCCCTCGGACAAAAAATGTCTCACCCGAGGGATTCACCGGTTTTCGCTGTGCCGACACCGCCGCAGGGAAAATTGCTGTTTCGGGCTGCACCGAATCCACCGATTGCTGGCGTCGCGAGCGACACTGTGCCGGTGCGATGGGTCGGCGGGTGGCGTGAAGGCAGACTGGACGTCTGTGGAGCGACGCCCGACGAGCCAGCGTGCCGCCACAGGGTCGCGCAGCAGCCATGAATCGGTGGATTCGGGGCTACCCTGAATCATCACCCATTCATCGACGCCTGACGAACTGACTACCGTGTCTCAGCGTCGAGCCGGTACATTTAGAGGGACGACTCGCGATGGAGGAATCTATGTCTGACTTAGCAGCACCCCAAGCCGCTGCGACAACTCCGCCTGCCATGGCGGCCCAGCCCGCACCCGCCATGCAGACCCTGGCACCACCTGCTCCCCCAGCCCAAGCGGGGGGAATCCTGACTCTGGAAGCGCCCGATCCGATGCCGATCGTGGCCACGACCCAGGCTCCGGCGATGGCCCCCCAGGTCGAGGCGTCGCAGGTGCCCATCCTGGACGACAAGGTTGCTTCATTCATGACGCAGATCGACCAGGCCCAGACCAAGTCCCCCGAGTTCGCCGCCCAGGCGGACGCAGTACGGGCGATGGGCGACACCGACATCCAGAAAGCCGCCGAAACCTCGAACCGCCTGCTGTCCGCCCCTGTCAAGGCGATGCGCGAGGGTGGACTGGCCCAGGCTTCGACGGTCGGCAAGACCTTGATGGACCTCCGCCGTACTGTGGAAGACCTCGACCCCCACCAAGACACCGGTTTCACCAAAAAGCTGTTCGGCGTCCTCCCTCTGGGGCGCAACGTCCAGGACTATTTCCGCAAATATCAGTCCTCCCAGGACCATCTCAACGCCATCCTGCACGCCCTGCGCTCAGGCCAGGACGAGTTGACCAGGGACAATGTCGCTCTCAACATGGAAAAGCAGAACCTGTGGCAGACCATGGGCCGGCTCAACCAGTACGTCTACATCGCCGAGCACCTCGACACCCAGCTGACCGCACGGGTGGCCGAACTGACCGCCACCGATCCGGCCCGGGCCCAGGCGCTGAGCCAGGACGTCCTTTTCTATGTACGCCAAAAGCACCAGGACCTGCTGACACAACTGGCCGTCTCGATCCAGAACTACCTCAGCATCGACATCATCATCAAGAACAACATCGAGTTGATCAAGGGTGTTGATCGCGCTTCCACCACCACCGTGGCAGCCCTCAGGACGGCCGTCATCGTGGCCTCGGCCCTCGGCAATCAGAAGCTCGTCCTCGACCAGATCACAGCCCTCAACAGCACGACTTCCGCCCTGATCCAGCGGACGTCGGAGATGCTCAAGGACAACTCGGCCGCCATCCAGGAGCAGGCCGCGTCGTCGAGCATCGGCCTGCCCCAATTGCAAGAGGCGTTCAAGAACATCTATGAGACGATGGATTCCATCGACGCCTTCAAGGCCAAGGCACTGACCAATATGTCTCAGACGATCTCGGTGTTGGAGCAGGAGGTGGCCAAGTCCCGCAGTTATCTGGACCGGGTCCAGAACCAGCCTGCCGCCGCCATCGACAACCGTCTCAACGTCGATCTGAAAGCCTGACAGGAGTCCAGGTGGGTCTTTTCGATTGGTTCCGCGACGAACAGGAGACGGGGGCTCCTCTCACTCCAGCCGCTCCCACGGAAACTGATATTTCCTCGGCCTTGGATCACATGGATGCCAAAGTGGTCTCGGCCGGGCTGTCCACGGCAGTCATCGCCCGGGTCAGGAGGATCAGCAAGCGGCTCCGGGAAACGCTTCCACGAATGAGCAATGCCGGGTTGGCATCGGCCGACCAGTACTCCCTGATCGCCACGGCCACCAGCTACCTGCCCCAAACCGTGGGCAGTTACGTACGTCTGCCCCGCGATTGGGCCGACACCCGTCCCGTCGACGAGGGCCGCTCCTCCCTGCTCGTCCTGATCGACCAACTGGACCTCCTGGCCGCCACCGTGGACAAGATCTATGACGCCGTCCTGGCCAAGGACGCCGAAGCTCTGGTCGTCCACGGCCGCTTCCTGGCCGAGAAATTCTCCCCGGGCCGGGTCATCCTCAGACCAGTCAGCGCTGTCAAACCGACCACACCTGGTTCCACGCTCGATCTGGGATGACCATGAACCAGGAACCGACCGAACAAGAATTGATGGCCGAATTCACCCGCCAGGCCCCCGACGTCTTGGGGCAGGTGATGGCTAAATTGCGGGCTGTCACCGCGCAACAGGGCCAGGCGATCCGCGACCTGGGCACCACCGGTCCCTTCGACCTGACCGGCCTGGACCCCCACGGACCCGGCGCCTTCCCGCTGCTTCCCACACCCGGCCAGTACGGCCCACCTCCCGCCCCTCAGGCGGGCACGAGCGCAGCACCCGGCGTCCTTGACGGCATCGCGCCCGCCAGTGGAGGCGCTTCCACCACACCGGACCCCGCCGTACCCGGCACCGCTCAGGCCACGACAACCGCGCCAGCCGACACGACCACACCCGCCGAGCCACCCGACGAGCCCAAAAGCCTCGACGAGCTGCTCGCCGACCTGGACGCCCTGATCGGATTGCAGTCGGTCAAGGACGAGATCCACCGCCAGTCGGCCATCCTGCGTATCCAGGGCCTGAGATCCAAGGCCGGGTTGAAAGATCCCACGGTCACCCGTCACCTGGTCTTCGTCGGGAACCCCGGGACAGGCAAGACCACCGTGGCCCGCCTGGTCGCAGGCATCTATCGCGCCCTGGGCCTGTTGACCAAAGGCCACCTGACGGAGGTCGACCGGTCAGAACTCGTCGCCGGATACCTGGGGCAAACCGCGATCAAGACAGCTGAAGTTGTCGAAAAGGCCGCCGGCGGGGTCTTGTTCATCGACGAGGCGTACTCGCTGTCGGGAGACCAGTACGGCCAGGAGTGCGTCAACACGCTGGTCAAGGAGATGGAGGACCGCCGTGGGGACCTCGTCGTCATCGTGGCCGGATATCCGGTGCCGATGACCGGTTTCATTGCCGAGAATCCCGGTCTGGAGTCGCGCTTTCGAACAACGATCACCTTCCCGGACTATTCAGACGACGAACTGGTCCAGATCTTCTCCTCCATGGCCACCGAGGCCGACTTCGACGTACCCGAAGACAGTTTGCGCGCCTTTCGGGCCTTGTTGGCCCGGCAATTGCGCGACGAGAACTTCGGCAACGGCCGCTTTGCCCGCAACACTTTCGAGGCGGCCATCTCCATGATGGCCTGGAGGCTGAAAGACGTCCAGGATCCGAGTCTGGAGCAATTGCGCCAAATCCTCCCCCAAGACATTGTCCCTGCTCCCCAGCCTCGCGAGCAGGGTGAACCGGCCCTGGATGAGAGTCAATGATGCCAGTGCCCGTCCAAGCCCGGCTGACCCCTGCCACCCCTGGCCCTCCCACCCGTCGGTTGACAGTTCCCCACTCGCCCACGGTCATTGCCACACGCCCGTCACCCACACCGGCAGACCGGCGTACTCCCGGTCCGGTCTTCTTCCGAATCCTGCGAGCCTGCCTGATTGTGTGGACTCTGCTCGCCACAGCGTTGTGCATCGCCTCCGTCGTAGCCACCGGGTCCCACCAACAGTCGGCGGCGGCCACCATGATCCAGGACCAGAACCTGCGTGACCTGCGTTCCGAAGTCGCCCACGCCCAGGCTCTGGCCACCACGTACCTGCTCGCCCCCACAGACTCAGAGTGGAAGGCCTATCAGACGTCCAGCGACCAGATCGACACCTGGCTGCTGACAGCCGCCTCCAACGCCTCCAACCCGGCTGATCTGACTGTGGTCGCCTCGGCGATACGCCACTGGCAAGATGGCATCACCCTGGCCCATCAGGAGGCGGCGACCGCCAGTGTCAGCGCTTCCACCGCCCAAGCCCTGCAGACTGCATACGCGCTGGTGGGCGAACAGATCACCACCCAATTGACCGCTGCGGGCGCCCACCGGAGCGCCAGCATCGCCTTCCTGGTGATCGGCCTGGTGATGGCCGGGATCGGGGTGCTCGGATTCCTCGCCGGACTGGTGCTGACCGCCCGGCGTACTCGCCGTCTGGTCAACGTCGGTCTGGCCATCGGCTTGGTGGCCATGATCGGCACCCTGAGCGTCATCGGTGCCTACACAGGTCAGTCGGCCTTCGCCCAATCGGTGGATTCGCGCGTGGCTGTCTTGTCCGAGGCTCAGGCCACGACCTGGGACTCCTGGTCGATGGCTGCGATGTCCGTACTGGATCCTGACCGGGCATCGAGCTACGATGCTCAGGCCACGAAACTGGTCGCGGAAGTCCAGGCGAACCTCAGCCAAAACGGGCTCGCCACCTCGGACATCGACGCTCTGGTTCAGCGTCAGGGCACGATCGCCACCACCACCGATCCCGCCCAGCGGTCTTCCCTGATCGTCGACGCGTCGCCCTGGCAAACCCAGGCCTCGGATCTGGAGTCGATGATCTCCGCCGACCGGCCCGATCAAGACAGTCTTGTTGTCCAGGCCCTGTGGTACGTCGTGATGGTCGCGGCCGCCTGCGTACTCGCCGTCATCTCCACCCTGGCCGGCATCCATGCCCGGACCAAGGAGTACGCATGAGTGTCCCCTGGCCCACTGGTTCTCCCCAGAATCCGCCCACCGCCCAGCAGATGCTGGCCTACCTGTCCGAACTGGGCACCTGGATCGACGACCGGCGCTCCGATCTGGACCGGCTCGACCAGAAGCTCCAAGAAACCGGCAATACCCAAGGTGTCCAGGACATCGCCATGACACTGACCGTGTGGCAGGCGATCCGGGACCGGTACGCCGACCTGATCCGGACCTGGGATTCGGGCCGGGTGACGACCGTCGACCTGCAGAAACTCGCGGTCATGACCTGGGCCAGCCTCAACGACATGCTGGCCCCTGGAACCTCGCTGACCGCCGGCGGAGGCCTGGCCCTGTCGCTGCCGGAAGCCTGCCGCATGCTGGACGCGCTCATCTCGCAGCTCAACTCCCGCTTCCAACTCGCCCCCCGGGCCACCGAAACCTCAGCCCGGATCACCGCCCTGGTGGCCCAGGTCGACCGGATCCGGGACCAGGCCGGACTGGACCCGCCGGTCGTGCGCCAGGCCACCGACCCTCAGGTGGCAGACTTGGCGGCCGACGTGAAAGACCTTGTCGACAAGGCAGATCGCGGTGCTGACATCGGCGGTGTGCTGGCACCTTTGGAGGTACGGGCCGCCCACATGGAGCGCGATCTGATCGTCGGGCACGCCGAGCGGGCCATGACCGCCCAGAAGGTCGCCCGGGCCCAGGCCATCCGGTCGGCTCTGATCGCGCGTGAACAGGCCATCGGAGATCTGGCGCGCAAGACTGCCGACAGTGTCGAGCCCGCCCCCAAGTACGCGGTCCCGCACGTCGAATCGCTCGGCGACATCCCCACCTCCCAGCCCGAGGTGGACGCCTATCTGGCCAGCTTGGACCAGGTCAGCGCCGCCCTGGACATCGTCCAGCAGGCCAACGAGCAGGCGTTCGCCCAGGTCGCGTCGCTGCTCACCCGCCTGGAGAAGGCCGAAGCCGTCCATCCGTCGTCCAACGACCCTCTGGGCTCGTCGCTGTCCACCCAGATCCGCGAATTGCTGGCGCGTCACCCGGTGCCGCTGGCTGTCATCGACCCGCTGATCAGCGCCTATGAGGCCTCGGGGAGGCAGTCGTGAGATGTACGCAACCGGGTTGCCGGGGCTTGATCGAGGACGGGTACTGCAATGTCTGCGGCATGGCCGCATCCCAGGCGGCGCCTGCCGCCCGCCCCACCGTCACAGCCCCCCCACCGCCTGCTGCACCCCCACAGCCTGCTGCACCCCCACAGGCTGTTGTCCCACCACAGCCTGTCGCCCGGCCCAACCTGTCGCCCCCTCAACAGCCTGGCGGCGTACCTCAGCCCATTCCTGTACCCCAGCCCGGGCCTGCTCCCCAGCCCAGGCCGACACCGCAGCAGCCTGTCCCCACCGCCCGCCCGGCAACACCCACCCCGGCGTCACCGGCTGAGGCAGGAGTCCCCGGCGCCATCCCCACCCTCAGACCGACCGGCCCCTGCCAGATGCCCGGATGCCACGGCCAGATCGTCGACGGCTACTGCAACGCCTGTGGGGCCCCGGCGGGATCGGTTCCGCCACCCGCGCCGGCCCATCCGACCACGACGGGCCGGATCGGCTCGATCAACCTGGGCACCGCCCGGGTCGGCGCCGGAACCGGGCGCACCCGCCCCACCCGCTCCCGCGCGACGACCGGACACCTCGGCTCGGGGTACACCACCGTACCCCCGGAACCTCCCGTCGACCCGCAATCCGCGATCCTGGCCCATCCCGAAGTGCCCGAGGACCGGCGCTTTTGCCCCCACTGCGGGGCTGAGGTCGGTCGTTCCACCGCCGACGCCCCAGGCCGGGTCGAAGGCTACTGCCCCAGTTGCCGCAAGCCGTACTCCTTCACCCCCAAGTTGGTCGCCGGGGATGTGGTGGCCGGGCAGTACGAAGTACGTGGCTGTCTGGCGCATGGCGGTATGGGGTGGATCTACCTGGCGCAGGACCGCAACGTGTCCGACCGGTGGGTCGTCCTCAAGGGGCTGCTCAACGCCGGTGACGAGGCCTCCATGCAGGCGGCCATGTCCGAACAACGCTTCCTGGCGGAACTGCAATACCCGTTGATCGTGGAGATCTACAACTTCGTCACCCATGAGGGCGGGGCGTACATCGTCATGGAGTTCGTCGGCGGGCGGTCGCTGAAACAGGTGCTCAAAGACCGGATGACCCAGACCGGCGGCGCCTACAACCCGCTGCCGGTCGACCAGGGGCTGGCGTACGTCCTCGAAATCCTACCGGCCTTTTCTTTTTTGCACTCCCGGGGCCTGCTCTACTGTGATTTCAAGCCTGACAACCTGATGCACGTCGAGGATTCGGTGAAACTGATCGACATGGGCGGGGTACGCCGCCTCGACGATGATGAATCCGTCATCTTCGGAACGGTCGGCTTCCAGGCCCCGGAAGTGGCGACGCTGGGCTGCTCGGTCGCCTCCGACATTTTCACCATCGGGCGTACCCTGATGGTCTTGTGCGCCGAGGTGAAGGGCTACCAGACCACCTATGCGACCACCTTGCCGCCGCCTGAGCAGGTCCCGGTGTTCGCCAGTTACGACTCGGTTTTCAAGCTGATCGCCAAAGCCTGCGCACCCGATCCGAGCGACCGGTTCTCGTCGGTGGACGAGTTGCGCCACCAGATGCTGGGGGTCTTGCGCGAGGTCGTCAGTTCCTCCCATCTGGGCGCGGCCACCTCGTCGGTGCCCTCGGACCTGTTCGACCCGCCGACGGTGGTGTCCGACGCGTTCACCTGGCGGCAGTTGCCGCGCCTGAAGCCCGATCCCGGCGACCCGGCCAGCGCGCTGCTGGCCTCGATCGACCCCGCCATGCCGGTCAAAGACCGTTTCGCGTCACTGTTGGCCGTACAAAACAAGACTTTGGAAGTACGCCTCGAACTGTGTCTGGCGGCGATCGGCATCGGCGCCACGGATGTGATGTCCCAGGCGGTCAACGAGATTCTCACCGCCGATCCGTGGGAGTGGCGGGCGGCCTGGATTGAGGGGTTGGCCGCCCTCAACACCGGGGAGTGGACTCAGGCCCAGTCTTGTTTCAACGCGGTGTACGGGCAAGTGCCGGGCGAACTGGCGCCGAAGTTCGCCCTGGCCGTGGCCTGTGAGATGGGCGGAGAACTCGACATCGCTGAGCAGTTGTACCAGATTTGCGCGTCCACCGATGGGGCGTACGTGCCGGGCGCCGCCTTCGGCCTGGCCAGAGTCCGGGCCAAACACACCAATCCACAAGGCCAGATCGCGGACATCGGGGCCGTCCTGGCAGCCCTCAATCTGGTGCCGGCCACATCGGGTGGCTGGTCCCAGTCACGGCGGCTGGCAGCCTCCTACCTGACCTACTCCGGGCGTGGACTGGCCGACCTGACCAGGGCCTACGACGCCGTCCAGGCCTCCGGCAGCACCGCCGAAGAGCGGCTGCGCCTGGAACTGGAGATCTTCCAACGGGCCTTGTCCGGGGCCACCTTTCCGAATTTGCGGTCTGCCCGGCGTACCACGGTGCCCAACATCGGTAACGTCCCGGTGACGAAAGCTGACCTGAAAGCTAAAATCGAGACTATCCTGCGCCAACAGGCGGGGTTCGAGCACGACCAAGCCACACGTGTCGCACTGATCGACCAGGCCAACGCCTTGAGGAGGTGGACAGTGATATGACAGGCTTCAACCATCGTGCACCCGGGGTGGAGTGGTCTGCAGCAAGCGTCGAGGCGACCATTCCGTTGCGACCGGTCGAGCCCGCCAGCCCGTACCCGTCCGCCTGCGTGTCCTGCGGCGGCGAACTCGGTATCGACGGCTACTGCCTGCAGTGCGGGCAGAAAGCCAAGAGCCTGCGCGAGCACTACGAGTTAACCCCGGCCGATTGGGTGGCCGGAGTCTGCGACATCGGCCTGGTCCACATCCACAACGAAGACGCTCTGGCCTGCCAGGCCGATCGGACCCGGGCCGTCCTGGTGGTCTGCGACGGTGTGACCACTTCCGAAGCCTCCGACGTGGCGTCCATGGTCGGCGCACAGGCCGCCTGCTCGATGGTGTGGGGCAGCAATCCCCAAGGGACCGGCACCCCGACCTCGCGCGCCGCCGCCATCGAGGCTCTCCTGACTCAATCGGTCGTCGCCGCCAACCAGGCGGTCATCGACAGTACGGACCCCGCCTCACGCAATGCAGCCGCCACGACCATTGCCTTGGCCCTGGTGGACGGGAATGTCGTCTCCTGCGTCAACCTGGGTGACTCGCGGGTGTACTGGTTCCCCGACGAGGGCGAACCCTGCCAATTGAGCAAGGACCATTCCCTGGCCCAGGACGGCATCGACTCCGGAGCCGGGCGGGCCGAAGCCGAAGCCTCGCTGTTCGCCCACACGATCACCAAATGGCTCGGCCGCGACGCCACCGATGTGACTCCCTACCACCGCACGACCACCGTCACCACATCCGGTTGGCTGGTCGTGTGTACGGACGGACTGTGGAACTTCGCGTCGGAGGCCTCGGCGATGTCTGAGCTGCTCGGCCAGTGCAGTGGGGAGGACCCGACGCCGCTTGGCCTGGCATCAGGCCTTGTCGCATGGGCGAATGGGCAGGGTGGTCATGACAATGTCACTGTGGCTTGTGCCCGGCTGGTGACCGCCGGTCAGGGTGTCGCCCCATCTTCCACTGAATCGGAGATTCCGACCGCTCCCACACCGGTCCAGCCGTGAGCGCCGGTCTACACTAGACCCATGGCTGTTTTCACATCGATGGTTTACCAGAACGAGTATCTCGGCGACGGTAGCACTGATGTCAATGCGATTGTCCGCATCACCTGTTCTGAAGCGGGAGCAGCCGGTCAGACCGGGGTCGGCGATGTCGGAGAGATCGTGATCGTGGACACCTCGGCGTCGATGGGGCTGGTCAACATGCAAGCGGCCAAAGACGCCGCCATGGTGGCCGTGGACACGATCCTGGACGGCACATTTTTCTCGATCATCGCCGGCAACCACCGTGCGTACCTGGCTTTCCCCCGCGTGGTCTCCGGCCCAGGGATGGTGAGGATGAACGCGCAAACCCGGGCGGACGCCAAACTGGCCATCGCCTCCTTCCGCGCCGATGGGGGCACCGCCATGGGGTCCTGGCTGCTGCTGGCGCGATCCCTGTTCCGCTCCATCCCCTCGCTGGCCGGGCGCCATGCCATCCTGCTGACCGACGGGGAGAACCACAACGAGTCGGTGACCCAGCTCGAAGCCTCGATCCGGGCCTGCCTGGGTGAATTCCAGGTCGACTGCCGCGGGATCGGCGTCGAATGGCAGGTCTCGGAAATCCGCAAGATCGCTCAAGCCCTGCTCGGAACCGTCGACGTCATTCCCAGTCCGCGCGAACTTCCCCAGATCTTCCAGGAACTGATCACGCGCTCGATGTCGCGCGGGGTGCCCGACGCGGCCCTGCGGGTATGGATCCCGCAAGGCGCCCAGATCGTGTTCGTCCGTCAGGTCTCCCCCACCGTCGAAGACCTGACCCATCGCGGGACTCCGGTCGACCCCCTGACCAGCACCTACCCGACCGGCGCCTGGGGGGACGAATCCCGCGACTATCACATCAGCATCCGGCTGCCGGCCAAGACTGTCGGCACCGAACAACTGGCGGCCCGGGTCCAGCTCAGCACCGGAACCGCCATCCTCACCCAAGGCCTGGTCAAGGCGAAATGGTCGGCCGACCCCAGCCTGACAGCGGGCATCAGCCCTGAGGTGGCCCACTACACCGGCCAGGCCGAACTCGCCTCGGCCATCCAGGAGGGCTTGGCCGCGCGCGCCCAGGGCGACGATCGCACCGCCACCCAGAAGCTGGGCCGGGCCGTCCAACTGGCGACTCAGACCGGCAACGCGGAAGCGGCCGCACGCCTGGAACGAGTGGTCGACGTCGCCGACGCCGCCACGGGAACCGTACGCCTGAAGAAGAACATTGACAAAGCCGATGAGATGGCCTTGGACACAGCATCCACCCGGACGACGAGGATAAGGGGATAAACAATGGCCAGATGCGTGGACGGACACGAAACCCAATCACAAGACTTCTGTGACCAGTGCGGAATGCCAGTTGTTCAGACCGCTGTCGAACCCGCGGAAGCACCCCGCAGTCAGACCGTGTGCCCCAATTGCGGATCGCCCAGAGCCGGCGACGCCCTGTTCTGCGAGTCCTGCGGCTATGACTACACCACTGGCGCCCTGCCGCATCAGGATTTCCGTACGGAATTGGGGCTGCCACCTGCCAAGCAGACCGGAACACAGACGTCTGGAGATGAAGAAACCGGCCCAGGTCCGCACAGCGCAGAACAGCGCGGAACAGATCCGTCCAGTACGGATCAGCCCGACGCACCAGACTCGACCGCGGATCGCACTGACCCACCCCAGACCGCGCAGGCCCAGCCCGAGAACGCTTCGTCCGCATCAACACCGACCACCACCGACCAGCCCGGTCCAGCAGGGTCCGACGCCGACCAACCCAGTACGGGTCAGCCCAGTACGGGTCAGCCGGACACCGAACAATCTGATGAAGATTCCGCCAGTGCCACACCATCTGACGAGGCAGAACCCGCTGTGACCCCACCCGGTGCCGATGCTCCGCCAGCCGATACCGCCGTTCCCACAGCCCCTGCCCCCGGCGTACCCGCTGATCCCACGGACAACTCAACCGGTGTGAGCATCCCCGCCCCGGCCGAGCGGATCCGTGACTCGGCCCCCACCGGCCCGGTCACCCGGCATGTGCCCCACGTGGCCGAAATCTGGGTCGATCCCCAGTGGTACGCCTTCCAGGAGTCGGCCGATCCGATGCCCCCCCAGGGACCACCGCGCATCGTCGTCCTGCGGGACTCGGCCCTGATCGGGCGCCATTCGGCCAGCCGCAACATCCATCCCGACATCGATTGTGAGCCGGATGTCGGCTGCAGCCGCCGCCAGGCCTACCTCACCTCCGCGGACGGGTACTGGTACGTCAACGACCTCGACTCGGCCAACGGCACCTTCGTCGCCCCGGCCACGGCTTCCCTGCCCACCGAGCCCATCACCACCCGTACCCAGATCAGCCCCGACATGCGCATCTACGTCGGCGCCTGGACCCGCATCGTCATCCGTCCCGCCATCCAGGGCGAGACCGGCGTGTGACCCCCACTGAACCGTACTGACACACCACCAGTGCCACGAGAAAGGCAACCATGGAAGTAAAGATCGGAATCCGCGACGTCAGCCGAGAGGTGACTCTCAACGTCCACCAGACGATCGCCGAAGTCCTGAGCGATTATTCCGCCGCCCGTGCAACCGACGGTTTGATGACCCTGACCGACGCGTCCGGTCGCCAGATGGTGATCCCCGCCAACGGCATCGGCTACATCGAGTTCGGCCAGGAGCACGCCCGCCCGGTCGGCTTCGGAACCTAAGCCCAAGTCGTTGCTGCCATGTCAGCAATCGGTGGATTCAGGCCAGGACCTAGTTCACACGCCCTTGGCGGCCCGGCGCAGTTTTTCGGCTTCGGTCTGGGCCGAGGTGGCTGTGTGGCCGCGCAACGGCCGGATCCACAAGTGGATGGTGTCCAGGATCGCCGACGCGCCGGGGAAGAACACGTCTTCCAGTTCGGCGGCAGGGGTGATGTGGTTGCGCGCGCCGAGCACGGCCACCGGGCCGTCCAGATCGTCGAAGGACAGCGACGAAACCGTGTCGGCGACCGTGTGGAGGAAGCTGCCCCGCTCCACCTCGTCCGACACCAGCAGCAGGGAACCGGTCTTGGTCACCGATTCGAGCAGCTTGTCGTAGTTCATCGGGACCAGGAACCTCAGGTCGATGACTTCGGCTGACACGCCGTACTGGTCCTGCAGAGTTGTGGCCGCTTCCAGCCCCGGGTACAGGGCCGGTCCCACCGTGGCGATCGTCAGGTCTGTTCCCTCGCGGCGGACGGCCGGTTCGCCCTCGACGGTCTCGTAGTATCCCCTCGGCACACCGCCCACCTCGAATTCTTCGCCGCGGTCGTAGAGCTTCTCAGACTCGAAGAAGATCACCGGATCGGTCCCGACCAGGGCGAGGTTCAGCATCCCCTTGGCGTCGGTTGGTGTGGCCGGATAGTAGACCTTGAGACCGGGGATGTGGGACACCAGACCCGACCAGTCCTGCGAATGCTGGGCGCCGTACTGGCTGCCGACGCACACCCGCACGACCAGGGGCATCGACAACACGCCCGCGGACATGGCCTGCCATTTGGCGGCCTGGTTGAAGATTTCGTCCCCGGCGCGGCCGATGAAATCGGAATACATCAACTCCACCACCGCACGCCCGCCACACATGGCATATCCCACGCCGGCGCCGACGATGGCGGCCTCCGAAATGGGGGTGTTGAACAGGCGGTTGTACCCCATCAGCTTCGTCAAGCCGCGATAGACGCCGAAGGCCCCGCCCCAATCGCGGTTGTCCTCTCCCCAGGCGGCCATGGTCGGGTCGACGGAGAACCGGTGGGCCATCGCCTCGAACAGGCCGTCGCGGTACTGGTACATCCGCTCCGGGCTGACCGGCTTCCCCTGCCCGTCGACGATGCTGCGCGTCTTCTCGGCGACAGACTTGAAACGCTCGTTGACCTCGAGCGGCTCCAGCAGTTGCGGAACCCCGTCGCCCATGGCCTCGACATGCTTGTTGGAGAACATGACCGACTCGATGAACGCCGCGTCCACCCTCGGGCATCTGTCGTCGTCCGCGGCCAGGCGCAGAACCTGGGTGAGCTTGTCGACCACCGAGGTGTACATCTCCTCGATCTGGCTGGCGGACAGGATGCCGGCATTGGTCAGGGTTGAGGAATAATCCTGGATGGCATCGGCCTGTTCCCACAGGGCCACCTCTTCGGTTGTCCGGTACGTGGCGTCGTCGCCGGCGGAGTGACCGCTGGTCCGATAGGTGATCAGATCCAGCAAGACCGGTCCATCGCCCGAAGTCAGGATCTCTTTCTTGCGCCGGACCGCATTGGCCACAGCCAACGGGTTGTAACCGTCGACCCGTTCGGCGTGCATCGCCTCAGGGTTGATCCCCGCGCCCACCCGGGCCAGGATGTCGTACCCCATGATCTCCCCGGCCGTCTGGCCTCCCATGCCATAGAAGTTGTTGAAGAAACTGAACAGGATCGGCGGATTCCCACCCGCCGACTGCGGCCACAGGCGCCGGAACTGATCCATCGCGGAGAAGACCATCGCCTCCCAGACCGGCCCGCTGCCCACCGACGCGTCGCCGATGTTGGCGACCACGATCCCGGGCTTGGAGTTGATCCTCTTGTACAAGGCCGCGCCCTGGGCGATCGGCGCGGACGCCCCGACGACCGCGTTGTTGGGCATCGACCCGAAGGGGGCGAAGAAGGCATGCATGGACCCGCCCAGTCCGGCGTTGAATCCGGACTTCCGGGCAAAGATTTCGGCCAGCGTGCCGAAGAGAATGAAGTTGGTCTGCAATTCGGACTCGGACTCGTGGGGCAGCATTTCGGCGCGCCTGAGTGTCTCGCCGGAGCGGAAACCTTCCATGACCCCCAGTACTGAGGCTACATCCATGTGGCGCGCGGCCGAGAAGCACTTGGCCAAGACCTCGCCGTGGGAACGGTGGGAGCCGAAGACGAGATCCTCGGGTTTGAGTTCGATGGCCTGCCCAACTGCCGTTGCCTCTTGCCCGACCGCCAGGTGGGCCGGTCCGAGGTGGTTGTACGAAATCCCCTGCCATTCGCCGGTCGTCTTGATCGAGGTGAGCATGGATTCGAACTCACGGATCATCATCATGTCATGCAGGATGTTGACCAGCCCGTCATTGCCGTACCGGTTCACCTCGGCCGGCATGTCCAACTGATAGGTGTTCATCAGGATCTCCGGCGGACGGATCGACCCCCTGGCACGCATATCAAACGGGTTGACAAGGATCGACTTTGTCATGTTCTTCCATTTCTCTTCCGGTCGGGAAAGGCCCAGACCGCTTCCCGGATGCCCTCGCTCACCGTGGGATGGGGAAAGACAAGTTGTCGGACGTCGTCCACCGTGAATTCCATCTCCAACACGGCGGCCGCTCCCCAGATCACTTCCGCCGAGTAGGGGCCGATCATGTGAATCCCGCGGATCACACGCGACTCAACCTCGGCGACGACCTTGACCATCCCGGCCCGGCTGAGCCCGTTCTCCGCGACGAAGCGGCCCGACAGGACCAGCGGAGCCATCGAGGAAGCCACTTCGATCCCGCGGTTGGCGCACTCGACGGCGGTCAGACCCACCCCGGCGGCCTCGGGGCTCGAATAGACCGCCCAGGGAACGGTGTCCCAGCGCATGGACTGCCCCGCCGACGCCGCCGCCTGCGGATCCGCGATACAGGAGGCGGCGACTTCGCCCATCCGGTACGCGGCATGCGCGAAGAAGGAGCGTCCCGTGACGTCGCCGACCGCCCACACGTGGGGCACGGTGGTCCGCATCTGGTCATCGACCCACACACCGGCCGGGCTGTGGTCGACCCCGCAGGACTCGGCCCCCCAGCCATCCACCACCGGACGGCGTCCCGCCGCCATCAAGATCAGCTCGGATTCCACACTTTCGCGCTGGCCATTACGGGAGTACGACACACTCGACTGGTCGACCGACTCCACCCGGGCCGCCAACCGGAAATCGACATCCGGCATGCAGGCGCGCATCCGGGCGGCCAAATCCTGATCCATGAACGGCAGGATTTCACCCATCATCTCGATGACGGTCACACTGGTCCCCAGTCGGGACAGCAGCGATGCGAACTCCACACCGATGACTCCCCCACCGATCACGACCAGCCGTTCAGGGACATGGTCGATGTTGAGCAAGGTGGTGGAATCGATGATGGCCGGGTTGTCCTGGGCCCCCGGAATCGACAGCATGGCGGGCATGGACCCGGTGGCGATGATGACATCGTCGGCGTCGTAGGTCTGGCCGTCGACTTCGACGCAGGTGGGGCTGGTCATGTGCCCCTCACCCTGGATGACCTTGACCTTGAGCCGTTTCAGCACCTGGGCCACCCCGCCCACCAGGGTCGACACGGTCTTGGTCTTCCACTGCTGGATGCCCCTCCAGTCGTACGACACCGACTCGGCGGTCACCCCGAACTGGGCGGAATGCCGGGCGTGGTCGTACATGGCCACCGACTGGTTCCAGGCCTTGGTGGGAATACACCCGACGGTGAAACAGGAGCCCCCCAGCGAGGCCTTTTCGATCAACAGAACTGACTTGCCCAGTTGTCCCAAGCGCTCAGCGGCCATGTAGCCGCCAGGCCCTCCGCCCAGGACGATCACATCGAACTCAGACACTCATACCTCCTTCAGCCAGAATAGCAACATCGATATTGGCAACATAGGCCACCAGCGCCTGGAGGAAGCGTGCCGCCTCGACTCCGTCGACCACGGCGTGATCCACTGTCAGCGAGAAGGAGATCCGCTGCTCGGCCAGCAACGATCCTTCCGGAGTGATCACGGGCCGGGCCACGATGGCGTTGACCCCCAGAATCGCGGTTTGCGGGGAATGCAAGATCGGGGTGAAGGATTCGATACCGTAGGCCCCGAGGTTGGTCACCGTGAAGGTGGCTCCGGCAAGCAGGTCTGGATCGATTCGGTCAGTACGGGCCTGAGCGATCAGGGCCCGGGTCTGTAAAGAGAAACCCTTCAAACCCATGTGCGAGGCGAACCGGATCGTCGGCACCACCAGGCCACCGGGGGCGTCCACGGCCAGCCCCAGATGAACGGCGTCGTAGGTGCGCAAGGTCTGCGAATCGACCGTGGCGTTGATGGTCGGGAACCGGCCGACCGTGCGTACTGCCGCGTAGGCGACCAGATCGCCGATGGTCACCTGGCTGAGCCCCAGCGACTCGCCACTGGCCTTGAACCTGGCCCTCAGCGCCAGCAGCGAGGCCGCCGGAGCCGATGCGCCAAAAGTCATGTGCGCGTGAGAGGCCACCGATGCCCGCCTGGCGTCGGCTTGGACCCGCCGGCTGCCGGTCAGAACCGTCTCGGTGTACGGTCCGGGGAATCCGTCGGCCGAGGACGGAAGCACGCGCGTACTGTCGACCTTGTCGTGGGCCTCGACTGGCATCCCTGTCCCGGAAACCGCTGCCGTCTCGCCAGCCGCCGCCAACGCCTGCACATGCTCGGACTCGGCCTTCCAGACATCGTGTCTGGTGACCCGACCGCCGATCCCAGTCCCCACAACAGCCCCGATCGCCGACTGGGCAGCCACCCCACGAGTACGCCTGGTCAGGTCCAGCCCAGCGCCATCCTGGTCATCGGTCGCCGCTTCGACCCAGTCACGCGCCACCGTCGGCTGCCAAGCCACCGGCCCGGATCGGTCCTGCGGCTGTGGGGATTCATCTTCGGTGCTCTTATCCTTGTCAGACGCGTTTTGAGTATCGTCCTGGGTGACCAGGCCATCCTCATCCGCCCGGTCCGACTCCCTGACATCAGTCGCCGACACGCTCACCGTCACGGCATCAGACTCAGCCGATTCCGACAAGACAACATCAGACTCCCGGACATCAGACTCAGCCGATTCGGACAGGACGTCTAACTCTCGGACATCAGACTCGGCCGCTTCCAACGGCACGTCAGCAGTCTCAGCGACGTCAGCAGGTCGGCTGTCGGACTCGACAACGCCAGAAGACACATCAGCTGACTCGGCAGCATCAGACTTTGACTCAGTTTCACCAGACTCAATGACACCAGACACAGCGTCAGTGGACTGGGCGACCTCAGACTCGGTGACCTCAGACTCGGCCACACCGGATTCCTCAACGCGAGGCTCAGCGGAATCACCTTCCGGCACAGCCGACTCATCCGTACCGGCCTCAGTCGTACCGGCCTCACTCTCACCGGACCCAGGCGGCTCCACCTCCGCAGTATCTTCCCCTGATTCCGCGCTGACCGGTTCCTCAACCGATTCCACTACGTCAGTTGCCACCACGTCAGGCTCCACGGGAACCGGCTCCACGGGAACCGGCTCCACGGGAACCGGCTCCACCCGAATCGGCTCACTCGCCCCCGGTTCCACCGTAGCTTCTTCCGGCGCCTGACCATCCACCGGTGATTCAGCGGCAGCAGCCTCAGCCTCATGGGGCTCCTCTGGCGCTGGATTCTCGGCGGCCGGCTCAGGGGCAACCCGATCTTGACCGGCGGGCTGGTCGGCCTCGACGCTCTGAGGCGGTTTGTCCACGACTTCCTCGTCGCTGACGCGTTGGGGTTGTGAGGCCGACTCGGCGGCGGCCATGACATCGCTGACCAGGATGCGTCCATGCGGTCCGGTGCCGACCACCGTCGAGATGTCGACGCCGACCTCTTCGGCTTGGCGCCTGGCGCGCGGGGATGCCGGACCCCCTGCCGCCGACGGGACTCCCCGGCGGGCCACCGGTTCTGGTGCTGCGGCCATCTTCGGATGGCGATGCTCCAGGTGACCGGCCGGGTCCTGCGTCTGGTGACCATGACCAGCCGGCTGCGCCTTCGGCTCCGCCTTCGCCGTACCCTTGTCCGTCCAGTTCGGCGGAGCCGTCGCCGAGATCGCAGCCGGCCCGGGCAGAGCCTCTTTCTCCTTGCCATCAGTGTCTGGCGACACGTCCTTCGGCACCTGAGGCGCCTTATCAGCTGTTTTTGCCGCAGGTGTGGCAGACACGGGAGCCGGTGCATCAGGAATGGACTTCGGTGCGACCTCGGCTGGGGGGGAGGATTCCGGCGGGGTCTCCGGTTCCTGGTGAGGCGGATGGTCCGAGGCAGGCGCCGGAACCGGCGCCGGTCCATCAGACGCCTTCTCTCCTTCCGCTGGTGGGTCCGTCTTCACAGAGTCGGCCGGTGCCGGCTCACCCTTCCCCTCACCTTCGGCAGGACCATTGTCCTGTTCGGCCGGACCTGAACCAGGCTCGCCACGTTCTGGAAGATTGCTGATGTCTTCTCCGGGGGATCCCACGATAAAAAAGGGCGCCTTGACAGGCACCTGGTCGCCTTCTTTAGCGAGCAGAGCCAGAACTGTTCCAGACACTCCGGCGGGGACTTCCATCGGGGACTTGTCGGTTTCGATGTCGGCGACGATCGTACTGGGACTGACATCGTCGCCCACCTGAATGTGCCACGTGGTGACCAGGCATGACTGCACGGCGTTGCCCAGCTGGGGCATCGCCACCACTTCAGCCATCATTGGCTCCTCTCGCTCGTCACTGACCTGTCAGGAGACCGCCTGCCAGCTCTCACACACTCGTCCGCTGCCGCGATGGCATCCCGGCTGGCGGCCTGTGCGGTGACCTCCTGTGCACAGATGCCAGTGGTCACCTGCTCAACGTCCAACCGGTGGCTCACCTGGTCCATATCCTCAATTCTTGACCCTGAAACTTCAGCCAGGAAGATCCGCCCAAATATGAGAGCATCTGGGTTTAACCTGAATCCACCGATCCATTGCTACTCCGCAACCCCAGATGGGCGCCCTGGCCCCATCGCCAACGCTCTACAGACGTCCAGTCTGCCCTCGCGTTGTCGCCGTGCCCAGTGCACCCATCTGGT
>Ga0123354_10000752_pt1 | contig 35050 bp, 33 predicted proteins | sample TergutLab28metaG_2_FD_97872 | JGI IMG/M metagenome (GOLD analysis project Ga0123354, IMG submission 97872) | Labiotermes labralis P4 segment gut microbial communities from Petit-Saut dam, French Guiana - Lab288 P4 | ecosystem: Host-associated > Arthropoda: Insects > Digestive system > Gut ... | reverse complement strand
TTCATTGCCTGCGAAATTTAAAATACAGAAATCGTCGTAGTCCTGATGCTCCATGACATTCCATAGTTCAGGAAGATTAAAAGATGGATCCCACAAGCATATAGCTGCAATGTTTTTCGGCTGCGCGATCATTATGGTTGGGCCTCCATAGCTATGGCCAGATAAATATATCTTTTTATAGGGCTGGCAGTGCTTTTCCAGAACGGACAACAAATAATGCGCATGAGTTTGAAGCGTACAGTCGCGTAACTTATGTTGTTGACTTTGCAAATTAAAGCGAACGACATCATATCCACTCTTAACAAAGAGGCGAGCTGCTTCTTCGTGGAGATGCTCGTTCATAGTGCCACAATAACCATGAACAATTACAAAACACCTGTTAAGAGGGTTTTTTTCTGCAAAGTCTGTTCTACCCTCAATTTTATACCCATTTGCGGATGTAACATTCCATCCTTCAAATCTTTTCATCTTGTATGCCCCCAATGTAAATGGCCTGTATTAGCCACTAGATTATATTAATTCGTAATCAAATTATAGTCCATGACATGCTGTACAACGCGCTTATAAACAGCTTAGATTCTTTTCTTGTGCATGAGCACAGCGAAATGGCGCCATTTTGGTGCCATATGGAATGGATCATATTCCAAGAGAAATCGAACTGAAACTATCCATTTCAAGGGCATGTTTAGGGGTATCCCAAAAACAAAAACCTATCCTCATCAAAAAGCCCTTTTTCCTCAACAACCAAAACGCCCTTTTGCATATCACCTTCCGCAAGATCAGCGCGGCTATTCGCGTAGCCCATCATCACATTGGGCCCCTGATAGCAAAAACGATCCTTTTCAAACTTCCCCTGTCCGTCGCGTAAAAGAAGGCCGCGGGACATTATTTTTTCGGGGAAGCGGTGAACGGGAAGACAGGCTATGCGCGGCGCTGCCTCAACCAGACCGTAGAGCGTAAAGAAAGCACCATCGCGCGCTTTGATCTGCCGCCAAAGCGATTCAAGCCGCGCGCGCGGCAAAGTTCCGCCGCCGAGCAAATACATTTTCAGTGCAGGCCACGCCAGATTTTCAAGTCCCGCACGCGTCAAATAATCATAATGATAAGGCGCGCCCGCAAACCAGTCCACATCCCGCGCGCGCGCCTGCGTACAAAGCTGACGATCCTTGAGCGAGCGCTCACTCACAAAAATCCCTCCCCCGCAGGAAAGCATCATATGCAAAAGGCTAAGCCCATAAGAAGAAGCCAGCGGCAAAGGACAAAGCATGCGCGGCGGCCTTCGGGCGCTTTGATCCAAAAACAGCTGATAGCCACCATCCTTGTCTTCGACCATCTTGCCCTGCTCCAAAGCCTCAAGCGAGGCCATCACATTATGCGCCACGGCCTTGTAGGAAAGCCGCGCGCTCGTCACCGCCTCGGCCGGCGCGGTCGGCAGGGGAAAGAGCAAAAACAAATCCTCATGCAGCGCATGGGAAGGCGCCGTCACGCGACGCCACAGATAAAGCCCCTCAAGCGGCCATGAAAAAGGCGCATAAGGCCCCAAAGGCCGCCAAGGCGAGGTCAAAACAACCCAGTCCGGCTCATAAGCGCTGACAAAAGCCTGCATCTGGCGCGCCGCCACGACATCAGGGTCCAAAAGAAAGACAGCCGAATCACTGGCACAGGCCGCAAGATAAGCCCTCACACCGGCGCTTGTGCGCGAAAGCATGCAAAGCACAAGCCGGCGCGCGGCAGGCTCCGGCGCGGAAGGCCTAAAAATCTGGGCAAGCTCAGTAACTTGCAGGGAAAGAGCGTCATAGCGCAGCCAGCGTTCCTGGCGGTCATCACAAAGGGCCGCAAGCCCCGCATGCGCGCCAGGCCCGAACAAAAAGCGCAGAAAAGGAAGAGATGATGCGTCCATAAAAAGCCTCTCTCCCGTCCGAGAACGACAACAAAACGTAACATTTGTGGCTTTCTATGTCTATCTCTTGCCGGATTTTTGGGCCTGTGGACAAGTATTTCCTTATCCGTTTGATTGCCATGACGTTTTCTCTTTGACGACTCAGCCACGCCTGTATTAGTCTTAGGGTCAGTCATCATTAATGGAGTTTTATCCCATGACCGAAAACACCGTCACCCGCGCGGCTCTGGCCGAAGCTGTTTATCAGGAAGTTGGCTTATCCCGCAATGACTCAGCCCAGCTTGTTGATGTTATTCTGGAAGAAATCAGTCAGGCGCTTATCAACGGCGACATGGTCAAGCTTTCCTCTTTCGGAAGCTTCCAAAGACGCAGCAAAGCTGAGCGCATGGGCCGCAACCCCAAAACGGGCGAGGAAGTGCCGATCACCCCGCGCCATGTTCTGGTGTTTCGCGCAAGCCATGTGCTGAAAGACAAAGTCAACCGCGTCCATAAAACAGGATCTTCTTCATGAGTGGTCAGGCAGCGCTTTCCCACGACACAAACGATCTGCGTCAGGGCGACGGCAAAGCCTCGTCCGCCTACCGCACGATCAGCGAAGTCGCCAATTATCTTGAAGTCCCGCAACATGTGCTGCGCTTCTGGGAAAGCAAGTTCCAGCAAGTCCGCCCCATGAAATGCAGCGGCGGTCGCCGTTATTATAGGCGGGAGGACGTGACCTTGCTGTCCAACATCAAGGACTTGCTTTACAATCAGGGCTTCACGATTCGCGGTGTTCAAAAGCTTCTCAAGGAAACGGGCCGCAAAGGCATTGTAAGGCCTTCCGCCAAAGCCGCGCAGCAGGCAACAAGCAAGGTCGCCTGCGCCCTGCCCTCTTTGACGCAGGAAAGCGCCACCTCCGCCATGGCCGCCCTGATCGCCACGCAAGCCAGCGCCACATCGCTGTCGGTCACGACACGTCATGAGCTGGAGCTTCTGTTAAACGACCTTAAAGCCATGCGCGAAACGCTTCGCGCGGTTGGCGTTTAAACAATGCTTTCGCTTAAAAAGCTGAAAATGAAGCCGATTCAAGGGTTGCTATCCACCAAGAAAGCTGTGCGCGAAGTTCGCCATGTTCTTGAACAAAAAACCGCTGTACCCTTTCGCGCGTTTGATGAAAAAAAACGGAAATGTTGGGCGCAAGCACACGCCATGCGGCTTGATTAAAGATATAAAGCCCTAAATCTTCTCCAAAACCCAATGCTCAAGCGCCAGAGTTCGCAAATCTGTTTCTAAAAAGACATCCAAAGCTTGCGCCGGATTTGTCGCCAAAGGCGCGCCATGTTTGTTCAGGCTTGTGTTTAAAACCGCGCCGATACCTGTTTTGGCTTTGAACGCTTCAATCAACGCATAAAAACGCCCATCCGCTTCAGGCGTGACGATCTGCGCGCGGACTGAGCCGTCTTTGGGATGGATGCACGCTGCAAGCGCTTTGCTCCCTGATGGCGTTGTGGCAAAAGTCTCGATCATAAAGCCGCCCTGCGTCAAAGGAAAATCCGGCGGCAGGGCCATATAAGCGGCCGCGTCCTGATCCAGCACAGCCGGCGCAAAAGGCATCCAGAAATCGCGTTGTTTGATGACATGGTTAAGCCTATAAAACGCATCACTTTGCGAAGGATGCGCAAGCAACGCGCGATGCCCAAGACTTCTTGCGCCAAACTCCGCCGCCCCCGCAAACCGCCCGACAACCTCGCCCCGCGCCAAAAGTCCGGCCACATGTTCGTCCACATCATCTATATAACGCGCATGAAAAGCGTCTTTTTGCGGATGCTCTTTTAAAAACCGCGCAATCTCTTCATCAGAAAAAGCGGGCCCCTGATAGAGCATTTCCACCGGCGTAAGATTTCCGCGCGCCAGCATAAAAGCCGCGCCCAGAACAGAAGTCTCCTCACCGGCCGAGGGCATAAAGAAAAGAGACTGCACCGGCAAGCGCGCGCGCAATTTCTGATTAAGCTTGACGTTTTTAAACACCTCGCCATTAAGCGCAAGATGCTTAAAGCCTGTATGTTTAAGCACCCGCGTAAGCCAACTTGTTATAAAAGTCTCAAAAGCATATTGAAGCGCGGCGGCCACATCATCAAACCGCAGCGCGCGCGCGGCATCCAGCAGATACGTCCCCATATGGCGCGCATCAATCTTGAACGTAAACCCAAAAGGATCTTTGTCATCAAACGCAACAAAATCCTGAAAAAGACGCGCATAAACCGCTTCAAAAGCATCGCGCGGACGATAGGCCGAAAGCCCCATCACCTTGCCGTCTTCCTCAACACCTTTAAAGCCGAGAAAGGCCGAGGCCCGCGCATAAAAATAGCCCCACGACAAGGACACAGGAAGCCGCGCCAGAACATTCAAAACCTGCCCGTCCCACGCGGCGATCTGCGCGCTGGCATGATCGCCCACGCAGCCCGCGCTTACAACAAGGCAAGGCGTCTTCATGGGCGAAAAAGCAATCGGCGCATAGCAAAGACAATCATGCCAGTCAAAAACAGTCAGCTTTGCGTGCGCAAGCCCCATCTGCGCCAGAAAGGCTTGCATTTGCTGAAGCCATCCCTTTTGCTTACAAACATCGCCTTTTAAGGAAACGCTTTGCATGCGAACCCTTCGTCCGCACAAAGCCACGCCATCAATCAAAGACGGCGCAAGCCCATGATGCGCCAAAAGCCACGCTATGGCTTTCTCAGGAAACGCGGCGTCATTTTTGATTCCGGAAAAACGCTCTTCACTGACAACGCCACAAAGACGGCCCCCGCAAACCAAAGCGGCGCTGGCACGGACTCCCCAATGAACGGCTAGAAAATTCATGACTCCTGCGGTTTGCGCGTGACAAAAAGGCCGAACACGTCTTTGGGATCACGCGCACCGCGCAGTTGCGCGCAAAAAGCTTCATCCCGCATGGCCTGCGAAACGCTGGCCAGAGCATGCAGATGATCTGCCCCCGCATCCTGCGGTGAAAACAGCAAAAACACAAGATCCACCGGCTGATGATCGACAGCATCAAACTCCAAAGGTGTTTTAAGCCGCGCAAAAAATCCCCGCACGCCCTCAAGTACGGCCAGCCGCCCGTGAGGAATGGCAATCCCACGCCCCACGCCCGTTGTTCCCAGTTTTTCACGCTCCCACAAAACATCCGCAAGCTGGTGCGCCTGCATGGCAAGCTTTTGCGCCGCATAATCCGACATAAACTCCAAAAGCTGTTTTTTGTCGCCGGCTTCAACGTCAAGCAAAATAACATCCTCATCCTGAAGGATGTCGCGGAGGGAAACAACGCCTGTCATGATAAGGCCCTCAGCCCTTGCCGCTTTGCGCGGGATCGACCCAGCCGATATTGCCATCGGCCCGACGGTAAACCATGTTAAGCTTACCGTGCGCGCGGTTGCGGAACATCAGGGCCGGCAGGTCTGCAAGATCCATTTTCATAACAGCCTCGCTTACGGTCAAAAGTTCAATCGGCATAGTCATCTCGGCAATAATGACGGGATTGTCCGCCTCATCCTGCGCCGCCTCATCCTCCTGAGGGGTCAACACAAAAGCCTGCGCCAAAACGGCCTCGACATGCTCAGCGGCCCCGCTTTGGTGGTGGCGCCGCAAGCGGTTTTTATGACGCCGCAGACGCTCGGCGATACGCTCAGCCGCCTGATCAAAAGCCGGATAAGGTTCCGGCGCGGCCGCCGTGCTTTGAAGATCAATACCCCGTCCGGCATGGATCATAATATCAGCGCGGAAAAGATGAGCCTCCCGCGAAAAAGTTACGGTTGAGTCCAAAGAATCCCCGAAATATTTGCCGACAATCTCGCTGAGCTTTTCTTCGACATGCTGCCGAAGCGCGTCCCCAACGCCAATTTGCTTACCTTTAACGGAAAGTTGCATGAAAAACCTGTTGTTGAGAGTTAAAGAGCCCCCAAGATAGTCTCTTGCTCAGGCCTGTCAAGCGCCAAAGACAAAAAACATTCTAAGGCTTTGTTTTTGCTCGATATTAAGACTAGCTTTTCTGACGGCGGCGACCTGCCGAGGAGGCAAGACCCAAAGACTCTCGATATTTGGCGACCGTGCGCCGTGCAATATCAATGCCTTCCCTGCGCAAAAGCAAAGCCAGCCGGTCATCCGAAAGAACGTCTTGCGGCGTTTCACGCGCGATCAAGTCCCGAATACGATCACGCGCGGCCTCGCTTGAAACGCTCTCCCCCCCATGCGCCGAGGAAAGGGCCTGAGAGAAAAAATATTTAAGCTCAAACATCCCCCGTGGTGTGGCCATATATTTGTTTTGCGTAACACGGCTTACGGTGGATTCATGCATCCCGATAGCCTCTGCAATATCTTTTAAAACCAGAGGCTTTAAATACTGGACGCCGTAAATGAAAAACTTGTCCTGTTTTTTGACGATTTCGGTGGCCACTTTTAAAATAGTGGTGGCGCGTTGTGCCAGAGCTTTAATAAGCCAGTTGGCCTGCTGCCAGTTTTCCGCAACAAAAGCCTTTTCCTCTTTGGCCCCGCCGGTTCGTGAAGCAGAAAGCTGCGCATAAAAGGAGTCATGAACCAAAACGCGCGGCAGCGTTTCATTGTTGAGCGTGACCTGCCAATCCCCCCCGGGCAAAGCGGTCAAAAGCACATCCGGCACAAGGGCCGACGCCACATCCGCCGCAAACCCGATCGCGGGCTTGGGCGAAAGCGCGCGAACTTCCGCGATCATGTCGGAAAGATCCTCGCCATCAACGCCCGTCAGACGCATAAGCGCCGCGCGATCGTTCTTGGCCAGCAAGGGAAGATTCGCAAGAAGTGTCTGCATGGCCGGATCCAGCCTGTTTTTCTCGCGCAGCTGAATGGCTAAAGTTTCCTGAAGCGAGCGCGCAAAAATCCCCGAAGGATCAAGATGCTGCAATCTTTGTATGATCGCTTCAAATGCTTCCGGCGCAAGACCAAGCTGCGTGCGCACAAGATCAAGATCTGCGGGCAGATAGCCCGCCTCATCCAAAAGCTCAGCCAAAGCCACGGCTGTGATGCGATCCTTAGGATCGGGAAAATCGACTTGAATCTGCTGCAAAAGATGCTCCCTCAAACTCGGCGCACGGCTTAGGGTTTCTTCCAAAGGACGGCCCGCGCGCAAAGGATCATAGGGATCACTGTAATCATGATGTTCCGCTGTCGTGCTTGGCATGGAATCGGCGTAATCCAGAAAAGGATTCTGGTCGATCTGCTGCGCGACATAAGCGCATAAATCCTGATTGGACATTTGTAAAAGCTTGATGGCCTGCTGGAGTTGCGGCGTCATTACCAAAGCGCCTGTCGCGCGAAGATCAAGACCTGCTGAAAGCGCCATTAAGGTTTGCCTTTACATGCGAAACTCATCACCAAGATAAACACGCCTCACATCGGCATGTGTAACAATCTCCTGAGGCGTGCCTTCCATAAGAACGCGCCCGTCATGAATGATGGAAGCGCGATCGACAATTTCAAGAGTCGCGCGCACATTATGATCTGTAATCAAAACGCCAAGGCCGCGATCGCGCAAATGCACCACAAGATCGCGTATATCGCCAAGCGCGATAGGATCGATTCCGGCAAAAGGCTCATCCAGCAAAAGGAAATGAGGCCGCGCCGCCAAAGCCCGCGCAATTTCAACCCGCCTGCGCTCCCCGCCCGAAAGCGCCACGGACGGCGCATGCCTTAAATGCGTAATGCCGAACTCAGCCAGAAGATCATCAAGCATGTTTTCGCGCGTATCATAATCAGGCTCGATCACTTCCAAAATGGCGCGGATATTATCTTCCACATTAAGCCCGCGAAAAATGGAAGTCTCCTGCGGCAAATAGCTCAGCCCCAGACGCGCGCGGCGATACATGGGCATAGAGGAAACATCGACCCCGTCAATCACAACGCGCCCGACATCCGGCGCAATAAGCCCTGTTAAAAGATAAAAGCAAGTTGTCTTTCCGGCACCATTAGGCCCCAAAAGCCCCACCACCTCGCCGCGTTCAAGCGCAATGCTGACATCATGCACAACAGGACGGCCACGGTAGCTTTTGCCCAGATGCGTGGCAAAAAGGCCTTTTTTTTCGGGTTGTTTGTGAGGCAAAGCCGTCATTGAGAATCCGCCCCCTTCCCCGATGAAGGCAAAAGCGCGCGCACGCGCCCACCGCCTTCATTTAAAAGCTGACTCTCGCCGCTGCCGAATTGAAGCACGGCGCGATCGCCTTCAAGATGAACTTCTTGGCGCGTGATGCGCACATGGCCCGCAAGATTGGCCATGTCGTCATGGGCCGTGTAAACCGCATGATCGCCGCGCGCCAAAACGCCGTCTTTGGTCAGAATATCCACCTCTCCCCATGCCTCAATCATGGAAAGCTCACGTCGGCCTGCTTCATTTTGGCGGAAAGTTACGGCCATCTTGTCCGCTTTGACCTTATGGCCCTGATGCAAAGCCACCACCTTGCCATGCGCGAAGGCTTTTTGTGCTTTTTCATCATAATCAAAACTGTCCCGCGCCGTGATGACGCTGCCTTGACTTTCATAACACAGCTTTGCGCCCGTTACGCGAATCCACCCCTTATCAAGATCGTAAGTGGCCCTGTCGCCGACAAGCTTTTGCTTGTCGTCAAAAATGCGGACATTTCCTTCCGCTGTCACCAGATCAATGGCGCTGCGCTGACCCGCTTTTTCGGAAATCCCCTTATCTTTCGCCCATCGCCGCGCCATGAGGAGATCCGCCTCAAGCGTCAAAGGCCCACGCACAGCCCGCGCATCCTGACGAGCAATATAAAGCTGCTGGTCTTCATGCCATTCAAGGCTTTGCTCAGCCGAAATAACCAGCTGGTCATTCTGCGCACAAGCAACCCCCGTCAGCGCGGCCAGAACAACAAGAAAAGAGAATAAAAAACGCATGGATTGAACCTAAACCACAAGATCCGCTAACGCAAGGCAAGCTCGGCCTGCGCGGGCCCCCCAACAATCACGCGCTGCCCGTCATCAAGAAGCTTGAGCCCCTGCCCGCGCAAAACGCCAAAAGATCCCTGAATAACAATAGGTTGATCTGTCACCGCCTCGCCGGTCTGCAAATCCACCGCCATGGCCTCGGAGGCCGCGCGATAACCGGCATCATGAAACACTTCCACCTGACCTTTAAGCCAGAGCTTTTTCGTATTTTGATCCACACGCCCCTGCTGCGCATGCACGGCCATCCAGATATTTTTTTGGTCTGTGATCTCGCCCTTGGGCTGTTCAAGATCAATGATGTTTTGAGTATTCCCCACCTGCAAGGCGCGATCCGCCGTCACGCTGTAGGGCCGCCCATGCTGATCCGTCCCCGTCAAATGAAGTTTCGAGATCATCAAATTGGGGACATGAGCCTCCATCTCAACCGCGATTTTATCACCGCTCAGCCAAGGAAAGAGCGCTACAAAAACCAAAACCAGCACAATGACAACCGGCAAAATGCGGCGCATGCGGAAAACAAAGCGCGAATAACTCAGGCTACGCGCCTGAGCGCGGCTTGTATCCCGAGGCCAGAGCGCCTCAAGAACTTGATGCTTGCGGCTTTTTTGATGATCTTCCCGCATGACAAAAGAAACCCAAAAGTAAATCAGCTCCGCACGGGCTTATGGGCGAAAATATCCGTCTGCGCCCATCCGGCCAGATCCAAAGCCGCGCGCGCCGGCAAAAAGCGAAAAGCCGCATCGGCAAGATAGGCGCGCCCTTCGCGTATCAGCATTTCATCCAACCTGGCGCGCAGGCGGTGAAGGTAAAGCACATCCGAAGCCGCATAATTCAACTGCTCCGGCGAAAGTGTATCAGCGCCCCAGTCCGAGGCCTGCATTTCCTTGGTCAGCTCAATCCCCAAAAGATCGCGGCATAAATCTTTAAGCCCATGCCGGTCTGTAAAAGTCCGCGCAAGAACCGAAGCGATTTTAGTGCAATAAACCGGCTGCGGCATAACTTCCAGATAATGCGCAAGCACCGCAAGATCAGCGCGCGCAAAATGAAAAATCTTGACAACTTCAGGATCGCTCAAAAGTTTTTTGAGATTGGGCGCGTCATATTCATCTTTTTGGAACTGGACGAGATGAGCCTGCCCATCGCCGGATGAAAGCTGAATGACGCAAAGACGATCCCGCTCCCAGTGAAGGCCCATCGACTCGGTATCCACCGCCACGGCCCCGCCGAAGGAAAGAGAAGCGGGAATATCCCCCTGATGAAGAGTCACAGATGAAGCTGACATCACGGCCTGTCCTTGCCAAAAAATGGTGCCCAGAAGAAGACTCGAACTTCCACGACATTGCTGCCACAGGTACCTGAAACCTGCGCGTCTACCAATTCCGCCATCTGGGCTTACCTTGAGCCTTTGCTAGGGCTTATGGGCCGAAAAGTCAAGAGGAAAGCCCCATTTTAACCCTGAGATGAAAAAGAATATCCCGCGCCAACGTGGAAAGCGTATCATCCCGTGCGCCCATCACGACCAGCGTGTCCCCATCCTCAGCCACTTGCATCATGGCCACAGCCGCATCCTCACGCGAAGGGACATAATGGGCCGCCCCGCCTATGGCCTGCGCAAGATCCACGCTTGTCACGCGGCGCTCCGTACTTCCGCCAAGATAAAGAGGATCACATACAAAAACACGATCTTCCGCCGCAAGATTTTGCGCAAAAGCCTGCGCCATTTGATCTTTCATCAAAGCCAAAGGCCCAAAGCCGTGCGGCTGAAACAAAACCAGAAGCCGCCCTTTTCCCTGATGCAAAGTTTTCAAACTGGCCGCAATCTTGTCGGGATTATGCGCAAAATCATCAATCACGCGCATATTTCCCGCAAGGCCGACAAGCTCAAGCCGCCTTGCAATCCCCGCAAACTGCGCCAAAGCATTGCACGCTGTTTCCAAAGACACCCCCGCCGCAAGCGCGCCCCCGATAGAGGCCAAAGCATTGGACGCATTATGCGCCCCCGCCAAAGGCAAAAGAAAATCCCGCCTTTCATCCCGATAACGCACAGACAAAAGCCCTTGAGGATCATAGCGCCCGAAAAGATCCGTCCCCTCATCCTCAAGAGAATAAGAAATCACAGAAGCGCGCGGCAATTTTTCCGCCAAAGCCCGCGCGCGCTGGCAATCAAAATTAACAACGCGCTTTGTGCTGCGCGCAAGAAACGCTTTAAAAAGCGCCTCAATCTCCTCAAGCGATTTGTGATCGAACGCGATATTCGTCAAAACGCCAACGCTTGGCGAAAAATGTTCGATCGAGCCGTCACTTTCATCCACTTCAAGAACAAACAGATCCGGATCTCCCGCATAAGTTCCTGAAGAAAAGTTCTTCATCACAGCCCCGTTCACAATGGTAGGATTGCGCCTCGCAGCGCCTAAAATCCATCCCAGCATGCCCGTAGTCGTCGATTTCCCGCTGGTGCCCGCCACAGCCAAAGACAGCGTCGCGCCTTGCGCAAGCTGCGCAAGAAGCTCTGCACGGTGAAGAACGGAAATCCCAAGTTCCCGCGCCTTGACATAATCGGCAACATCTTCTTCCACGGCTGTTGAAAGAACAAAGCTGCGCACATCTTCTGTCACGCCGCTGCCATCCTGCGGAAAAAGCTTGATCCCTTGCGCCCTGAGAAAATCAAAACGCTCCGCCGTGCGCCCCTGATCGCAAGAGCGATCCGAGCCGCGCACATCCGCCCCGCGCGCCGCCAAAAGCAAAGCCAAAGGCATCATCCCCGAGCCGCCGATGGCGCAAAAGAAATAAGGTTCCTCTGCCGTCATAGAAAAAGACTTTAGAAGAAAAGCTTCAGCCTATCAACGATTTCTGCCACAAAAACTTCAACCGGTATGTAATAGCTGTCATAAAGAAAGATAAACGGCACAAAAAGAAGCAAAAACACCAGCCAAAGCCGCAAAGGCGCCTTGGGCTGCCCGCGCATCGCAAGAGCATAAAGCCCGACAAACCCCCATCCCACCGCAAGCCCTAAAAATACCTCGGCAAAGGTATGGGCGCGCAAAAACACCCGCGTTACCGCGATCGCAAAGGACAGGGAAAAAGCCGCCGCCAAAGGCAAAAAGCGCCGCCAGTGCGCAAAATGCGGCGCCAGAACAACCGCCATCCCGCCCCACACGACCGCCGCCATCGTCGCATGCCCGCTTGGCGAGCGTATGTCAAAAACAGGCTGTTGAAAGCTGAGGAAGAAAACCTTCAACCCCACCATCACAACACCGCAAGCCCCGACAGCCAGCACAAGCCCCAAAGCGGCGCGATAGCTTTTCAGCACAGCCAGATAAGCGGCCAGAATAAACATCAAAGGAAAAAGCAGCGCCCCATCGCCCAAATGAGTGATAAGGATATTCACCTTGCGAAGCATATTCGGCGAAGTGCCGGTAAAAGAAACCCAATCCATTATGATACCACTTCAACTTCAAGACTGTTGGGGCTTGCTTTAATCACACGCGCCGTCACTTCCGCGCCGATCAAGGAAGGATCGCCCTTCACATAAGCCGTCTGCATATAAACCGTGCGCCCGAACAAAAAGCCTTCACGGCGGCTTGGCCCTTCGATCAATACGCTCATCTCTTTTTTTAAACAATCTTTGTTAAAACTTGTTTGCTGCGCCCGCAAAAGCTTTTGAAGGGTTTGAAGCCGCGTTTCCTTGATCTCTTCAGGAATCTGCCCTCCCATCAGCGCCGCCGGAGTCCCGGGACGCGCGCTATATTTAAAGGAAAAAGCCTGTGCAAACCCGACATCCCGCACAAGCGCCAGAGTATCTTCAAAATCCTGATCGCTCTCAGAAGGAAATCCGACAATAAAATCGGAAGAAAGCGCAAGATCAGGACAAAAGCCGCGCATCTTCTCCACAAGATCGCGGTAATCTCTGGCCGTATGATGGCGGTTCATGGCTTTTAAAACGCAATCCGCGCCGCTTTGCACCGGAAGATGCACAAAGTTCATCAAGGTGGGAATATCTCTGTGCGCCACCATCAAAGCCTCATCCATCCCCAAAGGATGCGAGGATGTATAGCGAATCCGCAAAAGATTCTTGATGAGGGCCAAAGCCTCAATCAAACCGGCAAGCCCCTTGCCCGAAGCTTCATCCTTGTAGGCATTAACCTCCTGCCCCAAAAGCGTCAGATCCCGCACGCCTTGATCGACCAAAAGCTTCGCCTCATCCAAAAGCGCAGAGACAGGCCGCGCATAAGCAGCTCCGCGCGTATAAGGCACAACGCAATAGCTGCAAAAACGATCGCACCCTTCCTGCACAGCCATAAATCCGGCGCAGCCGCGCTGCCCCTGCGCGTGGGGAAGAAAATCAAATTTGGGCTGAATGGGAAACTCCACATCCATCACGCTTTGAGTCTGACTTTCAATCTGCGCAAGCATCTGCGGCAAACGATGATAAGTCTGCGGCCCGAAAATCATAGCCACATAAGGCGCGCGCGCCGCAATCTCTGCGCAAAGTGCCTGCGCCACACAACCCGCCACCCCCAAAATCAGTTTTTCCCCCAAAGCCGCCCGCTTTTGCTGTAAAAGCCGCATACGCCCAAGCTCGGAAAAAAGCTTCTCACTGGCTTTCTCGCGGATATGGCAAGTGTTCAAAATCAACACATCCGCCTGCGCAAGATCCGCCGCGCGCTCATACCCCTCAGCCACCAGCACGTCCGCGATCCTTCCGGAATCATAGACATTCATCTGACAGCCCCAAGTTTTGATAAAAAATCGTTTGCTCATATCTTACGCCTTAGGCATTTCAAACGTCACCGTATAGCTCTTTTGTTTGCCGTCAATTTCAAACCCCGCAAAACCTTTTTTCTCAAAACCACGGCGCTTGCAATCATTGTCGCCTTGAATCTTAAACGCCTTGCCGTTCGTGCAAAAAGGATAAGGCCCTTCCCAAAGCTGCGGGGCGTTTGCCATCTTGGGCGCAGCGCTCAAAGCGCGGGCGTAGTAAAAGTAATAATGCTGCTCCAAACTCTTGTTCAAAACGCGCGCGCACTGGCCGGGTTGCAGCTGCCACCAACCCTCGGACATCCATTGCTCCTGCTGCCGGTAGCCCAGAGCCGCTTCAAGGATCACAGGCGTATGATTGCAAAACAAAAGCGCGGCGTGCGCACCCGTGCCCGCGCCCAGAGCCAAAAACAAAACACACAAAAAGCAAAAAAAGCGTAAAACCATCATAGAGTTGGAAAAAAGTTGCCGAATCATCCGCGATTAAGTCTAATCCTATACGTTAAAGCGCCCTGCCCTGTCGATGGTTTTAGGCGCTGTTGTTGAAAGTTTCTTTGTCTTTTTTCTCAGGCGAGATCTGCCCATGCAACCCACACAAAGCCTCAACAGCCTTGGCGCTCTGCAAACCTTAACCATAGCGGGAAAAAACTACGCTTGGTTCAGCCTTGAGGCCACGCAGGAAACTCTGGGCGATCTTAGCCATTTGCCGCGCAGCATACGCATTCTTCTGGAAAACCTCCTGCGCCATGAAGACACCGAGCATGTCGGGCAGGAGGATATACGCAGCCTTGCCACCTACCACACATTGCAAACCACGCCGCCGACCTTGACCCTGACGCCTTCGCGTATGGTTTTGGATGATGAAACAGGCCTGTCTTTGATGGCCGACATGGCCGCCTTTCGCGCCAGCGCCGCGCGCGAAGGCTTTGAGCCGAGCCTTATCAACCCCGCCTGCCCAAGCGACATCATCATTGACAACAACATCCCCACCCCCGAGGGGCGGGAGCGCCTTGTCTTCCTGAAATGGGCCCAAGGCAGAATGAAGAACCTGCGGCTTATCCCGCCCTATGCCGGCAAAAGCACCCAAGTGAACACCGACTATCTGACGACAAGCATCCAGATCCTTGAAGACCCCGACAGCCCCCTGCTCTTTTTAGCGCCTGAGCTTGTTATCAGCCCGCTGAAAGGCTTTTTCAGCGCCAGCGCCCTTGGCACCCTCACTTTAAAAGACGACACGCTGGCGGCGGAAAGTGTCGCGCTTGAGCATCCCTATCTTTTGACCTTGCCGGCTGTTCTGGGCGTTCACGTCACAGGAAGGCCGCGCAAAAATGTCCATGCCTCGGATATAGGGTTTTTGCTGGCTTCTTTGCTGGGTCAAATCAACTGCACAGGCAAAATTATTGAGTTTTTTGGCGAAGGCCTTGATTCGCTCAGCGTTCCCGACCGCGCCGTTTTGGCTGGCGTGGCCGAAGAAGCCGGCGCGCACGGCATCTATTTCCCGTTTGATGACGCAACGCTCGACCATATGAAAGAAACAGGCCACAGCGTCGCGCATACAGCGCTGGTGGAAAGCTACGCCAAAGCACAAGGCCTGTGGCAAGATCCGCCTCCGCCCCACAGTGAAGAGGAGGAACAAGAAGCGTCAACAGAAAAAGAAATCAAGACCTTCTCTGACGTTCTTTTCCTGCCGCTTGAACAGGCGCGTCCCGCTTTGGCCGGCCCCGACCTTCTTTCCCGTCTGACCTTGCTTGAAGAAGCCAAAGCCCTTTTCGCCAAACGCTTTGTCAAAGCCTCTGACAGAACCTCAAGCGCCGACACGCTGCACACGGGTGACATTTTGGTGGCGGAAATCGGCCCCAGCGGCTTTTACGACCATTTGACCGAGCTTGCTCTTGCGGGCCTTATCGCGCGCAAAGCGCAGCTTTACGGGCTGAAAGTCAAGCCGTGGGTGCGCGCCCTTTTCAGACCCCAAAGCCCGAGCACCCTGCGTTTTCTGGAAAACGCAGGCCTGCGTCAGGATCTTGAGTTTCTGGGCTTCCGCCATGTCGCCGAGCCGCCACCATGGCCGCCCGCGCCCAAAGAAAACGCAACAGATATGGCGCAGAAAAACATTGTCGCCGTTCGTCTCACTTCGCACGGGGATCTTTCTTTGGATTCCGCTTCTGCTTTATGTCAGGCCCATTATCGCGCAGCGCCGCCCTTGGTGGTGCTTTACGCAATGACGGGCAATTTTCTTGTGGACATGACCCAAGCCATCGGTACCGATGCGCAGGGCAATCCCGTCATGATTAAAGATCTCTGGCCCTCCCCGCGCGAGGTGTCGGAGCTTTTCCAAAACTACCCGCCCGCCAACGCCCACCGCATTCTCCGCGTAAATCTTTTTGAAGGGAACGAAGCCTTCAAAGCCATCACGCCACCACAGGAAGCCCTTTATCCATGGCCCGCGCGATCTGCCTTTTTGAAAGAGCCTCCCTTTTACGCCAGCGCCCGCGCGCAACAAAAAACATGGCCCATCGCGGCGCATAAAGGGCGTATTCTGGCGTTTTACGGCGATGATATCCCCGCTTCAAGCTTAGCGGCGCACGGCGCCATAGCGCCGCAGGAGGCAGCCGGTTTCTATCTTACGGCCCAAGGCCACAGCCTGCACGAACAAAGCCGCTTCAGCTGGTACACGGGCAATCACGATGTGATGGTGCGCGGTGCTTTCTGTGCGGATCAGCTGATTAATCTTCTTGTGCCGCCAGAGCAAAGCATACGCAAAGGCACTTATCATGAATCTTCGGAAATGATTTTGCCGCTTTTCGATGTGGCCGAGCGCTATAAAAACGAAAACACCCCGCTTTTCCTTGTGGCAGGCAAGCAGTTCGGCAAAGGCGACGGCAAGGAATGGATGGCCAAATCCATCGCGCTTATGGGCGTTAAAGCCGTTCTGGCGCAAAGCTTCACGGCGTCCGCGCGGCTTGCGCTGCTGCGCGCGGGCGTTTTGCCGCTTGCCTTTAAAACAGGCGTGAAAATGGCGGATCTTAAACTGAGCGTAAAAACGCGACTTTCTCTTTCTTCCCTTTCCGTCCCCGATCGCCAGCCAAGCGATGTCATGCTGACGGTGGAAAACGAAGATGATATTTCGCGCTATATGGTGATGTGCCCCATGCAAACACTTGAAGAGGTCGAGCTTTTGCGCCAAGGCTCGCTCTTTGCCCTGTCTTTGGCGAATCTTGTCAAGCAACGTGTTACATAAAGGATTTTTTAATGACCAAACCTTCTTTTGTGATCTCAGATCAGGAACTCAATACACTTATGGATCGCTACACGCGCGATTTCACGGTGCAGGATCGCGCGGGCCGCTTTGATCCCATTTCGGGACGCGACAAGGAAGTGGAAAAACTCACGCTTATTCTTGTGCAGCGCCTGCGTAAAAACGCCCTTATTCTGGGCCCTGCAGGTGTCGGCAAAACAGCGCTTTTCATAGGCTTTGCGCAAAGGCTGAACAAAGGCGAAGTCCCCGACATTTTAAAAGGCGCAAAATTGATCGAGCTTGAAATGTCCATGATCGGCGCAGGTTCCGCCTCGCGCGCAGATCTTGAAGGACGCCTGATTCCCATCGTCAAAGGCGTGGCCGAGCGCAACGCCTCAGGCCAATATCCGCCCATTATCTTTTGTATTGATGAGATTCACCAGCTGATGCTGGCTTTCAAAGCGTCAAGCTACAGCGGCCTTGCGGATATTCTCAAACCCTATCTTACGACGGGCGATCTTCTTGTGATCGGCGCCACCACGCGCGAAGAATATGACGAATATGTCAAGGCCGAACCGGCTATCGACCGCCGCTTCCAGAAAATCACGCTGCAGGTTCCCGATCTGCCTTTGACGATGGACATCATCAAATTGATGCGCCCCAATTTTGAAAAACATTACGGTTTCCAAATCTCGGATCGCGCGATTGAACGGGTTGTCCTTTTAACAGACCGCTACATCAAAAACCGCAACAACCCCGACAAATCCATCCTTTGTCTGGATCAGGCCTGCGCCCACGCCTCCTTGCGCGGCGTCAAAGACCAGCTGGATGATGAATCCATCGCGGTGTCCGTTGCTGCCGAGGCCGGCATCAACCATCTGGCCCTATGATGAAGCCTATACAAATCGCCATTGTCGGACTTGGCTGGGTTGGACAAAACCGCCACAACCCATCGCTTTTGCGCGATAAGAACTTCAAGCTCGTGGGCGTGATTGACAAGCATGAAGGCCGCGCGCGCGCTTTTGCGCAGCAATGGAACCTGCCGTGCGCCGCCTGCAGTCCCGATCTTCAAAATGTGCCATGGCTGGATGAGGTTGAAGCCGTGACTCTGGCCACCCCGCCGAGCAGTCACGCCGCGCTGGCCTGTCAAGCGCTGGCGCAAGGCAAACATGTTTTAACGGAAAAACCCTTCGCTCTCACAACGCAGGAAAGCGAGGCGATGAGTCTGGCCGCGCAAAACAGCGGCAAACAGCTGGCCGTTGTCCATAATTTCCAATTCAGTCGCGCAGCGCAAAGGCTTTGGCGCGATCTGGCGCAGGATAGACTCGGCCCGATCACGCGCGTGGCGGCCACGCAGCTCGGCAACCCGCAAAGACGCCTGCCGTCATGGTATGAAACGCTTCCCTTGGGCCTTTTTTACGATGAAAGCCCCCATTTCTTTTACATGCTGAACGCGCTGGCAAAGGGAGGCCTTTCCCTGTGCCGCGCGCACGGCTTTAAAGCACAGCATGCGCGCACGCCGCGCCTTGTGCATGTGCTTTACAAAGACCAAAATGATACGCCCTTTACCATAGATTGCCAGTTTGACAGCACGCTCAGCGAGTGGCATGTGCGCATCACCGGCACAAAGGCGACCGCGATTATTGACATCTTCCGCGATATTTATATGGTTCTGCCCAATGACAGGCAGCATAAAGCCTATCATATTTTACGCAGTTCGGCCTGTGCCATAACGCAGCATTTGATGGCACATATTCCAAATGGTTTTTTGTTTTTAAAAGGATCTCTGGATTACGGGCAGGATCAAGTGGTTAACCGTTTCGCGCAATCGATCCGGAACAATCAAGAGGACGACAAGATAGGCCTTGCGCAGGCGTTGAAGGTGCATAAACTACAAAGTGAAGCTGTTGCAGCCATCACGGAGAATCTTTACGCATGAGCGCCTCGCCCATCGAGATTGCGGTTATCACGCATTACTACGCCGACCATGGCGGCGGGATCGAGCGCGTGACGGAGCGTATGATAAGGGAAATCAGCCGCGATCCTGCGCTTCATTTTGTCTGGATCGCAAGCGACAGCGATCCGCCGCCTGTGATTGAAGGCCAAGCCATGATGCCCATGCGCAGCTGGAACATAAGCGAAAAATATTTTGGTCTGCCTCTGCCGCTTTGGAGTCCGCGCAGCTTTCGCCGCATGAAAGACGCTATCGCCAAAGCCGATATCGTCTGGCTGCACGATCTTCTCTACCCGGGGAATATGGTCGCGCTGCGCGCCGCAAAACGCATGGGCAAGCCCGTGATCGTCAACCAGCACATCGCGCCCATTCCCTACCGCAACCCGCTTAAACGCCTTTTGATGCGCTGGGCCGACGGGTTTTTCACAAGCCGTCTTTTGCCTTCGGCGGACGAAGTTATTTTTATCAGCGACCGCGTGGCCGATTTTTATTATGAAAAAATCCCCTTCACGCGGCCTATTAAAGTGATTCCCAATGGCGTGGACATCCGCATTTTCCATCCGGCCATGGCCGAAAACCGCCGCTTTTTGCGCGAGCAGTTTGCACTTAAACCAAGCCAGCCCGTGCTGCTTTTTGTCGGACGTTTTACGGAGAAAAAAGGCCTTGACGTCATCAAAAATCTGGCCCAGTTGCTCCCCACTTGGCGCTTTTGGCTGGCCGGTTCAGGGGCAAACGTGCCGGAAAAATGGTTTTTGCCAAACGTCCATGTTTTAAGAAACCGCAAAGGCCCCGCTCTGGCCGAACTCTATCAGGCGGCGGATCTTCTGATTATGCCAAGCTACGGCGAAGGCTTTCCCCTTGTCGTCCAAGAAGCCATGGCTTGCGGCCTTCCCGTTTTATGCAGCCCCGAAACAGCACAGGGCAACGCCATGGCGCGGCTTCATCTGCACACAGCCCCCGTCTGGCCCAAAGACCCCGCGCGCACGGCTAAAGCTTGGCTTGAAAAGCTCAAAGCCTTTCCCTTAACGCTGCCTTTAAGCACGCCGCAGGATCTTCTGGCCGAGCATGCGCTTTTATCATGGGACTGGCCGCCCATCGCCAAAGTCTATGCCGATATTTTCAAGAAATGCATCCAGTCCGCAAAACCTTCCCCGTTTGCCACGGAGGAAGAGATCAAAGCGCTTAAACCTTCTTCAAAAGACTCGGAAAGAGCCGCTTAACTGCGATCCATTTCGTCCGTTTCGACATCAACCACATCTTCGACATCGGTCTCGCCAAGCTCATCGACATCCTCAATCAGGTTGTCGGCATCATCATCGGGCAAGGGGGGAATATCATCCAGATCCTCGGGCAAAGGACGCTGCTTGAGAGCCGCTTTATCTTCGGCACTGATGCGGCCACGGCGCGAGCGTGAAAGCTGTTCGGCATCAAAGGCCGTGCCGCATCCCGGGCAAACGGGAGGATTTTTCTTCATATCATAATAACGCATGCCGCAATGAGCACAGATTCGTTTTGTTCCCCACTCTGGTTTGGCCACGATTCTCCTCCTGGTTTGTGGACAGGCCATAGGCTGTTGCATAGAATAAACGGCCTGTCAATGCAGACCCTAAGGGAGAAATCAAAAAAAACACGCGCCCCCTGTCCATGCGCTATTTTCCTGCTATAAAGGGCCTTATGACAGCCCCCCCGCCCCCTAGCGTCCGCGCCAGACGCGGCCCGCCCCTTTCCGGCACGACCCTTGTGCCCGGGGATAAAAGCATCTCGCACCGCGCCATTATGCTGGGCGGCATCGCCACGGGGCCGACAAGCATAAAAGGCCTGCTTGAAAGCGAGGATATTGCGGCCACCATGGCCGCCTTAAAAGCCGTAGGCGCAAGCGTCCGGCACGATCCCCAGACCCAAAACTGGACAGTTGAAGGCCCGGGCCTTGAAAATCTGCAAGAGAGCGATTCGGTTTTAAACATGGGCAATAGCGGCACATCCGCGCGGCTTTTGATCGGGCTTTTGGGCGCAAGACCCATGACCAGCTTTTTTGCAGGCGATGCCTCTTTGCAAAAACGCCCCATGGGCCGCGTGATCGAACCTTTAACGCAAATGGGCCTTACATTCATGGCCCGCCATCAAGGCCGCCTGCCCTTGGCCGTCTGTGGAAAAGGCCCCTTGCGGCCCATAAACTACCGCCTTCCCGTAGCATCAGCGCAGGTGAAATCAGCGATTTTGCTGGCCGCGCTCAGCATTGAAGGCACCAGCACGGTGATCGAGCCCATCCCGACCCGCGATCCGACCGAGCGCATGCTCCGTGCCTTCGGCGCCGACATCCATGTTGAAAAAACAGCGGCCGGCACGCACGCCATCCATCTTCAAGGCCGCCCCAAACTGACGGGCCAAAAGATCAACGTCCCGGGCGACATCAGCGCCGCCGCCTTTCCTTTGGTGGCCGCGCTTTTATCGGAAGGCTCGGCCATCACGCTGCAAAATGTAGGGATCAATGAACGCCGCGCAGGGCTTATTACCAGCCTTCTTGAAATGGGCGGAAATATCGCGCTCGAAAACAAACGCACCCATGGCGGCGAAGAAGTCGCGGATCTGCATGTCAAAGGCAGCAAGCTCCACGGCATCACCATAGAAAAAGAACGCGCCCCTTCCATGATCGACGAATATCCCATTTTGGCGATGGCCGCCGCCTGCGCCAAAGGAACCTCACGCTTCAAAGGTCTTGAAGAACTGCGCGTCAAAGAAAGCGACCGCCTGACGCTCGTCGCCGCAGGCCTTAGGCAAGCTGGCGTTGACGTGGCTATTGAAGGCGATGATCTGATTATCCATGGAAATGGCATGCCCCCCAAAGGCGGCGCCCTCATCAACGCCGCCCTCGACCACCGCATCGCCATGAGCTTTCTTATTCTAGGCATGCTCACCGACCAGCCCATCACCATCGACGACGCAAGCCCCATCGCCACCAGCTTCCCCAACTTCATCCCGCTCATGACAAAACTCGGCGGCAATATCGCGTAAAAACTCCCCCCCCCATTGTCATCCTCGGGCAACCGCGAAGCGGTTGAGCCGGGGATCTGACGTTAGCCCCAGCTTCAGATCCCCGGGTTCTTGCTTCGCAAGCCCCGAGGATGACAATAAGGAGGTAACGCCACCCTACCCCGCGCGCGGCAACTTCGTTCCCACCATCGCGCGCGCATCCAAAACCTCGCGCCGAAACGCATAATAATGCGCAGGCCGCCCGCGCCCCTGCTGAAGCTGCGTGGGCAAAGCCTCAAGCAATCCCTCATGCAAAACCAACCGCCGAAAGTTCTGCTTGTGAAGCCGTACGCCCGCCAAAGCCTCAAGCGTGTTTTGAAGCTGCAAAAGTGTAAAATGATCTTCCATCAATTCAAACACAACGGGCCGGTATTTAATCTTGGCCCGCAGCCGCGCCATGGCTGTCGCTAGAATGCGCCTGTGATCCTGCGCCATGGCAAGCCCTGCAGGTAGCAAAGCGCCCTTTTGTTTATGACGCGATTCCGGCAAAAGCCCCGCTTCCCATAAAAGTTCATAGCGCTGCAAAACAAGCTCTTCATGCCAAAGACGCGGCTGCAAAGGAAAATGAAGCCCTGTCCGCGCCCGCCGCACCGCGCGCAAGGCGGGCGTGGGCGCCTGTTTCTCCCAATCCCGCAACCTGCTTTGTATAAGAGGAAGAACCGAAGCCATCCCGTCCCGATGATCTTCCCAAGGCAAAAAATCATACCAAGCCACCGTGCCCTGCGTCGGCATGTGACGGGTGAGCGCCAGATAACCGATAGAAATCACCCGCTGCCCGTCTGCGAGTCTGTCCTTGTCGGCAAAAGTATAAAGCTGCTCCACATAGCCAAGATTAAGCCCGACCTGCGCCTTGACCCAGACGCGCAAAGCCTGCTCAAGCTTGCGGTGATTCGTCTGCAAAGGGCCGGCAGGCAGGTGGTTGCCTTGCGCAACCATGATGTGCGGCTGACCCTTTTTAATCCCGACAATCACGGCACTTAGTTCAAGAATGATGTTTTGCTGTTGCGCTTTCGCCACAGGCGGTTTCCTTCCTTCTTGCGTGTCCGGCTGCCAAAGCCTATAATAAAACCCATGTCGTGACCCGACATATTTTTTGTCCATTATTATGCTCAAGCTGAGCATAAATCAAGAGGCCTTTCTCCATGCTGGATCAGCTCCATGCGCGCTTGAAAAATGTCATCACGCCCGAGGCCTGGGCCAGTTTTGCGCCGGATATCGAGGCTATCCACGCGCTGAAGAAGGAAAAGAAAGCCGTTATTCTGGCCCATAACTACATGACGCCTGAAATCTTCCACGGCGTTGCGGATATTGTCGGCGATTCGCTGGCGCTGGCCCGCCAAGCCGCCGCGCTTGAGGCCGATGTGATCCTTATGGCCGGCGTGCATTTCATGGCGGAAACGGCCAAATTGATGAACCCAACGCGCATGGTGCTGATTCCGGATCTTGAAGCCGGATGCTCTTTGGCGGAATCCATCACGCCTGAAGATATCCTTGCCTTGCGCGCGCGCTATCCGGATGTGCCGATTGTGACTTATGTCAACACATCCGCCGCCGTCAAAGCCCTATGCGATATTTGCTGCACTTCGGGCAATGCCAAGCAAGTTGTTGAATCCTTGGGCGCGCCGCGCGTTATTATGGTTCCCGATGCTTTCCTTGCGGCCAACACAGCCGCCCAAACAGATGTTGAAATCATCCCTTGGCAAGGAATCTGCCTCGTGCATGAGCGCTTTACACCGCAAGATGTCCATAACTACCGCCAGACTCACAAAGGCGTTGCCATCATCGCGCACCCCGAATGCCCGCCGGATGTGGTAAAAGCTTCGGATTTTGCCGGCTCAACCGTCAAAATGATCGAATGGGTTGAAACGCACAAACCGGAAAAAGTGGTTCTTCTCACGGAAGGCTCCATGAGCGACAACATCGCCATCGATCATCCCGATCTGACCTTTATCCAACCCTGCCAGTTCTGCCCTTATATGAAAAAAATCACGCTGGCATCCATCCGCCGCGCCCTTGAAACCATGACGCACCCCATTGACATCCCCGCCGCCATAGCCGCCCCCGCGCGTAAGGCTGTGGAGCGCATGATAAAGGTCTCGTAACATGAATGTCCCTGTCATCATCGGCGGTGGTCTTGCAGCTTTAAGCACGGCGCTTGCGCTTGCACCTTATCCGGTTGTGATTTTAGGCCGCAAAACCGGAAAGTTCCTGACAAGCAGCGAACTTGCGCAAGGCGGTATTGCCGCCGCCGTAGGCCCCGATGACAACCCCGTCCTTCACGCGCAAGACACGCTGGCAGCGGGCGGCGGTCTGTGTGATCCGCGCGCGGTGCAATCCATCACAGCCGCAGGCCCCCGCGTGATTGAGCAGCTGATCCCGTGGGGCGTCCCCTTTGACCGCGATGAACAGGGCAGGCTTAACCTTGCCCTTGAAGGCGGGCACGGCCACAGGCGCATTGTGCACGCCAAAGGCGATGCCACAGGCGCGGCTATTATGCGCGCGCTGATGGCGCGTGTGCGCAGCACGCCCTCGATCACTTTTCTGGACTCCTGCCATGTGACGCAAATAGATGCGGATGAAAATGGCGTAACCGGCATTACTTTTTTCCGTGATGACAAACCGCAAACACATCACATCAAGGCAAACAATATTGTCTTGGCCTCCGGAAGCGCCTGCGCTTTATGGCGCCATACGACAGTGCCGGCGCTTTCTTGGGGTGAAGGCTTGCTGCTCGCGGCGCAAAAAGGCGCCATCCTACGCGATCTTGAGTTTGTCCAGTTCCACCCCACAGCGCTTGACATCGGCACAGACCCCATGCCGCTTTTAAGCGAGGCCCTGCGCGGCGAAGGCGCGCGTTTGGTTGACGATAAAGGCGAGGAGATTGTCGATGCCCTGCAACCGCGCGACATCGTCGCGCGCGCGCTTTGGGATTATATTGAAAAAGATGAGCGTGTATTTCTCGACACGCGCGATGTACCGCATCTCCGCGAGCGTTTTCCTTCCGTCTTTGAAATCTGCCTGAAAAACGGTCTTGATCCGCGTGAGATGCGTTTGCCTGTGCGTCCCGTGGCGCATTATCACATGGGCGGGATTGAAACGGATCTGCGTGGCCGCACCGCGCTTGAAGGCTTATGGGCCTGCGGCGAATGCGCCTGTACAGGTCTCCACGGCGCCAACCGTCTGGCCAGCAATTCTTTGCTTGAGGCTGTTGTGATGGGCATGGCCGTGGCGCAGGATATGCAGGGCAGACTTGCCCTTCCGGCAACCCTGAAGATAGAAACCCATGACAGCCCGCGCCCTTATCCTGCCGCTGCGCCCGAAGACCGCGCGCGCGTGCGCAATCTGATGATTGCGCATGTCGGCATGCGCCGCACGGCAACCGGCCTGAAAACGGCGCTAAGCGCGCTCGAAGATCTGGCCACGCGCACGCCGGGCGCCCATATAGGCCATATGATCGCACAAGCAGCCCTTTGGCGTCCTGAAACGCGCGGCGCGCATGACCGCACGGATTTTCTGAACCCCGACCCACAGCTTGCGCGCTCAAACCGGTATGCCTTGCGTGACGGCGCGCTCGTGCCTTGTGAAACACTATGACAGACACTATAGAAAAAACCGTCCGCGCCGCGCTTGCGGAAGACCTCGGGCAGCAGGGCGATATTACATCCAAAGCCCTGTTTGACGAAACCCTGCTCTGGCAAGGCCAATTATGCGCGCGGACAGCGGGGATCTTGGCCGGACTTGAAGCCGCGCGGCTGGCTTTCTCTCTTTTAGACCCCACCATTCAATTCGAAGCCGCACAGCAAGACGGCGCCGAACTTACGCCCTCAAGCGTTATCGCCACGATCAAGGGCAACGCGCGCGCCATTTTCGCAGCCGAGCGCACAGCGCTAAACTTTCTTTGCCATCTAAGCGGCATTGCCACGCTGACAAACGCCTATGTTCAGGCCGTCAAGCCTTATAAAGCTTCCATCTGCTGCACGCGCAAAACCACCCCCAATTTACGCGCCCTTGAAAAACACGCGGTGCGCATGGGCGGCGGCGTCAATCATCGTTTTGGCCTTTATGACGCTGTTTTAATCAAAGACAACCACCTTGCGCTTGCAGGCTCGGTACAAGAAGCCCTGCGCCGCGTGCGCCCCATGAAAAGCGATAAAATCAAAATTGAAATTGAGGTTGATACGCTCGAGCAGCTTGATGAACTTTTAGCCCTTCCCGCGGACATACAACCGGACATGATTCTGCTTGATAATATGAGTCTCGAAAATCTCCACAAAGCCGTCACCCGCATCAACGAGCGTTTAATCAGCGAAGCCTCAGGCGGCATCACGCTGGACAATGTCCATGATGTGGCCGCCACCGGCGTAGATCGCATCTCCATCGGCGCCCTAACCCACAGCGCCAAAACCCTCGATATTGGTCTGGATGCTCTGTGACCCCCAAAAACTGTCATTGCGAGGAGGGCCGCAAGGCCCGACGCGGCAATCTCGGCGATGTTGCAGGGATTGCCGCGTCAAGCCGGCTACGGCCGACTTTCCTCGCAATGACAACACAGCCCTACCCCCGATCAAACAACCGCATCAAATCCTCAAAGCTCAACGCGACATAAGTCGGTCGCCCATGATTGCATTGACCGGCGGCAGGCGTGTTTTCCATCTGGCGCAGCAAGGCATTCATCTCATCTATATGAAGCACCCGTCCCGCGCGCACGCTGCCGTGACAAGCCATGCGCGCGCACAAAGCCAAAAGCCTGTCTTCAAGCGTTTTGACGCTCTCAAGCTCCAAAAGCTCTTCGGCCAGATCATGCAAAAGGGCCCTTGTGTCCGTCTGCCCGAGCAAAGCAGGCACCTCGCGCACCAGAACATCGCACGCGCCGAAAGGCTCAATCACAAGCCCGAGGCTTGCAAGATCCTCTGCCACAGCCAAAAGCCTTGCGCCTGATCCGTCCGGCATTTCTATAATATCAGGAATCAAAAGGATCTGCCGCTTTACGCCATGCACCGAAAGTTCTTTTTTCATGCCTTCATAAACAATGCGTTCATGCGCGGCATGCTGATCGACAAGAATAAGACTGTCGTCCGTCTGCGCCACGATAAAAGTTTTATAAATCTGCGCCACCGCAGCGCCCAGCCGCCCCAAAGGCTGCGCGGGAGAAACGCTCTGCGTGGAACGCGCAAAAGGCTGCAAAGGCGCTGTCTGCGCACCGAGCAAAAACGCCTGCTGCCTGCTGCTGCCCGTCAGATTTTCCGAAAACCCTCGGGCCTCGACCCCAACGGGCCGCAAACTCCCGCTTTGCGCATAATCGGCATAGGTTTCGGGTTTGAGCCTGCGCAGCATTTCCGGCGCAAGCGTGCTGGTCGTTAATTGTGCGGCTGAGGAAAGCGCTTGGCGGATCGCGCTCACAACAAGCCCGCGTACCTTGCTTGCATCACGAAAACGCACTTCGGCCTTGGTGGGATGAACATTCACATCCACCTCCTCCAAAGGAACCGTCAAAAACAAAAGCACGGCCGCATGGCGTCCCACCGGTATCAAATCCCCGTAAGCGCCGCGCAAACTTCCCAAGAGAAGCTTGTCTTTCACCGGACGGCCATTGACAAAAAGATATTGTTGGCGGTTTGTGGCGCGGTTGTAGGTGGGAAGGCCCGCATAGCCGTAAAGCGAAAATCCATCGCGCTCCATATCAAAATAAACCGCATTTTCAACAAAGACCTGCCCCAGAACGCCCGCCAGACGCGCGCGCAACCCATCTTTTCCCTCAAGCAAAGCGGGCGCAGCTTCATACCGCACCGGCTTATGGTCATCTTCCGTTAAAACAAAGGTGACATAAGGATGCGCCATCGCAAGCCTGTCCACCACATCACGCGCCGCTTGTGATTCCGCGCGCACGGATTTAAGAAACTTCAGCCGTGCCGGCGTGGCGAAAAACAAATCGCTGACTTCCACAATGGTGCCGCAAGAAAGCGCCGCCGGTTTAAGCGGAGAAAGCTGCCCGCCTTCGATCTTGATGCTAAAGGCCTCATCCGCATCTTTTTTGCGCGATGTTATTTTAAGACGCGCCACCGCGCCGATGGAAGGCAGCGCCTCGCCGCGAAAACCAAAGCTTTTAATATGCCAAAGATCGCCGTCAGGAAGTTTTGACGTGGCATGCCTTTCAACCGCAAGCTCCAGATCCTGTGCCGTCATGCCTTGGCCGTTATCGGTCACGGCGATAAAACTCTGCCCGCCTTCGCGCAGCATGATTTCAATCTGCGTCGCACCGGCATCAAGAGCATTTTCCAAAAGCTCTTTAAGCGCAGCCGAGGGACGTTCAATCACCTCGCCCGCAGCAATCTGGTTGACAAGATGTTCAGGCAAGCGGCGAATGCTCATCCGGCCTTCCTTTTTTCCTGCGTTGGCGCCTCATCAAACTGCGCCTCCGTAAGGTCGGCGCCCGTAAAATCCGCCTGCCGCAAATCCGCCCCTTCAAACCGCGCATAACGCAAGGAAGCCTGCGCAAACACGCTTTTTTTACCCACACCGTCAAAAGAAGAAAGTCTGGCCCCGCGAAAATCAGCGCCGTTTAAACGCGCGGCCGTAAAATCACTGCCGCGCAGATCAGCGCGCGCAAAACAGGAAAAACGCAGATCGCTGCCCTGCCAGTGCGAAGCCTGAAGCTGCGAGTCCGAAAAATCCGCCCCCGCAAGACGGGCGCCGCGCGCATGCATAAGGCTAAGATAGCTTTTGGCCAGCGCAAGCCCTTCGCCGAAAACTTGATCCAGAACAAAGCGTCTGCCCTTGGCGCCTGTGCTTTTGAGCCATATTTCATGCTGCTGCAAAGCATCGCGCGAAAGCACAAATATTTTTTGTGTGGTCAAGGGCCTGTCAATCGCTGTCATATTGATGACGGCGCAATCCATAAGACTATCGGAAAAATCGCACCCGCCTACATCGCAAAGGCTGAAAAGACAATCCGCGCCATAGATTCCGCGCAAACAAGCATCCCGCAACTGCCCGCGCACCAGCTTGGCCCCTTGAAGATTAGCTTCATTCAAAAAACATTTCTGCATCTCGGCATCCGTCATATCGGCCTGACGCAAAAGCGCGCCGCTCAGATCAGCATTTTTCAAATCCGCGCGCACCAAAGAGGCTTTGGTCATCTGCGCCTGCCGCAAACAAGCCCCCGAAAAAGACGCATAATCAAGCCGCGCCTTGTAAAAATCAGCACGATCCAGACAAGCGCCCTTGAAATCAGCATGGCAAAGATCGCGTCCGGCAAAATCCATGCCGCGCAGATCATAATGGGCAAGCTGCGCGCGCTCCCCGCCCATGCGCGCTGCGCGAAACATGGCATGTTTTTGCAAAACATCATCCAAAGCCGCTTGGGAAAGAACAAAAAGCGTCATGAAACAACCTCAAGTCTGCAGGCGTTTTCACGCAAAGCCACATCCACCACCGCCCCGATGGGAAACGTCGTCAAAAAATCCCCATGCCCGCAAGGCACATCAAACGCCAAGGGGATCGAAGGCGGCACATGTTTAAGCACAAGCGAGCGAAAATCCTGCCCATAGACATCATGGCCCAGCCGCTCATGCGCGGGCTTTTCATCAAGAATGCCCACCATCTGCCCCACCAGAACCGCGCGCACGCCTTTGAACTTTCCTGCAAGACGCAAATGGGTCAGCATGCGCTCGATCTTGTAAAGCGGCTCATCCACATCCTCAAAAAACAAAATCGTATCTTGCGTTGAAAAATCGTAAGCCGTGCCGATCAGGCTGGCCAGCAGGCTAAGATTGCCCCCGATCAAAACTCCGCGCGCGTCTCCGGGCCTTTCGGCATAAGCCGGCGCAAGCGAAAAACTGCGCACCGGATCTTCCCGCCTGATAAGGGAAAAAAGAACATCCTGCGCGCGCCTGCTTTCGTCTGTCGCCGCAAACTGCGTGGCCAAAGGGCCGTGAAAAGTCACAAAACCGGCTTTCTGGTAAAGCGCGATTAAAAGCGCCGTAACATCGGAAGAGCCGACAAACGGCTTGGGATGCAAACGCAAAGCCTCATAATCAAGCAGATCCAAAAGCATCAAAGCTCCCGCCCCGCCGCGCGTGCATAAAACAGCATCAATCTGAGGATCCAGGAAATAAGACATCAGCGCATCCGCGCGCTGCCTGTCATCCCCCGCCAAAACGCCGTGCCTTAAATGAAAAGCCGGATGAACAAGCGCGCGATAACCGCGCGCTTCAAGCGCAGCAAGCGCCTGATCCAACATCTCATGACCACAAGCGCGCGCAGGGGCCACAAGCCCTACACATCCGTTTTTGGGTAGTCCCAAAGGAAACATCCTTTTTTTCTCCTTGCTGCCTTTTATACGAACTTGCAGACCAAAAGATAATACCCTATTGTTTCTATCTCACAAAAAAGGATATTAACCATGGCTTCTTCCTTGATTGTTGCCGCTCAGGTGGCGCGCACGCTTGTTGAAATCGGCGCTGTCGGCGTCAAGGCGAAAAATCCCATTACCTTTAAATCCGGCATCATATCGCCCGTTTATGTGGATAACCGCACACTCCCCTACCACCCCAAAGCTTGGAAAACGGTGATTGAGGGCTTTCAAACCCTGATTGAAGAAGAAAAAATCGCCTTTGACGTGCTGGCGGGCGTGGCGGTGGGCGGCGTGCCGCATGCCTCGGCTCTGGGCTATCTTATGCAGCGCCCATCCCTTTTCGTCCGCAAGGAAGCCAAAGGATACGGCAAGGAAAAACGTGTCGAAGGCGGCACGGTGGAAGGCAAAAAGATCCTTTTAATCGAAGACCTCATCACCACCGGTTCCTCTTCCCTTTCAGGCGTAGAGGCCCTGCGTCAGGAAGGCGGCCTTGTGGACACCATCCTCGCCATCGTCACCTACAGCTTTAAAGAGGCCGGACAAGCCTTTGAAAAAGAAAATATCACCGCCCACACGCTCACAACCTTCCCCATCATCATGCAGCAAGGTCTTGAAATGGGCCGTTTTGACATCGAAGAACAGCAAGCCGTTATGGAATGGCTTGATGACCCACACGGTTGGTGGAACAAGAAAAATGGGGATGTGGCCTAGACGAAGAAGTCGAAAATATTCAGCCCCTCACCTTCCGAGTTGGAAAGCATCACGGCGGCTGTGATAGAGGCGGCGTTATAGCCAAGCGTGCCCTGCTCCTGCAAATGCTGTAAAATGGTCATGGCACCGGCTTTGGTTTGATAACGCTGCGTGTAAGAATCCCCCGAGCTGAGCCTGATATCATAGTTCAAAGTGGCAAACTTGCTGACCGTATTCATGTCGCGCGAGACTTTAAGAATATAATTGCCGTTCGGAATATCAAGCTTGCCCGCCATAAGCTTGGCATAGTTTTCAAGCAAGACCGGATCATCGCTGTGGCTGTCGGCAAAGACCTTGCGCCCGTTGCTGTCCATGATCTGAATGCGGGTTCCCGGATTGCTGTTGGAAAAGAGCTGCAGCTCCTCACCGCGCCGGAACATAAAAGCATGCATGGCCACAGGCGCATCCTGCGTGATCGTGCCGATCACCTGAAGCATGCTCTTGTTTTTATCAAGATAGCCGATATGGTCTGCTGTCCAAGCCGTCACATCCACGCGGTTACGCGACTCGCGCGTAAAAAGCTGCACGCCGCTGGTGTTCGCCAGAACATCAGCCAACGTCGTAGTGCTACTGCCGGCACCGGAGATCATAGCCATGGTAAACTCCACTCATACTTTTACAAAGATAAGCTTAGCATGAATCACGTTAACATCCCCTAAATAACCCGCGCAAGGGATCTAAGGTGTTGTTTTTTCGTTATTTTCTTCCTGATCCGTCGGCATGACCTTCAATTTTCCGGCTGCCGGATTGAGCATAAAGTCCAGCCGGTTGGTCAAACTAAGCTCTTCCAAAGCCTCCTGCATGGCTTGAAGCGTGAGGCGGTCACTCTCCATTTCATCCAGCTCCGCGCGGCGATAGGCCTCTAAGGCCGTATGTTCATCAGGGGTGTGGCACTCTTCGTCTTTGTCATGAATATGCGTTTTGGGCGGCTGGCGAACTCTGGCGGGCGCAGGCGGGCTGGCGCGTTTATGAGAAACCGAATCCCCGGGAACGGCCTGCATGGCAGGGTTGGGGAGCGAAGGAAACCTTACGCCCAAAGGCGCGCCTTCGATCACTTCCGGCACGGAAGGATCAAGAACTTTTCCAAAAGATTCTTGTTTTTTAGAGGCTTGAAGCCCCACAGGCGAGGATTCTTCCGCGCAGGCCACATGGCCAAAGCTGAAAAGCAGGCTGAAAAGCAGAAAGGCTGTCTGTAATCTGCGCATATTTCTATGGTAAATAAGGAAGCCTAACAAAAACTAAAGAGCCTCATATTTTCATTGTGAAAACGAAAAAACTTCGTTAAGAATTGAGATGTGTTTGGTCTTGACAGAAATTATGGGGAAAGTGCCTTGTCGTCTTTTGATAATCCACCCGTAGCAGAGGGTGAGCAGATTGAAGCCGTTGTAAAATGGTTTAATCTTTCTAAAGGTTTTGGTTTTGTGGCGCCGACAGACAATTCGCCTGATGCCTTCATGCATGTTTCTGTCCTGACCCGCGCGGGCCTGCAACAGGTGGCCGAAGGCACAAAACTGCTTGTCCAAATCGGCCAAGGCCCCAAGGGCCGCCAGATCCTGCAGATTATTTCTGTACTCGGTCAGGCGGATATTGACGCCACGCAAGCGCCCGTCCCGACAGGCCCGACAGAAACCATGACGGGATCCGTCAAATGGTTCAAGCCCGAAAAAGGCTTCGGCTTTGTCGCGCCCGATGATGGCGGCAAAGACATCTTCATCCACAAAAGCCTGCTCACACGCTTAGGCCTTGCCACGCTCGAGCCCATGCAAAAGGTCAAGATGCAAATCCACACGGCATCAAAAGGACGTGAAGCAATATCGCTGGAGCTGGTGGAGTAGGCTACCCTCTGCGCCTCAACCGCGCGGCATAAAAACCATCCATCCCGCCCTGCTTACCCCAAAAACAGGGCAAACAGCGTAAATCGCCCTGTTTGGAAATAAGCTCACCGCTTTCCGCAAATCCCAAATCCTGCGCGGCTGTAGGCACACGCTCAAAATCCTGATACCGCGCTAAAAACGCTTCAATCTGATCCTCGGCCTCCTGCTTTTGCAGCGAACACACCGCATAGACCAAAACGCCTTTGTCACTTAAAAGATGCGTGGCCGCATAATCCAAAAGCTCGCGCTGCAGGTTTGACAAGCGCAGCACATCATCTTTCGTTTTCAAATAAGGAATATCAGGATGACGCCTTATCGTCCCCGTAGCCGTGCAAGGCGCATCAAGCAAGATAAAGTCCGCCTTTTGCGCCGGTTTATACTGTTGCGCGTCCGCGCAAATAAGGGTGGCTTGCAATTTCGTCCGCGCAAGATTATCGCGCAAACGTGCAAGTCTTTTGTCCGCGCGATCAAGCGCCGTCACCTGCGCCCCCATCGCCGCAAGCTGCAAAGTTTTCCCCCCGGGCGCAGCGCATAAATCCAAAACATCTTTTCCGCGCACATCACCAAGAAGTCTTGCGATCATGGCCGCCGCCGCGTCCTGAACCCAAAAATCGCCCGCCGCAAACCCTTCCAATGTTTCAAGCGCAACTTGTTGTTCAAGCCTGACCGTCCCCGAAGGCAAAAGCATTCCGCCCACGCGCTTAGCCCCCACCGCCGGATCACCCTTAAAACTAAGATCAAGCGGTGCTTGCGCCGCATGCGCCTGCGCAATCAAACGCGCGGCCTTGGCCCCGTAAGCTGCAACCCAACTCTCCCAAAGCCACACAGGCGTATTAAGGCGCGGCCCATCCTGCTTTTGAACAAACGCCGCGCCCTGCCGCGAAAGCCGCCGCAAAACGGCATTGATAAGACCTTTATAAGGCAAAAGCTGCGGCTGACTTGCGGCGATCTGCACAGACGTATCCACCGCGGCATGGCTGGCCGTTTCCAAAAACAAAAGCTGAGCGGCGCCTAAACGCAACAAATCCATCACAGGCGCCTTTAAATCATCCTTGCGATCAAGACAGGATTTTATGGCCCCATCAATCTGACCAAGATGGCGCAAGCTTGTCGCCACCAGCACATGCACAAAACCGCGATCACGCTTTTCAAGCGCGGCGATCAAAGGGTGTCGGTCAAAGCTTTCATCCAAAGCCTGTTTCTTACGCAAGACATTTTGCAAAATATCAAAAGCCGCAAGCCGCGCTTTGAGGGATTCTTTTTTCATTTTCTCTGGTTTCTCAAGCTGCAATCATACAAAGGTGTTATTGTCCGTTATAAATTATTTATAAAAAATTGCTACTGTCAAACAGCAGATTTACACGCAAAAAGGATCCTATATGAAAAAAATTGCGCCCATACAGGCCATTTTGGCGACATCGGCACTAACGCTGCTGTCATCCGCAGCCATGGCGGAACAGGTCGTTACGCTTGAAGGCGTTGCGACCAGCTACGTAATTTACGGCAACGGGAATCCCTCCACCGGCGCAGCGCCGTATAACAACAACAATTTGAGCAACAATACGCTTAACTTCATTGACGGCACCATGAGTGGCACCGCAACAAATGTTTACGGCGCGTATGGCGCGGGCGCAGGCCTCACGGCAACAGGTAACACGGTGAACTTCTCCGGCAGCACTTCATCCGCCATGGCCTTCTTTTACGGAGCATATACCTACGTCAACGATATAACTTCCGCCAACACAGCAACGGGTAACTCAGTAAATATCATCAACGGCAGCTCGACAATATCCGTCGTAGTCGGCGGGCAGGCTTGGGGGGGGAGCTCTGCTGCTGCTACTCATAACACGGTGAATATCATAGACAGCACGGTAAACAGTCCTGCTCAGGGGGGTAATGCGTCTTCGTCCTCTCTTGCTATTGTCACACATAATCATGTGAACATCATGAACAGCACAGTGGCCGGCAATATTATGGGCGGGTATACTGTCACCGGATCGACCCCCTCCGCTGTCGGCCTCGCTACGAACAACACCATCACCATCGGTGGTGTATCGAACTTGAGTGCCGCTACCCTCTATGGCGGTCTTTCAAGTGGCGTAGGATCATACGATATTTGGACCGGAAACACGCTGAACGTGAACAACGCCGGCATAAGTGCCGCAGGCGTTTATAACTTCGAGTATCTGAACTTTCTTTTGCCCGCGACCATGGTTGACGGAGAAACCATGCT
>Ga0123354_10000751_pt1 | contig 35085 bp, 20 predicted proteins | sample TergutLab28metaG_2_FD_97872 | JGI IMG/M metagenome (GOLD analysis project Ga0123354, IMG submission 97872) | Labiotermes labralis P4 segment gut microbial communities from Petit-Saut dam, French Guiana - Lab288 P4 | ecosystem: Host-associated > Arthropoda: Insects > Digestive system > Gut ... | reverse complement strand
TTATATTATATTATATTATATTATATTATATTATATTATATTATATTATATTATATTATATTATATTATATTATATTATATTATATTATATTATATTATATTATATTATATTATATTATAACAGGAAACAGTATAATTAAGAACAACATATCTGCACGGTTCTAAAACGGCTTTATTTTAGTAAATTTTGAAACTGTAATCTGTGGCGTGCTTTGGGTGTATAATTTGACGTTTTTTGCTTTCAGCGGCTACGTGCAGTGGATGCATACTATTTTTTTTAATTGTCTCGAACACGCCTTTGATGGCGGACGGTTTGCATGAACCACAAATTTCCAAATTCTTCACAAGTACATATCTATCGCCCAGCTTTCGGATTAATCTGTGTGGCCTAGACGCTGGTTTTCTAACATGTTTGCTGAGTGACCAAGAGCAGTTCTTGAAGCAGATGATCACTTATTTAACTGCCACACTTACAGTTACAATAAGCCATTACATTGACCGTGACATTGTTCCTTGCAGAGTCATGGGTTTCTCTGGATATGGGCGTTAGAATGCCTTACAGGCACTTCAGTGCGTTACAAACGTAGGCAACCTGAATAGTTCGGTTTTCTTTTATGGAGTATAATTCATTTTTATGGGTCATCTCTTAAAGATGAAAGAATAATAATAATCCATGAATTCGGGGATTTGTTTTACTTTGTAGAATGATGTAATCGAGGAGGATATGTTAGGTGAGGCACGTAGCACACATAGTACCTAACATTACTGCTCATATAATTTTAGTAGAGAAATATAAAGAGAAGTACACCTGTGCAATAGCAACTCGTAGCTGAGACAATAAAATTAGAGTAGAGTGACATAAATGGTTCATGCCTTAGTGCTTCTGTTTTCTTCTATAGGAGCCCGGCTCGAATTTCGGCCGAGCAACCCACTGATCTTACAGAACTTTTTTATGTTTTTTCCTGAGTTCATTCAAACATTTCCCAAGATAACAAGTTAAATCAACCAAGACCACCCCCTTCGACATCCTTGACACTTCATTCTTCACCTTCTACATGTTTACTGGTCTATCGATAAGGTTTTTAAATAATCTACAAAGAAATACACATTCATCCGGATACAAAGTTGTGTGAGGTTGTGGAGTGGATTATCTGTCTCAAAATGAAGCCAGCCTTCTGGCTATTGTGAATAAGGTAACGGACTACCATATTCTACAAAAAAACATGGATTATCAAACTAATTGAACGACCGTCAGCTCCTCAAGAACTCTCTCTCATGGAATTCAGTACGATGCCGTAGTGAATGCACGTTGATGATCTGGGCTTTTCCCAGCACTAGAGTGTCTGCAGGAACCGTAAGTTGTTTAGTTGGTGTACGTATCTGTAACGCGGTAACTCGCTTTCACGTAGACTGCTATTTTGTGTCTAACCTGATAACGTCGTCTCTATGCAGCTTTCCTGACGTCAATCTTGTCCGCCTACACGCACTGCGTTTCACTCAATTCACTTTTCTATTCATTTATTCTTTTCTCTTACTATAACTTATTGCGTAAGCTTATATATATATATACATTTGTCTTTGTACTCTCACATTGCACTCTTAAATAATACGGGTATTCCTTATTCCAGAACACGAACCCCTCTTTAAAAATTCATGTCAAATATCCTTGTCGTATTCCGGTAATGGAGCAATGTCACGTTCGTGATGTAAGAGATGACCTTATTTCGGTTGCGTCGCTTCTTTGGTTGTTGGAATGGAACTTATATTTTGGTTCGCGTTTTCTTCAGCGATGAATCTTTGTTGGAATTGAGTGGTTACTTCACACCCGGAAAAGTAAGATATGGAATAGAGGATGTCTTTTGTTTTCATGGATCATCCTGACGTCCTTGAAACTTCAGGTGCGATGTGCCGTTTCACACCTCTGAGTGACTGGACCACTCTTCTTCGAGAACGCAGCTGGTGACAACGTGTAACATGATTTAACACATCGGTTGAGTGGACTAGTCGAAATAATGGATCTTAATTTTGGTGTCAGCAAGTCTTCGGTTAGGTAATTTTTTAATCATTCTGGTATTAGGTTCTGTTCTCCACCCTGTAAAAATCGTAGTGGCCATGCGAAGCACCGATCGCCTTAATAAGAAACCTTGGCAGATGTTTAAGGGTCCACATTTCAGCTTTTGTACGTGGTGCTGATAAGTCCTTAGCCCGACCAGGAAGGAAACAAGCTAATGTTTCTGTCAGAATGGCGTGAATTTCCTTGCAGGAAAACAAACATGATGACAGCTCGCTTATCGACGTTGTTGAAATCGCGCGCGTTCCTGACATTCTTCGAGCTTGTTTCCTTCCTGGTCGGGCTAAGGACTTATCAGCACCCTGGTGTTCTGAAAAGGAACATGCCAGATTGCGTGATTTGTGTCAGCTTAAATGGGTAAGATTCCAGTTTATTGCCAACAACACACACAGAAGTTTATCATTGTGCTTGTAGTTTATAAAGTTTCTCGGAGTAAATGAAAAACGAAATGTATTTTAAAAATTTGGGGCTTCGCGACGTCACGGATGAGGAATTAACACATTGTTTACAGAGTGTCAGATGATTAATTGAAAGTATGACAAAAAAAATAAGTTTTATCTCAGTAATTACCTAACTTGATGCACAAAATTTTTGTTTTGCAATAAGTTTATTTCATGCCTCTACATGTTTCGAGCACATGTGCTCATCATCAGGAAGCCAAAATTGCATTATGCAGCTTCTGGTGTGATGATACCAGAGGCTGTGTTATACAATTTTGGCCATCTGATGATGAGCACATGTGCTCGAAACATGTAGAGGCATGAAATAAACTTATTGCAAAACAAAAATTTTGTGTATCAAGTTGGCTAAATACTGAGATGCACGGTCAGCAAAACGTCAAAAAAGAAAATAAGCTTTGAACAATATAATGAATGACAGTAGGCTTATAAGTTATTCTTTATCAATTCACAATTTTCTGCATCCAATTACTTTTTTTACGCAAACGGACTGGGCTGGAATCTTGTGATAAGTTATGACTGTTGAAAAATGCAGCATTAACTTTAATCCGCTTTACTGTACTTGAGTAAAGAATGGACGAATATACATTTATCAGGACTAGCGTCATATTAGCAATTCCGCGCTAGTTATGAAAAGTGCTGTGTGTGAGTGTGACTTCGTTAAAAAAATAAACGATTGTCAAATACTGGTGATGTATGTATTAACATTTTAAATAATCGAAGGAAATATTCTCACACATCGATAAACAAAATGTGCACTTATACAAGCGCATTTTGTCTCCTGAGATGGAGATGGGTTTGTGAATAGCAATGGTATGGTGTCTAAAAATAGATTTTTCAAAACCGCTAGTATTTTGCATCTGAACCTTTAGCTAACTTTCGTATTATATTGTCAGCATTGTAATATTTTAATTTGTCACATTTTTTTTAAATTCATAACTTTATCAGTCCATAACATATTTACATTTAAGTTCAGTTTTGTTCTGAATATAAATTAATATGATTGTGTGATTGGACTATTAATTAATTAACCACCATAAAGCGGAGAGCCATACTTTTTGCACACTGACGTGCTGCGAGGTTTGGTCCTATTGGACCATTATTAGGCTACAAAAAATTATAAAGAAATTGTAAATTGTATATACGTATGTATTTCTTGTGAGATCTCAACCATGTTTACAGTTGTTATCCGTATACAAAGCTTATTTATTTGTTTAAACTATGAGTGATGTTATTATTTATTGTTCTAAATGTTTTAAAACACGAAATATTTCAAATTTGTTCACATAAGTCTCTTCAGACTATAACAGCGAGGATTTAAATTGTGGAAATTAAAGTAATTAAGACGAAGTCGTTCAAAGTTTTCTGTAACAATTTTGTACAGGTGTGAGGTGTACTTTCCTATCCGGTCACTGTAATTGCCACTTAAGTGTTAGGGTGTTTATGGTTTTTCGGTTATATAGGTATTGTTTATGTGCAAAGGTACTAAAATTGTGTGTGACTTCCTTGGACATTTTTCTGTTGGTTACTATACATAAAAGTGTTTCTTTGAAATAATGGGTACTGCTAATTACATCTACCTCTCCTTTATTTTGTCATGCCTCTCGGATTTTGTTACTCTTTATTTACAGTTTTTAAACATTATATTTTAATCACTGAAAAAATATTCTTTTCGAAATTTTAAGAATTTTAGAATGTATATTTGTAAGTATTACCTTTAGTTGACTGTGTCATAGAGTGTATCTATGGTCTTTATTTTCTTTTCTTTCTTGGAGCTTGGGCCAACAGATAAAACACAAGAAAGTGACGACATTCCATAGGCAGTAACAAAATCCGAGGTAAGATAGAAATAAAATATAATGACATTTAATAATGCAAATTATTCTAAATAAATGTTTTCACATAAAACAACCAATAGGAAAACGTTTCAAAATACATCGCACCGAATCCAGTATGACTGCAGATAAACAATTTTTTTATCATCGAAAATCTAGGAATTCGTTTTCCCTACAAGTGGAGATGACAGTGACTAGAAAAGTAAGTACACTCCGCAGGCACCCAAAAGAGCTCGAGGTTACTTAGAGGAATCTCGTCATTTTAATTATTATAATTTCCGTATTTTAAACCGCCGTTGCGATTGTTTGAAGATAAGTGTATAAAACAACAATTAAGACATTAAAAAAATGAAATCTAAACCACATATCAACACGTCGTCCATGATTTAGACTAGTAAGAAAGCACAAATAGAAGACTAACCATCGTAAAATCGTAGTTGAGATCTAACAGTCAGTATATACATAATATTTAAAATTGTATCATATACACAGTCTCATTTTGCACTGTAAGACCTAAATACACTTATAACTTACCGAAACACAATAAGTATGTCGTTTGTTTGATGTTGGTTTACTAACCAATTGATTAATTAACAGTTTATATATTTTCAATTGAAATTATAGCATTGTATACATGCACTTAGCAGCATAGCAGTGACACAAAATATTTTTCATCAATTTGGGGCCAATATTTCTACTTTTTATTCAGTACGTGCCCTTTTGAATCCCGAATATCGTAACATTTCTTGTGATTTTCTTACGCGAGGTACAACAAATTATAGTATAATTTAGAGTGTAAGGTAGGGTCAGCTCCACAGTTTAACATTATAAAACTTTGTTGCTTCACTTGACGATTTCCATGCCGTGAATGTTTCATAAATTATGTCTTTAATTCACCAACAAAATGCATATATACAATAACACATGTATCAATTGCCGCTTGTTGTTGGTTAATTTTGCTTCTTTTAACACCAATTATCTTTAAGCTTTCTATTCCCTGCATTTTTTCATAAATTATGTCTTTAACACACAAACAAATGCACATATAAAATAAAATACATTAAGGTAAAGCAGTCCCATTACAGGCCCGAGATGCCCAGAAGGTTCCAGGAAGTTAAGGTTACCAGATTACATGACAATGGCCCAGGATGGTGGTAAGGGTGTCAGCCTTACGCACCGGCCGCTTTTAACTCCCAGGAAATACTCCTGTACTCATTTCTATTAGAGACTGAGTCGACTCCAGGGCCAAAGTGCGATCGGAAGAATTATGTAAATGAAAAATTCCAAAAACGCCATCTGGAATCGAACCACTGACTTTCCGATTTGTAGCACCGCACCTTAACCACTGTGCTACCGCAAATAAAATACACTATCACAATTAACTGATTATTAATTATTGATAATATATGAAATAATATAACTAATAGATTATTAAATATTGCTACTACATGTATTTCATAGTACAAGTGCATTTTGTTGGCTTATTAAAGACATAGTTTTTTTACTTCTCTTTCGACGCCATGTAAACATAGCTTATGGTACCTCGATGGTAAATAATCAAGGAATGGATATCATGGTGAGAAATTTAGCATTACTTGAGAAAACGGAAACAAGAAAAAAGAATATGGCTTTTCTATAAGTCTTTTGGAAGAAATGATTAGAAGTGGAAACAGAGGTTTCAGGCAGAAACATAATAGATAACATTGAAAAACTGCAAGAACATGATTTAGACTAAATCGACTGAAACTTCAAATGTCTAAATTATATATATATATATATTTTTGTTTCCTGTGTATGGTGACAAAATCCATTTTTATCATAAAAACAAATTACTTAACGTTATTTAGGGAAATAGGCCTAATAGATGTTTGTTCTATGAATCGCATAAAACACATCTATAGAACGTGTGTGGAAAATGCAGAGTTCTCAAATGTTACAGTAGGTGGATTATACATTTGCCACTGTGCTTAAAATCAGGTGTGCACAAATTTTTCAAAAACTATGATTCACTTCAGTATTCTAGGCGACAGTAAACTGGTATTAGCAATTTCCATACCGAAGATCCGCAGGTGTTAAATGTTGCCATTCAAAATTTAGTTCGATCAGACCAACTGGTTTCTCTTATTTGTGCACCCCTGCATTGGACGTTTAAGTTAGGTACGGATGGAATTTTTTTTTTTGGTAAGGCAAAGAAACTTTAGATTTTCACTACGTATTTCGGGATTCTTACAGATGAATCTCTTCAGATCACCAATTGTCTCGCATTTTCTGTTTCAAATGTTAGGTTCAATCAATTAGATCCTATATCAGGAGGTTAGTTAGGTGTCTGATTAGCGCTTGATATTTGAAAGACGCCTTAGATTATTGTTTCGAGGTGTTACTGATACCTAGTGTCCAGTCGTCATGCGTGACTGATCTGTGTTCCGAAAGTAACGGCAAGACACTGCTAACTAATTAGAAAGATTCTGTAGAAAAGTCTCTCTTTGTCCTCTAGAATTAGCAGTAATTTCTAAACAGTCTGCTTACGAACACACAGCGTGACACAGCGGATGGTGAAGGGCGGGGGTTGAGAGGAGTTGTTGTGTATGAGTTTCCTCAACTTTAAGCATTAACAACTCTCCACTCAGACCGGAATTCGTTGCTTTCTCGATTATACGTACCCAGTTTCTGGTACATTAGGGAGGGATTGTGTTCCGATGTACTGCGTTTTAAACCTAAAATTACATGCTCTAGTTACATGGACCCATGACTATGCCAGGGGTTATGTTTAGATTGTTCAGTTTAATGTTTAGCAAACAAAAGTTCCCCTTTTCATCTACTATTTGAAGTTCTTTCACAAACCTTGTAAAATTTTCACACTAAAAGTGGTAATAAATAAGTATTTCTATCTCCTCGATTGGTTATTTTGAGCCATAATTTGCAGCTGTCTGTAACTTGAATGTGCGCCACCTGGGCGAATGGAGTTAAATTGTCGAATGAAACAAAAATATTCTCGTGTAAAGAAAAACCAACTTGATGCACAATTTATTCTTAGTATATTTCGTCAACCTCTACATGTTTCGGGCTTATCTAGGCCCATCATCAGGAGGTACAGCCGTATGTATAAACAGTTGGTACTTATTATTTTTAGTTGACTGTCTGTTATCCTGGATGGATTGGAATCCAACCAGGACAACAGTCACCTAAAAAGTGTAAGTACCAATTGTTGTATACATACGGTCGTACCTCCTGATGATGGGCCTAGATACGCCCGAAACATGTAGAGGTTGACGAAATATACTAAGAATAAGTTGCGTATTAAGTTGGTTTTTCTTTACACGATTATATCGAGATGCACGGTCAACAAAACCAAAAAAATAAAGCTATTCTTCTTGACAAGACCTACTCTGTGGTCTACTACATATCCTGTTCAGGTTGTTGAAGCCCCTTTTCCGACGGCACTCATAGTTTTTGCGAGATCGAAATAGGAATTTGTTGTTGGCGCAAACCCATCAGCAGTGAACTTTTGATTATGTATATTTACTTCCAGTACAGCGCGTCAGCAAAATATAATATGCCTACTTTGTAGTACAACAGACTATCTGAGCGGATTTACGCTCTCTATAATTAAATATGGACAAAAAATTGAAAGTAGAATGAGATGTAATGAAACCTACCAATGTCATCATAACCATCATCATCATCATCAACAATAGCAGCAGCATCATCATCGTGACCATCCACAAATACGTTAGCGTTGAGGCACTCTTTGCCCGTTTCAGGTTTGTACCTGCAGATCCCATATTGTACTTAAGTCTTGTTCCTCTAGCTCTAAACATGACTGTTAACTTAAGTGTTTGCATCTCTGTATTTTGTCGATACGATGAATTCATTGTTCTTGTATTGTAATATTAATACTGATTTAGAAAATCAAGTTGCAGCAGGAAATTTTCTTCTCCCTGAATTGTTCGTGATAACAGCTTGAACTTTCTTATCTTGTATTAATAAATACATTAATTAATCAATTTAATGAGATTTGAGATTATCGAGGTGGTCACTATGATTAACTGAATGCCAAAACCAGAATCACAACCACTATTACCAGAATCACAACCACTATTACCAGAAACATCACTGCCAATAAACTGTGGAAATGATCGGCCACTCTTTCTGCGGTCGTGTGTGTTCATAACATGTACTTGTTCCATTGTTTAGAAGGTATGAAATTCTGTGTTGGTAAAAAGCTGTCGTGTCACCTTTCTGCGACCTTCTCACCATACCTCACACCGTTAGACACCGTCTAGTTACCGCGAAGGCTTGAAGTCAATCCCAGAGCAAATTATTTAAAATTGCGGCGAAAAACGTGACACTGAAGCTGTCTACCACGTACGTCGGCTTCCCCTGTCAATTATCGTTCCACCAAAGCTTGATTTTATTTATCTGCCATCCGAGAGTGGACAGTGAATTTACCGGAGACCAGGGGGCTGACAGACGTAGTTTCACCCCCCACCCCCCACCCCAAACAGCTTTTAGCTATTAAAATCATATTTGCTTCGACCCTTAACATTGTAAAAAACTTTTCGTCTATACAGATACTTTGATTCTAAGCGTCTTTTGCAGTCTGTTTCTTGCAATTAAAATGATATATTATATTATGAATTTGTTATTGCGTTTCATCCTCCATGTTTTAAATGATGTAGCAGCATTATCAGTGTTAATGTCAAAGTGTTACAAATTTCTTCTTTTTCCCCTGAAATTTTCCTTTTTCAGGAACGTAACCCCAAAAACAACATCGAGTTTGAACATGCATTTGGGGATAAATGACATGCGTTCCACGCTGTCCAACTGTATCACCATTCTTTCAATTGCAAAGTAAACCTGTCCTAATGTTACATGAATGAACTCGGCTTTCATAAAAGTAAAACTTTGACTGTATTTCTTATTACAATAGTAGAAGTTTAATTTTAAACTTGCAAGTACATTTCTTTGATTTCTGAAAAAAAGAGGAAAAAAAACTTTTCAATTTCCGAGTTACTTTTTATAAAGCATTTTTATTATTCTTCTGTAATTGACTGATGACTTACTTTAATTCGCTAAAGTACCAAAATAATTTCCCAGTGATTCCTCACGTGTAGGAAGAAATGTAGATTCATTATTTTTAGTTCATGAAACGAAAAGATACGAGTCACTGGCAATTTATATGTGCACACTTGCAAGCATGTATAAAGGAACCTTCCATTGCATGCCCCTAGTTATTGATGAAAGTGGACATGAAACTGCACACTGCTTTAAGATTGGAAGCTGGGAGGCAAATTTTTGAAGTATAAATCAGCACTGCATCACACAACACTCGTAACGTTATTGTTTTTCAGCATCATATTTACAAGAATCTGTTCTTCAATCCTGTACTTATTTGTCAAACGTAAAGAAATTTTCAATGTTATTACCAATCAGAAAGTTTGGTCTTCCTGCCTTGTATTTAAACACACAAAGATTAATTGTGTCTGCTATATAATATGCTGCAATTATATATCTTATTTCATACGTGCTTCAAGCTTAGTTGATCACCAGAGGAACAATACTGATTACGAAATTTTAGAATGGGGACTGAGAAAAATATTTAAATTCCCCATAGCGAGAGAGATTAGGATTAGGACTGAAATGTTAGTATCATTAGAAATTTCATAATTTATATGGTCCACAGAATATTATCAAATTAGTCAAATGTAGGAGGGTGAGACTGCCGGGTTAGTTTGGATGTATGACAGAAGAGAGGGAGTAAAACATTACTGTCAAAAAACATGAAAGAAAGAGAAGTCCTAGGATAATTAGGCTCAAAAGGGCATTAAATAAAAGAAAGCTGTATGTGTGGAATGCAATTTAATTTAGATTGGGGAAGTGAAACGAGTTCTTATGAACGGACAAAGAGACTTCATTTTCCACAAAAGTTCTAAATTCCTAGCTGCATCAGTAGCTACCAACTCCTTAAACGGCGCACTAAGATTCATGGAGTTGGAAGTTTCTCCATCAGTTCCTTGCCGTACGTTCTACACTGGTAGGTGCACTGTTGATTTTTATGTGCTACAATACATCCGCCTTCCTCATTTTTCTTCATTTATTTTGAACAAATGAAAAGACTTGATATCTTACTCGCAATGTGCAGACATGCCTACGACATATTTCCATATACAATTTACAAATGTACTGAAGATACCATCATACACATTCTGTAGATATTTTTACGATCTACCCGAACGTACATTTTTTAGATAGGCGTATGGCTCACATCTACATACACGTTGTAGATATACGTGTAAACCATCGCCATAAAATGTTTGTGTATGTACTTTGGATACATCTACGTATTTTTTATGGCGCAACAATTCCTAGGGAGCCAGAACTTCCTTATTTTCGAGGCTCCATGATCACACGCACAAGCGCCACACTCGGTAGGACTCCTCTGGACGAGGGATCAGCCCGACGCAGAGGCGTCAACCCGACAACAAACAGAACTCACAAGAGAGGGAGGTCCATGCCTCTGACGGGATTTGAAGTCGTAATTCCAAAAAGGCCGCAGAACCGAACTCTAGACCACGCGACCACTGGAATCGCCATATTTACATATTTACCGTTATTATTTCTCGCCCTTAAACGAGACTAATTAATTATACAGCACGCTGCCCCATCACTAATGAACCTTAGCGCATGCTACTGATATCTAGCAAAATCAAGAGCTTTCTTATTGCGTGGAGCTAATTTCCCTTCCACTTCAAATCTTGCATAATATTAATATTGCCGTCATTAATGGAAGAGACTGATGTAGGTATAAGCAGTTATGAAGTGGCGTCTAGTGAGGTAAATGTAAAACCAAGTTTAATATAGATCCTAAAATTAACTTACCGGCTTTGCACTGCGTGGCTTTTCAGAAATACTTCTGTTGGCATAGCCCAAAACTTTCCTACATTTTATAAGCAATAATACATGTATAGAATTTTCAATTACCTTCCTCTTTACTGGCTATCAGAGACGGCGGTATTTACCGAGGATGACGTGAAATTAGGTGTTCAAATTCGCGTCCCTGGTGTGTTATTACAAGTAATAGAACGTTTGTTAAACACTCCAATATGATTGTAGGTCTGTATAATTTAAAAGACACAATAGTATAGTGCCTGTGTTTCCTCATAAAGTGATAATCTCGGACTAAAAGGCGATTAGTTAAAACATTTATCTCGGTATAGAATAAGTATCTCTCCAGAAAAAAGAAACCACCATCAAACAACGTAGTGAATTTTTACTCGATGACGTATTATAACACTGAGAAGAATTAACTGCCTAATGTTCTCAGAAATTGCTGTGAAAGGAAAGACATCGGTTTGGTGCGGAGTTGCACAGGCTATCTGCAGTCTCTAAACACTAATTAAATGTGACTAGAATTAAAGTTTTTGAGAAGTGACTACAGTCAGTAGGGGCTGTTAGGATCCTGGGCACGTATGGTGGAAGAGCGCATACCAACATTATCGACAGCACGCCAGAGATTTGCACCACTGCGGGAAGGAGAACTGCAAACCGCAGTAGTAACAACACTCCAGCCAACATTCAAATTACATGATGCAACTGTACTACATTTTTGATAATCCTACTGTTACTGCTTTGCTTCCTGTGAAGATCAAGGTGTGCCATGTAACCATTTTTTACCCTTTAGAGAGAGGGATGAAAATAAATTTTGTGCGAACAGAGAACTGAACACTGTAACAGAAAAATATACGGAATAATCGTGAGTGTCTCTTTTAAGAATATTTACTACCTGTGACCATTTTTATATACATTAAGAGCATTCTATGCGCGATAGATACTTTTCTATCGTAAGCACTGGTTACTTATTCTATGATACTTGGACAAGCCATGAATATATGATACATTAAAAGACATTTCCGGCAGCCGGTTGCCTCACACCCGGGGATGCCTTATTAACACCCACTATCATCCCAATTCACAGGGTAATCGAAAAGTCATTGCTTTTGAAGAATCAAAATTTTTTATTTGCTGGTATTTATTAAATTTAAGCTTTAGTCTGAAAATATATGACATAAAAGCAATTTTCATAGGTGAAATAAAGGGTGGGTTCTGACGTGTGTTTTATAGAATACACTATTTTGTGATTTAAAGGTTGGATATATTACTTGCGTCTCGCCGTCACTTTTCAGGTATAACAGTTGTGTACCAGGCTGCTGAGAACACATTAAGCGGCTCTAGTGTAGAATCGGGTCTAATGGTACTTTGGTTTGATGTCAGTCTGCTGTGCTGACACAGTGGGTCTAATTAAACGACAACTTTCCATAATGAAAATTCGCCCACTTCCAAATTATGTTGATCTACATTAAAAAAAATTAACTCATTTTCTGTAAATAATATTAATATATCTCATTTACACAAAATAGACAATGTTAAAATATGTACAACATCAGATCTCTTCGGATAACAAAAATCGAGACAGGTATCTGTATACATACAGCATACGGAATATAAACAGCTACCAACTCTACCTGGAACGGCAAACACACAATTTTAAGACCACAGCATTTTAATTATATACTTTTCAATTTCAGAATATCAGTACGTTATTCATTACAACAAAAGGGGACGCTTGTATCACTTTGATCTGAACTAATCCCTCAGGATAGCACCCCAGCGTCGAAGTATGTAGGAGATTAATATCTGTCATAAATTGTATTTTATTAGGTACATGCGTTTGTTGAAATATTAATTAAAACAGAGTGTTGTTAGTAGCAGCTGTTTGGAAATATAGGCTTTATTTGTACACAAAATCTGGTAATGGTTTTGTTAATTATATTTACGGTGACAATTTGATTTATTAAGTGGACTGATTATGGAGCAGAAAAATAAAGTTAAGTAATATGTAAACTAATTAAAAACATAATATTTAATTTTATAACAAGAGTGGTAATGCACGTATTACACACCACTGAGGCGGTATCGTGCAACTATTGTTTCATTGGAAAAGCAAAATGTATTACGTATTCTGAGGATGTTTCTGTAGCCTTAGGTATCCAGCATGCCGGTCCTAGTGACCGCGCGGTCTAAGGCGTAGGTCTACGGCCGCTCGTCTGCTGGGATTGTGGGTTCGAATCCCACCGGCTGCATGGAAGTCAGTCTGTTGTGAGTGTTGTGCGTGTTGTCAGGTAGAGGTCTCTGCGACGAGCTGACCACTCGTCCAGAAGAGTTCTACCGACTGTGGTACGTCGTTCGTGTGATCTAGAAACCTCATGAATGAGGAACCACACCCAATCAATTGTGACTGAGATGTATCACTGGATGTATTTCCTACATGCCTTTAATAGTGACCGTCAAACACGACTGCTGAATGTCCTCGGACAGATTGCAATGATACTGGGAGATAAAAAAAAAGTGTCCATCATATAATGTGCAAGCGCCATATTGTCATCTGTTGCATGTCTGGATCTACAATATTTTCCCACAATATCTCTTAAACGGCACTAATCTCGAAAAAAATATTTAGCCTAAAATGCGTGGTTTGATTTTCGCTAAAACTTTCGTCTGAAACATTTCTAATTCTAAGAAGAAATGAAAAATATATGATCAAAAATGTGTATTGGTTTCCATATAAAGTACCCATTGTCCTTGTCCGATTTTAATGAAGTTTGAAGTTTCTGGACAGATTTTCGAAAAATACTCAAATAACAAATTTCATTAAAATCAGTCCAGTAGAATCAGAGTTTTTCCATGCGGACTGGCAGACAGACAAACATGACCAATGAAATGGTCGCTTTATGCAATTTTGCGAGAGCGCCTAAAGTTAGACCGATATTAATTTCAGGGTAATTTTTTATTTTCAAATTTGAATCTGGTTTTATTTTCAATTTTGTTAATATGAACATAATTATTAGTTTACAGCTCGTTTTTTGCCGAAGACAATTCTTGGATTGCATTAAATAGGCCGAAAATATTTTTTTATGTTTTGCTGACAATGCATCGCAGTATAATCTTAGAAATTAACCAACTTAATGCACAATTTCTTGTTTTATAATAAGTTTATTTCATGCCTCAACATGTTTCGAGCACTATGTGGTCATCATCAGGAGGTCAAAATTGCATTACACAGCATCTGGTATCATCACACTTGTAGGTGGCCGTCACGTGCACAGGTTGAGAGAGGACTCCTCTCTCAACCTGTGAACGGCACGGCCACCTGCGATGATGCCAGATGCTGTGTAATAAAATTTTGACCTCCTGGCGATGAGCATATAGTGCTCGAAACATGTAGAGGCACATAAAAACTTATTATAAAACAAGAACCTTTTGACGCCTAATGTCAACTATAGTGTTCCTACCGCACCGCTAACCTCTAAAATTGCATTTTATATATTTATTCAACAAATATAGGTACTGAATATTTTAAACATGGTATATAGTATCAGTTTCTTTTCTCTTCAAAATGCAGTTTGTTTCATAATTCTAACGTATTTGATTCCTGTATTATTTACATTTTATTTACAGGGTGTGCCAAAATTAAAAAAATAATTCCGGTGCCAAAAGGTTAAGGACCATCGTCAGATCCATACATAAGACACATGAAAGATATTATACAAATTTTCCATATGGACAATTGTATAGTTTCTTTCATTATGGACAGTTGTGTATTTTCTTTCACGTGTTCTCGTATATAGGTCTGATGATGGCCCGCAAATAGGCCTAAGTAGTTACCTTAGAAGAATAACCGTGTTGTGTATGACGGAGCACTACATAAGCACATCTATTGATCTGAGCACAACGGCGCTGTGCCACCTACAGATCACGAAATACCGTTCATTCCAGGTAGACGTAGTCGTCGAAAACGTCGAAAAATTAGACGTTGGGTGTTGTCTGTATTTGTTAGTTTGTGTGATTTTTGTTGAGTCCCTCGCTGCGCTGCCAGTTCGCTTCACCGTCTGTAAAGGAAGTGTGGTCGTATCTCTGTATGACACACATGAAGCAGAGATCTTGGGATGCAACTGTTACAATTTCTTGATTGCTGGACGCAAATTGTACGTCCCTGTTGAAATGTTATTTCCCGAAATCGAAACTCTATTCATCACAGCCACAAATTTCATTAAATCATTTACTTCCCTAATTAAGTTGCAAATTTCCACCCAATAAATTACGTGGATAGATTTAATAATTTATGCTTTCCTCCAAATGCTTGCTTGTGGCGGTAATGAAATAGCTGCGCTGCTTCAAATATTTTTAAGTAATGTCCATTACTGGCAGGAATTATAAGAACCGTACTGTAAAGGACCAAGGGCGTGTAATAATTGTATACTAATTTTTACTTAAACATGATCACTAATAATATTTTAAAAATATTGACATAAACTGTCTTATCTCATACTATAAAAATTTGTGTTAGAGGAGTATTCACTCTTATAAATAAACCAAAAATACTCATGACGCGAAAGAAAATGCATTGTGATGGCTTGACGAACTCTTGAAAGTACAGAGAGTAAATTTTAGTAATTAAGCCAGTTTCCTATAAAGGTTTTAGCTACAGTTCCATATTTATATTAACGTTTAAATAAGTGCATCATTGCAACTTTCCGTCTTTCAGGAAACTGATATAATAAGCATAATTAAATCTCGAGACGAAAGTAAGTTTTCTTAAGTATGGGATTTTTTAACCAAAATTACATAAAACAATAAAGTCGAAATTTTATACACCAGGCGAGTGGAAAAATTAAGAAAAGCTTTGCGGACTTCAAACAGATTAATTTGTAAATTTATTGCACTTGAAATTTTGTAATTCGGGATTTCAATATTGCATTACAAAACCGTGTAATTCAGATGAGGTTTTGTCTATACACGTAGTTCTTCCGCGTGTGAATTATTTATAGACGTCTGTAATTTTTCAGAACTTATATGTGATATGCAATCTCAATGCGACAAGCAATTTTTAATGTAACATTAGTCTGTGCACATAAAACTGTGCACTAAAAGGCTATAAAAGAGAAACATGACCATTTTTCGAAAAGTGGCGATTTAATTAAAAATCGAGAATATATATATAAGGTCCAAGATATTAAAACTGTGATGGCGCTTCATCAATAACGGCTAGAAAGTCGCCACTTGGTTTAAGAGTAAGTTCAGTTTGCACAGAAATAAGTTAATGACAGAAACAAACTTAGCAGACTCTCGTCATGATTTGAGAGTAGACTGCCGGGATTTTGGTGAAAAAGAGTAAGACGTAGTGGGCATAAAAGTAAAGTGAAAAAGAAGACACGGAATTGGAGAACGCTTGAAAGGAATCAAAAGTAGAAGGATTAAGACTGTTGAGTGAATATGGGTGGAAGACATTAAATAAATTAATGTATTGTTTAAAAAATCGGTAATTGTTAAGGGAGAACACCTGTAATAATTCTCCTTAGTAAGCAAGATGTAGTTTAAGAAAGTGGATTTCTGTTAAATTTAACCACGTCTTAAAATAGAAAAATTTGAAAGCTGGTCTGATGAATTAAAATGTATCTAATATGTTTCTCAGTCCGGCTTTAAAAGGGTTCTAGCAGCGCTCGTCGTTCTTGTAGTGTCCCATTTCTGTCTGTCTACTCTTGCTCCATATTCCTTATAAGTAATAACCATCCAATCAGTCGTATCGTCAGGTTCCCGTCTGTTTCCCATTGCCTATCTCAATGAAAACAGTATTTAAGCCTTTCGTCGAATAATTTTATAACTACTGTACAGCAAATCAATGTCGTTACTTCGAAACCTAAGTGCCTATTTTCAATATGCAGCATTAAATTTACCAGTAAGAGTAGTAAAACACTGGTAGCAAATTAAGCAACAGGACCAAATTGAACTAGACATATAAGTGCAGTCTATAATGGTGCTAATACCTGCTGTTATGTTGACACAACTGTACTTAATATGCATTAAATCTGCCATCGTCCAACGATAGCAGTCAAGGGAACACCAGCGATGTTTTTGATACTGTAAACAGCACAGAGGCGTTCAGGACTGGGGATTAGCAACCACCGAAATGTCACCTTATTCGCTTTTTGAGCGTGGTACGGAAAAAACCACTGAAAAATTCGGATAAAAATACTTTCCACTTTCCTGTTATTATTTTTGGATTTTGACTCAAAATTTATCATCAGTGAAAATAAGAAGTAAGCCGTCTCCTTTGGCAGCCTGTAATGTAGCGTGCTACTTTACCGACCCGAAGTAACGTCATGTATAAACAAACGTGGCGGAGGGGTCAATGACCTCTGGACCGGAAATGACGTTACATGTAAACAAAGATGGCGGAGAACTTGCATCCGACGGTCACGAGATGTAAACAAATGACGTCACATGTAAACACATATGGAGGATGACCTAATTATACCACACACTGTGGCGGCTTTAACCTAAGTTTAACCTCTGATATATAAACAAATGACGTCACGTGTAAACAAATAGGCGGACGACCTTGCCCCCGGCGATCATGTGATGTAAACAAATATGGCGGATGACCTGATTATGCGAGTGTGGCGCCTTAACCTAACTTTAACCTCTGATATGAAAACAAATGATGTCACATGTAAACAAATATGGCGACGCAAACCAATGCCAACCAATTTATTCTGTACAATTCTAAGTACTGCGGATTCTCAAACCCACTAAATCTCTACCCGGCACGTTATCGACTAGGTAATCTTTTATTGCTCTCTTGCAAGCCTTCAAATATGTCGTTGGGTCTTGCTCTTCACTCGAAGCTCTAAACGTTATAATTAAACTACACCCGGTCGCGTTAAATTTTGGAAAAGATCTTAAGGCCTCTTCCAAAACTAAAAATGGCAGCTGTTCCGACATAGGGTTGTTTCTGCTAGTAGATGCTATTTCCTCCCTGCTTACAGAAGGGGTCTGAGCAGAAGCAAGAGCTCTCTCCTCATTCAGAAACGCTTTCTTTGCCATATTTTGATTTGTAACATTACCACTTACATGAATATGGCTAGCAACAGGTGTCGATGCACAGTAGCGCAGACTGTTATACTTGAATATACTCGACAGAAGGTATCAAACACAAGGTATGAAACACAATAGCGCAGACTGTTGTAGCTAACTGGCGACGGGTATGGAACGCAGTACGAAGCAAGTAGGTAGCGAAGCAGAGAATGTCTTGACGATGCAGTAGCACGATTCAGAATATTTCAGTACTGCTCGGGTACCACATTTTATAGTCTGTCCCTAATTGAATTTTAATATGTTCCCACTATTGGCCTTTTAAAGTCTTTGGATTTTTAATGATTTCGCTCATAGGTTTGTAATTTTATCGATCTAAAGGAATTTTGGCCTGAGGGTGTAAAGAAACAATCATCTCTAAGTGGGCCATTAACGCTAATGGATTTGGCCTTGGGCGTGAACAGGTTTCTAAGTGGGTTTGTGATTTTACTGATCTAAGCGGAATTTTAATGGATTTAGCCTGGGGCGTGAACACACTTTGTCAGCAAGCTACTCTTCTAAGGAAAGGAAGAACACGTCCGCATGAATTGGTAACCAGCTCTCAAATCATATGAGTGGAATTTAACTCTGCTAGCGACTTTGTTTGTCAGCGTTCATGTTCTAACATGCTTACCCTGAGGCAAACACCAACCCTCAGTTTCAGTGATAGTAGTACAGTCTGCTTTCGAAATTCTACCAAAAAGCCTCACTGTGGTCGTTCGTAAAACCTAAACATAATGGAGTTTCTATACTTCGGTGATGTTTCGTTCCTTCCAAGCTCAAACATTAGACACATGTGTGCAGACTTGAGTAATATTGTAGAACAAGCTGTTTGGCACGATATATTTCAAGTTCAAAACACAAAGTGGTTATGTTTTGTGAATAATATTGTTACGACCATAAAATAGTGATAAAGTGTTGTGTGGTTCATTCGGTCTGTATCCGAGTTATGCGGCCGGTATCCTAAATTCTGTGGAGGAAATTCATTTCTAAGTGTAGTGTAGTGAAATGTTAAATTACGCAGATTGTACTGAAAAATGTATTGCCGATAAAGAGTGCACTTGCAAGTTCCTTACAGAACACAATTTTAAGTTGGTTACAGAACACCATTTTCAGTTAACATTCATTGATGAAACAGTTACAATAACGTTTGATGCAAGAAAATTTCCAAAACTACCATCCGAAATAATATTTGAAGGTGTATTGAAGAAAACAAGTTATCTTCTCTGGCTTACGGAATAGTAAGTGTCAATAAGCGTGTTACGTGCATAACTAATAAATTAATAATATCAATGCTTTACTGTGTGTTTGGACGTTACACTTGTGATTTGGTCTTATATAAAAAGCTGGCTGGCTGCATATTGTATACGCGGTACTGTTCCATTTATCGGAAAAAGTCGTGTCCCTGCTACATATTATATTGCACAAAGAAATATCCTCTTTTGTTTGGGGAAGCTGAGTGTCGTTGTAAATTGTGCATAAAAGACAAACCCGGCAGTTTAAAATCACAATGTGTTAAGAAGTTACAAAATGTACTCAACACCTAATCAAACTGTAAGTGTAAAAACAGAAAAGTATTAAAAATATACGCGTTTTAGTCGCACCGCAGGCAACCTACCGTCGGCTAAACCACACACTGCTGATTAATTAATGTAAATGTACAAACAAAAATAAAAAGGGTTAAATTGCATTGTATATATATGTTTTAAATTAAAAATTGTGTCTATATTTATTTTCCTTATAAAAATATGCCTGGGATAGGTCCTTAAAAACAGAGATGGTTAAAGCAGCAAGATTCGAACCCAGAATCTTTTAATTATGATTCCGGCATCTTATACTTCAGCCAACTCTTTTCAGATATATGAAGTCATATGATGTTTCAGTTAGGTTCAATTTAAAGTTAGCGCGCTGGCTGTCATATTAGAAAAGGTGGATTTTTAGGTTACATTTAGTTTACAACTAGGGTGCAGGTAGCCATATTCAAAATGGCGGCAAGCGCCAATTCAAATTTAAACTTAGGTTAGAACAAATTTGAAAATTCCCTGCTAGTAACAATATTTAAACTTCGGTTAGCACTCTTTGAAAATAACGGCAAGCGCCAAGCTGTCTGGTTCTGCATAGCGCCATACTGTCTGGTATAATTATTTCATCCGCCATATTTGTTTACATACTACGTCATTTCTTGACATCACTTGACCGCCGCCATATTTGTTCACATATCAACGGTTAAAGTTAGGTTAAGGCGCCACACCGCCTGGCATAATGAGGTCTACCGCCATATTTGTTTAATACTACGTTATTTGTTATCAACACGTGACCCCGGAGGCAAGGTCGTCCGCCATATTTGTTTGCATATTACATAATTTGTTTGCATATCAGAGATTAAAGTTACGTTAAGGCGCCATACTGTCTGGCATAATTAGGTCATCCGCCTTATTTGTATATATACTACGTCATTTTTTCACATCACGTGACCCCGGAGGCAAGGTTGTCCGCCATATTTATTTAAATGTGACGTCACTTCCGATCTAGAGGTCCTTGACCCCGCCGCCAAGTTTGTTTACAGCACGTGGTTGTGACGTCACTTCCTTTCCGAAGTGTCACCCATACTACTGAACTGTCTTTCTCTTTATACCATGTGAAAGTGTGTTTTCTACTGTACGGTTTACTGAATCGGTTTATTTCGTTCATAGTTTTCTTGCAACTTCAAAGCTTTAAAAAAATGGAGAAATTGCTTCCCTGACCCACCACAGGCTCCGCGAATGGACCGGTGAGCCATTGATGGAGCTGTGCATTCTGTTACAGATTGTCAGTGGTTTACGAAGTCTTCCGGCTGTTATTTAAATGCTACTGTTTCTACACCTGTATTTACGTCTTATTCTGTAACTATGTGCAACTAACACAATTTCAGACGAAAATAATGTAGTTATGCAGACCCAATGAGGAACAAATTCCCAGCTTCCATTTTAAGATGCCAAAACTTGTTAAATACGGAAGGTGTGAGACTGAAAGTTTGAAGATTGCTCTTGAAGCACTTCAAAACGGCGATATTGGTCTGAATGTAGTATCAGTAATAGTAGACAGGTAGCATTATTTTGCAGTGGAAAACAAATTGTTGTAGAAAGGCAATTAGTTAACCGTACTTTACAGTTAGAGCAGTAAGTGTTTTGTGTAACCATCACTTATTTACGAAGCCTGAAAATTAAATTTGTTGAACTAAATCATTTTTCTCGTACTCTCAATAAAGACAGGTACGGTTGGAAGGAAATCGCACAATGGTTGCACGAGACGACACCCACGACTAATTTGACATTCAAAGGACTGTGCACCGTGATATATTCTTATAATAAAACCTACGAAATGCACTAATTTCTCAAATTTATTTTAGGAATAGAATTCTACATGTTTCGGACAGTTCTTTTGTTCATCATCAAGAATTTTTCACCGTACATACAACAATGGTACATGTCATACAAGTTATGCTGACTGCTTGCGTGCAAGCAGTCAGCATAACTTGTATGATATATACCTATTGATGTGTGTACAATACTCGATTCCTGATGATGGACAGAGGAACCGTCCGAAACATGTAGAGTTCTATTCTTAAAATAAATTAGAGAAATTAGTGCATTTCGTAGGTTTTGTTATAAGAAAAGACCCACAACTACGTCTGAGGGAGCCACATGGTAAATGCAGCACGAGCATCAGGTTTCAGTAAGTACAGATTAATGTACTCTCCAATTTGCTGGAAAGAACTGCTGAACCTAAAGTTAATGCAAATCGAATCTATGTGCGTAACATTGATGGAATTGTCTAAACAGTTAAGAAAAGAACTCGGAATAAAGATAAGGAGAAATTAAAAGTCGCAGACATATTCAACTTAAGTGCGAAGAGTGAAACCATTACAACAGCAACTTTCTGCTGTCAGCGCTGTTGGTTGCAGTGCACCCCCCATAGTGAATTCAGAACGCCAAGGTCACGTGTAGACTTAAGTGGGGCACCGAGAGGATTATTTTTGCTTCAAAATCAGAGCGCAGTTATGTGAGTAAAGAACATATTTTCGCCAAATGCAATACATAACTGCATTATAAACGTATATTTTCCTACGTTATGCTGAAAGTCTCCTGATGGAAACAGTGTAGTCCATTCATTGGACCATAGTGCTAGAACGGGCCAATTGCAGCTAAAATGAAATATTGTATGTGCGGCTATCTATCAGATAGGCAAAATTTAGTCGACTAATAGAGTAATGAGTAAGGTATTCCAAAGTAATCCCTTTTGTAATCCGCGCAACATATTCCTTTATTTTACTCATTAATTCTAAAATGGTCGATTGCAGGCAACCGTACCCTAATTAAACACATCCTAAATCGTTTTATACAGACAGAATATAAATAAATTATAAATAAGTGGTTATATTTTGGCAATGTTTGTTGTCTTTCTCTTCGAAAACTCTTACCGTAGATCTCGACGCTGACCCGGTAGAAGCTTTGTAACTTTTTGTTTTGTTTCCTACATGATAAGACAGACACACCTAAATGACCGTATATTTTTATCGTCTTTTATGTTTTTCAAATTCAGAACATCAATTAATTGTGTTAAACTTTGGAGTTCTCCTACACAGACGATAGACACGCGTGTCTTGAGATTGTAAGAAATTGTAGAATTTAAAACTTCTAAAATCTGGCCATCATAAATGAACTTCAATAACCCTCCTTTGTTGCTATTATTATAACTGTCGTGTGAAAGATAAAGGTTATTTAGAGAATATATGTGACATGAAGTAATTGCGTAAATGTGTTTTCTAAAATATTACTTTTAATTTTTTTTTTTTTTACCTTAAGAATTCTTTGCCTTCGTAACCTTTTTTCTTCTTCATTTTACAATTTTTATTCTAGTAAACATTTTTCAGTTTTAATTCATAAAACACGCCAATATGTTTTATTTTACTTCAGAAGACCGGGTATAAAAAGTACATACAGTATTGTAGAAAAATAACATCTCTATATAAGTTTTCAAAAAATAAATTTAAAAGTTAAATAATTTCTGAGATAAAATATTTCAACTTTTTTCGGAGATGTCGATTACGGTCAATAATTGTACCATTCCAATTAATGTTACCCGAGGTACAGGCAATGTCTTAAAATACATTACATACAGCATGTATTGATTAGTTAGTAACCTCATTTAATAACATGTCGTAATACATTTCGGTTGATTGATGAGGAATTGGTATCCGTCTAGGCGACAGGTACCTTTTCCTGAAGAAAACACATCTGGGCTTCCCATTGCTTAATTATCGTAACGAACTCTATGTTCTTATAAACCTTGCATCTCTAATACAGTCACGTCACGTTTTAATTCTCTCTTCTTATTATAAAGCTTGGAGATTTAAATTGAAAGAAAAAGTAGGAGAGAATTGTGACAGGTCATATATTAGAATACAAAATCTTTTAAGATCTCCGAAGTAGAACGAATTATAATGCACAGCCATTCGCACCAGTGCAATGCGAATTATTCTTACTGCCGTGACAGGGCACGAGAAGCAGGGATTGTTTCTAATGGGTGTCAAATTTAATGTTCTGTACGTTGGAACGACGACAACGGAAGTAACGATTTCCCTTCGATTTGCACAGTGAGTTACGTCAGTGAGAGCTTTTCGGACGCAAAGATACGGTGTTGCGAGGAGGCAGACCTCTTGGAGGATATGGACAGGACATTTTGTCCAAATAAGGAAAGGATTACAGCAACCAGATACTGTCACATTTCTCTTATTTTTAATTACATAAATCAGTATTCTCGCACTTAAATTTTGATAACTAAATATTTTGAATTACAAAATAAAATGCTGCTTAAATCTCCAGGGAAATCTTAAAGGAGAAACTTCTTCTCACTTTTACCCAAATATTAGTATAAAATTATATCTTGAATAATGAAATCATTGCGGTGGATATTAATCACACGTGTGGAGACGAAAATGGAATACGAAGTTTTAGTCGAATTAAGTGAGGAAAAGAGACGGCCTGGGGCGTTTAGGAGCGTGAAACAAAAATACCTTAAGTGCGATGTTTCATACAGATCTTGTCAGGCGTGAACTGGAGTAACTTCTTTCAGGACATATACTGGTGGCTATCTCGTTAACACGAAAATGATCTGGTGAATCTTCTAAACTTTGTCCATTCTCCCGTCTTTAAAATAAAAGTTAAACAAGAAACGATAATTTTTTGCTCACGATTAATATCTAATACGACACACTTTCGTCAGAATGTTACAAATATCAGTACAATTAGCCTTTTTTCATAAAAATCTCGTAATATCTTGATCAGATGTTTCGCTGTTACTTCGTAAAGAAATTCTCCATGTCACTGAACTCATTAAATGGTATGAAATGGAATGGAATCCATTTTGTTAAATATACAGGAATTCCATTTGTGATTGTTGATTTCTGTTTCTTAGAAGAGTGACAGATTAATCAGAGCTGAGGTCCGAGGACCGAGTCTTCCAGCTGACCAAAATACTATTTCGTCAATTTCTATTTCGGGCGACAGTCATTCACTGATCTTAGAACAAAACCTCTAAACTGCAGAATTCATTGTTGTTCCTCGTAATGCAAAGCATGACAGTAGCAGCATGAAGTATAGTTATTTCCTTCTTTTCTGTAATTACAATGAACCACTTCAAGATGAAGTATAATATTTAACCTTAGTGAAGAAGATGATGGCCTAATTTTCGTCCTCAGGAACACCGAAAGAGGGCGAAAATAATTCACTACCCCTTGTTCGCTGTTTTATCCACTCTCTTTTGTTTGAATTCTAAACAAACAAAGCAATTGACTTTTTCACATAATCAGCTGACCAACCACAACCTTTACCTTTACCCGACATCTCGAAGGAATTTACTGGTATATCTGCCTTATGGGAGACTTCGCATCTTACGGAGCAAAACGGAGCACCGCCACTTCATATACATTAATTGTGAATATTCGTTGTAGCGCTCACTTTCAGTGTCCCTTTATTTGCCCTACAAATACGACTAAATCTTTGAGCCCACTACTTGAGCCTTTCTGCTAGCAATGATTCTTCTTGCACTAATAAATTCAGCATTAAATCATTTACCTTTATTTTATCTCTATACAAATATATAGCGTAAATTATCCGTCCTTCCCGCCCTGTTACCACAACAAGAGAGCGCGACCTAATAAAAACAATACATAAAGAAAGGGCACCGCATGGAAAGTAGGTGGTATTATATGTCTAGAATACTACGTACTTGGTGCCCATAAAAACTGATCTCGAGGCCTTATTCACAAAGAAAGTTTCAAATCAGAGTCTTTGCTTGGATACGTGAAAACCGCACATTCTCCAATATAGTTTCATTATAGGGATACTGAACGATGGAAGTTTTGGAGTTTACAGCGTGCATAATGGGAGCGGTTGTAATTTCTAAGTATTCCTCCAGCTCTACAACGTATAAGACAGGATCACAGTGACGTAAACTGCTGGACCAAGAGTGACGAACGAAAAAGTCGCCTATGAAGGCTGTTACGGGCTGTAGGCCAGTTCTTTCTTCTATGTTAGCCAAAAATTTATTGTTGCCAATACTACTACTACTACTACTACTACTACTACTACTACCACTACTACTACCACCACCACCGCCGCCGCCGCCACCGCCACCGCCGCCGCCGCCGCCGCCACCACCACCACCACCACCACAACCACCACCAACACCACTATTACGACTACTACTGCTGCTGCTACACTTTCGTACCTAATAGCCAGTATCGACTGTTAATATTTGCCGACTTATCGGAGAAAAGTATTGCCTTTATCTTCAGAATAATGAAGGCATTACTGTCCTTCGAAATGTCAGTAAGACTTTCCTGGAATCCTCAACATATTACTACAATGGCCTCTACCAGTCTTGTTATGAAAATTAAAGTTATAGGTACTTAATAAAGTAGCTCATGAAAGAAAGTACTTAACAGAGAGCTGTGACGTCACTCTTCAACAGTCTCTATTGTTAAAGGCCTCTTGGCAAGAACAAACTCACGCGTCTTTGTTTAGGTACATACTTCTTGAAACTGCCACAGCTTCCAAAAATAATAGTAGGGAAGAACATTATGACACAGGGTCCGGAGTTATTTTACAAACCATATGGGGTAGGAAGAACAAAGGGAGGCATTAAATTAACAGGGAAGCTCTGAAAAACAAGGAAAGTGTGTTGTGGTGTTGGGTTGGGAAATTGCAGCTCCGTGCACCGCAGGAACAAATTTTGTTTCGGCTACAAATAATACTCCGTACAGCCCTCTTCAAATCATACTGCACTTACAATAATTTCTGAAATGAAACTGCTTATTCAGTAAGTTATTGTTGGAAGCTGACATGACTCAGATGATTTGTGTTCAGCTTTAAAGTGCGAAGACTTGGGTTTGACTCCAAAGCAATAAACTTGGAATTCCTGGCGGAAGAACTGACAAATCTGACAGGTTTTTCTCTTCATGTTCATTTTCATCCGTCTGCTATTGGCGCTGAATAGTAGAAATACTAACAGTGCTGATGACGAAAGTACGAAAATTTTTTACTATTTCTTTATCAGTTGCATTTCCAGGAAGACCAAATCCAAATTTTCTCGCCTTTTAACCACATATAAAAATATTTATTACACAATTCCATTCATAATGCACACTGGCATGTAATTTATACACTTAATACTAGATTTTATGCAAATTACATGTGAATTTGAAACTTTAATTTCTATTTGTCGAGAAATAAACTCCTCATTTATCTAGACCAACAGGTTTAGCTGTTGCGTTCTGGAAATCGTAAGAAACACAGATATAATTGTGTGTACAAAGTGCGGGTTTAATGTTGAAGAGCTTGTAGTTGTTACGAAGCTTAAACGATTGCATTAAAGATAAAGATCTTAATTAGAATTACCACATTAACGCAGCAGTTTTTTCTTTTGCTCACAAGTGGCAGCATATTCCTATGTTTTGTTAATTAAAGATTTTACAACATGAAAGTGTCTACTGGTTAGCTTTGTATTACAGAGGTCCTGAGCTTGAATTTCAGGCTGCACACAACTTAGGATAGAGGCGTTTTGTGATTCCATCTTCTGAAAAATATTTATCTCCAATCTGTCTCTACGAGAAGCCTTCAGTTTCTTTGCCACTGCTGTTTCCGATCTGACATCTGCATTGACAAAAACTGGTTTCTAGCAATACACCATTATAGTTACTTGCAAGAACATAACTAACGTTTCTCAGTGTCAATCAGAACGCCATTCTCCAAGTTGTATCACATCAGTAATATTTTAGACAACTTTTATTAACTTCTACACTTTGCAGTTTCTATGCTGCTAAACTACACCTGTAGCAAAATTTCATTTTATGCCACTTACGTGGTCACAATTCTTAAACTTTGTAATGAAAACTTTAAAATTTCATACACAACTTTAATATCTGCACATTTAGTAAATAAAGTGCCCAGATCAACCATTTATCTTCCACGTAATGTAATTTTCTTTGAACGTAAACCCAATTAATTACAGTAAAGAGTAAATCAAGGTAAATACAAACACACCTGCAAATTGTACAACTATATTAGTTCAATAGAAGTAAAATGTTCAAGGCTACTGAAGGGCACAATTTTACAATTTACCAATGCACAATATCGAAGTATCTTGAAGTCACAGTACCCATCTCTACTTGGCCATTTCTTTTTGTATGTACAATAGCCCACGTGACTTGTAAAAATGCCCAGCTGCACTTGTTCACTTTCTTTTGTAGATGTGTACATTGACCAAGCAGACATACTTTTACGTATAAGATATTTTAGTATGCGTAATTTTTCAAAACATAATTACGCTCATTCATGCCTTACTATGCAGAATGCATCTGGAAGTCTTCCTGATAATGTACCATTTTTATTAATATACTTCGTCTCATTTTCTCAAAATTTCCAATATTTTACTTGGTCACCTTTTACAGCACTTGGACTTATTCTATTAAATTAGTAATGTCACAAATATATAAAAAATTCTTGACTAAATTTTTTTCAGTCTACTAACTTTCCAGTCACGCTGTCTTGTATGTAGAAACTACTAATAAAATTCCTACTAACCTTCAGTATATATGACAATTTTTCATTTCATCTTTTAAAATAGGGTTGCTTTCCATGTACTGTGCTCTTAATTTTCTAAAATACGTGTTACAGTATGCGACACATTATATTTGTGATTTTAATTTCATTTTGGAAGAATTTAGTTTCATAAGCGGCACTTAAAATGTGGGTCTTTTAATAGAGATATGAGTGTTTTTATACGGTAGAAACCGATTTTTAGGCACGTTTTCATAGTCTCTAAAGGGTCTGTTATCTTCGTCGTGTACCTCTGTCCTGGTCAGTCTATTTATCTGCCCGTCTGTCCACTCGGCCGTGCAGCCGAAGAAGTGTCAGACAGATGGACTTCTGTCGCTGTAGTAAAAAGAGACTACATTCAGTTGAGTTCAAGGTCAGTCTAAGCACAACCGGTTACTATACTTCGAACTGTCAAGCAGCTGCATGTTTCTATCCTATACACGGATCATTATCAGGCTTGCGCTCAACAGTAAGTAAAAAGTAAAAGAGCGTGTGTATATATATATATATATATATATATATATATATATATACACTTCATTATGAGATCTCGTAATTTATAGTTTTTTACATTCTAAATTCTCTTTTTAAGAGATTTTTTTTTGCTAGTTAAAACTATTTTAATTCAATCCTAGTTGCGTGCTGATTTTCTGCTGAATAATTAGCTGACTGTTACAAGGAATGTGGAAAATTGTATTGCAGAATTGTTTTGTCTGTTTTCTGATTCCATTATCTTACATTTATATGACCTTTTCGTTGCTTCATTCCTTCTGTTGTTCTTATTTTTAACTACAGTCTTGATGGATGAGTATTTTTTCGTGTGCTTTTTCATGTTTTCCACCCGTCGAGTTCTCGTACCACTCGTTAACCAAGGACTCATAGGGTTAAGTGTGTGGCGTTTGTGCACGCCACACACTTAACCCTACTTATAATAGCATAGTAAATATGTCACATTGTGTATAAAAAAACATTGTAAGCCATATTGGATCCCAAATGCGCACAGCCACTCTGTAAAACAATAACGGTTCTTGGCGTAGCCTGAAGATAACTATTGTAAGTCGAAACATGTTGCATTAATATTATATTCTATTATAGTTGTGTTGACGGCAATATATAGTAATAAGGTGAAGAAAATACCTTATCTGACAAAACGAAATAAAAGTCACGGCAGTAGCTACTGTAATTGTATTTCTAAAAATAAACTTTGGAATTTTGAGATCTCACAATATAATGCATAATATGATAAGTACTTACTAGTTTTATTCGAAGAATCGACATTCTTCTAAGTAGACCTAAAATAATGTCAAACGTTTGACACATATTTGACCGAACCTGCTTTAAAGACCCGACCTTCTTAATCAACTCCACGTAACACAAATACTTCAAAGAAACTTTATCTGATTTAAACTGCCTTATCTGATGCCGACAGCAGTCATAATTACATTCCTGAATCTCGTGACTACCCTACGTCTAATGAAAAAGAAACCGGAGAAATTGCAAAAATAAAGTCACTTCGGTGGGAAAGATCTTGCCCCAGTAAAAGGACAAAATGTCTGTGAGTAACAGAAAATCAGGCACACCAGAGTGACAAAGGTGTTCAGCATGCTAATCGCGTAAGAATTTTGAATGTAGGAGGATAACTTTTAAATGCACAACACACTTTAAATAGTAAGTGGTTGCACCTATATTTGGAGTCCTGGAAAGTTGGCTGTAATTGCTAAAGGATTCGATTGTAAATTGTGTTTCAAAAAACACAAAAAAACTCAGAATTACGAGAGGATCCGGACAGGAAAAGGAAAGCAGTCAAGAGTAAGAGCTAAATATCTTTCACCTGTCAGCTTTCGAAAAGGGAAGGAAAAGAGTGAGTGAGAAGTACAACGATTGCACTAAAATTGTATCGACGATTTTAAAATTTACCTGGAAACTTTCTTGGAAACATAAAGCTGGACAGTGAAAACAGTAACATCATTCAGTATTATTGATAATTTACCCACTGCAGAATATTTTGCCTTCAGGTTGCTATTTAAAATATGAAGTTTAAGATATACGGAAATATACTTTTGCCTGTTGTTCTGCATATGTGTGTGTAACTTGGCCGCTCACAGTAAGAGAGAACGTAGGCTGAGGGTGTTTGGTAATAGGGTACTGAGGAGAATATTTTCGTCTAAGAGGGACGATGTAACAGGTGAATGGAGAAAACTACATAATAAGGAGCCTAATGATCTCTACTAATCAACAAATATTATTCGGGTGATGAAATGGAGAAGAATGGGATGGGTGAGACATGTAGCATGTGTGGGGCGAGGAGAGGTGTATACAGGATTTTGGTGAGGAAATCTGAGGAATAGAGGCCACTTGGAAGACCCAGGTCTAGAAAGAAGGATAATATTAAAATGGATCTTCGGGAAGTGGAATGTGGGGCATGGACTGGAGTGATCTGGCTCAGGATAGGGACAGGTAGCGGGGTCTTATAAATTCTGTAATGAAACTTCGGATTCAATAAATTTCGGAGAATTTCTTTACTAGCTGAGAATCGGCCAGCTTCTCAAGAAGGGCTCTACTCTATGAAGTAATTATGTAATAATTTGCCCACATGGATAGTAATTCCATGAAGTGGTGCTGATCAAAATGTTGCGAGATCTGAGGTTAACAAAGCAGCACTTACAAAATGCTCGCTGGGTCTTTGGATAAATAGTTCCCGACATTTCGATGGATTGCTGCGTCTTCATTTTCAGCATCCAGCAATCGACTTTAACTGATTTTCCCTGCAGAAAAAGGCACTAAAACGTGTGTAAATATCGGGAAACTCTATGTCCATCGACGCATCACCTCGTTACACTTAAAAAACTGAATATTCAAGTTATAATTTCGTTGATAGTCAAAACGTCGCTTTCTGCGGAACGGAAGCCGAGGATTTGTCGCATTATTTCCAACAGTAGGCCAGTCGACTGTACGCTGAATCACAAGACTGCAGTCCGTTATCATGACGTCCTAAGTACCGTTATATTACGGTAGATGCTGAAAGAACTACGCAAAAACATAAACTACACCTGTTAATGTGATAAATTCGTGAGTACACATTGCTTCTCTACGAAAAACAAACCTTAACTCGCAAACAACTTATTTCGTAAAATCGCAAAATGTATTGTAAATTCTATTACGGCACTGGGCTTTTGTTCATTGCAAGAACCCGACGTATACAAAAGCCGCGACGTGGCCCGAAGAAAGTCCAGATTTATTCCAAGTACCCTTCTTGTTGGATCTGTGGTGGACGAAAGAGCTCTAGAATACATTCTTCTCAGTGTACTTTGATTTCCTTCGACAACTGTCACACAACCAATGCTCCATATTCACTCTTACCCACCAACATTACATACGCTTACAAACGTAATGCGTCGTAAATAACACACTTAAGGAAGAGGGTCCGCTGCATTTTTATGAGAATACAACACCTCATATATTTATTCTTTCAATTTCTATGTTATGTATACTATATCAGCTTGTTGTCCAATGCAGTCTGTTCCTTCGACAACGTACAAGACAACCCGCGGACCAACAAAGCCACAATCTCCTTCACAGCCACACAATTCCTTCGGCATGTGGTCTAATTTTTTTTTTTTAAGATTTATTGCAAAGAATGTATGTATAGGTTGTTCGAGAACAAATAACAAAATTGCTCCCCTAACCAACTTGAATAAATGTGTATACAATGGAAAAATGAAATAGAAGAGAATATAAATAACATCAGCGAATAAACCTCCTAACAACACTAATACGTCTATCGGTGAGCTGGCTACAGCATAATGTGTTGCGGTCATTTATGTTTATATTTCTTGTACAGAGAGGTCAGGTCGGCTAGCGTCTAATTCCCGAATTTTTGCGTCAGCGGTTGGGGTGGGAAGGGCAGTGAACAAAACGTTTGGTTGTGACTCGGTGGATGATGATTGGGATGAGTTGAATGTTAAGTGTCGTGCAATTAGGAGGTCGGGGTACGTCTGGGTTAATGACTGGTAACTCGAAGACACCTAGACTGGATAACTTGGAGTCTGAAGCAGTTGGAGGGACATGTAGAGCTCCAGACAGGGGTCGCTTAAGTTAGAATGGATCGAATAAGTAATTTGGGGTCTAATTATATTTATGGAATGCAGCGACCATACGTAAACAAACCGGCAGCCGATCGTATTTTACTCGCAGCAATAGCGGTATTACGCATGCTTGAATAGACATACTGATTTAGGATAGCCTGAATATCTAAAGAAGTAGGTATGTGGGACATGTGCACAGTTTGTATTCGTTTCTTTTTGCATGAATTTATCAAGCAGTTTCTATTTAGTTTTGTGGTTAATTATATTAAAGAAAACCTACAAAATGATATGTTAATTTGGAGTAACCTTACTGATTGTATATGTGGCACAGATAATGCCGTATAATTCAACGTGTTTGAGGGAAAAGCCATTACATTCGTAGGAAAAATGCAGCTTAACTTAGCATGGGGCAGCAGATCTTGTACGATTCCGTCGCACAGGGCGAACTGTTTTCTACGTTCGTACTTAGATTACAGATAAGTATTCATAATTGCCAGTTGTGTTTTGTAGTTGTGTTAAATTTCAAGACGTTACAAACACAATAAACCAATTCAGAATACATAAATAAATGTTGGAAATAAACAGGTAATGTGGCATCGGTTTGTATAAAGCTGTGGATTAGTACAAGTGCATAAAATGGCGTGTCATTTTATTGTTAGTGTCTTTCTAGGTAGCATTTCGTAATTCTTCCGAGAGGAGTAATTAGAAATAAGGAAACCCCAAATAAACCGGTATCTCTATTCATTTTTGAAACGTAATTTCCGTCAAATGAAAAAGGAGTCTGAGAGTTGTTCGGTCTATTCTAGAGGAAGTTTGGTTAGAAGCTAGAAGTTGTTGAGGCTGATATTGTAGTTAAGGTGAACAATAAACGATGTTTGTCTTCCCATTACTTATAACGGATTGTAGCACTGTATAGGCCATGAACATATTTAGCAGATGTAAATGTGCCACGTGGTGTCGTTGTGAAACAACGAACTCCTTGTTCTCGGATTGTCTAATTCCAGGAAGTAAATCTGTCCTTAAGAGCTAATCGTTCTGAACTGGACAAGGAAGTTAGTACATTTTACGAAATTCAGTGAAACAGTGCGGTTTTAATAGGATTCACTTATAGCGTGCTATTTAATCTAGTGGAGTATAAGCTAATTTAAACAAGATCCAAGGCACAAATATATTTTATTTATTAACCTTTATCCTGCTAACGTGGAGAATATGGTGAGCTACTAATACCAGCAAATCGCAGATGGGATTTAATTCGGCGTTTAAAGGGTTAAAGTATAACAAGTGTCCTTGTTTCGATTCCAAATTTGTTATTGTAATTCGACATTGAGAAAGAAAATATTTAACTTTAATATATTGATTAAGAGATATTATGTGCCTTTATTGACGTCGAAAATATATTTTTATTCCCCTCTTTATAAAAAGAAGCTACTTGCCCTCATTCTTAGCCATACGAATCCAACCCTCTTTATCATATTTCCTTATGATCAATGTAATATCATTTTCCCATTTGCGCGCTTGCCTTAAAATATTATCTTACTTGCAGTAAAGCTTTGCTACAAAAATTGAATCTGACTGTACTAGCGACCTCATAACCAGTTTGGTTTCTGGAAACATGCATTAACCAACACGTACATACACTCTTGACCTAATATAAAGCATCTAAGTACGTATTACGGGATAGCATGCTTTGTGCTAGAAAGTAGTCTTTTTCCTCAGGTCGTATTAAATTACACAGAATTTCCTAATGGGCTTTTTTCCGTTCCGTATTGTAAGCAGAAAGTCTAGTAGGAAAAGCCAGGTAATTTAATGACTTACAGCAAGATATGAGGATATGACATACACGTTGTTCGGTGAACCCAAAATCATAATAACCGTTAGGCCTCTTCCTTCACATTGAGCACAAACTGTGGTTTAACAAAGGAGACACTGGCGAGAAACTGCATGGCACTGAAGACCTGGCTCTGATAACAAAAACGATAATGTTGGTGTTGGTGGGAACAGCGAACAAGTTTCTTTCTTCCTTTCAGACTGCACACGTTTATTTATCCTGTAACGAAGTAATCCCACATATTATGTTTCAACTGACTATTCGCTGCAGGGAGGAAAAGTCGCTGATGAAGTAATTAAGTGACGTGGCCACCACAATTGTCACAGAAGTGTTTCCAAACCGCAACACTTTTGTTCTCAATAGGGGTGAGATATATTGTTGGCCGGAGCGCATGGAGTCTATACGAAAATATAAACACTGTTGTGGTTAGAAAGATAATAGAAAACCACACTGTTCCACCTATACACATTCATACTCACGGAGCATCTGTAGCCTGTGTATGTATGTATGTATGTATGTGCGCATGCATTTATATATTCATGTGTAAGTATGTATGTATGTACGTATGTGCGCATGCATGTATATATTCATGTGTAAGTATGTATGTATGTACGTATGTGCGCATGCATGTATATATTCATGTGTAAGTATGTATGTATGTACGTATGTGCGCATGCATGTATATATTCATGTGTAAGTAT
>Ga0123354_10000750_pt1 | contig 35094 bp, 28 predicted proteins | sample TergutLab28metaG_2_FD_97872 | JGI IMG/M metagenome (GOLD analysis project Ga0123354, IMG submission 97872) | Labiotermes labralis P4 segment gut microbial communities from Petit-Saut dam, French Guiana - Lab288 P4 | ecosystem: Host-associated > Arthropoda: Insects > Digestive system > Gut ... | reverse complement strand
GCACGGGTTTGGCACTGTTTTCATGTAGGTAAGTCCGGCAACCGTCGGGGTCGGGGTCCAAAACAGGGGAGGTTTGCGGGGTTAGCTCGCGGGCACCCGGTTGTCCGACAGTTGGCGGGGTTTGGGGCGGTGTTGTCTGGTTGTGGCTGGGTTTGTTGTCCGCCCAAACCCATCGTGGCTGCGCCGCGATGGACCGAACGTCCCCCTGCCGGACCCGGCTGGTGGTGGCGTTGGTGTGACTGTTTGCCGGGGAACCTTGCTTTTCGTGTTTCCCAAACTGCCTACCGCACCTGTGTCGGCGAACTGGTGGGGGTGTCGGTGGCAGTTAGGCTTGTTGCTGCTGCCAAAGGGGGAACGCAGTTTCCCAAACTGCCTGACCGCACGGAAAGTGGGGGTTTTCAAAAATGCTGTCGCCTGCCTGCCTGCTTGGGGTCCATGCTGCCAGGTGTGGAAGATACCCTGGGCGTGGCGGCGGTTGGCTGGTGCTGCCAGCCGATGGGGGAATCCCGGCCACTAACCGTGGTGCGGTAGGGGTGTTCGGCGGCAAGTCCCCCTGGGGGGGGACGCGGCAGCAGGGGGGCCCTGGAACCGGCCGTCAACACAGGGGGTGGCTGTCCCGGGCAGGCGCCCTTGGGGAGGTAACCCGGCCGAACCTGCCCGCAAACAGCCTCGCCTAGGAGGTTTCCCCGCCCAACCTCGTCTCGTGGAGTGCGATGGCCAGGCGGCGATGCGAAGACAGGCAGGCTGGACGCCTGTTGGGCGAAGAGAGCGCCGCCAGGGTGCCTGGTAGGGTCGCACAGTGTTCCTCGCTAACTCGTCAACAGGCTGCAATCGCCTCAGCATGCGTGCAAGCACGCCTGCGTTCGGCTCAATTGCCTGGAGCTCATGATCGCCTGTATTCAGAGGGGAGTTTTGTCGAGTGGTCTTCCCGCCTTTGTGCAATGTTCTTCGTCGTGGTAATCTCATTGGGCTGTCGGAGTCCGCTGGTGTGGCCTTCGGCGATTTGCGCGAGTGGCGGAATGGCAGACGCGCTGGCTTCAGGTGCCAGTGCCCGATAAGGGCGTGGAGGTTCAACTCCTCTCTCGCGCACGATAAAACTCCTTGTCAGATACGGTTTGATGGGGAGTTTTCGAGTTGCATGTACCTTAGATCTGATGATCTTCAAGAGGTGTACTCCGGTTTTGGGCAAAGCTCCAGGTGCGCCACTGCTCATCAAGCGGGTCATTCAAGGACGACAGCACTGACGTTCCGTGTGTGGCCTGTAAGTGGTGGGAACAAGGCACCAGCAGCGTGACAAGGTGCGACGCACCTGACTGGGCCTGCGAGCGCGCCTGCCGATCCAGGCAAACCTGCTGTGGCGTGAACAGTACCTCTTCGATGCCGCCGTCTGGAAGCTCTGAACAATGCAATGAAACACTCTACTCAACACTCTTTTGCTCTCTATTAGAGTGTAGAGTGTTTTCGTAGAGTACTGGGCGGAGGAAAAATGGGTCTTCAGGGTCGTGTGGACGAAGCGATCCCTCGACTGCGGGCGGCAGGCACTGACCTGGCTGACGTTGAGGTCAAGAAGGCCGTTGGCGGTCTGCCGAAGTCATTGCCGGAGACCATCTCCGCGTTCGCCAACGGCGGTGGTGGTCTGATCATTCTCGGGCTGGACGATTCATCCCGGTGTCGATGAACGCCAAGTCGGTGGCAGTCGGGTTGGCGGGCGTTTGCCGCGATAACCTGGAACCCGCAGTCCAGGCCGAAATCGATATCGTCCAAGTGGACGGGCATCCCATTGTGGCTGCCACCGTTCCACCTGGCGACAGGCTGAAGCTTCCCTACCACGTCAAGACCCAAGGACTGGAGCACGGCTCATACCTGCGCGGCCACGATGGCGACCGGCATATGACCTCCTACGAGGTCCACGCGTTGTTCGCCGGGCGTGGCCAGCCACGGGACGATCTCCAGGTTGTCGATGGTGCCACTCTTGACGATCTCGACCTCGACTTGGTGACCGCTCTGGTCAGTCGCCTGCGGGACACCAGGGGTGCGGTATTTTCGAAGGCGAGCGACGCCGAGGCTCTCCGCTTCGTGCAAGTTCTTGACCGTGACCGCAAGCAAGACAAAGTGACGCTGGCCGGATTGCTGGCTCTGGGACGCTACCCACAACAGTTCTTCCCGCAACTCGACATCACTTTCGCAGCTTTCCCGACACCGGAGGCAGGCGTCCCGATGTCGGACGGAACCCGGTTCCTCGACAACGCTTCCCTGGATGGCCCGATCCCGCTCATCATCACCCAGACGCTGGCCGCAGTGCGCCGCAACATGACACGCCGAGGCGTGATTCGTGGGGCCGGACGGCAAGACCACTGGGAATACCCGGAAGAGGTCGTGCGAGAACTGCTCGGCAACGCACTCATGCACCGCGACTACTATCCACTCACCCACGGCACCCAGGTCAGGGTCGAGCTGTATCCCGACCGACTCGAGGTCATCAGCCCCGGCGGCCTCTACGGAGACTTCCCGCCGTCCGCACTGCTCCACGAGGCCGTGTCGTCGTCACGAAACGCCGCACTGGCAAAGCTGCTCGAAGACGTGACCTACCCCGGCACCACCCGGACCGTCTGCGAGAACCGGGGGACCGGTCTGCTGGCCGTGTCCGCGATGATTCGCCAGGAAGGTATGACCCAGCCGGAGTTGGACAGCCGCATCGCTGAGTTCAGGGTGACCTTGCGAAACAGCACATCGTTCCAGCGAGTATTCCCGGCCGGCAGTTCCCAGAAGCTCTCCGACAGTAAACGGCGGATTCTGGGTTTGCTGGAATCCGGACCGAAAACGACAATGGAACTATCAACCGAAACCGGACTGCAAGTGGTGACGGTCAGGGCCTATGTGAAAGCCCTGGAGAGCGCGGGATTAGTTCACCCCACCCAGGCAAACAAGCGCAGCCCCCGCAACGCCTGGCGACTCTCTTGACGAAGCCGAGTTACTTCGTGACGTGGTCGGACATGGACGGACCGGCGATGATGAAGCTTCTGGCCGGGGCCGAAGCCTACAACACAAAGAACACCGCTTCCTGACGAGAGAATGTGTGGTGCGAAACGCCGGGGTGGTCTTCTGAGCGTGTGCAGGTACCTGAAAGATGCCTTCAAACCCGTGGCATGACGATGCCCACGCCGACAGCTGGGCACATTGTTTGAAAAAAATGTTTGAAAAAATACCTCCGGGGTGTTATGAAACGCCTTTCGCTACCGTCTTCACTAATGAGAGGAAACGGAGAAGGCCAGCGTAGGAGGATCAAAAGGGCAGGTGCTCCTGGCGCGGCCACTCAGGGGGTCGGGAGGTTGGCGCGGGGCGACGGATGAGGGCCGTCACCCCGTCCCAATTTTTTCGGGCTGTCGGACCGGCCTGTCCCGTTGTTACCAATCATAGACTTGCTTGTGGGAGCGCATTTGGCGAGAATGATCGCCGGGCTTGCGGCGTTGCCGCGCGGTGCTGCCCCCTGTCGAACCCTGAGAATTTCTCAGAAATAGCTTGCATCCACGCGTAAACCATCATAAGCTTTTCTCAGTATCCGTCTTCTCTCTCCCGGAAGGTACTTGACTCAGCTATGGCTCGAAGAGGCTTAACTGACGGTGAAACCATTGAGGTTGATTCCGCACAAGCCATCTATCGCCCATCAAAGCCAGCGGCCCGTGGCTTCATTGGCGATGACCCCGCGACCCCTCCTGCGCCGCCGCGGCGCATCGCGGCCCGGCGCCTGCTGACAGACGACACGACAACCATTCGTCCAAGCCTGCGCAGCTTCGCCTCGCCAGTTGTGACGACCATCATCCGCACGAAGCACGCCTCGCGGCCACGCGAACGCCGGATTCGGGTGGCGGCAGCACTGATGCCGGTGGTGGCCGTCGCGGCCATTGCCGGCCTCGTTTTTGTTGTGCCCTCGTCAAGCGGCCAGACCACCCCGCCGGTGGTGGCCGCCATCGCACAGGCGCCGTCTGACCCGATCACGCCGCTAGCCACCGACGACACGTCTACTTTGACGCCCGCCTCGGCTGACGCCGCTGACGCGCTGGCGACCGATCGTCAGGTCAAGGCCGCCGCCGCCAAGGTGGCCGCCGAGAAGGCAGCCGCTGCGGCCGGCGCCGCGGCGGAAGCCGCGCAGGCCCAGGGCCGCCCAGGCCTGACGGTCATGGACTGGTCGCAGTACAGCATGGCTGGCACGCCGGTCGCGGTCGACGACGGGCAGTTCATCTACCCGGTCAAGGGCTTCACAATCACATCCGGTTTCGGGTGGCGCACATACCCGTACCCCGAGTTCCATTCCGGAGTCGACCTGGCTGTGCCCTGTGGCACGCCGATCGTCGCGTCGGCGGACGGGGTTGTCACCTATGTGGGCTGGAACAGCGGCCTGGGCAACTACACCGAGATCAGTCACGGCACGCTCAGCACCGGCTACGGCCACCAGAGCAGCATCATCGTGACCGTCGGCCAGCAGGTCAAGCAGGGCGACCTCATCGGGTATGTCGGCAGCACCGGGCTGTCGACGGGCTGCCACGTGCATTTCCAGGCTCTCAACCCCCAGGGAGGGGTTTTCGACCCGACGTCGCTTATCCACTGACGGTTTGCCTGCCCGCACTAAGATAACTGTGCGAGTAGCTGTGCAATGCAGGCTTAGGAGAGAGCTTAGGAGAGGCGATGTCGTCGGTTGATGTTGTTGTGGTTGGTGCTGGGTTATTTGGTCTGACGGTGGCTGATCGGCTGGCCCGCGGGCAGGGGCTCAGGGTGGCGATTGTCGAAAAGCGTGACCATGTCGGGGGGAATGCGTATTCGTCGCTGGACGAGGCCACCGGTATTGAAATCCACCGCTACGGGGCGCATTTGTTTCACACCTCAGACGAGCGGGTGTGGAGCTATGTGAATCAATTCACGTCATTCACCGATTACGTGCACAAGGTGTATGCCGTGCATCGCGGCGAGGTATTTCCGCTGCCTGTTAATCTGGGCACGATCAACCAGTTTTTTGGTGCGACGATGGGTCCGGACGCGGCGCGGGCGCTGATCGCGTCCCAGGCGGGGGAGTTCGCTGACAAGGAGCCGACGAATTTCGTCGAGAAGGGCATATCGTTGCTTGGTCGCCCCCTCTACGAGGCATTCTTCATGAATTACACGGCCAAGCAGTGGCAGACGGCACCGGAGGACTTGCCGGCGTCGCTGGTGTCACGGCTGCCGGTTCGGTACACGTACGACAACCGGTACTTCAACGACAAGTATGAGGGTTTGCCGGTGGACGGATACGGGGCCTGGCTTGAGCGAATGGCCGACGACGAGCGCATCGAGGTTCATTTGGGTGAGGATTTCTTCGGGGACGGTCCGCTGTCAAAGTCGGCGGTGGTGGGCCAGGTGCCGGTTGTCTACACCGGACCGGTCGACCGTTATTTCGGGTGCGCGAAAGGCGAATTGGGCTGGCGGACTGTGGCCTTTGCCTACGAGACATTGTCGACGAAAGATTTTCAGGGCACGCCGGTGATGAACTATTCGGACCTGGATGTGCCGTTCACGCGGATCATCGAGTTTCGTCACTTTCATCCGGAACGCAACTACACCCCGGACGCGACGGTGATCGCGCGGGAGTTCAGCCACTTCGCCTGCCGCGACGATGAGCCTTATTACCCGGTGAATTCGCCCGCCGACCGCGAGCGTATCGAAGGCTACCGAGTTGAGGTCCAGGCCGAGCGGGCCAAGCAGGTGTTCTTCGGGGGACGCCTGGGCACATACCAGTATCTTGATATGCACATGGCCATCGCCTCGGCGTTGGCGATGGCGGACGGTCCGCTGGCCGAGGCGTGCTAGGCTGGTCAATCAACCCAAAGAAAGCCCTGGTGAAGAAGCGCAATGACCGATCCCGTCGATGACCTCCAGTCGGTCACTGGGGCCATTTGCGCCGGGGTTGTGCTTTACAATCCGGAGATTGATCTGCTGAAGCAAAACCTTGAGGCAATCAATCCCCAGGTGGGCACGATCATTGCCGTCGACAACGGGTCAAGCAACCTCGACGGCGTTCAGGCGGCGTTGGTCGGTTTGCCTATTCACTGGGTTGTGAACAGCCTCAACCAGGGTTTGGCAAAGGCCCTGAATCAGGTGGTCGATACGGCCGGGGCGCTCGGTTTCGAATGGGTGGTCACGCTTGACCAGGACAGCATCTGTGACCCCGACATGGTGGCGGAAATGCTGCCGGGTGTTGCGGACGGCGTGATGATGGTGGCGCCGAGAGTGATCGATCGGGGTTTCATCGGAAAGGACCCGCCAGCGGCGTTGCCAACCCAGGATTTTGAGGACATACACCGTTGCATCACATCCGGGGCTTTGACGCGGGTGGCGGCGATCAAGGCCTTGGGCGGGTTTGACAACAGGTTATTCGTCGACCAAATCGACAACGACATCAGTCTGCGCGGAATCGAGCGGGGCTACCGCATCGTCCTCGCCAACAAGGCAGTGCTGAACCAGCGCTACGGCCAAACCAGCATCAAACGCCGCGTCTTGTGGCGCACCGTCCGGTATCACCATTACGATGCGGCGCGCATCTATTACCAGCAGCGCAACCTGGTGTACGTTTGCCGCCGTTTCGGGAAGCTTTACGTGCCGCACCCGGTGTTCTTCGCGACGGTGCGACAGCCCGCGGCTTTCGCGATCAAGATCGTCTTCCAGCCCGACCAGCGTTTGCGTCGTCTGGGCAGTTTCTTTCATGGCTTCTTCGACGGGTTGCGGATGAGCAAGGTTTGGCCGGAGGTGGCGTCGTGAGCACCTCGCAGTTCACCGTGTTGATGCCCGTCTATCACGGCGACAACGCCCGGTTCGTGCGGGCGGCTTTCCGTTCCGCGACCGTCGAGCAGCAGCTGGCGCCGTCCCATGTGATGATTGTGGTGGACGGCCCGGTGGGCAGCGACATCAATCGTTGGGTGGACGAGATAAGCACCACCAAGGGTGTGACGGTGATCCGCCTGCCCCAGCACACGGGCTTGGCCAATGCGCTGAACGTCGGCCTGCAGCACGTGACGACACCGCTGGTGGCCCGGGTAGACGCCGACGACATCAGCCTGCCACAGCGCTTTGCCGTGCAGATTCCCATGCTCGAAGGTGGTTTGGATGTCGTCGGCAGCGCCATCGCCGAGTTCACCGATGACCCCAGCCAGCCCCAAACCGTCCGGCCTGTTTACGCCACACCGGGCGTGCTGGCAAAGCGGGCACGGCTGTCTTGCCCGCTGTACCACCCGAGCGTGGTCTTCCGCCGTGCCGCGGTCCTGCGGGAGGGCGGGTACCCCGCCTTGCCCCGCATGGAGGATTATCTGCTGTGGGCCCGCATGATCATGCACGGGGCCAAGCTGGGCAACTCGCCGGAGGTTTTGGTTCACTACCGGGTGGGCAGTGGTGCCTATGCGCGTCGCGGCGGTCGCGACATGGCGCGCTCGGAGGCTCAGTTGCAGCGCGAGTTCCTGGCCATGGGTTTTGTGACCCGTCGGCAGTACCTGCGCAATCGGCTCATCCGGGGCGCCCTGTACCGCTTGATGCCAACGGGGCTCCGCCAGTTCGCCTACCGCCTCTGGATGCGTCTGCTTCGGCGAGGCGGGCAGAATTGAGAAATCTGGCAGAATAGTCGTCATGCACGGAATCATTCTGGCGGGCGGCTCGGGCACACGGTTGCACCCGATCACGATGGCGACCAGCAAACAGTTGGTGCCGGTGTACGACAAGCCGATGGTCTACTACCCGCTGGCGACGTTGATCTGGGCGGGCATCCAAGACGTCCTCATCATCACGACGCCAGACGACGCGCCCAACTTCCACCGTCTGCTGGGGGACGGCAGCCAGTTCGGCATCGCCATAACGTACGCGACGCAGCCGGAGCCGAAGGGCTTGGCGCAGGCGTTCACGATCGGTGCCGACTTCATCGGTGGTGACGAGTCGGCGCTGGTGTTGGGCGACAATATCTTCTACGGCCAAGGCCTCGGGCACACGCTGACGCGGTTCCGCGGCCTGGACGGGGCGGCTGTCTTCGCCTATTGGGTCAGCGACCCGCAGGCCTACGGCGTCGTCGAGATCGGGCCGCACGAAAAGGCCGTCTCGCTGGAGGAAAAGCCCGCCCAGCCGAAGTCGCACTACGCGGTGCCGGGGCTGTATTTCTACGACAACGACGTGGTGGCCATCGCGCGGGATCTCAAGCCGTCCGCCCGGGGGGAGTACGAGATCACCGACGTCAACCGGGAGTATCTGCGGCAGGGGCGGCTTGCCGTTGAGGTGCTGCCGCGGGGCGTCGCCTGGCTTGACACGGGCACATTCGACTCGCTGAACGACGCCAGCGACTTCGTCCGCACCATCCAGGCCCGCCAAGGGCTTCAGGTGGGCTGCCCGGAGGAAGCGGCTTGGCGCCGAGGTTTCCTGAGCAGCGAGGCGCTGGCCGCCCGGGCCGACTCGCTCGCCAAGTCGGGCTACGGGGCCTATCTGCGGCAGTTGCTGGAAAGCTGAAGGGTGCTCGCCCTATCGCCGCGCTGGCATGACACTGGTTTCGTTGTCGGGTACGCTTGAGGGGTACTTGGGAAAGGTTGCTGCATGAAGGTGCTTGTCACAGGCGGTGCTGGATTCATCGGCGCGAACTTCGTCCACCAGACACTGAGCGAGCGTCCCGGCACGCAGGTCACCGTGCTCGACAAGCTGACCTACGCTGGCAACCCGGCCTCCCTTGACGATGTGCGCGACCAGATCGTTTTCGTCCAGGGCGACGTGGCTGACGCCGAGGTCGTCGACCCGTTGGTGGCCGACGCCGACCTCGTGGTGCATTTTGCCGCCGAATCGCACAACGACAATTCGCTGCTCGATCCGTCCCCCTTTATCCAGACGAACCTGGTTGGCACATTCACTTTGCTTGAGGCGGTGCGGCGCCATCACGTGCGGTATCACCACATCAGCACCGACGAGGTTTATGGCGATCTTGAGCTGGATGACCCGTCCCGGTTTACGCCAACCACGCCGTACAACCCGTCGAGCCCCTATTCGTCCAGCAAGGCTGGCAGCGATTTGTTGGTGCGTGCCTGGGTTCGGTCTTTCGGCGTCGAGGCCACCATTTCGAACTGCTCCAACAATTACGGTCCGTATCAGCACGTCGAAAAGTTCATTCCGCGCCAGATCACCAATCTGATTGACGGGGTGCATCCGAAGCTTTACGGCGCGGGCGAAAACGTGCGCGACTGGATTCACGTGCTGGATCACAACCGGGCGGTTTGGGCGATCATTGATAAGGGACGGATTGGCGAGACGTATCTGATCGGCGCGGACGGCGAAATGAACAATAAGCACGTCGTCGAGATGATTCTGGAATTGATGGGTTATGCGACCAACGATTACAAGCATGTCAATGATCGTCCCGGCCACGATATGCGCTACGCAATCGACTCGTCGAAGCTTCGGGCAGAAACCGGTTGGGCGCCGCAATTCACCAGCTTCCGTGACGGCCTGGCCGACACCATCGAATGGTATCGGAACAACGAGGCGTGGTGGCGCCCGCAGAAGGAAGCCACCGAGACCAAATACAGCAAGCAAGGACAGTGACACATGGCATTGAGCATTGAAGTCACGCCGATTCCCGGCCTGCTGGTGATCCATCTGGAGGTCCACGGCGACAGCCGGGGCTGGTTTAAGGAGAACTGGCAGCGCGCCAAGATGGTGGGGCTGGGTCTGCCGGATTTCGAGCCGGTGCAAAACAACATGTCGTTCAACGCCGAGCGCGGCACGACGCGCGGCATCCACGCCGAGCCGTGGGACAAGATGGTTTCCTCGGCGCGGGGCCGCTATTTCGGGGCCTGGGTCGATCTGCGGGAAGGGCCGAGTTATGGCACGGTGTTCACAATCATTGTGGACGAGTCGATAGCAGTGTTTGTGCCGCGCGGGGTGGCAAATGCCTACCAGACGCTGGAGAGCAATGTCGCGTATTCCTATTTGGTGAATGACCATTGGAGCGCTGACAGCCTCGATTCATATGCCTATGTGAACCTGGCTGACGAGACTGTGAACATACCTTGGCCGATTCCGCTTGGCGAGGCGGTGATTTCGGACAAAGACAAGGCGCACCCGCGGCTGGCCGAGGCGAAAGCCGTGCTGCCGCGCAAGACCCTGATTTTGGGGGCGAATGGCCAGTTAGGACGGGCGTTGAGCGCGCTGTTGCCCGATGCCGGGCGGTTCGACATCGACACGCTGGATCTGACAGACCCGGCGCAGGTGGCGGCGTTCCCGTGGCATGAGTACGGCGTGGTGATCAATGCGGCGGGTTGGACGAACGTCGACGGTGCCGAGACGCCGGAGGGGCGGATCGGGGCTTGGAAGGCGAACGCCGCCGTGCCGGCGCTGCTGGCCCAGCTGTCCGTCGAGCACCGCCAGGTGTTGGTACACATTTCCACCGATTACGTCTTCGACGGCACCCACGAGCAGTGGGTCGAGGACGACGCAATGGCGCCGCTGAGCGTCTACGGCCAGTCGAAGGCGGCCGGCGATCTGGCGGTTTCAGTAGCGCCGCGTCACTATCTGCTGCGCACGAGCTGGGTGGTCGGCGACGGCAAGAACTTCATCAAGACGATGGGGCAGCTGGCTGATCGGGGCGTCAAGCCGACGGTGGTGGGGGATCAGGTCGGGCGTTTGACGCACACCACCAACCTGGCGGCGGCGATCAAGCATCTGCTGGACGTGCAGGCGCCCTACGGCACCTACAACTGCACGGACGGCGGCCAGCCGATCAGTTGGGCCGACATCGCCAAGGCGGTGTTCGTGGCCCACGGCCGCAGCGCCGATGACGTCACCCCTGTGACGACGGATCAGTACTACGCCGGGAAAGTGGGCATCGCGCCGCGTCCGCTTCACAGCGTCCTCGACCTGAGCAAGCTGGAAGCAACCGGCTACAAGGTGCCCCAGTATCCGGTGGGCGTCGAGTGAGGAAAAGCGCGGTGGAGGAATCGGTTCAGATCCAAGATAGTTCGAAGGCAGTCCGACCGACGCTGCGGGGCGTTGTACTCGCGCTGATAGTGCTGCTCGGCGGGGCGCTGACGGCGTTCGCCTGGATCGTGTCGTCCCCTTCCGGCGGCGGTCCTGACGATGATCAGCATCAGACCAGCATCTGGTGCCCAAGCCCCGGTTCTGCCAGCTGCCAGATTGTGGGTCGCGGTGACGCCTTCGGCGACCCGAATCATCCAATGGTGATGGTGCCGGCGCGCGTGATGCAGGTGGCTTGTTTCGTCTTCAGGTCGGAAGTCTCGGCCGCCTGCCTCAACGATGTGCCAGCCGACGCGGGAGCCGACTCGCTGGCGGTCAACACCGGCCGATACCCGGGCACCTACTACAGGGTGATGCATATTTTCGCCACCGGATCCTATGCGGAATTGGACACGATGAATCTTCTCGTGCGTTCGGCGAATGCCTTTATCGCGGCGCTGTTCTTCGGCGTTCTGGCCTGGCTATTGCCTTGGTCGATGAAGCGGCTGTTGGCTTACGTGATGGTCGGCTTCAGTGTGCCGCTCGTGATCTATTTCATCGCATCGATCAACCCGTCGGCCTGGGCGTTCATCGGCGTTCCCGCCGCCTGGTTTGCGATGACGGGGCTGTTTGCGACCAGATTCGATGGTACAGCGAGGTGGCGGCGGCGCGCGCTGGCGGTCGTGGCGGTGGCTGGCACACTGCTTGCCGCAGCGGCCCGAACGGACGCGGCCGCCTATTGCGTGGTGGCTGTATTGGCGGTTGGCGCCATGCACCTTCCTGACATGCGACCGGCAAAGTGGCGAGGCATCCGACTGATCTGGGCCACGATGCTGGCCGTCACGGTTGTCGGCATCATTGGCACTTTCAGTGGATCGCAAACGACCGGGCTGGTTGGCATGGATGGCAACAGTGCCGGTGACCTGCGTTTGTTGCTGTACAACATCACGGCCCTGCCGCAGCTGATCAGCGGATTCGGCGCCGGGCAGCTCGGTTGGCTGGACGTGCCGATGAAGCCGATGACGACGGTGCTGAGCTTGATGGTGGCCGGCGGTCTGTTGTTCGGCGGGCTGAGGCGAATGTCTTGGACGAAGACGCTGGCGGCAGGTGGCGTGTCCTTCGTGCTCATCGCGGTGCCACTGTTCGCACTGCAAATGAGCAGTTACGAGGTCGGCCAAGGAGTGCAGCAGCGGTACCTAGTGCCGCCCGCCCTGATCTTGGCGGGGGTGGTGCTCAGCCGCCGCAAGCGCGATGGCGCGCCGGCCCTGTCGCTGACCCAAACGGTGATCTCCTACGTCTTTCTTGTGCTGGCCCAATCCTGGGCGCTGCACGAGCTGATACGGCGCTACGTCGTTGGGACCGACGGCCCCGAACTCGACCTGAACAAGCAGATCGAATGGTGGCGAGCGGGCATTCCTTCGCCCAACGCGGTGTGGCTCATCGGCAGCGTGGGCTTTGCGTTGCTGGCCATGGTTCTGTTCCTGGTGCGTCGCCGCGCCGCAGTCGGCGGGCATCGGTGATGACAGACGTCGCCGACGACAAACTGATCACAACCAGCCGGTCTGTCAGCGTGCTGGCGGCCAGCGGGTGGGCGGCCTTGTCGGCGTTCGCGGTGACGATCATCGCCTCGCGGGTGCTGACGACCGCGGACTACACCCAGTTTCTCGTGTACTGGTCGGTGCTGTTCGGCTGTTTCCAGGTGTTGGGCGGCCTGCAGAACGAAGCGACGCGGGCGGTCGGCGCGGCAGAATTCGAGCATGTTGACTCGTCCACGCGATCGACGGGCCGCGTGTTTGCGATGACGCTGGTGTTGGCCGGCGGAGTGGCCTTGGCCGTGTTGTTGCTCGGGCCTGTTTGGGCCACGCGGCTGGGGGTTGGCGTTCTGGTGCTCGTCGTCAGCGCGGTGGTCGTGCTCAGCTACGGGTGCCACCTGACGCTGGTCGGGGTACTGGCCGGACGCCACCAATGGGGCACGATGGCGGCATTGAGCGCCACCGAGGCGACCGTTCGGATTGTCTTCTTGGTGGCGGTGGCGCTGCTCTTGCCCGGGTTGGTGCCGATGGAACTGGCGGCGGCGCTCGCGGCGCTCACTTGGCTGGTGTTTGCGGCAGTGGTGCCGCGCGCACGGGGAGCGGTGCTCGCGCACGGCGACGTGGGGCTAAAACGGCTGGTGGCCAACGGCGGGTGGGCGATGCTGGCGGCCGTGGCCACCGCAGTGCTGGTCAACGGGTTCCCTGCCATCGTGCGGGTGGCGCTGGGTGGCGACACCCCGGACTTGGCCAGTATCCTGCTGGGCATTCAAATAACACGCGCGCCACTGATGATGCCACTGGTGGCCTTCCAGGGGGTGGTGATCGCTGGCTTCGTGACGCAACGGACGGGCCGCCTGCGGGCTCTTCTGAAGCCACTGCTCGCGGTGATCGGCATCGGGGCAGGCCTGGCCGTTCTGGTCGGGCTGATCGGGCCCTGGCTGATGCGTTTGCTGTTCGGCCCCCAGTACCTGTTGTCTTCGCTCGTGTTGGGCAGGCTGGCGTTTGCGGCGGTGTCGCTGGCGCTGCTGACGGTGTGCGGAGCGGCCACCATCGCCATCGGCGAGCATCGAGGTTACCTGGCTGGGTGGATTGTCGGCGCGGCGGCGACGGTGATACTGCTGTTCGTCTTGCCGCAGGCGGGGGTCGAGCGGGTGATTGCCGCAGTGCAAATCGGCCCGCTGTTCGGCGTCGTCGTTCACCTTCTGGCGATCCGCGCCCGCGACCGTGCCGCGCGCGCCGAAACGGTGGCGCAGTGAGTGAACCCCTGGCTATTGGTCAGCGCTGTGTGATCTGCTCGTGAGTTGGATCGCTTTGGTGATCGTGTCTGCGAATAGCCAGCAGGTGGACGACCACCCCCACCAACGGGCCCACCAGGACGGCTGCGATCACGCGTCCGGCGCCCGCCAGCGGTAGCGCGAACAACAAGCCGACGGTGGCCGCAGCGCCCACCAGCCAGCCGGCCAGAAACGCCTTGTGCTCACCGATCGCGATTGTGGCGCTGCCCGCCAGCGTCAACAGTGCGATGGAGGCCGCGGCGAAAGTCAGCCCGCCCAGCACCGGACGTGACAGCACATATTGTGCGCCGTACAGCAGTCGCATGATCCAGGGGCCCAGCAGCGCCGCCGCCACTGCCAGCAGCGCACTGAGCCCCACCACCGCCGCGAAGGGTTTCACCAGAGCTTGAAGACGGCCACCCCGGCTGGCAACGAAACCCGCGATGGCGACGCCCTGGAAGGCCGCCAGCGGCATCATCAAGGGCGCCCTGGTCAACTGGACGCCCAGCAGCAGGCTGGCCATGTCTGGCGTGTTGCCGCCCAGGGCCGCTTGCACAATGGCCGGAAAACCGTTGACCAGGACGGCACTGGCGGCGGCGGCCAGCATGGCCCAGGCGCCATTGGCCAACAGCGGTTTCAGGTGGATGTCGGCCCGGGCCAGCGCGGCGCTGCGCCCGCGTGGCACCACCAGGACGAACAGCAGCCAGGTCAGGGCGGGAAGGGCCGCCGCCAACTGCAGCGACGTAAGACTCGGCGCCAAGAACGCCACCGCGATGATGAGGACGATGCGAACTGTCGGCTCGGCGGCGCTGAGGGCCGCCATGGTGCCCCATTGGCGTCGGCCGGCCAGTATGCCGCCCAAAGTTAGATGGCACCCATAGGCCACCACGGCCACGGCGCTCACCAGCACCACAACAACGCCGACGCCGAGCCGATGCCCCCACCAGGGCGCCAGTGCCATGACCACCACGGCCACTCCGCCCGCGAGAATCAACGTCATGGCGAGCACGCGGGCCAGGGGACGTTCACTTTGCCCGTCAGCCGTCGAAGTGGCCACACTGACGGCCCGCACAGCCTCGTTCTGCAAGCCGGTGAGTATCTGGAAGCAGCCGAACAACACCGACCAATAGACCAGGAAGTGGGTGTAGGCGGAAGCCTCAATCGAACGCGCCGCAACCACCGTCACCACAATGGTCACGACAGCCGCCCACGCACTGGCGCCTAGCACGCCAACCGACCGGTTGGGTGAAATCAGCTGATCTTCCACGCCCGCAAGCCTACATCGCGGGGACGGGCGAGCGCCCGAAGCCGACGGCGTTGCATCGGGTACCCGTTTTCGCTAAAGTACCGCGAGTGGCTAGCCTTGCAACCGATGACGGCGCCCCGGCGGAGGCGTGCCTGCCGCCGAGTTCAAAGACGGGCGGCCGAGATCGAAATGCCCTGTTCGTCCGCGTGAAGGCCTATCTGGAGTGCCACCCCTGGATCGGCGCGGCTGGCATGTTCGTGCTCGCCACGCTCATCTGTTGGTTGCGGATGGGCAGCCAGGAGCGGGACACGCTTTGGGAGGAAGACGGTTCCGTCTTCACTGGTGATTGGCTGCATCGGCCCAGTCCGTGGCTCATCGTGACACCCTATGCCGGATATGTGAACCTCATTCCCAGAGTCACACAGTTGATCGTGCAGCTGATGCCGGTGAAGTATTGGGCTTTGTTGACCACGGCAGCGGCGTGCGTCGTGGTGGGCCTGGTTTGCGGGCTTGCCTATTACTGTTCGCGTTGGACATTGACAATGTGGTCGGCACGGTTCGGTTTGGTGCTGGTGCCGGCGCTGCTTCCACTGGCTGGTGTTGAGCCGCTCGGTACGGTGTGCAACTTGCACTGGTGGGCCATATTTGCGGTGTTCTGGCTGATCATGGCGCGGCCAAAGGGCCGGTTTGACATGATCGTTTTGGCCTTATTGGCGTTTGCGTTCACCATGTCGGAGATAATGGTGGTCTTCGTCTTGCCCTTGGCGCTGTGGCGCATCTTCCGGCCAGAGGTGGCCAGGCAGCGCGTCGTGTCCATTGTCGTGTCCGTCGGCTGTGTTTGGCAGGTCGTCGCCTATCTGGTGGTCGGAAGAGCCCCCGAATCCAGCGTGGTCACTCCGCTCACGGTGGCGGTAAAAGGGTGGCTGGTCAACGTCATCGGTGGAAGTGTCACCTCATCGCTGGGGCTCGTTCAGACTATCTTGGCCACAGCGGGCTGGCAGGCCTTCATCGTGGCCTTGCTGTTCTTTCTCGTGCCGATCGTGCTCGCGCTGCAACTGTCGTCATCGCGGGGCCGGAGGCTGATGATCGCCTACAATCTCGTTCTCAGTGTCGTCTTGTGGTTCTTCATCTTGTACATGAACGGGTACCCCAACGGCCTCTACTCGTCCGGCGTTGTCGACGTGATGCTGAGGTGGGGAATGGCAGCCAGCCTTTGCCTCCTGACAGCGTACCTTTTGGCAATTGACGAGCTCGTCACCAGGCGCACGCTGAGTCTCAGGCTGGCCACACTGACGATCGCACTACTGATCGCTGTCCAATCCACGAGCTTCACAACGGTCAACGATAATCGTGCCGCCGGTTTGCAGTGGCAATTGAACGTGGAAATTGCTCAAGGTCAATGCCGCGAGGGCGCCACCGAAATCGCCATGTTTCAACACCCACCCTTCTGGGGGCTGCCTGGGTGGGAACAGTTCGTCGTGCCATGCGATCGCCTGCTCCGTTGATCCAAAACCAGCCGCGCCATAGCGGGCGCCCACTTGGCAGCCGCGGGCGCGAATGATAAGGTTGCAAGGAAACTTACCGATAGGTGACCAAATGGTTGGCGAAAAACGCTCTGGCTCACTGCTTTCCAGAATTGCGATAACGGGGTCTCCCTTCACGGGTGTGCGGCGCGTCTGGGATTTGATCCCAGGCTACTCAAAGATGCAGTTCGGTTTCACCCTGGTTTTCGGTTTGCTGATCCATATGTACGTGATGGTCAACAGTTTCATCAACCATGACAGCGTCGCCGTGATGGCTGACAACCGATGGGCTTACCTCTACAACGGCAGATGGTTCGGCATTGTGCCCGACGTGTTGTCCACCAACTTCAACCTGATGTGGGTCAACTCGCTGCTTTCAATCCTGTACATCAGCCTGGCGGTCGCCCTGATCGGTGCCTGTCTGGGCATCAAACGCACCCTCATGAGCCTGGTTCTGTCAGTGATCGTCGTGTCGTTTCCAACTGTGGCGTGCGGACTGTCGTACCGATTGGACTCCGATGTCCACTTCTTGGCAGTGTTGTTGGCATGTCTGGCGGCTTGGCTGGTGCTTCGGTACCGCTTCGGTTTCATCGCCGCGGCGGTCGTTTTGGTGCTTTCGCTTGCGACGTATCAAGCGTATGTCGGCTTCTTTGCGGGCATCGCGGTGCTGGCATTGATACGGGATTTGCTTTCGGGTGGCAAGATGACCGATGCCTTGCTGAAGGCGGCCAAATTCCTCGTGACGCTGGGCGTGGGTGTTTCGGTTTATCTTGTGAGCGTCAGGTTGGCGTACAGCGGCGGAGGTTACAAGGGAGTGGGAACACTGTCTGGGCTCACGCTCCAGACGCTGCCGAAGCGCATCGGGTTCGCGTATCAAAACATCTTCGACATTTTCTTCCGGAACAGTCTGGCAATACACCGAGGCTATTTCGCCAGCAAATATGTCTTTGTCCTTGCGGCATTGCTCGTACTGGTGCTGTTGGTTGTCACGATTTTGAGCCGACGGGTCTTCGTTGACCTTCCCCGGTTGATATGCCTTGTCGTTCTCATCGTTCTGGTGCCCCCCACAACCAATGTTGTGGCGATACTCAGCCCGGACTATCTTTACCTTCTGATGCAGTACTCCTTAGTGTTGCTATTTGTCCTGGCCCTCGTCCTGGTGGATGTTGCCGAGCAGGCAGTCGAGGAATCTCCAGTGACGGCCCACCTGCTGGTTTCTCACATTGTTTCGTGGGTGACAGTTGCGTTTTGCTGCCTGGCGGCCTTCAATTACACCCTTTACTCGAACGTCTTCTATTCGAAGATGGACCTCGTCAACAGCCAGGGACGAGCGTTTTCGACGACGCTGGTCACGCGGCTGCAAAGCGAGGACTACTACACCGTTGACAAGCCCATCGTCTTGTACGGGACGACGCCCCGAAGCTTCGCACTCGGCTATTACAACAACTTCTTCGCGATCCCGATTGAGGATATCCCCAGCATGTACAGCTATCCCGCCTACTTGCTGACCTATCTGGACCTGAAGAATCCGTTGTACAGCAAAGACTCCCTGCCGCCTGAGCTTGGCAACGACGCTGCCGCATTGACATCGATTTCGTCGTTACCGGATTATCCGAATGCTGGTTCAATTGTGCAAGTCGATGGCGTCATCGTCGTGAAATTCTCCAGTTAGCCAAAGAAGAAGTCAGTAGCTAACCCTGTTCCATCAGTCCGGGCTTGCGCACATCGCAAACGACGAAACGTGGTCGCCGTTTGGTTTCTTCATAAATCTTGGATAGGTAGACGCCTATGATGCCGAGACTGAGCATGACACAGCTTCCGATCAGCAACTGCAAGATGATGACGGTGGTGAATCCGCCGCTGGCAATGCCGAGCAGCTTGTTGATGAGCGTTTGGACGAACAAGACGAGCGCGCCGATCATCAAAATCGCGCCGAGGATGGCCACGATGTAAAGCGGCGTGGCGGTGTATGCGGTGATCGAGTTAGCGGCAAGGCGCAGCAGCTTGCGGAAGGACCATTTGGACCGGCCCGCAGCCCGGGGCGCCACGGTGAATGGCACTTGCACATGGCGAAAACCCAGCCACGCCGACATGCCGCGAAAGAAGGTGTCAATCTCCGGCATCGTCCGCCACGCATCCACAACCGTTTTGTCCAGCAGTTTGAAGTCTGAGGCGACACCGATATCTATGCCCGTGAGCCGCCTGAAGATGCGATAGAACAGGCCGGCAAACAGTTTTGACATCACCCCTTCCCGTCCCCGGTCCTGTTTGACTCCCTCAACGACTTGGTAGCCTTCCTCGCGCCACAGCCTGACCATCTCTGGGATTAGCTCGGGCGGATGCTGCAGATCAGAGTCAATGATGAGTGCGGCGTCCCCCGTGCACCGTTGCAACGCGGCGCAGATCGCAGATTCCTTTCCGAAATTGCGGCTCAGCCGCAGTGCGGCCACATTGTCCAACGCCTGGGTCGTCTTGCAGATCTCGTCCCACGTGTTGTCCATCGACCCGTCGTCAACCAGCAAAAATTGGTGATCGATGTCGGCGTCGGCCAGTATCGAGTGAACGCGGGTGACGTTGCCACTGATCTGGTCGGCTTCCTCGAAGACTGGCATGATGACGGTGAGCATCTGTTGTGCGACTCCTCATTGCCTAGTGGACCGACGGTTGTTACGGACGTGAAGGATTATACTCGGCCTGGCCGCCTCGGACGACCGGGCGGCGAGTGACGGTGTGGGGGGTGGGCCGATGGGGCGTCGACCTGGGCAGGTTGTCGGCAGGTGCCTGATATGATTGTGGCGATCCTGCCACGTGAGGCCCTTCAGCGGCTCATGCTTGTCGGCAGCGGTCGGTTGCTACGCGCCGTGTCTGGCCAAGAGGAGGTTCAATCATGTCACCTTACTGCCTGGTTCGTCGAGCCTGGGACTCCATCCCGAAGTACACGAAGACCCAGTTTTTCTCAACAGCATTGTTTGCACTGATGATTCACATGTATCTGATGACGAACGGCCTGATCAACCACGACAGCCCGGTCGTCATGTTGAATAACGAGCCTTTTTACCTGAGCGCAGGCCGGTGGTTTGCGAACGCGCCCGATTTGTTGTCTACCCAATTCAATCTTTTGTGGGTGAATTCGCTACTTGCAGTGTTCTACATGAGTGTAGCCGCCTGCGCGGTTGGCGCGTGCCTTCAGTTGAGACGCACCCTTCCGGTTTTGGTGCTATCCGCACTGTTCGCGGCCTTTCCTGCGGTTGCCTGCATCCTGTCGTACCGGCAGGACTCGGATCTGAAATTCTTCGCCGTCATGCTGGCCTGCCTGGCTGTGGCTGTCACCGGACGTTTCCGTTTCGGCTTTCTAGGCGGTATCGCCCTGCTCATCATGTCGTTGGCAACCTACCAGGCAAACGTCGGGTTTTTCGCGGGAGTCGCAGTGCTGGTTCTGATTCGACAGTTGCTGTCTGGCACTTCCATCAAAGCAGTGCTGAAAAACGCGCTCAGATTGGGCGTCGGCCTGATCGGCGGTCTTGTCGGGTACGTTGTCAGCGTGAAGATGACGTATCACGGATCTGGGCCCGGGTACAAAGACATCGACACGTTGGCGGGGTTTTCTTTGTCGGAGCTGCCCAGACGGATAGGTTTCGCCTATTCCAACTTTTTCGGCGTGTTCTTCAAGAACAGTCTTTCAATCCAACTGGACCCGACCCAAAACGATCACCGCCTTACGTATCTGTTCATCGTTGCGATGCTGATCGTGCTCTGCCTGCTCGCGGCGGTCGTGGTGAGAAAGGGAATCCACAAGGACTTGCCCCGCTTGGCCCTGGTGGTAGTTTTGGTCGGTCTGATTCCGCTTGGGCTCAATGCGATCGCCTTGTTCAGCCCAGACTATCTTTACCTGCTGATGCAGTACTCATTGGTGTTGGTGTTTGCGTTCGCGCTGGTCGTCGTGGACCTGTGCGCCGAGTGCGGGCTCGGCTCGTCGTCGCGGGCAAGGTCGTGGCTGGCGAGTCTCGGCTCCTGGGTGGTCATCCTGTTCTGCTGCGTCATGGCGTTTTGTTACGCGCTTTACAGCAACGTCTTCTACCTAAAGATGGACCTGATCAACCGGCAGGGTCAGGCTTATTCGACGGCGCTTGTCGCAAGAATTCAAAGCACGCCGCACTACACCTCAGACACTCCGATCGTCTTGTTCGGCGGGGCGCCGCAGACGATCTCGCTCGGCTACTTTGAGAACTATTTCGCGATCCCGATCGAAGACATGCCAAACATGTACAGCTACTCGACCTATTTGGTAACCTACCTGGACTTCCGCAACCCGGTGGTGCGCAACGACTCCTCAATGCCGCCGGAGTTGGCGGCCGACGCGCAGGCGATGCGGGTGATTTCAGACATGCCAAACTACCCGGATGACGGTTCTGTGGAAGCGGTGGATGGCTTCATCGTGGTCAAACTCTCCAATTGACCTGTAGAGAGGGCATCCGCTGCCGGGGCCTGTGAAGAAGGCCAGCGGCGCGGCGGACTATGATTGGGGAAGGGTAGGACACATCAGGACATAGATCGGCCGGGGGCTTCGGCCTGTCAAGGAGACAATCGTGGCTTTCAGTTGGAAGCTTCCGCGCAGCGCGCCCAAGATAGCCTTTGCCGCGTCAGTCCTCGTCCTCTGGGGGACGATGATGTTTGCACTGCGACATGTCTACCCCGCCGACGGTGACATGATCCAAGTCCAGGCTCCTTGGTGGCAGTATATGGCGCAGCACGGGTTCGGCGGAATTGCCACCATCAATGACGATCTCGGCGCGGATTATACCTCAATCTGGTATTTCGTGATTTTTCTGTGTGAAAAAATCGGGCTTTACAGCGGCGGGCACTATCTTGAGTACTCGATCAAGGGTCTGGCAATGGCGGGCACCGTCGTTGCTGCCGTCGCCACCTTCTTCATCGTGAAAACGTTTGACAAGCGGGTCGATTCCTGGCGGCCGTGGATCGCGGCATCACTGATACCATTCCTGCCGGCTTTCTTCTTTGACACACTGAAAACCAACCTGCCCGACAGCATCTATATCGCATTGGATTTGTTGGTTCTGCTGGCCGCGATCAGGCGCCGTCCGGCGCTCGCCTGGTTCATTCTTGGTGTGGCCGTTTCGTTCAAGCTGATGGCGATCTATGTTGTGCCGTTCCTGGTAGTGCTCTACCTCGTGCAGTTCTCATCGATGAAGATCATCAGTCGGCTGGCACCCCTATTCAGTGCGCTTGGGCTAATACTGATGAGCCTGCCGGGCCTGATAGCGGGCCAGTCGGTTTTTAACGCCACCGTGGGAATGATGGTCGAGCGGGGCAACTCCCAGGGGTTCATGGGTTTCGGGATATGGCCAATACTTTTTTCGCCAGCCTGGGACAATGTAATGCCGCAGCCCGGCCCAAACGACAAGGTGTTCGAGATGACCTTATTTGGGCTGGCGGCAATACTGCTGATTCTTGGAACACTGGCGGTACTGGTCCTGAAGGTACGTGACAGGGCCGAGCAGGTCGACTCGATGCTTGACCTTCTGGTTGTGTCGCCAGTCGTGTTCTTCCTTTTTATGCCATCGCAACACGAAACATATTGGGCGCTCGCCTCGGTGTTCGCGTTGCTGGTATTTGTGTTGCGCTGGTCAAAACAGTCATTCGGACTGCTGATGGTGTTCAGCTTGGTGTTGATTGAGATGTTTATGGGGGGCCGGGTCATACCGATGATTGTGTGCGAGTACATCCTTCTCGCGGCGGTGATCTATCTGTCGGTGAGAATCATCCGACATTCGGCAATCGGCCGGATTGGTGCGGTCACTCCTGAGATGATGGCGTCGACGTAGTGGTGCCACCGGCGTGGTAGTCATCGATGAGGTAGATTGGCCGATTCTTGGTTTCGTTGAATATGCGGCCGATATACTCGCCGATTATGCCGAGGCTGACGAGTTGGATTCCGCCCAAGAACAGCACAACGCACATGATGGCGGGCCAGCCGCTCAGGTGGTTGTTGGTGAACAGAGTCTGCACGATAATGATAATGATGTACACCAACGCTACGAAGGATATGACAAACCCCGATATGCTGGCGAAACGCAAAGGGGCAATCGTAAATGAGGTGACACCGTTGATTGCCAGGTTGACGAGTGCAGGGTAACTCCACTTGGACTGGCCGTCAATCCGCGGGTCACGATCGTAGGTGATTTCCTTCTTCCGATAGCCGATCCAGCTGAATAGCGCCTTGGCCTGGCGCTCGTGCTCGCGCATCTGTCGCAGGGCTAGCACGCAGCGTCGGTCAAGCAGGCGAAAATTGCCGGTGTCGCGCTGGATCTCCACCTTGGTGGACCTCTGCAACATTCGATAGTAAAGGGATGCGGTGGTCTTCTTCAGCCACGTCTCACCCTTTCGATTGTTGCGACGCGCGTAAACATCGTCATATCCCTGCTCCCAGAGCTGGATCATTTGTGGAACCAGCTCTGGGGGGTCTTGTAAGTCGGCGTCGATGATTATTACCGCATCGCCGTCTGCGTGGTCAAGGCCGGCGAACATCGCCGCCTCTTGGCCAAAATTCCTGGACAGTGTGACGTAGGAAACCCGCGGATTGGCGGCGGCATATTGCTTTAGCAGTGGCAGAGTGCCGTCCTTGCTGCCGTCGTCAACGAACAGATACTCAAAACGGTACATGTTCTGCGTGTCCGCGAGACTGTCCAGGCGAGCGATGAGGCGAGCAAGCGAGTCTTCCTCGTTGTAGACCGGGATGATGATGGTGATGGCCTTCATTTCTGCAAGGTTAGCTCATCCACCGGGCAGGCGCAAGAAGAACCCAGCGCGTCGGTCAGTACCACCAATAGTCGTTTGAGGCGAAGGTCGTGTGATAGAGGATCCAAACAATGACGGCGAAGACGAACAGCGCGAGCAAGGCGATTGCGACCACGACGATGCGGTGACGGGGCCAAGCGGCCAGCGCCTCTGGTGACGTGGCCGGGGCGATGTCGTTGGGCTGGCCTGGCATGATGCGGGCCCGCACCAACATGGCCAATATGAGGAGTATGAGGAAGTTGGAAAGAAAATTTGGCCGACTTTCTGAGGCCCAAACCGTGGGGGAAAAGCCGATCAGAATTCCCGAAAGAAAGGATGCCAGGTAGAGAATGCATGCCAGTGCCCGGTCTCGAAGATCGCTGAATGCTCTGTAGAGAAGGTAGAGCGGACTGAGGACGCAGGCAGCGGCCAGAACAGACAGCAGAATGGCACCCGGGCTGGGGGACGAGCTCATCGGTGGCGTCGCATAAAGGAAGCCGAGCCAGTTGGATACTCCGAAGCCCAATGCACCGGGCGCTTTCTCGATAGCGCTGTTGGCGAGTTGTGTATACCCCCACGGCAGCGGCAGGGTATTGACTAGAGCCCATATGGCGGGCAGGAAGACGAGAAGATGGACTGGCTTGAAGCGTGATGCCCGGGCGACGTGGGCATCCCTGATGCGGCGAAAGGCTGCCCAGGCGGCGAGTGCGATGAAGACGGCAAACAGAACATTCGAGATGTGAAGCAGATGCGTTGAGTAGACATTCACGCCTAGCAGCGTCTTGTCCAAAATGCCGAAGTTGGCAGACTCAGGGAAGAGTGGCAGCTCCTGATGCTGCGTCACTCGGGGCGAGGCGAAGTCAAAGAAGAAAAAGACGGCGCTGGCCACCACTATCAGGGCAAAATGGATGATCAGTGCCCGGGGAATGCGTTCTCGCCTCAGCGCGAGCCAAAGCACGATCAGCAGGGCAACACCCAGTTGCACGGCGGCCGTCTGCTCAGTGAAACTTGCACACAAGGAAAACAAGATGCAGACGGGAATCAGAAGCCGCGGCGCCGGTGGCGCCTTTCCATAGAATGTCATTATGAATGGCATCAGTCCGAGCAGCATCGCCGTGACCGGCCATAGGTAATTGACGGATCCGGTGAACCAAACGGACCCTGAGGTGACCACATTCGGATGAATCAAAAAGAAAAACAGGCACACGAACACCGCCATGGTGAGGAAGCGTGGGGGGGTCACTCGGGCGATGGCTGACCTGGGCGCCGACAGGCGGTCCGGACGGCCCGCTGGGTCGTTGACGAGCGCGATGCGAGTGATAACCCAGAGCAGCATGGTCATCACGAAGGCATTCACCCACTTCCACACGGGCAGGTGGAACACGAACAGGGCGTAAGCCAGATCACTGGGGATGCGCGGTTGCCAGGTGGTTGCGCGTAGCCAAACCCACTGGAGCCTGCCAATGTCGATGATCGTTGCCGCGTGCGCCGTGTCGTCCGAACCGCCTCGGAGCTGGATTGGCCACAGCAGAATTAGAAAGAGTACGAAGAAGCAGACAAACGGCAGAATGCCGATCAGCGTAGAGACTGCGCCGGGGGCCTTGGATGCCGGGCGTTGCATTTCTAATGCGGTGGAACTCATTTGAGGCTGACGGGTGGATAGCTCAGGTAGGCCAACCGCGAAGACTCGTTTCGAGTCATGATCAGGACGTTCAAAACCAAACCGACCACGAGCGACAACATTGCGATGATTATCAAGGATGACGCTAAAACGGCTGTGGGTAGACGCGGCACAAAGCCAGTGGTGACGTATTCCCAGAGCACCGGTATGCCAAACGCGATGCCAAGTATTGCAAAAAAGGCAGCGATAAGGCCGTAGGAGAGCAGTGGGCGCTCATATTGCAAGAGTGTGCCCAGCAGGCGAAGGATACGGATCCCATCGTGGTATGTGCGCAATTTGCTCTCGCTGCCCGGGGGGCGGTCACGGAACCCTACCGGCACCTCGGTGCGCGGCACGCGCAGGCTCATACAGTGAATCGTCATTTCGGTTTCGATTTCGAACTCACGCGACAGAGCGGGGAAGGACTTCACAAAGCGTCTGGACATCACCCGGTAGCCGCTCAGCATGTCGGCGACGGGCTCACCGAACAACAGCTTCACAGTCTTGTTGAACATCTTGTTGCCGGTTTCGTGCCCGGGCCGGTAGGCGGAAGAGATGGTATCGGGGGTCCGCACTCCCAGAACATGATCCAAGTGCTCGGAAACCAACGTGTCGATCATCGAAGGCATCGCACTGGCATCGTAGGTGTCGTCACCGTCGATAAGCACGTAGATGTCCGCCTCGACGTCGGCGAAGGCCCGGCGCACCACGTTTCCCTTGCCGCGATCCGGCTCGGAGCGCACGATCGCCCCGGCCTGCCTGGCAACCTCCGCGGTTGCGTCCGAGCTGTTGTTGTCATACACATACACGGCGGCGTCCGGCAGTGCGGCCCTAATGTCGGCTACTACCTTCGCCACGGCGAGCTCCTCGTTGTAGCAAGGGACGATGACAGCAACCGAGTGCTCAGCCTTGGCTTCGGATGTCACAGCAGATCTCCTCTCGACAGCTATGCAGCAACCTAGAGTCTAGTCGGTCTGTCGGCGAAGGATGGATGAGTACCGGCAAAGTTGGCCGCTTGGGTCAGGAACAGGCGCCAGTGGATCCTGGCGTGACTAGGTGGCTTGTCGGAGAACGAGCGCGAAATGCGGTGTCTTGAGGGGTTCCGCTAGAATGTGAGGACAAGCACTGATGGTTTGGAGGCACCCCCATGTATGACAGCATCCCGGCATCGCTGTTTTTCATGCTGGCGTGCCTTGTCGCTCTCTCAGGTTTGTTCCTCGTCAGGAAGTCGAGCAAGCAGCTGTCTGGCTTGGGATGGGCGGTGGCCAGCGTCGTGACGCTGACCTGCTGGCATGCCCTGTTCGGCGGGCTGTTCACCCTCATCCATGTGCCCGTCAACCTGGTGACGATTGGCATCGTCGACCTGGCGGCTGGCATCGTCCTCTGGTGGCGCATCTGGTTGCGTCGGGACAGGCAGGCCTACGAATGGAATGCTGCGGACTGGCTCGTGACGGGCGGTCTGGGGGTGGCCACGGCGGTGCTGTTGGCTGTGCGCAACGGCCTCAGCCTGTCAATCGTCTACATGACCATCGATCCGGCACCGCACATTCTCGAAGCGGTCGATGTCGTGAAGAACCAGAGCGTCCACGCCATGTATTTCCATTCGCTGACGAACGGACTGTTCATCGCGATGCTCAGCCCGCTGACGACTCCGGACTACTACTACCGATTCTTCGTGCTCAGCGGCGGGCTGTTCCTGCTGCTGGGCGGTTTGACCTTTTACACGGCCATCCGGCGCTTTTTGAAGACGAAGTGGCGTTTTGCAATCGGCGTCGGTATCACATTCCTGTATGTGGCGGGATACCCGCTGAACAGCGTGCTTTGGGGTTTCGTGTATCTCGGCATGAGCCTGGTGTTGATCGCCCACATAACATTCTTGGCCGATTCATTGATGTCGGACGAGCTCGGAAAATGGCCGGGGGCGGCACTGTTAATGCTCGGGTGCTTGGGCCTGATTGTCTGCTACACGATGTTCGTGCCTGTGGTTTTCATATGCCTTGGCGTGCTCATTCTGGCGCGTTACCGCTCGAAGTACCTGGTCGTCTCCAAGGACACGCTGTTGGTGGGCCTCGCCGTTTTCCTGATCCCCGTCGTGGTCGGCCTGCTGTTCATGTTTGTCGGTGTCTTCACCGACGGTGTGACTGTTGGCAGCGCGTTGTCGTCAGAGGGGGCGTCATACCGCGACCTGTTCTCCAACTTTGTTCCTTTCTTGCCGGTGGCCCTGTTTGGCGCCTACCAGTTGGTGAAAGCGAGGCAGCTGAACTTCCAGTTGCTGATGCTGCCGGTCATGCTGGTGTACATGGCGGGTCTTCTGGCCATGGGGATGCTCGGGCGGGTGTCGTCGTACTACTTCATGAAGTCGCACTATCTTCTCTGGCTGGTCGTGCTGTACCTGCTGGTGGTTGGCATCGCCAAGATCACCAACCGCGAGACAGCCGTGCTTTTGGGCATGTACGGGGTGGTCTGGGCGCTGATCTTTGCACTATCGGTCAGCGGCATCGAACACCGGATCCAAATGAAAAACGACGGGTTCGACCCTGTTGCCAAGTCAACAGATATGAATGACATCCTGAGCGCCAATCGCTGGGAGATTACGTCACCCCTGGTGCCGGGGCTGGATCCGGGCAAGCAGCAGTTGTACCACTACGTCTTCGACAATTATGTGAAAGAGGGCGCGCCCTTGGTGCCGGTGGTTGCCGAGTGGCGCGACGCCTTCTGGTACCAGGTGATCAGCAGTCAGCACACGAATGACTGGCTCGAGGCGACGATGACTCAGCCTGACTGGGTCATGAACATGGTCCAACAGTCGCCGTCGAAGGTCGTGTTGGTATTGACCACCGACGACAGCGTGGCTTATCAGGCTGACCGCGCCTACTTCGACTCCCTGCCACGTCTTTACTCGAACTCGGCCGGGTTTGTGGGCCAGCTTCCCTGATGGCCGAAAGTCCGCATCAGTCCCGTGAACGGGTAGACTTCTCGTCGTGAGCCCGCTGGTCAGCATTTGCATACCCGCCTACAACAATGGTGATCATATCGAGGCGGCGGTCCGGTCGGTGCTGGGCCAGACTTATGAGCATCTGGAGATAATTGTTGTCGATGATGCCTCGTCGGACGCGACCTTCGACATTGTGAAAGCCATCGTGGACCCGCGGATCCGTTTGCTGAAAAACGATTCCAACTTGGGGCTGGCCGGCAACTGGAACTTCACAATGGGGCTGGCCCAAGGTGAGTTCGTGAAGGTGATGGGCGCCGACGACATGCTGGAGCCGACGGCGATTGAGAAGGAGCTGCAAGCGCTGTTAGACAATCCCAGTGCGGTCTTGTCGGAAAGCGATTCGAAGGTGGTCAACGCCGATGGCACCCAACACGGCACTTTCCGGCGCTATTGGCGCAGCGGTCTGGTGTCGGGACGAAGGGTGGCGTTGGACTGCACCAGAACAGTCGACCTGTTCGGTTCACCAGTGGCAAACCTGATTCGTGCCGACGTCGCAAAAAGGACGGGCGGGTTCGATCCGTCCTTCACCTTCATACCCGACTACGACTTCTTCATGAGCATCGCCGGAGCCGGCGACATTTTTGTCATCCACGAACCGCTTAACTCGTTTCGAGTGCGGAAGGGCGCCAACACGTCTAAGGTGATGGGCGGGGGGCAGGAGAAGGCCTACATTGCCGAACATCGGCGGCTGCTCGAGAAGCACAGGCACGATCTGGCGCTGACGCGTTTCGACATCGTGGTTTCCATGGCGGCCAGGCATGTCTGGAGTTTCATGGTGTCCGTCTACCTCAAGATTTTCGTGCGGTAGGTACGGGTATGAAGACAGTTTCGGTGGTCATCCCGGTGTACAACGCCCACGAAAGCCTGCGTCGCTGCCTCAACAGTGTCCTTTCGCAGGGGCGGGATGGCGTCGAAATCATCGCCATGAACGACGGCTCGAATGACGATTCGCTGGAAATACTGCGCGAATACGAGCAGCGATACGAAAACGTCATAGTTGTTGACACACCCAACCAAGGGGTTGCCCTGACCCGAAACCGGGGAATCGACATTGCGACGGGGGAGTACCTGGCGTTCGTCGATTGCGACGACTATATTGACCCGGACTATCTGAACACATATCTCGACAACCTTGACCAGGACTACGACATTGTCATCGGGGGGTGGCGTCGCAGGGACGCCGACGGAAGGCTGTTGCTGGAGCGTCGCCTCAAAGGTTCCGAGTGGGAGACGTACATCAACATCTACCCGTGGTCGAAGGTGTTCAAACGGCAATTCCTGCTGGACAACGAGGTCGGCTTTTTAGATTACGGCATCGGCGAAGACCTGTTCTTCACGTATTCGTTGGGGGCGAAGGCAAAGAACCCGCGCGTCAAGGTGATCAATTATGTTGGCTACACCTGGACGATGAACGGTGCCAGCGTGTCGAACACCGCTCACAAGGGGTTGAACGACAGCCTCGACATTCTGTTCGTCCTCAACCGCGTGGACGAACAGTTTGCCGACAAGCCTGAACTGCTCAAGTATTATTACCGCCGATTCCTGGTGTGGTGGTTGCTCTACTCGGGACGAAAAGCCACGCCGTCCCATTTTGTGGCCGAACACGACCGGGTGATGAAGTGGATCAATGAGAACAACCTTCGGTCAAGCCTCACACCGTTCAGCCGCCGCTTGCGCGGCGAGCGGCTGTTTGAAAGGCTCTCGGTGTTCGGTTTCGGTATCATTGAGCGATTGCATCTGGTACCTCTATTTGCGGCCATCTACTGCAAGGGTGAAGGCGAGGTGGATGAATGACCGAAGCGAATGACTCGACGCGGGTCATGTTCTATGCCCACTTCAACAAGTTCGGCCGGGTCGACGACTATGTGGTCTACCAGCTTGAGCAGATGCGCAGACTGTTCGACAAGGTTGTCATGATCTCCAACTCGCCTGTTTGCGAAGCCGACGAGAAAAGGTTGGCTGGCGTGACCGACAAGCTAATCCAACGGAAGAACCTTGGCTACGACTTTGCGGCCTGGCGTGACGGCATGGACGACTTCGGCTGGGACACTCTGGTCAAGTGCGAGCAGCTGACGCTGATGAACGACACGTGCTTCGGGCCGCTTTTCGACTTCGGCGCGATTTTCGACCAAATGCAGTCGCGCGGCGCCGATTTCTGGGGTATGACGACGAACATCGCGCTGACCGACGTGCTACTGGACAGCCGCGGCAGGGTGACTTTCGCGCCAACGCACCTGCAAAGCTATTTCATGACGTTCAACCAGAATGTCGTCCAGTCCGAGGCATTCAGGCACTTTTGGGCCAGCATCGAGGACTTCGCGGACGTACTCGACGTGATCACCAACTACGAGATCCGGCTGACAGAACTGTTGGCTGAAAACGGGTTCACCTATGACTCATTTTTCGACGCACCCGGGTTTTGGGGCATGACGCAGTTGGACAAAACTCAGGTTGATATCAGCGCCCAATCGACCGGGGACATGGCCAAATACAACCCGGGGTACACCTGCTGCCGGCCGCTGTGGCTTCTGGAAACAGTTGACACGTACCCGTTCATCAAGACCAAGGCCATTCGGGTGGTGCCCGCCCAATGGCCGGGCCTCCGCGAGTTCATCATCAAACACACCGACTATCCGGTTCAGCTGATAGACACCTACATTGGCGCTCGATACTTTGATCTGTGGAAAGAAAAGGACGACGACGTCGAATTCCTGCTGCACACCCGGGCATACCGGCTGGGCCGCGCGCTGCTGGGTCCACTGAGGTTCGTCAAGCGCACCGTGGCGCCAAGGCCATCGCACACCGGCTCGTGAGGGCGTCAGGCGGCCTACGTGACCTCAATCGTCATGGGCGCGGTGCCCAATTGACTCAGTGAGTACTCGTCCTGAAAGACGACGTCGGCATCGTATGTGCCAGGCGCAAGACCATCAACGTCCACGTCAATTTGTCCCGTCCCGCCAGGCAGGATTTCCTGTCCGAAGGGCACGGACACCACCGGCGGCCCGTCGTCGCCGGGCCGGCTGATCGTCAGGGTCATGGAGCCATAACCATCTGCGCTGAACACCGTCTTGCCCGTGTTTGTCAAGACGAATGTGCCGGAGATCGTGCCTTGTGTGGTCATCAGGGACGGTGCGTCGAGGTGCGCGGCGGCCTTCACCTTTGCCATGTCCTGCGTGAACCAGTACAACGGCGTGTAATAGTCCTCCAGCACCAGGTCCATGTATCCTGCTTTTTGAAGGTCTGTCGTTATCATGTCCGGGAAGGGGTCGCCGCTGAGCGGAGGGTAGCAGTGGTAAAACAGCACGTAGGCGCCGGCGGTGTTCGTAATTCGTGAAACCTCCGCACTGACGGACGCGGACGTGGTGGACGGGTTTGACGACAGTGGCGTCCCCCATATGATGTTGTCAGTCGAACCGTTGCCGATGGTGTCGTTGTTGTATCCGTTCTTGTATTCCACAATCAGGTTCGCCGCTGCGTAGCTGTACAGCGTCTCGCCGGGCTGGATGTTCTTCTGCACATACGCGATCAGGGGGTTCGCCTGGTTGCCAGGCACCAGCGTCCACTCGGCACCTGCTCCATAGTCCGGGAAATTGCGGAAAGAAAGAATCAGGACCACGGCGATCAGCAGTGTGACAATCCTGGTGACGAGCCGCTCCGCTTTGGCACCCGTGGTGCCCAGGCGGATAGCAGACAAAAACACGAAGGCAAATATGAATACCCACAAATAAAGGAACAGCCACAATCTGTCAACCATGGGATACAGGCCGAGAGCCGAGGCGACGGCCAACATCAGAAATGACACGGCAAGCGATAATGTGTGGATATCTTTCTTGAACAGCAAAAACGCTCCCCCCCCCCCCTGCTAGACAGAGAAGCAGGAGCTTGGCGGCACCCAGTTGCAGGAACAGGGCGGAGACAAGGCCCAGATCCCTGGAGAGCGCGCCGGAGCGCCAAAGGCGAAAGTCGAATGCGCGCCACTGCCAAAACGACGTCAACTCGGGGACGGTGGAAATCGGGCGCAGCCAAAGAAGATAGTGGACGATGAAGACGGCCAGGCAGATGGCACCGGCCAGAATCACGCGACGTGCCGAACGGAAGTCCCGGCGTCGGAGTTTGGCTGCAAACTCGACGAGCAGTGTGCCCGCGACAAAGAAAACGGCTGGCGACGACATGACCAGGCAGACCGAAAATGACAATCCGAGGATCACCGGACCGATTCGTCCTCGCCGGAAAAGGAAATACATGAGAATGACGAGCACCGAGAACAGCGCGTCGCCCATGTATGGCTTCACCTCGGCGGAATAGTTCATGTAGTAGTAGAAGACGGACGACAGAGCGACCGAGAGCAGGGCGAAGACCAAGGGGGTGTGGAAGACCTTGCGCAGCACGATGCCTTGAACGATGAGCAGCAGGACCAAGGCGATTAGCGAGTACAGTCGCAGCACCCATTCTGCTGTCCCGAAGACGTGTACCAACCCTTTTTCGATGATCAGGTACCCGGCAGAAGTGGTTGGCAGGTTGGACATCGGCGGGGTGAGGATCTGCGCAAAGCTCTTACCGACGATGTTGTCCGCAAGCAACGCCTCATCGTTCCAAAGGGATGTTCCGAGGGAAAACATCTGTACTCGCACGATCAAGCTGTAAACAATCAGGAGTATGGCCGCCAGACCGGCGACCAGCGAAAGCAGGGCAGTTTTGTCGCGCTTCAGGATAGGCAGCCACGCGGCAAGTCGGGCAAGGGATGATCGCACGGCGACTCCTGGGTTAGGTTGCGACAGCAAGAACACTGGTTTCATTGTTGTTGTTTCTCCGATTCCCTGTCAAGCACGCTCAGAGCCTGGATCGTCCGCGGCAGCGACCTCATCGGAAGGCTCTGGACGGGTGGCGAACACCACTTTGTTGTACAGCACAAAGTTCCAGACGAAGCTGAACCCGATGGCGGCGATCTTGCCGACGATCAGGGCGGGCGAGGTGCCCAGGATGGTGAAACTGAAGCTGATGTGGCTGACGATCCAGATCACAAACGGCTGGATGACCCACTGGCTGAACACGGTGACCACAATGAACAAGAACACCTGACGGCGAAGCGAGGCACCTTTCGCCTTGAACGTGAAGCTGCGGTTGCCGAAGAAGCTGAACGCCATGCCACAAGAGGTGGAGATCAGGTTGGCGAAGAAGAACGGCAGTCCGAAGAACACGGCGACGGAGTAGACACAGAAGTCGATCATCGTGTTGATCACACCAACGAGGGAAAACCGGGTGGTTGTGGCCACCAGCCCCCGATCGGTGGCTAGGTGCGTCACCCGCTGCGACAATCGGCCCACAAACCCTCTTTCCTCAGGCAGGAGTTTACATGCCCCCACACCTAGCCGAGCACTCCGCTGCGTCGCAGGAGACGGGCCAGGTAGGCGTCGTCGATCACCTTCGCCGCCATGATGCGGCGTCGGCTGCCAAGATACAGCGGCACTCTGATGAGCCCCCCAAGGTAGGCCGTAAACAAGCTGAGAGCCGCTCTAGCGCCCTGTTCTCGCAGCAGTTCGCGGCACAGAACAGCCAGCCCGTAGGCCATGTTCGGCACCAGGCGCAGCAGCACCGGCCCCGGCGTGTTTTTGACGGCGACGGCCGGAATGTTGCGTCCCACCATCGTCAGTGAATACGTCGATCCGCGTTTCTTCGTGCTGACCGACCCCATGTGGTAGGCCAGTGCGTCGGGCACGAACCAGGCGTCCCAGCCGCAAAGCAACGCCCGGTAGCTGACGTCGATGTCCTCGTAGTACATGAAGAATCGCTCGTCGAAGAAGCCGTTCTGGCGGTCGGGCAGCGCCTCGATCATAGCGCGGGTGTACATGCACGCAGCCGCGTTCACGCCGAACACCTTCTGCGGGTAGTACTGGTCGGCGGGCAGGCGGGCGGCGCCGTAACCGTGCTGTTGGGCGTGCAGGTTGGGGTTGAGGAAAATGTGCGTCGAGTCGACGATCTGGTGGTCGAAGTAGTCGAGCGTCAGGCCTTGCAGCGAGCCGACGTTGGGCCGCGATTCGGCAAATCCAACCAGCGTGGAGGCCCACGCCGCGTCGAGTGTCGCGTCGGTGTTGACCAGCGCCACGTAGCCCACCTGCGGGTCGCGCAGCGCCTGGGCGATCATCAGGTTGTTGCCGCGGGCGAAACCCGTGTTGGCCTTCGACCAGGTGACGTGCACCGATGGGTATTCCGCCATCACGGCACGTGTCTCATCGGTGGACGCATTGTCGATCATGTAGACGTCCGCCTGCACCCCGGTTTGCGCCAACAGGGAGTCCAGGCACAGCCGCAGCACGTCGGCGTTGTTCCAGGCGACCACGCAAAACGCGACCTTCATTGCGCCACCATCCTCTGCGGGCCCCACACCACGCACCGCCCCCGCTCCGGCGGCACGCTGATGCGTCCGGCGTCCAACAGATCGACGTCGCCGGTCTTGACGGCAACCACGGACGAGGGCACGGACGGCGCGTCGTGCACCAACGTGTCGGGCCACAGGAACGCCTTCTCGTCCAGCTCGACAAGCCGGCGGATCGCAGCGACGTTAGGGTTGACCGCGCCTGCGTCATCGTTGTCCAGCAACGGAGCGACGGCGGTGGCCCCCGGCAGGGCCAGCGCCCCGACCAGGTCGTCCAGCCAGTCGGGCGAACTTGGCGCAAACGGCTTCTGCAACACCACCAGGGCTGCAACGTCGCCGGGGATGGCCGAGGCCTCAAACCCGCCCGGCTGGCACAGCCAGGTGGGCTGGCAGGCCGTCGAGGTGGCGGCTTGGAGGGCTGCGCCGAGCCGGGCGGCCTCGCCGGCGGAAACCACCGCCACAGATGCCGGCCAGCGCGGCTTGATGCGGAACCAGCTGGGCTGGTTGGGCAGGTCGTCGATTTCGGCGGTGACGCCGACGCGCCGCAGATACTCGGCCAGCGCCCGGCGCCCGGCGTCAACCGCGTAGGCCTTGTAGCCGAGCTTCTTGGCGGTGGACGCGGCTGCCTCGCGCCAGTGATACAGCACCAGCGGGATGTGGACGACCCGCAGCGTTCGCCCCAGTGAATGCAGCCGCAG
>Ga0123354_10000749_pt1 | contig 35094 bp, 16 predicted proteins | sample TergutLab28metaG_2_FD_97872 | JGI IMG/M metagenome (GOLD analysis project Ga0123354, IMG submission 97872) | Labiotermes labralis P4 segment gut microbial communities from Petit-Saut dam, French Guiana - Lab288 P4 | ecosystem: Host-associated > Arthropoda: Insects > Digestive system > Gut ... | reverse complement strand
CCGGAATTATTTTTTTTTAATTTTAGCACACCCTGTATATAAAATGTGAATAATACAGGAACCAAATACGTTAGAATTATGAAACAAACTGCATTTTTAAGAGAAAAAACGGAGAGTATATACAATATTTAAAATATTCAGTACCTATATTTGTTGAATAAATATATAAAATGCAACTTTAGAGGCTAGCGGTGCGGTACGACCACTATAGTTGACATTAGGCGTCAAAAGGTTAATTCTAAAACAGTGAAATTATCAGTTAGTAAAATGAAAACGAAACGTAATATGGGAATGTCAGTAGAGCAAGTTCTGAAATGTTCAATCGTATTCAATATCATTTACACAAACCACAGCGCCTAACATCACTTCTCTGTTCTGCAGCAATCAATGTTAATAATGTTCAGTTACTCGTACGTTTAGCGTTTCGTTGTGTTGCGTTGCGTTTCATTAATCAGCCCTAATCTGTACGTGACAAGAAATAAAATATTAATATCAGTAGTAATAGTAGCGGCAGCAGCAGCAGCAGGTTACTTTCGGTCACGGTGTTCATTCAAAAATAATTCAGCCACGGATGTAGCACAGCACACCGACAGCACCAATACACGCGAGCTAGCCCACTATGCATGACCAGGTCGGTGCTGCTGATGACTTGTGTCCGTCCTGCAAATCCACATCCTAGTGTGTCCGCCACACTGATCATTCACACACTTGTAATTTTCCAACAAGTTGTCTACAGACAACATCCTTCTAAAAATGCTATTAATAATTAGACATATATATATATATAGTGTGTGAGTCAATATTTTAAAGTCTGATAAAAATGTAGCTACAGTGAAGAAAAAGTAAATTTGTCCCTATCTGTTCCCGTAAGACACATAGGGGAGTCAGATTTTGTATACCTTAATTTTAATTAGATCTCGGCCACTTCCCCTGAGAGAGGAGTCCCATTAACTACCAAGTAGGAGGCTGTGTGGGTCAAAGAGTCGGTAAGGTCCTTCAGGAAGACAGACAAATTCTTTCCCTTTCCAAGAATCCAAACCAAATTCCTCCAAATCGGAAAAAAAAAACCACTGTACCGACAGTACCATCTTGTCTCCTTTCAAAATCGTGCATTTCCCATAACTTCAGTATCTTCCTTTGTGTCCAAATTTTATTCCGAAAAGGACGCGCGGGCAATACGAGGGAAAAATCATAGCAGTACATTTGTCTATTTCCTTGCAAAAACGATGTACCTGTCTTCCTCGTTCTTCTTTATCACCTCTCTTTAGGATTTTGAAGGCATAGCGTCTCTTTCTTTTCGAGGAATGAAGTTGGCGAACGGAATATAGCAGTCAGGGGAAAGTTCTAAGGCAAATTAGAAGGATGTCAGAGAAGTGTTTATTTGACACTAATGAAGTGAGGCGAGTGAGTATAGTTAGAAGTGACAGCTGACGAAAACGTCGCGCGGTGTGGCATGTGCGACGGCGGCAATATTTGTCGATGACAGGGAAGGATTCAGCACGATGGCTTGCCCTCTACTGCGTCCCGCGTTACAATGTATTCACTTTTCGTACAACAGAAGCCAACAAAATGCACAATTTCTCAACTTTAATTCGATATACAACTCTACATGTTTCGGACAGACTTACTGTCCATCACCGACCGCCTCTGTGGTCTAGTGGTCAGAGTTTCTGGCTACAGATACAGAGGTCCCGGGTTCGATCCCCGGCGCTACCAGATTTTCGGAGTAGTAGTGGTTCTGGAACGGGGTCCACACAGCCTCGTGAGTCTCTATCGCTTATATTTCAGATTATATAGAAACAATCATCCAACAAATGCTATATTTTTGTGGTTATGACATAATACAGGGCCATGATTGTCGGGGTTTTAACAGCTTGTCATACACAATACAGTTGAGATAGGAGTATATGTGTTTTTCTATTTAATAGAACAACACTCCAAATGTTTGTTACATACCTTACAGGTGCTCAATATATGCATTTTTGTGATTCTACAAACATCAACACGATAATCGAATTCGTTCCAAACTGTTTGTAGCATGTCAGCGGTGATGGTTTCAATGGAGGTTCTGATTCGTACCTTCAGTTCCGGGATACTTGCGGGAAGGGGAGGAACATAAACCTGATCCTTGACGTAACCCCATAGAAAGAAATCACATGGGGTTGCATCTGGAGAACGAGGTTGTTAAAACCCCGACAATCATTTGGAATAACCCTGTACATTGCAGTAGTATTTGCGAAAAATAAAGCCGATGTGAAAACGTATTAACAATCAATCTACACCACTTCTGTTCGCCAGAATATCAGTTTATGTAATTATGGGATATCGAAAAATGTGAGAGGAGGAATAGTTATGAAGGGAAAGAGTTGTTTAGAAAATAATAAGACCCAAACACAAAGCAAAGGACACAAACACCACAGCACTTAGCAAATCTATGAGTGCAGTAAACCCTACGACACCCGACACCCAGTGAATAGATCCGTGCGTCAGCAGACCCGAACTTAGGGTATTACGAGAGATGATTGGTCGGTAGTGGAAAAAGTTCGCACAACTGAAGACCAATTCTTGTATCAGGTCTGTCCCTACCACAACGCCTTCGACGTTTGCAGCACCACATTCAGGGTCAAGCACCCCGAGTATCTTCGCCTCTGAAGACGATCATACGAACCTGCTGAGGTATTCGTGGACAGCAATTTCGAATCATTTGTGTAAAATTTTAATTTCATATTTGGATAACATATTGCACTGTGGTTCTCTGGTGGCAGCTATAGCCTAAGGAACTACATCTACAGAGCGACAACACAGACTAACCTGACCTACAGTACAGGTCACCCTTCTTTAACCTTTTGACGCCTAATGTCAACTACAGTGGTCGTACGGCACCGCTAACCTCTAAAGTTGCATTTTATATATTTATTCAACAAATATAGGTATTGAATATTTTAAACATGGTGTATACTCTCCGTTATTTTCTCTACAAAATTCAGTTTGTTTCATAATTCTAAAGTATTTGGTTCCTGTATTATTCACATTTTGTATATAGGTTGTGCTAAAATTTAAAAAAATAATTCCGGCGCCAAAAGGTTAAGCGTCAGAATCTTTCGGCGCCTTGAAATATTTTCTTATGATTTTCTTTCTTATTCGTTTTCAAAGTGATACTACACATGGTTTTTTTGTGCTAAAACGTTATTCATATGCGGTTATTTGGATTCCCAACTTCTCATTTATATTCTAGCCTATAGGCTATAAAGCGAACATCAAACACCCGACGAACTGGCTTTTCCGATCCCACATTCCACACCAATTAGATCGTAAAACGGAAGGCTTTCTCTATACAGAAATACAAACGTAACACTGTTGATGATTATGTCGTTGTACTGTCTCTGAGGGCAAGTCGAGCAGCGAATATCCGAAGATATGATAAAACTAATCGGCACAAACGCCACGGTTCTTACAGCGATGTGTAAGCACTGCGGTAGACATTCTGCAATCGAAAAGAATCCTCATTCCAATTTGGTTTTCTTTTAAAATTTAAAATTTATTATTTGAGTTTTCTCTACATCTTTGGATGTAACTGTTGACAATTATTTCTTGCCGTTACACAACCGTTATTTTTAATACTAATGGCTAAAATGTATCTATACTAATTATTATATTGTCTGTTGTTCACCTCGTCTAAATTTGTACGTATTCATAAATAGTAATTAGTTTCTATTAACAGTTTCTCTTATCTCATTTCCTCTAGACCTTGCACCGTTTTTATCACTACATTTTCCCACTTGAATTTTGCTTTTTACGAAAATTTAAAAACTATTTTTGAATCTGTGATATTATTAAAGTTGATTATTTAATTATATGCTCTTTCTTCATTTATGTATTGGAACTTTTTATTTAAAAATTGCTGTTTTATTTTCATTAAACAAGTAAATTCAAATTTCTTAAATCAATTTCAGCACGTAATTAACGATATTGACAAGGAAACTGAACCGCATCCCTGGAGAGGAAAGGGCATTTCGCTCGTTCTTATGTGGAAATTTTCATGGCAGAATCACGTATGCATACATTCAAGGACAGCTAATAATATACTTACTGTCTGGTGTTTAATAAACGAGTCCGCATTTTTGTTGATAATTAGGATACATTTTGGTCATGGAAGCTGTGGGAAATAGATCAGAATTTGCTTCAAATAGACAGACGGTTTTTATCAGGTTACCTGCACGCTCCAAGGCATATATTATTTTAGCGCTCTAACACAGGGTCCACTTATGAAGATCCCACTTTTCGGATTTTTTTGGGGGGGGGGGTGTCTAGACCTTGCGATTGAAGAACCAAAGTCCAAAAGTCTTAGCAAATATCTACAAACGACATTCAAAAACTAGAGAAACTTATGGTCTTCTGTCGTACTGACCTGTGGTGCCACATAAATAGATACAGAGACCACGGCCATTAAACCCTACCTCGGTTGATAAAATTTCCTAAACCCGCATTAAATTCAAGCACGTTGAGTGAACAAGCACGGCGCACGGCACGTCACTGCATCGTGATCCTTCTCTTCTGATTTCTGTAAGGCATGTAGACAGGCCATCAGTATCAAATTGTTTTAGAGCCTGGACCCTGAAAGATATACTGTTTTGCACTTCCGCTTCCATAGACTAAATTGCCATCGAGTCTGCCAGGAAGTCGACGAAATATATGTGAGTGTGTTCCAGCCCGTTTGGCAGGATTTTCTAGCTTTACATGTAGCAGGGAAACTGCCCTAAGTTACACATTAAAAAAAAATACACAGAACACATTATAAAAAATAACCTGTACTGACCCGGCACACTGAAGAATGTCCAAGTGCTACCGTGTAAATTTACATTTGTTTCTATGCTTTTGTGACAGCAAAGGCTTGGACACTTGCTGCATATGTAACACGCAAGCACGCACGTAACGGGAGTTATTTTGCCAGCAGGTGAAAATGTAAGATCAGCAGTGCGTGTGTTCTGCTACAGAAAAGAATGCCTGACATCGTACTTGTGGTTTAACAGCAATTCTCTGCCTGAAAACATACAAAAGCGATGTATTTTGCGGTCAAATGCAAATGAATGTGAGTGGCGTGTCCAGAAACAGCTCCAGCCATGCTGCCTCTACTGTCTCTACCCACTCGCACAGACGGTTTATTTTATTTTAAAATCTGCGATGTTTTTCTCTATTTAGAGTGTAATTTTAATTAGTATGCTAATCCTTAGTGTAAAAATGTTAATAGTTTTATTATTATTATTATTTTATCAAATATAAGCAATCTTTTTGCTTTTTTATTAAAATATATTGGTGGGCCCGGTAGCTCAGTCAGTATAGCGACTGATTACGGGCTGGACGGTCCGGGATCGAATCCCGGTGGAGGAGATATTTTCCGCACGTCCAAACCGGCCCTGGGGCCCACCCAGGCTCCTGTAAAATGGGTACCCGGTCTTTCCCGGGGGTAAAGTGCGGCCGGAGCGTGCTGATGACCACTCACCCCTTCTAGTGTCGCGGTCATGGAAGAGTAGAGCTATACCTCTACCCACCCCCTGGGCCACACCGGGCCTGTAACGGTATCACTTTACCTTTACCTTTATTAAAATATATTGACAAGTACGAGCAGGTACTGTCAATATCACACGTCTAATGCTATTAACAGAAATATAAATTGAAACAAAAAATTGTCTACCATAAATGTTCAACTATGTGTTTCGGAAAGTATAAGATATTTAACAGCTATAGCAAAAAAGTGAAGACTCAAGCTCTGTGGAATGTTACCTGCATGTGCTAAACTTCACGTGTAATTTACTTGCTCAAAACTTTCAGTGCTGAATTTAATATTAATTATATTTAAATGCTGAGTCCATGCCACGCAGTAAACACACAACTTCTCTGTTGTAAAACCCAAAATTTAATGCCATGTATGGAATGGTCCTATTTATTGCAAGAATCATACATAAGACTTACTTACTTACTCCATGGTGCAGAGTGATTCTTGAGAAGCTAATTGGTTTGCAGCTAGTCAAGAAATTCCCCGCATTTCACGGAACCCGAAGGTTCATTACCGCACTCACAAGCCTCCGCCACCTGTCCCTATCCTGGGCCAGCCCAGTCCAGTCCATATACCCACATCCCACCTCCTGGAGATCCATCCTAATAATCATACACAAGACATGATTATAAATGCACTATGTGGATATAATGTGTAATTTACGAAGGATAAACCTGGTGTTACACACAGTAACTACTGGAATCGGAAGGATTAATGGAACATATGGACTCTATGCCTTACGATCTGACATTATCGCTCGATAGCGTTAATTCAATGTTAAGTCAAAAATGAATGAAGGAATGAATGTTAAGATACATCTGAATGCTACCCTTCCATCTAAGCAAGTTTTCTTCCCATGAGATATTGTACCAACAACCTGCGTACTTCTAGTTTACGCCGATGTCAACTGCATCCTCCGAAGCTCTTAAATTCGCCTATTTTACTCCCCTACGGCTACTCGAGGAGGAATTATATTTGTGAAGCCTAAAGTTATGCAGTCGAATGAAAAAGATAGTGAAGATTTTGTATAACAATAATATAAAAATTTTCTATGGGCATTTTCGATACTCTGCAGTTTATAATACAGTAAGCTTTTAAAAATAGGTCACGATTTCTTGTTCACGTTCATAAGGGGGGGGGGGAACATTCTAATCTTGATGTCTGTTACATAACAGTGCAATGTAATAAACCTAACACGATGGACAATACCCAAATATGTAGGAAAGTTGGCAGACCTATGGGATTTCCTTCGTCATTTTTCGTTTTAGCCCTCCTTAGGGGACATCTTAGATTTGGTACAGTTGTTAATTCGAGGTCAGCGACCAAATTCCTCTGAAAATGTGAAGAGGAATTTAAACGGCTTAAAATTTTCGAACCTTATATTCAGTAAGAAATGCATTAAGTTTCAAATAAGAAACTGGTTGATAAATTAAAAATATAATTAACATACGGTTTAAATTACTGGCTAAACTTTGGAGTAAATATAATAAATAAATGCTTAAATATTTTAATATTTTTAAGCTGAACATAGCATTATGTCATTTAAATACTATCAATTATCAAATTTTTATATTTTGGACTTTTCTGGAAAAAATAATCTAAATGTTTTCAGAATGAAGCTCCAGGTTTATAGACTTTATACCAGTGCAGTGTTACCCTAGATGAATCACATTTGTTAACCGAAACGAGAAAGAAAGTAAGGTTCTTTCACCCGAGTGACCTTAGAGAAGGAATTAGAATGACTGTGCCAATATTGCTGCGGGTCACAAATTTTGACCCCCTTTCAGAGAGCCAATTGTCTGGAACTTCAAGCATTTGCATCATACTTCCTTAAACACAAGCACTTGACACAGTTACGCTTCGTTTTTATGTCTTACACAAGACCATGAAATTTCTGTTGTTCTTGTAACTCCAGCCTCCTTTACGAAGGCCTTTCAAATGCTATTATCCACTTGGGAGACATCGAATGGCAGAGGTAATGTCCAAACTGTCCATCAAGTGTGTGTGTTTCTCTTGCTGCACTTTTTCAGATTCTTTCTCTTTTTTATTTTGTTTCGTCATTGTTCCCCAGAGAGTACATCGCTCGTGCTAAGAAGAAAATGTGTAATTAGGGGGTTTGGGGACTCTTGAGTCCCAAATTACTCTATTAGATCCCCACCGAGTCACCGTAATATGGTCCGAAAGCGACAAGTGTCTGCGAATAACACCTCTCCTTACTGTAAGCGAAGGTTCAGGAACCGCGCGAAAACATTTCACAAGCCAGTTGAAAGAAATATATCGCAGCTACAGAAAATTATTCCTTACAGCAAATGTAAAAATTAACCCAGTCATAAGACCTTAGCGTTTGTTATATTTGAAATGCCAGTTTAAATTCAAAGGAGGGCATCTTGATCCTATTCTTGCGTGATTCCAGGCTTCCACAATGCGAAGTATTTGAGAACTGCACTCTTCTTGGTTAGGGAACCGCGGTGACACAGTGGTTAAGGTGCTGTGCTACAAATCGGAAGGTCGCTAGTTCGATCCCAGCTGGTAACATTGGAATTTTTCATTCGCATAAAATCCTTCCGATCGCACTATGTCTCTGGGTCGACTCAGCCTCTAACAGGAAGGATTACCAGGAGCATTTCCTGGGGGTAAAGGCGGCCGGTGTGTAAGGCTGACAACCTTACCACCATCCTGTGCCGTTGTCATAAAATCTGGCAACCTTAACTTCCTGGAACCCTCTGGGCCTGTAACGGGACTGCTTTAAATCTTCTTGGTTACTACGCAGCGCTGAGTTCTAATTCCATATAAGCTTTTCGGTACAACCTTGAAGATGTGGCCGACAGGTTGTCACATAACGTCGGTAAGGAATTACCACTATTTGCTGCGTAATAACCTTGAAGAGCGCAGTTCTTAGTTATATTCTTGTGTATTTGACAGGTGACGCATTCATGTCTTAAAAAGATCATTTCAAACTTTTAAAGACGAAGAGCAGAACGCTGTATTTAAAGACCCAGTTCGTACCGCGCTGTAAACACTTTTCGTCTCGGTTATAAAAACCAATCAGTTTAAGCTGTAAGTGGCACAATTCGCTGTTTGTTCTTAGATAAAAACAAAACACATAAATGCAGTGTGGGCAGAGCGTACAGTTGTTGAATGTTAAACTTAGTGCATCACGTAAACAGTAGGCTTTAAAAGGTGAAATATGCTGAAATTATAGATTTAAATTCTTCTTTATTAAATTCAATATAAAAAGGTAACGCTCACCCCAGAACAGGCCATGAAGGCCCAGAGGGATTATGGCATACTTTAAATTATTATATTGAATTATTAAATTCAATGTAATGATTCGAAATGTACCTTAGTCCTATTTCATTGGAAAACCGTAAGAAATTACATTACTTGTCTGACCTAGACGTAGATGGAATAAAAACATATTAATCGTTCCAAAATGAATAGAATACAGTCTGCATATTGGAATAATCTACTTCAGTGTAAGAACCGCGTGCGCACGGTTGTGGACCTAGGGTTTTGTATAAGAAATTAAATGTCTTGACCACCTGGGACACTGTTAGCTTGTAAACAAGAGATTTTGCATTATAACGTAAGATACGTGGAGTCAATTCATGGCAATTATTCTTAATAAAATTAGCGACTTTTTCAACTACGTAATCGGAAATCGTATCGGCTTTTAATACATATTTGTTACATTTCGAATTTTTATTTATAAAATCGGATTTCTAGGCCCGGATCGTCAGGACGTTTTACCGTCTGTACACTGAGAATTCCACTTGAACCTACTAGCCTTTCTATTAATTCTGTATCCTAAGTTTTCCTAGAGAAAACATAGACGAAATATGAACGTTACCTCTTACCTGCACTCACTGTGGACACCTTCACTACCTGCATCTTAGAAGCCGTGAAGATCCTGCCATTTAATTTCATACAGTCCGTACTGTCATTGCTTAACTCGCGCGGTGTTATTTTCCCGTAACCCTTTAAAGCATAGAGGTTACTTTATGCACCTTACTTACTTACTTAATTACATACTTACTTACTAACTTAATCCATGGAGCAGAGTCCTTCTTGAGAAGCTAACCGGTTTGCAAGTAGTCAAGAGATTCCCCGCATGTTATGAAATCCGAAGGTTCATTACCGTATTCACAAGTGTCTGCCACCTGTCCATATCCTTAGCCAGCTCAATCCAGTCCCTACCCTCACTTCCTGGAGATCCATCTTAATATTATCCTCCCATCTACATCTGGGTCTCCCCAGCGGTCTCCTTTCCTCACGCTTCCCTACCAAAATCCTGTACACGCCCCTCCCCTCCCCTCCCCGTACGCGCTACATGCCCTGCCCATCTCATTCTTCTCGATTTTGTCACACGCAAAATATTTGGTGGGGAGTACAGATCATTAAGCTCCTCATTATATAGTTTTCTTCCACTCCCCTGTTACCTCGTCCCTCTTAGGCCCAAATATTCTCCTCAACGCCGTATTCTCAACACCCTCGGCCTACTTTCCTCCCTCATTATCAGCGACCAAGTTTCACACCCATACTTTATGCACCACCAAGTTTAACATTCAAATTTCTGTATGGTGCTCACATTGTGTTTATGTGGTGTGTATGGATCTCGGAAACTACAGCGACTTTTGTTTTATATAACACCAAATGATTGATTTTCTATATAAGCGAGGTGGAGAGCGTTTACTGCGCGGTAGGACTGAGTTCTTGTACACAACAGACACGTACCCTCCTTGAAAGGTTAAAAGATCACCTGATTTTATAATATATGAAAAAAAACTTAGTTCAGAAGTCTTTTATTCGCCCAGCAAAACCAATTAACTTTTCAGTTCCCGGGTTTGGCTTCCGGTTACGACGAAACGAAAACTTTGAAATTACACGTGAAACTTTTCTTTATCAACGCGTACGAGCGCCGGGCCTTAAGGTGTTGTCTGTGTGAAATTAAAAAGCATTCATCTTTCGAAAGACCAGTGTCTACTGGCAGGCTGGGTTCAGTCAGGAGACAGTACGCCACAGAACAGACTAATTTCATCCCTTGCCAGGCAGCATCATTAGGAAGTCCCTGAGGAAGCAATTTGCAGACATGTCAAGCCTCAGGGAGACGCTGAGACAGGGAGACCTTATGGACTGCTGATGTCTAGACGACGTGGAGCCTGCAGAATCAACTGCTCTCTTCCAGGCAGTAAAAACTTTGCAGTCAGGATCTTGGCGGCGTTGTTCTTTCTTAGTACCTATTTGTACTTAACTAGCTACATCCATGGAGCAGAGTCATTCCTGAGAAGCTAACAGGTTCTCAGCTGGCCAAGATATTCCCCACATATTATTAAACCCGGAAGTTCATTACCGCTTTCTCAACAGCCCGCCACATGTCCCTATCTTGAGTCGTATCAATCCAGTCTATGCCCTCCATCCCGCTTCCTGAAGATCCATTTTAATATTAACCCCCCTCTCCATCTAGGTCTTTCAAGTGGTCTCTTGCCCTCCGGTCTCTCCACCAGATCCCTGTATACCTCCTTCACGTCGTACAGCAGAGTCAGCCCAAGTCCGAGTCTTGTGAAATGTTTTGTAACGTTATAGGTTTTGACGGTGAGTAGTGGCAAGAACCTCGCCCGACCCCCAAGCTGGAAGATCACTCCTTATCGGCTGTCGAAGACTGCTTATTCAATATATTGACAGCAACCCACCATATCTGGAGGCCGTTCCTCCATCTGCAACCTAAGGGCGTGCCATGGCGTGGTGACAGGGACTTGCACTTCGTACATAAAAATTAACACTTCATAAGGAGATCATTTCCGTTTGTTCGTTTCATAGTCAGTGCAATTCCATTCCAAAACTATATGTTGAAACTTAGAATTTTACCAGACACGATAGTTAGTTTACCTTCAGATTTGTTACCCTATCAAGGCCCGACGCTCCAGCCCGAATGAAGCCCGATCTATTTACAATCTGGACTCAGTTTCGCCTCTCATAAACGTGTTATTAACGACGCTGTGAACTCCCATATTTATACAAGGTAGGTGATGGATGAATGAATGTGCATAGAGCATTGGTGGAATGAAGTTTAGAGGGGACACTCAAGTACTTCGGGAGGCTTGATGGGGAGATGAATCCGTCACACTTCTACTGTGTCCCCCCAGAAATCCTACATGGGTTGGCTTGTGGTTGAACCCAGGCTTGTGTGGTGCAATTCCGAAAAAAAACGGCCCTTGCTCTAGCACATCCATCCTGCCGTCTTTCACAATTTTAATGCCGAGTTAAATCCCATTATCCATTTGCTGGCATTATTAGGAGCTCACCATATTCTCCACCTTAGCAGGATAAGGGTTTACACATCTTTATTTTAATGTATAATGTGAAAAGTCCTTGAAAAATACCTAAGTATAAGTTGTCCCTTTGTACACAGCTGAATTATTGACACGTTCTGTATATCTTATCATATCTGTCCACATTTGTTGGCCTAGTAAAGCAATTCTCCAGTCAAAACCAGATAGACTTGTTGCAAAGACATTTCAATCTGAAGAACTGATGAATAAAAACCAACTAGATGCCACTTATTATTTTATTGTACTTCTTATAGGCTCAACATATTTCGGGCATTACTATGCCCATCATCAGTCGCGATCTCCTGATGATAGGCATAGTAATGCCCGAAATATGTTGATCCTATAAGAAGTACAATAAAATAATAAGTGGCATCTAGTTGGTTTTTATTCTTCAGTTATCACAATGATGCACGGTCCAACAAACATCAAATTCACATTTCAACCCATTCTTCAATGAAGCTGGACGAACACCCCTTATTATTTTACATTTAAGGAACGATACGTGAATATCGGAATCCAAATGCATTCAGTGTTTCTTCGAAGTACGTCTGGGAAGGGGCACCTGTGAACATCCTAGAGAAAATTGAGTCAGGGGCATTTCCTTATGCCGTCTAAACTCAATTTCCGAAGCTCAATCCTTCAATAAACCCTCAGCCCTCTCCACGACATACGCCGTACAAACATAATCCTACTGTTACTGTCTGGAAAATTTTCAACTTGCGAGTAGCATCAAGGTTTTCCATATTACCTGAAACTTTCCTGTGTTTCGGGCAGAAGACAAAGCGCCTCCAATAACTTCATTATCCCCCAGCTCTGGATCATGATAACGAATTCGTGGATCTAGATTAAAATTTGTATGAGCGGGATAACAATTTTAAACTTATTTATATTTCCTATTCACTGTCTGAAGCTCTGCTTTAAAAGAGGCGAAATCCATTTTACAATAAAATGTTTGGCCAAAAGTACCAATTAACAAAACGCAATGTCATTTAAGGCGGGAGTGACAATTTCAATTATTTTCCACGTTGGCATGAATTTGATGAAAAGTAAGAATACCCTATAATATTGATGAGGTTTAACACGCGCATCAAAACACGTATTTATTCCGTTGGTCTGTGTAACATCCCTACTATTAATTGGCTTTACTCACAGCAGATTTTATCTGCAATGAACTAACAACAGAGCTGTAAGCACATGAACAAATTTGGTACCCAATTCCAAGCGATAAGATACAAATAGATGTAACGAACAACTCTATTAGTGTCACTGGTGACATATTTGTCACTTTGAGTTTAACACATGTTGGTGTCAATCATTTCAAGTTACATTGTTAATTAAAAATGCTTATATGTATTCGTTTTGTATTTTGTTATCATCCTCTTTGTGTTTTTGAATCGGTCTGTAGAATAGGCCTGACGGGCATTAACAATCTTGAAAAGTGACATACTTTTGTGTGTCAACGACATAAATAAGTGAAGTGTATATATGAGCCCCAGCACAACTGACAGACTTGTGTTGAGACTGAAATTCGTTACATTGATTTACGTCACTGAAACACGGCGGGACGTCATAGGTAAAGGCTAGGAGATATGAGTAATACAATTTTATTTAGTAGTAACCAAGAACGTATCGAACAACGGGCGATAAAAAATTACAAAAGAGAGAATTTTGAAATATAGATTGATCGTCAACGCTCTTGTGACTTTGATTAAGCAGTTTTTTTTTGTAAGATAATGCATCAATTACGACTGACAGTGTCCTCAGTGTCAAGACAAATTGTGTTCCATATCATCATATCTACAACCATTTTCTCCAAAATTGTCTTATTTTCATGAGGTTGTCCAACGAAATATACGCAAGAGTTTATTGTATTCTGAATCGCGCCCATCCAAAATACAATCTGATGAACAGCAGATAAAAGCTTTGCGTGTCAATATTCAAGTCCCCTGCAATGTTGAGCTCTATCGACGAGTGAAAATTTTTCTGACGTTCAGGTGACCGTGCATCGTGAAAAATTCTTGTAATAAAACTAACTAGATGCACTAATTTCTCCAATTTATTTTTGGAATAAAACTCTACATGTTTCGGACAGTTCCTCTGTCAATCATCAGGAGTTTCTCACTGCACACACAGCAATGGTATATGTCATACAGGTTTGCTGACAGCTTGCGAGCAGGTTCAGGTTTTTGTTTTTTGTATTTGCTAATAAGGCCCTATGTAGAGATCTCTACACCACGTGCGCGTGCATGCTTATAGTAAGATCTTAATTTCCCCTCAGACAACCTGAAGATGGCCAGTACAGGCCGAAACATGTAGTTGTCCATTATATAGTCATTAAGTACACCTCATGTGACACAGTTATGTTTGACTACATACAATTTTCCAAGTTTCCGAACGGAGTTCCGTCCTGATCCCGCTCGCAAGCTGTCAGCAAACCTGTATGACACATACCATTGTTGTGTGTACAGTGGAAAACTCCTGATGATGGACAGAGGAATTGTCCGAAACACGTACAGTTTTATTCCAAAAGTAAATTTCAGTAATTAGTGCATCTATTTGGTTTTATTTTAAGAATTAACATTTTTTTCTAGCTTCGAAAGACTTTCTTGGACGGGTTGGCCCTGAATTTGAAGTCAATAAATCCTTAAAAACGTCTTAAATGCCTTATTTAACAACGCTGTCAATTGCTGAGTTTATACACCTTCGGTTAGCGATAAATATGTGACACTGCAATACAAGTGGAATCATATGGAAGTACTCGAAGGAAAACCTGTCCCAGTTCTTCTTGCTCCACCGAAAACTCCAAAGGTAGTTGACTGGTATTGAGCACAGGTTTCCTCGGTGACAGGTCGGCGACTGCCTGAGCCACGGGACGACCGCGATGATTTGAAAAGCCCCTAAATATTTACCAGTCGACAAGGCGTCATGTCGTAAAAACTAGAAGGTTCAGCAGCAAAGAGGAAAGTATCTCAATTCTGGAGATGAGGATCATTTAAAGGTACTAACGTATTGATTTCTTTTTCCATTTGTGCTCCACATAACACCGATCAGTTGATACGGTGTGGTCGTTCCCTAACTTCAAGCCTTACACGAACATTTTCTTGAACGCAAAAAGTGTTTTCGCGGAAAGCCAACTTTATGTCTTTAAATTGAAATTCGAACACGCGGTCCCTCCCGAAAACACACACACACACACACACAAAAGGATTGCAACAGGATGGAACTTCATCCCCTCCAACGCACTGTTACGTAAGGTTATCAAATTCGGGGAAGTAAAGCATGTTGCTAATTAAGTCACATTAAAGTACTATTCTATTACGATACGTATCACCTTTCAGTTCAAGGTAAGGTCTGTGGAGCTTCATTGTGTGATGGGACGTAGCATGGCTGACGAAACACTTCTCCTTGTGCACCGTATGTACATTCACGATACAGAAAATGGGTAATGCTTTCATAGTAGAAACGGTAGTATTATCCATTTACATTCACACAACGCCTTCTAGCGCCGAGGCTGTAAATAGATATACTTGTACCTCTACCTACCCTGTGTCTCTACCTTTGCGTATTACGGTTGACCTTTACCTTTACTGTTCCATATTGAACAATTTAAACTTATACCGACTGTGACATCTTCACGCATATTGCATTTTTTCCTAGCAAAATGAAAAGAACATAGTTGTGAGCTTGAATAATTTTTTGGGAAATCAAATGTCCAATGGCTGAAAGGAAGACATGTTCGATCTTCCGAATAACAGATAAAATTAAGGACCATAATTTGGTAAAATACTAATATTATTTTCATGTTATTACTATATTGAAGAAACAAAGGATTATGCAAATAGAATTTGGTACAACATCTTTCTAAAGTAAATGGGAACATACAAAATACTATAAGAAGGCAGTAAGGCCTTATAAAACAACGTATGTGTTCTCTACAAAGAAGTTTCTCAAGGAGCTAAACTGGCTGAGATAAAGCATACCAAATACATTATGCACCTTATGATACATGACAATTAAGCACACAATCGCACATTAATTTCATTTCTAATTGATTAATTATGAGGAATTGAACTATAAATTTTAACTTGTTACTCCAAAACACGTTTTAAATCAGAACTAACATTTGCTCATACTTTCTATGCCAGTCATTACAAAGATTAATATTAATAAGAATAATATTTGCATTTGAAGCACACTTTATGAAACGTGCTGCATTTGTCCTGGTATTTGCTGTACTTGTTTGGCTTTCATTTTTAAAGGGGACGAAGAGGAAGTTTTGATAGCATAGTTGCCTTTGTATGGAGAGGCTGAGGGAAACCATGAAAGTGCAGAGTCAAAGGATGTCAGTTGAATTGTCGGTTGTGCTGGTTGTTTTAGGGAGAGGCAGTCTGTTGAACTCGAAGTCACGTAACAGAACTTTTTGCATTGAGATTCTGGTTATAGATCTCTTTCTTAAGGTATTCCTTCGTACAAATGATAACAGGTGAACAGATTAACGAAAAAGGTTCAATCTGAAGAATTTTGATCGACTAATTTAACAAAGCCGGTTCCAGTGGCGGCGCGGTCTAAGGCGGAGACTTACGGCCGCTCGCCTGTTGAGATTTTGGGTTCGAATAGGTTGCTTCGAGTCGTGGTAGAGTGCGGTTGTGTTTACGCAAGGAGTGAGCCGGCCTAGAAGATACCCTTGAAGCAGTGAGCTTGTTTGTGCGGTGATATTACACCAACAAGCTATCAGCGGGAGACAGTAAACATGACTGAACGGCATCAGACGATCGTCTGCGCTTTCGATCAACGTAGCACCCGTATGTCGGCGTTCGACATACACGAGTGGATCTATGAAACACTGCATTTACAAGAACACGAAGTAGTGATGATACCAATTGATGGCCCTCGCAGACACGTTTACATAAAATTCAGGGACCCACAGAAGATGCAGGCAATATTGACAGCGACCCAGGGGCAAGAGGATTTTCGACACACAAACAGCGAAAACTCCAAAGTTTGAATCGAGACATTCGGATTAGGAATGCGACGAGTGAAGGTGGCCAGCTTACCCCCCGAAATGGAAGACAAGACCTTGAAAATGGCGCTGGGTGCATTTGGTGAAATACGTGACATCCAACCGGAAATATAGCTAAATGCCTATCGCTATCGGGTTTCCAATGGAGTACGTGTGGTAAGCATGTCACTGGTAAAACGTATCTCTTCGCATGTGGTGGTGGCAGGGTACAAAGCGCTAATATCATAGTTGGGGCAGCCGACAACTTGTTACAACTGCAACGAACCGTGTCATCTGCAAACTGCGTGCCCGCACAGACGGTGGGAGCGACCGGAAAGCAGACCGGCAACCACGGCATCATGGGCGGAAGTGGCGTCGAGGGGGCCCATTTCAAACACAACGACAACAGTAGATAGGGCCACAGACATGGCTGCACCCGAAAATATGGAAGCAGAGACACTGCAGGCACCTAAGAGCGCCCCACACGCCCAGAAGGACGGGATAGGGCAAAGGGGAGTGGAGGCCGCCCCCGAAATGGAGGAAGAGCGTGTACTGGAACCTACAACGGACACAACGGGCGAACAACCACATGTGGAGGGGAGGCGACGGACGTCAGTAACGACCATACCCCACAGTCCTGGGAGGGGCTGGAGGACAGGATGGAGACATCTCAAGAACAGCAACCAGTGAGGCGGCAGCCCGGCAACGAGGAGAGTGGACGGCCCATCAGGGACAATATGGACGTGGAAGGGGCACTTGGGAGTGGAGTACAGGCGGGAAAGAAGGTCGTCTAGCTTCCCGGGATGGGATGCAAAAGACAGCTACAGCGACCAGCCCCAAAAGGCCTAAAAGATTGAAGGTCGACGGACAGGACGACACTCCTCCGCGGCTACGGCGGAGTAGATTGAGGACTACGGGAGTCATTTCCCTTTAAAAACGAGGCGTCCGCCGCCTTACTAAGACTCGCGATGCCTGAGATTTATAAAATCGCGACCCTCAACATTAATGACATGGCTACGACAACCAAGATAGCGTTGTTGGAAGACTTCTTGCAAAAAGAGGAAATAAACATAATTCTCCTACAGGAAGTCAGGCGGCCTGTCTTCGATGACATCCGAGGCTTTGCAGCTTACACAAACATAGGCACTACGGGACGGGGAACGGCGATCCTGACACGAGACCTTATTCAACTTACAAACACAGTATGTCTCCCTACTGGCAGGGGAATGGCCGCAGATTTCCAAAATGTAACCATAGTGAACATATACGCACCTTCTGGAGCCGAGAGGAGGAGGGACAGGGAAAACCTCTTTTCAAACGAAAAACCATACATACTGCGGGGCATTTCACCATCGCTGCTGGTTGGAGGCGACTTCAATAGCGTCCTTACAAACCTGGACGCCACCGGACACCCAAACTACAGCCGGGCCCGGCAAGAGTTCATTAGAGGATTTGACCTAGTAGACATGTGGGAGACGTCCCAGGAGCGCGTTACCTATATCCACTACACCAGTCGGGGATCCTCGAGGATTGATAGGATATACGCATCGTGCAACCTTAGCAGACAAAAACGGGGTGCGGAAACAAGAGTCGCTGCGTTTACTGACCACCTGGCAATGGCGATACGAATAGCCGTTGAGGCCACCACCATACGGCGCGGACGCAGTTATTACACGATGAATACGGCTTTACTGCGTGAGGAACGTTTCCAGGAACAATTGCGGCAGCGTTGGGCAGAATGTTCCAAACAGACAAAAATACCCTACCATGGTGATGTGGTGGGAACGAGTGCCAAATGTGTACATCAAGAAACTCTTCATCCGTGAAGGGACTGTGAAGCGACGAGAGGAAACACAGATGGAAAACTTCTATTACGCCTGTCTTTATGACATACTGCAGCGCCCGATCCAACACGCGGAAAGGAGGGCAGCGCTTAATCATCTTAAAGCCAAAATTGTGAAACTCCACAATGCTAGTCTGGCACGGGGACAGATTGAGCTACGAACACAAGACATCTTCCAGGAGGAACGCATGTCCCTATTCCACTTGATTAAACGGAGACAAGGGAGGGGGCAGCGAGAGATCTCGGAAGTGAAAGATCGGGATATATTGCGTGTGTTCAGTTAGCACATGCGAAGTAAATATCGCCCTATACACGTTGATGAGGACAGTGTCAGGACAATGTTAGAGACGGGATACGGGTGTGTGCCTGATGCTTGGAGGGAGATACTCGAGATGCCAATTACGGTCGAAGAGCTCAAAGCAGCGGTGTTCAAAGGAGACAGCAAAAAATCCCCCGGCAAAGACGGTCTAGGACTGAAGTTATTTAAAGTACTTTGAGAAGACATTGCAGTTGATATGAGAGCATTTTACTCAGATGCTCCTGGACCGGCAACTATCAGAGCGTCAGAAACAAGGAGTCATAGTCTGCATCGCGAAAAACGCGAGGCCACACATATCAGAGGATTATAGGCCGATGACACTGCTCAATACAGATTATAAAATATTAGCGAGACTGATAGCCGCCCGTGTGCGGCCCATTCTTGCAGAACTGCTCCATCCTAGCCAGTACTGCTGCGTGCCCGATCTTCGACGCGGTGGCCACAGTACGGGATGCCATTGCCTGAGGGGAGACGACTCGGCGCCCATTATGTGTAGTATCTCTGGACTTCTAACAGGCCTTTGATCGGATCTCGCAAACATGCCTCCTGACCGTCTTGCGTAGATACGGTTTTGATGCGGTATTCATAGAATGTATTCGAATGGTGTACGAAAACGCTATATCGGTCATACAAGTCAATGGGCATACATCTACTCCTATCCCCATCCAATGCAGAGGGCGACAGGGATACCCCCTTGGCATGACACTCTTTGTCTTATGTCTCAACCCTTTGTTATACTATCTGGATGAACGCTTACAGGGACTTCGTGCACATGGGGCGCAACGGAAGACCACGGTGATCGCGTAAACTTATGATGTCTCCATCTTGGTAAATTCGCAGGAGGACGTGAGAAAAGTCCGAGACGCCATAGCCTATTACGAGAAGGCAACTGGCGCAACCCTGAATGTTGCGAAATCTAGCGCATTGGCGGTGGGCAAGTGGGACACTGTGTGCGATATATTGGGAATACTCTATAGTGATGGAATAAAGATTCTTGGCGCCAAAATGAGGAAAACCGTGAATCAGTCGGCGCTGGCAAGTTGAACGGAGTTGGCGTCCTTGGTACGCACGCAGGCCTGAGGAGCATACAGTACAGACCTCGACATAGCACAACGCATTACATATGTACAGGGTTATATGCTCGCCAAATTATGGCACACTGCGCAAGTGCTACAGCCCCCATTGAGTGCCTCCGGCAAATTATATCGGCCATTGCGTGATATATATATGGCAGGGCGCCATTTTTCGAGTCCCACCATCAAAATTGCGGAGGTGGAAAGAGGACGGTGGTTGGGGTCCGATTGAGGTGAATATCAAATGTCGCGCACTCCTGATAACGAGGAATGACTTCAGGGGCAACGAGAGAGAACCATGATTGAGGGATGGCAGAGGTACTGGAGACTACAGGGGGTGCGAGATAATCCTCTCACATAAGACAGATTCCCCCCACCCTCGTTTACCTGCGTACCTACGTCCAATAAATGGCGTACATAGACCCTACAAACTGAGTGAACACCCTCGGACATTGCGTAGGAGAGTGTACTGGACGCTACGAGGGATTGCGGTGGCGGGCAATCCACTGCGCGTGACGCGCATCATGCAACTTCTTCCGTCCGCAGATTGGGAAAGAATATGGACCAACTTGCATGTGTTGAACGACAGAGGCTGTAAAGATAAACTGGGATGTGGTGATACAGGACATACTGCCCACTAATGAACGTCTACATAAGATTCGACTAGTCGACTCACCACTTTGCGGACATTGCGGAGAACCAGACACGTTCCAACATAGAGTAACCGCATGCGGCGAGGGGGCGAGGATCTGGCTCTGTATCAAACGACGTATAGCATGGATTCTGTGCATTGACCCGGCCCTTATACCACCGGACTGGACAACGAGACCCCAGTTCCGGCTATGGCCAACTCAGCGACACCGGGCGGTATTATGGATACTGGCCCAAATGGTGTGGTACAGAATTAAAGAAAGTCGAGCATGCACTGAGCAAGATTAGAGCGACTTTCTGCGACGGGCACGCTGCAAGGCGTATCAGGCCAAACATTGCCGGACCAACGTTGGGAACTATCTTGAGATCCTATGACAACGATACCACAAGAGGGACACACCGTGGAGCGGCAGCGTCGGGGTGACACTTGTTACAGTGCTTTGGCAACGGTAGGAGTGGAACAGAAATCGACCCATGCGATTATGATGCGTGGACCGCAGGGGCATGAAGGCATACGAGCATAAGCGGTCCCTGGCCCATTAGGGGGAGGAATGGATGTGACTCAGTGTTGTACATGGGCCGCAAAGTGTATTAAACTTGCACTCTTGTGCAGTGTGAAGTGAGGGAGCAGGGAAATGTATGCGAGGTGTACGAGTATAGCGTACGAGAGGGCGGTGTATCGAAAGGGACGGTGGTGTGGAGGAGTGATAATGTCCATTGTGCTATGAACACTCTGACTGCAGGAAAGATGCTGACAGTAGCTGTTACACATGTGCTGGGATGTACACAATGTACCTGAATAAAAGTATGTTGGTAATTAAAAAAATCCCACCAGGGGCATGTCTGTCTGTCTGTAGTGTGTTGTCAGGTAGACGTCTCTGGGACGAGCTGATCACTCATTCAGAGGATTCCTACTGACTGTGGTGCGTCGCTGTATGTGATTTAGAAACCTCGTGAATGAGGCCTTGGCCCACTGGGGGCTGTCGCGCCAAATAAAAAAAAATTGTAACAAAACCCGACAGCATGAAGCGATGTTTATAAGTTATATTAGTAACAGCAGCAATGACCTTTGGAGACGGTATAGCTCAGTCTGTAGTGACTGTGCTATGGCTTGGACGACCGAGGAATCATGGTTCGATTCCCGACAGGTGCCAGAAATTACTCTCTGCTCCAGACCAATCAGTTATTTCCCCGGTGTGCGACCACTAACATCCATCTAGTGTCGAGGTTAAGAATGGAAAAGCTATCGCTTGTCAGACTTGGACAGGCCCTTAGGTCTCTCGGATTCCTAGATAATCGGTACATGAAGGTGGTAAGGTTGTGAGCCATAAGCATCGGCCGCCTTTAACTCTCAGGAGGCTGAGTTGACCCGAGGGTCACAATGAGGCCCTTCGGATTAGGTCAATGAAAAATCCCAAAGACCTCATCGAGAACCGAACCCGCACAGTGCCCCAACCTACTGCGCCACCGCGTAACCCGAAGTGCAGAATGAATGGATCTCAACCTCCACTTAACATATGCCACACATACATGTTTTATGTTGGAATGAGGATAACAACTATCTATAACTGCCTAATAATAAATTTCAGACAGTCCACAATAATAAGGCTTGATATCTATATGAAGTATTCAAAGTTGTACACAAATACTGTGACAGAAACATAATATTGGCATATGTTTTCAACTCAAAATGTACGAAGAATTTGCACCGGTTGAGACGACAAAGAAACATCTGTGTACACTGAGTTGTCGGCTGTCTCTTTCATTGCTGTTACTCCAACTTAATACACTGCACTGAAACTGAAGTGCTATTTGCGGTTGGGAAGCATTTTTTAAGCAACAGAGAATAAAAAAAATCATTTACACAAGATGTAGCATTTAATGCTTGCTCTTCAAAAAAATTTACAGAGGACAATAGCATTTACCAGTTTATCTTTTCTTTTTAGGATCAGGAGGTATTTTTCGTAGTTACACTTCGATCTGTAAATGGTTAAAACAGTACCGTCATTCGTATCTCACAAACGAAGCGAATAGATGAATTCATTTTTACATGATTGAACTGACGAGTTGTCGTATACACTGGATAAGGCGGTACATGACTTCATTTTTTTTTTTTTAAGACGACAAATAACGTCTGTGAATGAGTACGAAAAACCGTGAGTAAACCTTTCAAATGATAAGAAAAAATGCAGCTTTCAAAAACGTGTTCTCCGTCATGAACAAATTAATTTCATAGTACAGATTCGGATTTGTAGTGGTGTTATTCATTGAGTAGGAGTAATAAGTTTTAATATATCAATTATATTATTTTGGTGTTCTACTTTCAAAGTAAAATCGAATTTCATAAACACTCTCTTAAAATTCCTCAGATTACAACAACAACAATATGTAATAAACAAAGCAGCTGGTTTTTCACATTTCAGCTCCATTTCCGTTAACATATTTCATTTGCACTTTAAAGTCTTGAGCTGTCGAAAGTTTCAAGTGCAGAGCTTATATAATGTCGAACGGACATAACTTCACTGAAATACTTGTTTCTATTTGAACATAAGAATAAGATACATTCTTCTTCAGTATGTCAGTTGATGGAAAGACATTTGCAGACGTATGACGGATATTTGATAAAGACAGGTTACTGTTAATCAGAGTTTACGCCGACAGTCAGCTTCAACTAAACTTAATTTGTAAACGTAAATAGTGTTTCATTTTTTTACCATCTAATTTCTTTTCCGAAGTGAACAATCACATAGAGAACAGGAACAACGGGTTGAATACACCTTACAAAGCAGTGAATTTGGATGAGGCAATGTGCATTGTTACTTCCTGTGGGCTTTGTTTACTTTATTTGTATAAATTGTCAGTTCCACTCAATGAATAACACAAAACAAGTTTTATAAGCAACATATTCGCTTTTACTGAGATTCATAATGTAAAATTTTGTAGAAATGTTGGAAAATATCGTCCATTTCTTCAATACATTCGTATACATTCAACACGACGTCACTACCAGGTTCCTGTATTCATGTCTGGACAGTTTCTTCGTTACATTTATAACTTTAGCCATGTTTTAATAACAGCAATTAACAGAAGGCGTCAAACTGCGCTGGATTATTCAGTTCGTTCTTCGAATCTCACTATCTGATTGTTGTTCTCCTCAAGATGCTATTAATAACAAACCACTTGTAGGATGGAAGAGAGAGAGAGAGAGATCTGTCAGGACGCCAGGAAAAGCATATAAATCAAGAACTAGGTCAGAGGAAACCCCAAAACAGCCAGCGTTCTTGAAACTCCAGTACAATTTTTTCAAGACACGGTTTGGAGAACTCAGTCATCTCTACACCAATTATGACACCTCACAGAACATATCGCACACCTTGACATTCTAAAATCCACAGTCACTGCTAATAAAGGTAAAAGGCAGATAGTAATGTTCTGTATTAACTGCTGGTGTATCGAGTGTACGTTCTTCCCAACTGAATGGTCGACATAGAATTTCCGCTTATTTAACAAAAGTTTTACTAGTTCCTAAAACTACAAACATATAATAAACATAAGAGAGAAGCTAAGAACCTCAGTGAAGTAGTCTCAATACTAAAGACAGTTTAATATTTTCAGAACTGACGCGTAACTAAGCTATACCTCACAGAGAAGAAAGAGACAGTATCCAAAATGTCGTTAGACACAAAAATACACATTGTGACAAAAGTGGGCTTTTGTTGTGTTACAGGAGACGGTAAATATTTTAGCAATGAGGTCTTAACAACCCAATAGTAGATGTCTTGGGGCATTTAACCGAATTTAAAGAGAAACGTAGGAAACATAATTTACTGAGATGAAACAAAATGCATATTTTATTTTTCCATTTTGTAGTTGTTCATGTCACAAAAAAAAACATATTGGAGGCGGCTGTGCATCCATTGTCAGGTCAAATACAAAAACTGCAAGGCTTGCTTCATTCGGTTTACAGTTCAGGTCTATATATCCAGATCTGGGGATAGTTCCCCTTGTCCAAAGATCAGAAAGTCAGGAGAAAGACATTAGTTGCATCCGGTGGATCTCCAATTCCGGAGATAGGTGTTAGCTCCACACACTGTATCTGCAAGTCCGGACACAGATATGTGCTCAATCCACTGTCACTAAATCCGGAGACTTATTTAGCTCCACCTAATGGATCTGCACGTCCACTGAAAGATATTAGCTCCATCCGTAAGGAAAACGGGGTGGACGTTTCTTAAATTTTGGGCGTCTTTACGAAGTAAAAATGAGGTCTCACATGCAGACCACGAAGGTCAACATGAATTAAAGTGTGCTCGCAATTTTCTGTGCATGATCGTAATTTGGTAATGACTAATGACAAAGTAGGGAAGTAGCTTGATTTAATGTCAAGCGCTCGAACAAAATTATCAGTAAAAAAAGGCTGTTTATGTGAACAATAAGTTTAAGTTATGTATGTGTTATGTATGTAATATATAAATTAGTTCTGTATTTGTTCCGGGCTCAGTGAAGTATGTTCGGACGGTCCTTGGACCCTTCCACGCCATTACTCGGGATAATCGACAGTCCACTCTATCATCAAAGACCAAGGAAACTGTCGGACTGCCATGAAATTAGTGCAGCGGTTCTTTACAAAATATTTTTAGAAGAGTGCGAGTTTCCTGAACATCTATGTAGTGACAGTCACACTTTTCCTGAGGGCGCAAGAACATATGTGCTTGTAATTTTCATATTTTTTTTAGAGAGTTCTGTGTAAATCCACATGGGAAATGTTTCATACGTTAAGATATAGAAATTTGTAAGAATCGCGAGAGTGGAGACCAAACTTCCGTTACATGCATAAATGATATTTTTTCCCCCCTGCTTTCGATACTTTTCATTCGATTTGGATAAAATTCTACATTTTTTTTTCCGATTTGTAAAGGATCCGGTAAGGAGGTGTGCACCAACTTTGAGTGACTGTGAGTTTCGTGAAAACCATAATTCATTTAAAGACGCGAATGAATTTTTAGGCTTTTTTTTTCACGTCTGCTCTACGACTTGGCTAATTTTCGAGGTAAGAGACTTGATCATAATGTTGTTTACCATTTGTAAGTTTTGCACAAAGAGGCGCAAGGAAGGTCATATTTTCCATGGTCGTTCACATAATTACATTCATGCGTGTAACGTGAAAATGTACAATATCCAGACGGCACAACACGCCTTGACAAAGTTTGCGTAATGCAGCGTGGGGTACAGCACTTGCCATCTTGTTGATGATTTTACCTGCTGAAGGAAGCACACACAACTTCCAGTACCCTGCATGTGTTAACGGAAAATTGCGACAATTAGTAGTGTCTAATGGATACGTCAATTCAATAATAATACGTAGAAATAACATTAGATGCATAAGTTTACCCCAATGTTAATTAAAATTCTTGGTCTTTAAAAATTCCAGCTGAGACATTTTGTTGTCTTGGCCACAGCTTTCACTGTACCAGAGGGCATTCTGTCCCTCGTCACGACAATTTATTCTAAGCGGTGAAGATCATAACTACGACACTAAACTGGCTACAGGTCTATAAAGTACAGAAATGGTTCCTAACCGGGCACACAACCGTGTTCTTGCAACTTCTGAAATTCAAAATTTTCTTCAACAAATATTCCGAAGGCTAACATCGAAAAAGCATCTGAGGTTCTTCATGGCCAGCATCTTCAGAGCATATCTCAGAGTGTGGTTCATTGTAAGACTACAACTTGTATGCTGGGCCTCTCAAGGCGAAGACAAGGTTTCAGACCCAGGCCCGTCCATGTGGAAATTTTGGCGGGGAATGTGGAAGGTGAAAGGTTTACTTGGGATGTCCCTGTCAAATTATTCCAGCCATGCCACATACTCATATTTCATTCATTACCATCGACGGTCTATAATTTTAGCGATTGACACAGTCCTTAATAAAGAATCTATTTTCGTCTCAACATGTAAGCCGTATAATATTTTCCGTTTCGCATAAAAATGGACAACGTTCATTTAGTAGTCGGTCACAGCAGCGGAGAACTTTGTGTATTTTTCGAAAACGTAAGCAGTTCTGACCTGAAATTTAAGAAACCTGAGATAGTAGGTTTTACATACATAATAAAACGTGTTTGGCTGATTTAATTCAAATTGAATTTTAAAACTTCGCAGAAACTTTAGAAACAATAACATAAGCTAGCCCTTTCTATTCCTAGGGAGCTTTTTTTAATAAGAATTTTATTTCACATTATTGAAGGAAATGTCTGATGATCTGAATGTGCGAACATTTTGTTTCATTTGTGGAGTATTTCCAGTGTTTACATCAAGTGTCATACTGGCACTGACAGGCATTAGCTTCTTGCCATATTTGAGAATTAGGCTCAACAAAATCTGTATGATAATCCAGCGCAGTTTGCATACCTTCCTGTAGAACAGATTCCGACTAACAAAACACAACACAACAACTTGGAACAAAAATGTTACATGCGAAGTTATGTATGGTGTAAGTGCGCAATTTCCAGGATATTTGTATTCGAATATATAAAGAAAAAGTATACTATGTACAAATAATGTACAAAGAGAACTTAATTTTTATATGTATAAATTCTTTTTACATATTCGTATAACCTGCATTCGTTTGTACAGTGGTAGTCCTATTTTATTGAATTAAACCATATGTGACTCTAAAACTTATGTACCTACAATATTTAACTTTTGTGATGGGAGAATGTGTTCATTTCTACAGACAGTCCACAAGCCATGGCTCCAAACAGTCAGCAAACCTATTAATTCCTGCCAAAGTTAAACAATTACGGCTTGACGTGTAACTTGGGCATTCGTGGTTTAGTCGTTAAATAAGGCTGCTTCAACTTATCGGCTTGAGTTACAGTTGCCATTTTCAGGGTGGTTGTGAGGGTTAAATTCAACAGTACAGATGGCTAAAAATCGAAAAATTGATTTCAAATATTCATCTCCAAACCTTCCTCTGTTAAGGCCCCCTTACCACCGAAAAGCAACAACTAACCTCACTCGCCCTACATCCAATCTCAAAATGGCGACTATAATTTCACCGAGACGTTGGAACAGTTGCAATGTAATTCGTGGCTAAACCCCATACATCCAACGTTACATTTCTGGCAGACGCCGCAAAAATCTAAGGGCAAGAACACTTAAGGCTTGCTTGAAAATACAGCGATAGGCTCATTAACATATATGGCGACATTTAGTATTGCACGAAAACGCAAAGAAAATACGAGATGTTCACTACAGAATGTAATACAGATGTACACTGTAAAATACAGCTAGTTACTAGTGCAAAGACGTCATTTTTATGATGCTGAAATTGTAAAGCTATTTTTTCTTTGCGCAGAATCTCAGGGCGTCTAATTTGCGTTGTTGCAAAAAATGAAGTTGTGCAAAACCTTTTGAACCCTTTCATAACAGTTGGATTTTCAAAAGCTTACGTTGAGTCTTAGATGCATATCTGTTTTTTATTTGTTAATAAAACATGTACCACATTAAAGACATTTTTAAGGCGTGCCTCTTAATTCATTTCTTGGCAAGAGGAAACAGTCCATATCTACTGTATTTCGTTAGAACCTATGAGAAAGCTTGCAAAAGGAAGGCACCTCCACATGTTGAATTAATTCTCACGGGAAATATTCCTTCTTAAAAGTTCTGCTTCTTTGGAAAGTATTACCTTTATTAATTGGGGTATGGTTGTATCTGAACGCATTGACAATTGAAACTCTGATAATATTATATTATTGAAAATAATTTCTAAATTACAGTAACAAACACAATGCCACTAGCAACAGAGTGAACAATTCTGTACCTTGAAATATCAGTTGTAGCGGAAAAAATCTATCCTCCAAATGTATGTAAATTGAACTAAATCCTGGAATTTCCTGATCCCGTGGTTCAACTGTCAAAATTTCCAAGTACCTACCTTAGTGGCATGCTTTGTTACTAATTGTTCCACATGAAATAAGCTATACCGGTTTGTGTACTCAGTCCTTCAATTCAGAGACTACTTTATGTGCATGTCCTTGTGAAACACATTGTTACATTGAATTGGATATTTATGTAGCACTTTTAAGTACTCCATACTTCAGTTTGTGCAAATTCTGCTTAAAATTGCTGAATATCAAGGATAAGTAGAGTGTTAGTAAGTATTAAACTGTGCAAAAGGAATGGAGCTTAAACAAATTGCACAGTATGACTCAGCTTTTATGGGACAGGACAAGGGGGGAACAGCTTGAGAAATTAATAGTGACTGGAATGAAGTGGCAAGATGGTAATGGTGGTGGATGTAGTAGAAGTAGTAGTAGAAATAGTAGTAGTAGTAGTAGTAAATAGAACAGAAGAGCAGATCAGTGTTATGTAGGTAAAGGCATGGACAGAAATCTCTGTGAAAATGTCACATGGGCATAAATGTAGGCCTATGTACTGAAGCGAGGCACATCTCAACAATAATCATAATGTATTATTATTATTGTTATTACTATCATTATTAATTACAACTAAATTTTGTTTTATCAAATCTTGTAATCTCTTTATAACTTCATCACAGTTCACCATATATTTTTTTGACTTCTGGCATAGAAATTTCCACAGTTTGCTATAAATTTCCAGAAGCGTCACAACTCTCATGGCAGAAACTGTTACCTCAAAGTGTGGACAGAACGGTGTGTATATTTGGTTACTTTTAAGCTTAAAATCACTTTCCTCATAGTAAAGAGTAAAATGAAATAGTTTTATATTAGTCAGTGTGATCCAATATAACTCAAAATTTACTTATATAAAAATCAAATTTCGTTAAATTTTCCAAAACAGTTCCTTGCATCAAATGTTCAATTGGAACCTAAAACATTCAGATTTGACTTGTAACTTTACCCTCAAGGAGATTTTGTGATGGTGTATATTTCATGACCTGCGAGAGAACATTGCACGTATCTGCATTGCGTAGTAACGCAATTTTTGCTGTTAATTCTAGTTGTCAAAAGTGCAGTCTATATCTGTCTGCCATGTAATATCTGCACTGTTGATTAGTTTTATCAGAATTAGACTTACATTCGCAACAACTAAACACAAAACAAGCGATACACAGAATTGTAAAGATAGCAACTTAGAAATGGGAAGACCTACCACAAGTAATGATGCCATTGTACAGCTTTTATGTCGCAAGAAAACGAAACTTAAATTTCTTGTCTATCATCATTACAAAATAATTGTAACAAACAATTTAATTTTTGTCCATTAAAATTCAGTATACACACACACACACACACACACACACACCAAACGATAGTTTCACTGCCAGTTCCATCAAATGATGACATGTGAATGAAACTTTCTCAAGAGTTCTGAAAGATTTTCTTCCAAACTTGTAATATTCTACACTTAAAATTACTAAACTGGAATGTACTGGAAAAGGACTTGAGAAGTCATTCTTCAAACGTGGACAAAACATTGTAACAACTGAAAGAATGACACATTCTGGAATCACTTGCTTATAAGTTGGATGGGGCAGGTCAGTCATAGTTTTGGAATTAGTGACTATGGTGTCATATTTTTCAAACAAAAATGAAGGAGACATTCCATAATGGTGAGATTTCAGAAATAATACATAGACCCCCAGTTCTTTTAGACACGCCCATAAAGCTTTTAAAATCTTGACATATAAAAAACTGACATGAAATAACCTTGTTTCTCGCAATTTTTAAGCATCATGTACTATACTTCACCCTCCCCGCTTCCACACGTCTACAATCTGTCTGCTTGACAAGAATGTCTGCCACATGGGCTACATTGTTACCAAGGACATGTAATGCAAGTGCAATTTACATTCCGTCATGTTTAAATTTAAAATTTAACTCAATAAATTTTCAGTTTGTGCAAATGTTTTATGCTAGTTTTAGTACAACATTACTTTATCTTGATTTTCCAACTAACAACACTTAATGTAACTGGTATCTAGGTTTATAAAATGTGGATTTGAACTGCTCTGAGAAATGAAACATAACTCAACAAATGTCATATGTATAATGTTTGAGTTCTTTTTTACCTCAATTATTGTTATAATTCTTTCAATCTTTACATGCACACATTCTTCATGTTCACAACAATTATTTGAGAAAGTAGAACGTATTTCTTGGTGCCCTTCGCTTCATTCTCCTGATGAACTGTCTGAGCTTGGCTAGTGGATTATAGACTTCGTGACGTATAGTGTGGACGGGAAACAATTTTTTTCTATGATAATCGAAGAGCTGTGTTAGAGAAACTAATCACCTGAGTTGTAATGACAATGTATGCTTGTGTAAGCCTTGTTGTTTAGATCACAATGGTTATCTATCCTCTTAATTTACGTATATCTTGTAGGAATTCTGGACAAAATGGAAACGTGGCAATTGGTTTGAGATAAAAGGTTAGGGTACGAAAGCAAAAGATGAAAAAAAAGTGAATCACAACAATTATAACAATTATGATTTTTTCTTGACAACAGCACAACCTTTTTTGAAATATTTTTTCAGCACAACAGTACTTTTTTGTTTTTATTAAAATGATGGAAAGGTGAGGTAGGATAGAATTGTGATGAGGAGGGGGAAGAGGAGGCACAAAAAAGACAAGGTGAGAATTAAAGGGGGGAGGTGGCGCAGGAACAATTTCATTTTGAACAACTTTAACACTGTATCTTACTGTACGCTATTCTGTCGAGAGAAACACACTGCAGGCAACATAACCTGGAGACCATTAGAAGTGTTCATTTCCTGTTATTTACTACTAATAACCAGAAAACGAAAATTATTGATGTTTGCAGTTCCTGGCACAGCTGTTTATATTCACATAAATAAATACAGGAAGATACTATCTGCCATGTTTTAAACAAGCTATACAAAATAACAGCTCTGTCAATGTCTTGGTCTATCAGTATATACAGAAACATATGCAGTTAAATATCTCCTATCTGGTGCAGGTTTATGCGGCTGATTTCTGCACAGGATTTTACACTAACTGAGGAGAGAAGTCATATTTGCATTACACTGTGGATGCACTGTGCTTCTCTCGACATGGACGGTATCAATTGGCATTTGCAGGTTCAGTCCAGTAGGAATGACAGTTGTCAGCGAATAGACACCGGCAAAACAAACCTGGTCTGCTTTACGCCTGTTTTTGAATGAGGTTAGTAGCACCATTTTTAATGAAAATCTCATTCTGTATAACAACGTCCACCGTCTAACAATTAACTCCATTTCAAAATCTTCCACGAGTATTTGAAATCCATGAAATTACTTCCCCAGCAACGAAGCAAAATTTGTATAAACCAAATTAGGTCTACTGGAAATAACACGCAAATGTCAGCTGAATACCATTCATGTTTTATATTAACGAGAACAGGTCAAAATAAAGGATCAGGCGGGTTAAGGGGTCTCTACAGTCTATGTGTGATTTCCCTTACATCGCTTTTTTTTTACGCGTTCCTGCTGAATAGCTCAAGGAATAAAACAGAAGATTTGAGTTACACTTCATTCTTGGGGGCAGAAGATTTCATTTAGACAAGCAAAACGCCGCCATTTCTATACTTCCCCTCCCAATGTGAAAGTGAAGGGGCAACACTCATTTTAGTCTATCCATTATTAATATGATACATTATATAATAATAATAATTACTATAATATTTTCTTTCTACAATGTCCAGGTTCTTTTGTGGTTCTGCTCTCTTAGCAAGTGTTGAGGAATTGTGATGATGGCAGAGATCTTGAAGAATTTTAGAGATGGTACGCCTTTCCTGAATATGTTACCACAAACTGCTTGAACGAGGGTCGTTTAAATGAGAACAGCTTCATTCTTCGCCACACAAACATAAAACATGCACTACCCTGACGTCTCCACAGAACAGCATTTTAAATTAAAAAACACTATTTATCATTAAACGTTTTACTCGAGTGTGTTCTAATATTTACTTCTCCAGTCAAGAAAAAACACGCACCCTTCTCTTTCTAACAACGAATTTAATGTTACGGATATTTTTTTGTACAAATATTCCCTAGACAATGTCTCAGTTAAGGGAACTACAATTACAATTTTTCTTTTGTACAAAGAATCATCACATTGAATTCGAATAATTCCACCTCCTCGTTTCTTCGCCTTCCAATGCCCATAAATACGGGCGGGCACCATGTTGTCTATCACCGATAAATCGGCGGCATTTTCTTATTCTACTCTTTCACGTAGTTTCGCAGCAGCTCTGGTTGTTCATTTATCGCTCCAGAACGATGAAAATGCTGAGTGTTTCATGTACAACTTCTGGCCTACTGCAGAATTAATGGTAACGAGGACAACTCATAGGAGACGCTGGAAATCACGTGCTCTGATGACGTCACTGGAAGTGTACACATGGGCGACACAGAAGTCTTCACGAAGAAACTTCTTTGGGGAAACTGAAATTCAAGAAACAAAGAATGAATGGATTAAAAATGTAGTAAATTTAGTGTTTTACCATCATCACCACGGCTGTTCTTTAGAACAGAAGAATTTTGGTCAGAACATAAGTTTACAGTGAACGTATTTTGGGTTCACTTTATTCACCTCCTAATAAGGACGGTTTAAGATTTAAAATTACGGCTACCAACTCCTTTTCAATGAAATCCCCAACCCTTTTGAGGCATTCGCCATACAACAGGATGAGTTTTACTATTTCTCCTCAATAGAGTCCCGTGTCGCGTTTTCAGACAATCGCTCGGCGCCAAATCACGACTGAAGGTGTGTTGTTCCAGAATTTAATTACGAAATTATACGCCATGTAAACTTCTTTTCTGACCGATCTTCCTGTTGTTTACGTTACCCATATGTTAAACTGCGTTCCTTTTCCGTTAAAAAAAAACGCTCTGCTTTTAGTATACGTTAGGCCCAAAGTACATGTTAACCCCATTAAATAAAAACTTAAATGGCCATGCTTATTCTTTGCTTAATTTTCCCTAGAAAGCACATTGGTAAAAAGCAGCAAAAGAGAGACATAACAAATTAAAAACCGGCGGTAGTCCATTATTATGACTAAAAGCAAAGCACCACGACAACAATGTGATTAGCTAAGTAAGACGTGCATGAAAGTTCGTAGCATGCAACTTCGATACAAAGCTGTGTGGCTTAATGTGACTGACACACGCCCCATGCATCTCAACACACCGACGCTACACATGCTTTATTGGTCTTAAAACATGCAATTATTTGGCAGGGACACCAAAACTATCTGCTACTGCGACAAAGAAATTCTGAGCGCAAACCGTGAAGCCTGTTCTTCTATTATAGAATAAAAGATTTTATTATTATTATTCCTCTTTGGTTTTTGTGTACAGGTCCTGTTTTTCTATTGCGTTCTTGTGCTAGTTTTATAATTGGGATTTGTGCTACTGAGCCTACACTTTAATAAATACGTATTAAATGGAACTTAGTAATAATAATAATAATAACAATAATAATAATTATTATTATTAATAGGCTAGTAGCACGTACATCAGTCCTATACGTGAAATGTGTTTTTAACTCTGTTATGTAATCTGCAATTTATTTGCTTGCGTTTTGTATCGTGTGTGCGACTGTTCTATGTAACTGTTAGTGCAATTTGTTGAGACAGAACATTTAAAAACATTAACTGTAACATTAATTTATGTGCCAAGCCACCCGAAACTCCTAACTTTTTTTTTTGTTTCTTTTGTTGCGTTATGTAGTTTGTGTGCATGTTTATGTAACTTTTGTTCTATTCATGTTGCGATACTTTTGTTACTGGTCAATGTAATGCAGAGTGGCACGTTCACAAACGAGAACTGAACTCAACTGAATCTTCAAATCTTTGACAAATCCTACTTATTACTTAATCGCAGGTTTTGTTTAAGCTAAATCTGTCAGGCTTTCGAATCGTGGCCACGTGAAATTTATGTCTCACAAACAATCATTTATACACACTATTTAGATATGTTTATGACCTGTCAGCACACTAAATTCATAGACGACAACCTTCACCACTCGAACCGAAAGCTAGAATACCCACACGGCCTTTATCTACAAAAGTGAAAGTTATCATTCACTACTTTCAAACCCTAAACTAGGTAGCGCTAATGTCTCTCCCGATTCATAAGTTTGCTCGGTGGATACGTTTTTAATATTGAGCGAAGGAAATAAAAAGTATGGCATTGGAGTGATGTCTGTAGAAAGTTTCGTGAAAATGGTAAAATTGGTTAATACGTAGGTGCACAGAAAATGGTAAAATTGGTTAATACGTAGGTGCACAGAAAATGGTAAAATTGGTTAATACGTAGGTGCACAGAAAATGGTAAAATTGGT
>Ga0123354_10000745_pt1 | contig 35153 bp, 24 predicted proteins | sample TergutLab28metaG_2_FD_97872 | JGI IMG/M metagenome (GOLD analysis project Ga0123354, IMG submission 97872) | Labiotermes labralis P4 segment gut microbial communities from Petit-Saut dam, French Guiana - Lab288 P4 | ecosystem: Host-associated > Arthropoda: Insects > Digestive system > Gut ... | reverse complement strand
GGGAATATTGTTTTTGTTTTTTTTACCCTTTCCCCCTTTTTAAAAAAGAAACCCTTTTTCCCCCCCCCCCCCCAGTCACTTGGGATATTAGCTTTGTTTAATGATATTTCCAGTAGTCTAGCTAGAAAGGAGTCATGTCTTCCCCTCCCAATTTCAGAGTTTCACCTGGAACTCCAACTGTCCCTACTGATTTGTTTCTCCCAATTTTTGCTAACCTTTTTCTAATAATTTTAGTGTTAATAATAAAGGTTCCACCAGAGTTGGCTAATTTTATTTTCGGGATGTTATGATTGCACCAAAAGCTGGATGCATAATAGGAATTTAAGATGTTAGCTTTTTCGGTAGAGTCCGTAATGATCGTTCCATTGTGATCTTTGATTGCAGGAATAATTTCCCTGTTTCCTTTCTGCCTTTTAACATACTTGTAGAACTCAGACCAGCAGTTGCCTTCATTTTGTAGTACTGACTGCAAGAATGTTTCCTGTGCAGTTTTTTTTTGGCTGCCAGCAGTTCTTTAGATAGTTTTTTTTTTTCAGTTCCACTTGATATCACTCTCCTAATTTTCTCTTGTATACTCTTCTGACCTTTGCCTTAAGTCATTCACTTCCTTATTGTAGCATTCAGGATCAGGATATTTTCTCAGAATTATATGTGGGGCAAAACGATCGATACTCTCGAAGACTATTCCCTTAAAAGTTTCCAAATTTCCTCCACACAACTACCATTACTTGCCCATTTTGTGAATTTACCCCTGAGGAAACTTGTAGACCTGGGACATTGTTTTTTGGTACATAGGAACTAATCTTTCCAAGTGATGCTCATGGTAATTTTCTCCCTATTCTACTTCCAGTAGTCCCCCACAATGATCACTGATCCCCTGAACATTACTGCAGGAGGTGAACACACTTTCGGTCTGGACAAGGCAAACATCAGGTTGGGCTATTTACTGCCTGAGTGTAATCATTTTCCCATACCAGTCTATTTAATAATACCTGAGTTTCCCTAGATACTTCTGCGTGGCCATTCCAATCCGCAGAAGGTAAGTGTAGACCCCCTCCAATGATGATACGCTTCATAGTTCTTCCCATATATCTGGTCCGGTGTGCCAGTTTTTCTAACAACCGCATGTCCTTGTTTGGAGATCTGTAGATGCCTACAATTTCCCACGTATTTTTTGGGTCCCTGCAATTTACTTCTACTGCATTCATCTCATATACCTCATCAACCCGTAGTTCGGCAAAAGTAATGTAATTTTTTACACAAATAAACACTCCACCACTGCGAGTTTGCCTGTCTCTTCTGAAAGGTGTAATCAGCCCTAAAAACTTCCGCCTTGCTAATTTCCTCACTAAGCCATGATTCCATGCCTGTTAGAACATCAGGATCATGTGTGTCAAATTCCAGAATTCTGAAGTCCTATTGTACATACTCCTACAGTTTACCTGCAGCAAAACCATTGGTTTACCCTCATTCATGTGCGCCATTGTTGCTGCTGCATATTCCTCCTTTGTTTCTTCTTCGTTCTCCATCCTTGCTGGATTTGCCATCACACAGTGAAATAGTAAAATTGCTAGTGTATTCTAACATAGTAAAATGTAGTAAAGTCACATTTCTTATTTAAGTGTCCATGAAACTGGTCTGATGGCACTGTGCACTGCCATTTTAAATGAAATTGATAATCATTTACATATACATGACATTCTTATCAAATGTGTCATTGTCAGAGTGGTTCAGAATGGGTACACAACCAATCCCAAAATGTTTGTGGTTAAACTTGTTGAGATAACATACATAAATTTAAGAGTTGCATTGCCATTTAGGGCCATCTGTTCACATAAGTCAAACAGCAGTTACTTCTCCCTTAGAGCAAGAAATAGATTGTCTGTTTAGTAGATTTGACATTTTTTATGAAGTTAATACTAACACAAAATTTTCTGTCTTCTTTTTTGGAACTCCATTTTCAGCTTGAATATAAATATAAATTAAGATCAAATAAATTTTCATCTGCTCTTGTTTCTGTGGTATGTGCTGAATTACAAAATTTACTGTAACCTTGTTCAAACAACAGTAAGGATAGGGAATCCTAAATGTATATTCTTATTGTGACCCCTCCTTTATGATACTTGAGATGAAAGATATGAGGAATACGGAGATCACAATAAAGTAACATAGCAGACAGAATCAGTGTGCATTGTTTGGGAGATTTTTTAAGCAGGTCATTAAGTCTGCCTCCCACTCCATCCTTTCCCCATTAGAAAAGAAGTTAGGCTTGTGTAGATTATGTAAGCATACTGTGAAATTCAGTTCTGGTAGTGTCTTCAATACAGAAGCCAGTGTCCTGAAGCATCTGCTATCAGTGAACGTAACTTTCGTATGTATGTGTGTGTGTGTGTATCTTAAGGTGTGTCATCCTTGTTGTGTTAGGTCAATAATACAAAGGTGTAGCATGTATATATCTATATATACATACAGTCATGAACACAACAATAGTACAATTAGTAGCAATATATATAAGATACAACTACATGTTTCAGCCCTGTATGTAGGCCATCATCAGGTTGTCCAAAGAACTTATTAAGTGACTATACAATATATGTGGTAATTTTGGAAGGGGGATGAGATCTTGTCTTACATCATAAATCGTGAGATTAGTAAAAGTTGTCAATGTTTACACTGATGTGTAGTTCATCATGTAAAATGCATAGGTATTCATCTTATGATCCTAGCATATATTGCTACTAATTGTAATATGTTGTGTTCATGACTGTACGTATATATAGATATAGACACGCTACAACTTTGTATTATATATATGTGTATGTGTGTGTGTGTGTATTATTGTTAGAATTTTGGGGAATTATCAAGGACAGAGAGATAATATCAGAATAGGTCTTCGAGGAATAGGGTGTAAAACTGGGAAATGAGTACATCTGTTGCTATATATAATCCATTGTCAGACTTTTGTGAACACAGGCATAAATCTTCAGATTGTGTAATAGAATGAAATTATTTTTGCTACTGAATAAGGGACTGTCAACTTTTTCTAGAAAGATATTGTGCCATGAATTTTGTTTAGCAACTACTGAAAGCTCACGTTATGATGGAAGAGACATTTAATCTGCAAGAATGCTTTTTAGTTTGTCTTGTAGTATTGGAGTTGAGTACTGTGTCATGTTTTTACTCAAAATAACCACCTTCATAACACTGGCCAGTATAACTGATCTGAAAGATTTTTCTTAGCACCATTTCACAAGTTCTGATAGGATGAATTTCTTGACATTAAATGCGAGGTACTAGAAGAGAATTTCATTTTGTTATGTTTTTATGCACAGAATCCTGTTGATGACAAAAGAAGCACAAATCTTTGCCGGTACATTACAGAACTACAACTTGCATTTGTTATACGCATGAAACTTATGTGTAGGGTACATTTATTCAAAAATTCATTGTAAACATTGTTTCTAAACATGGATTTTAAAAACTCACTTCTGGTTCAACAACTTGTGAAGAAAGAAAACAATAGAAAAATGTATAAGAAAGAGTCTAGTCCTCTAACTCCTTAAACTATGTGTGCATGTAGTTTGAGCCTCTTGTTTAGGTAAGTTTTCCTGTAAATAATATACTAGCCATGATAATAAATAATCATTTTATAGACATGGAATATTCTTTATTTCTCTCTCTGTAGGTAATTGTTTCAGTACAAGAAGAATGATTTATTAGTAGAGTTTTGTCCCGTGACAAGCGTCAGTTTTGTTGGTGTTGAATCTTCCATTTCTGTATTAGAGAATTAATTATAAGCAATCTGGGAGGGAGGGAGGATGGTGTGACAAACTTATGAGATATAAACTTCTGGGCAGTGGCACATGTTCATGGCATGGCATAAAATGTTATTCCCTAGGGACTAATACGTAGCTTGACCTTTTATATTGCTGCTGGGTTGGGAAGTTGTTCTGTCATACTGGCCATATGCCAGGGTTTATTACACAGCATTAGCTATATGGAGGAAGGAAGCTGGAAAATCACTACTTTTTTATTATTTCCTTTCAATTTCAGAGTATGTGTTTGAATGTCTGGTACAGATGAACACTGGACCCCAAGTGATTAAATAGAATGTTTAATTGGTAAATTGTTAAATATGTAACTAATGTTATTTTTTTACTACAGGGCAGTCGATGGCAACAAAAAGGACAAGAAGAAGAAGGGCCTGTTTTAGATAGCTGATACATTGTGTCACAAATGATTGGAAATGCTCAAGGTAAATTATAATTTTTAGTGTAACAGGAATGCAGTGACTGTGGCGTAATGTTCATAGTACGATTTTTACAAGTGTTACTGGAGTACTTATTGGTCCACCTCATGAAATTATTTGTAATCCTGGTTCTTGTTAGTAGTATATGAAAAGGTAAAATGTACCCGGTGCTTAATTAAGCACCACACCATGATAGTATGTGGTATCATGAATGTTTAAGTCTAAACATTTCTCACCTTAACACCAAAAGAAAATGAGTCAGTTTTGTTACTCAGCTGCTTTATTCCTGGTGAACGATACCCCAGTGCCCACTGAGTCTGGGTGGGTCCCATAGCCACTTCCGACACTTGAGAGAAAAAAATTTCACATTCCTGCCAGGAATCGAATTATGATTCCTTGGCTTTCCAGCTTGAATCTGAGTCACTTTAGTGACACTGTTGTTGGAGCGAAGGTTAATTTATTGTAACTTATGGTTATACAGTATATTCTGAACTGTCCTGCTGTGTCTCGTGTTTTCTATGGTCATTACATTATTAACATGTAGTCTCTCCAACAGATCATATTTGGACTTTGACTGCATCAGCTGTTGAAGGATCGGCGTTCTTGTCAGTTTGCTGAAGGCATTGTTATATAGTAAAGAGTGAAGTTTGTAACAGAGACAGCAGCTTATGGTCTGAATAAAGCAGTGACATGTTAGAAGTGAATGTTGAAATTACCAGAATTGGTTTTTGCAGCATCTGATATAGGGTACATATTATTGAAAGAAGCAAAGATTTTTCTGAGTGTTGATACTGTACCCTCAAACGCTCACAAAACGTTTCATTCACAGGGGAGTGCCAAATGTATGATCTCCCACAATACACTCATTCCTTCCTTTTATATCATGTTAGTGTGATAGAATATTATAGTATACATTACACTACAGAACAGAGATGCCTTTTCATCTCAGCTTGATAATTATAACTTAAAGTGACCATATGTATTGCCGTGTTATTAATGTTCTATGAGTTCCATTTGCATTAGTAATTTGAAAAAGTGTATGTTGACATTTCTTCCCATATTAATGAAGACTTTGTACATAAACTCTTTGACATTACTTTTTCTCATTTAAAAAAACTGTCAGGAATGTGTATAAAAAAGAACTTTCAGGCTGATTTGACATATAGTTGTATAGGAAGATGATCATATGAGAAGGCATGTCTTCTTGGTAGCAGAGTTATCAAATTAAGATACAACCAGTCCTTGATTTTTTGTAAGTTTGCATTAGACGATTTTGCCCATACAGATTTATTAAGGAAGTACATACCGTTTGCTTGGCTTGTCATCCAAATGGAAACTTGCTCCTCAACAATCTTCTGAACCAACTCAGTGTCCTAGAATCACATAAACAGAGAGAAATTTGATGGTGAAGGCAAGAAAAATGTTTATTCTCCTGTTGTCTACTGGAAATATTTATTAGTTTATATATGTATAGAACATGTATAATCTGTTTCCAGTGTGTGTATTTTTCATTTCAGGCAATAAAATTGTTGATTTCTAATTTTGTGGTCACTTCTCTGTTGTTCAGGAATGTAACCACCACTTATAACATTGTTATTATAGGAAATAGTGACTTGTCTTACATAATTTTGCTTTATGAACTCCAGGGGCACAATTATTTATGAGAGTTGGGACTGCCTGTATATCTTGTTGGTAAGAATGTGTTTGAGATGAAGGCTGTAAAGATATGACTGAATCATGTTACACATTCAGGCACTAATGTTTTTCCTACATGTATAATGCCTGAGAGCATGGTAAATACTGTGACATGATTGCATAGTTTTTAGGAACAGATGTAATGAACATAGTACATGGATTGTATAATGACAGTCCTGCATTTATATGCCTGTCTCAGAACAGAGCTGGTTAAAAGTGCTTGGTGATGAACTACAACCATAAGTTCAACAGCATACTCATCAGGAAATGACACTAAAATGTTAATCACATTAGACATATTGGTACATATTTAATGCCTTTAAAGTAATGTGTATTGATTTTACGATTATGTTTCTTCACAAACGAAAGTTATACATACCCAGTCAATTTTGTTTCCTCTTATCCCACTCTATTTTTATTCCTCTTGAATGTTGATTGGAGTGCTTGATGTACTGACTTTGTGAATTCTTCACAGCTCCTTTTGATCCGTTCTTCAAAGTTTTTAGAGTTACTGCAAAATACTCTTGACCTTGAGTGACGTATATAACTGTACATACTACATGAGCACAATTCCAGAGTAGAGCAAGCTTTTGTTCATCTTGGTAACTTATTTTTGAGAGCCCTTTAGCTCATGTTTCAATGTCACACGCAGTCACATTGTTCTTGTTAACCAGGAGTCATGGCAGTGAAATTAGCTGTAAGAAGTTTATCTGATCACCTGGTTGCAGACTGAGAAAGTTTGTAACTTATTCGGCATTTTAAGTGAAGTACAGTTTTTTAATTCAGTTACAATTTGGCTCTTAAAAAGGAGAACTAATATAAAGATTTGTGCAGAATTACTCTAAAAATGGAATGAAACTGTCACCTAGCATACATACAACATTCTACTTTATTACCATAGTTAATAAAAACATGTTTCCTGACAATTAATGTCCACTCCCAAACCTACAACGTCAGTGTTTGCATATAGAAATGTAGTTTCTATAGTTTTTAATGGCATTGGTGGGAATTCTATCAAACGTTTCAGAGATGTATGGAAAATAAGTTCAGAAGATGAATGTTTTGAGTAATTTCAGGTTTATTGCTGTGCATCTCTACAAATTCAACCCTTAGGGGACATATTTAAATGCCAGTTGTATCTGTGATATGTTGATTTTTTCTGCCTTAGCATGGACACTTAAATTCCTACCAAGCAAACACATAGAGAACAGTATTTGGCATGCTAGGCCATTCAACAGAACATTTTAGAAACCAGCATATTGTCTCATAGGATGATAAAGGTGAATGTCAGCCACTGCCACAGTAGATCTTCTCAAAGGAGGTGTGAAATTTCACACAGAGAGCAAGTTGAATTTACTGATTTTCTTAATGCCCATGAGTACAGTTCTGTTGTGAGTGTAAGTCTTGTGAAGTCTTAGAGCACTGTTTATATTGTGTATTCCTTTCATCCATTAATGGTATATACTGTTTATATTGTGTATTCCTTTCATCCATTAATGGCATATACTGCCATTTTGCTGTATGTTGAGAATGTAGTGTATGGAATGTGCCAATATTGTGAAATATAATTGATTAGATTTATCTATTGCATGGGCAATATAGCTGATTTTTTCACCACTGTAATTTGTTCACTTTGAACACAGATTCCAGAAGATTACAGTGTATTGAGTAAGGATGCCTTACAAGAAGTTTGAAACAGAATATGAGAATTTTATTGAAAAGTGGTAGCAGTTTTAGGATGAGTACCTTTCCGAAATAATATGACATGTGTCACATCTCTTGCCATGTAAAAACAATAAATGTGCTGAGTTTCTTTATTTTGAACCACGCCAGTGAAATGAAAATGTTTTTGCAATGTATTTCACATCTTTTATGAGTCAAACCTTTCATAATTAAAGGAATCTACTGTTGTGACATTCCGTAATATGTTAGTTTATATTTTGTAACATGCTAGTTTTAATGGAAAGGAGTTGCTGGTTCCCTGCATAAACCCCATGCAAGAGGACCACCCATTGTTGGCCGTCCATGAATGCTTATTTAGGGTGTTTGCAGTTATACTACATAAGAAAATGATAAGGAATTAGAATTGAATGGGACATATCAGCTGTGGACTGTGCTTCTGCTTTTAATTTCTTTTGTAGAACAAAAATGCCATAAAAAGTAAACGCGCTACATAGCTTTCTTTAGATGCTAGTAAGAAGTTTGGTATAGAAACAAATGCAGAGAAAACTGAGTATATCACCAAAATGTGGTCCAGAATCAAATTAAAAATAGATCTTAAAAAATGTAGCGAGGTTTAAATATTTGGTAGTGAAAGTAACAAGACCAGATTGTATTCACAGTGTATCTAAGAGGAAATTAAGGCCAAAGAAATCTCGCTATAAGGTTTAAAATTCACAAAAGTGGGTGTAAAATTAGTTTTAAAATTTGTATTCCTTACTACATATTAGGATAATCAAATCAAGATGGTTGAGATGGGCATGGCATGTAGCATGAATTGAGGTATGCAGAATACTAGCAAATTTTAATTGGGAAACCTAAAGGAAGGAGATGACAAGGGCATAGGTAAGATAATGATAAAATATATATTCAAGGAGTTGGGTGTGAGGGGTACTGACTCTCTTCATTTGTCTCAAGATGGGAACCTGAGGCAGACCATTGCGAACATGGTAATGAAACTTGCAGTTCCATGAAAGATGAATTCCTTGATTAGCTAAGTGAGTGTTAGCTTTTCATGAGTAACTATCCCTTAGAGTTGTTTGATATAAAAGTTCACATGTTACTGGTTCTGATACTTTCTTATCTATTTGAAACTTGTTGGTAAAGACTGAGTAGTTCCCTATAACATGAAACATAAATTTAGTGCAGTAATTGTTTACTGTATGCAAATTGCTCTCGAGAGATGCATCTTAACTGTTGTTTGTGGATCGCTTATTTTCAAAATGCAAGTTAGTAGGTGAGAGAAAGGATGCTTATGTTCAGAAAAACTATTGTACTATCTATATATATATAGATATTGGGACTCTTGCTTGCATGAAGCATGGCCCACAAATACAAATATAATATTTACAATGTAAAGTGAACATACATCTTACGTGATCGCTACTGATGTGAAGCAGTATATTTTCTGTGTAGAGGAAGGTTACTACAAGCTTTGTTGAAACTCCTTGCAGTGGTCACATACTCTGTTTTCCGTCTTCCCAACTGCTCATACTGGTGGGACCATTGGGTTTGATTTTTCAAGAATGTGGATATAAGTGCTGGTTTGAGTACTCATACCTTCTTTGTACAATTCCCTAGTTGTTGTAAGCGTATTTTATTTAAGTTAACAAATTAATAAATTTTTATAAGATGTATTATTCTGTATGCACTGGAAAAGACTCAGATGTCCTTATGTTTGTATAAAATCAATTTTTAAAAGCGATACAAAAGTAATTAGTACACTAGCTGCAGTGACTGAAGATTCTTGATAGGAATATAGTACATACTGTATGAATTTTATGAGGTAGAAGGAAATTTTATGATGACACAGCACTTATGAAAAACTTGTAAGAGGATCTGGGTGATGTACTCATTAAATTTTGAAGTAATATACTGCTGCTTTTTATCTAATGGGAATTTTCTTTTTTAGATGCTGTGTGTTGAATTTTCATTTTAGTTTAGTTAGTGAAACTGCATAAATTAATTTTATATGTTGAATTATAAAAAAAATTGTTGAATTTTCATACAATTTTCCCTTAGCATGAAAGTATTCGTAGCAAGAAAACGTACTGAGAGTTAAGAAATTTGAAGATAAATTTGTATTATATTCCACAGAACTTATCCTTTGTTAACACTGGTCTTGATTTGCATACCATTATGGTTGGTACATGTGGAGAAATATTCATCCTTGGAACTCAGATGCCTGTGATGTCAACATGCTGGAGGACTTAACCTGTCTATTGCTGGGATGTATGCCAATCTCATTTCAGAGGCTTTCCTTATTCATAGGCACTGAGAAATGTCTTCTCTATTCCACAAACTTTCTTGACAGTATTTTGTGTTCATAGTCATAAGACATGTATAGGTGTTAGAACCAGATGTACACATGTGCTTGTATGTCCAGAGAAGTGGAAATTATGTCCATTCTGAGAGTCATGCTAGTATGTAGCTAGTCAAAATCCCTGGACCAGGGACAGACTAGCTGTTTCTAATGAACCTGTCAAACAAGGTTTCCTCCATTCCTCTCCAGTGTGGAAGGAGTTCTAGCCTCAAAAATTCTGTTTTTCACTTAAAATGATACACAAGTTTCAAACTCTTAGTCACAATTAAATACATCACAGTCACGAGACTACTCTGTGGTTAACATGTTTGTGTGGTGAACAGTATTTTTACCCATGGTAATTACAATGGTGATTTTGTTGTCACATGTGTATAAATATATAAATTTGTTCATAATGTTTTCCGAGGCAGTCTCTTCATAACCCATGTGTACAAAAAAGCACTAAGGCACTGTGAAGTCTTGACTGCTGTGTCAAAAGTTTAACTGTTCATCATTTGTTGCAGTAACACAACCCCTACCCTTCATTTCATATTTGCTGAGCAGGTTGTCTAGTTGGTGTAACCAGATACTTGTATGTATTTCACTGCCACCTGTTTACACCTCTGTGAGCTTGGAAGTTTTTTATGCTCTCAAAAGATGGTTGTTCATTTAAAGATGTACACCCAGCACCCCTGTCTTTTGTCTGTTAGTTTTATGCCTTTTTGCTTCAACACCCTGTGCCATTTTACACCACTTTTTAATTTGTGCTCTCTTTTGGTTTAGCACCCTTTGACTGGCTGCATTCTATTACACTAACATCATTTTTTATTTCTGCTTTTTGATGTAGGCCCACTTTTTCAGGAATGTATCAAAGGTGTAAAATAAGGGGCTGGATGTCTACACATATTTCCTCACTCTCCAGAAAATTATATAAATTGATTCTGTTGCAGTGAGGCACATGTAACAGTTTTGAATAGGCTGTTAAATATAAATTTCTTATTTTAGTCTGAATGCATAAAGTTATAGAAAATTCATGAGGTTTGAAGGACTTATTTACATCAAAATATTTGTATATGGAAGGCTGAGAGGCAACATACATGCTGGACATGGAACAGTTATGGATAAATGTTTGTTTTCCACAATATATGAAGTTAATGGAATTCAGTCACTGTGAGGTCTCAGGCTTCTATTGTGGTGTAGTTGAGGTCTTCACTTTTCTGAGATGTTATGCAGTGCAGGTTAGTAGTTAGTCACTGACATTTTGGGACAGCTTATTGTTCCCATCTTCAAGGGTCAAGTACTCCAAGAAGAATGTTGGAAACAGGTGGCTGTGTTGTTATAAATCCAGCTGTTCCCAGCATTCTTCTTTGACTACTGGAGCCATACAGATGGGACCAATAGGCTGTCAACAAAACATTAGTAACTCAGTACTAACCTTTCACCATGTAACATCCCAGAAGAGTAAAGGCCTATTCAGGTCTTGTTATTATACCACTATAATGGATATTCATTCTCCTCGAATAACTGAGTGTAATGCTTATAGAAGAAGCATTATAATATGATATTCATAATTATGAATATTCATAAATCAGGTAAGATGTTACATGGACACATCAGTAAATTGTGAGGTAAGAATAATTTCGGACCTAACTATGATTTTTGGTATATGTGCTGTGAGTTCAAATTCCTACTCTGGTATAGATATTTGTGCATGTTTTTATTGCTGCTGTTATAGTTCCTACTAGAGGCTAACCCCCTCCCCCCTCTCATGACCAGTGGTAAAAATCAGTTTAGACCGAGACATCAATCAAACTTGTTCTTGGTACAAATTGTCAAATAAATCTTGAAAAGAAAAGGACTAGTGAAGGCAGGGATTTATATAAATGAACACATTTGTCCATGGTAGTGAACTTAAATTGTGTTATTCTGATCTTCCAGTCTGATTGATAATGTGTGTGTGTGTGTGTGTGTGAGCACAAACACACACACACACACTACAAAATTCAGTTTCAAGCAAGCAAGCCAAATAGGTAACAGCTTGTTTGTTTCTATACATTCTTCACATGGATTAAGATGAGTCATTTCTATGTAACACATGCCTGCTGGTGCTTTTTGAAGTGTGTGAATTTTATTTCATGTACATGTACAAGTCATTGTGCCTTTTATAAGATCTGGTACAGCAACTAATTGTCCAGCTTGCATGTATACATAAATAGTCGGACACACAGTCTTGCAGATCTTATGAATTTGTGTGGAGTATTCAGACCACTTATGGTTCATCCTGGTGGGTTTTATCCTGTAAACTGTGTTGTGTAATCCTTTTGCCCATTACAGCCCTCTTCACATCACAAGACAATAATGGAAGGCCAACATAAAAAATACAGACACAAAAAATATCAGGAACAAGGTAATTCTTGGGTGTTTTGCAGAAGAAAGAGAAAAGGGAAATTTAGAAATATTTCTGCTTGGCTTTACTTGAGAATCATTACTTGGCTGAATGCCATGTAGAATCTTCATGAAAGCACCACCTGCTTGTTAGAACAGGTTGTTTTGGTGTTCATTTGTGTGCTTGAAGTAATTCTGGCAAAGTTTTGATGTTTGTGATACTCCAAGAATGGTTTTTACTTGGACATCATTGTGTCTCTACTGCTTGCCAGGAGACAATTATATATCAGACTTATTATTTTAAAGGAAAAATCTACCATTATGTATGATATGTGTGGAACACAGTTTGGGAATTATATTGCGAAACAAAATTTTAAATTTGTATAACAGTTGTTTATGTGTCAATAAATAATATGCACTGGTATGTGCTGTATTTAGTTTTCATAAATGTGAAAACTGCAAATATGATATTTGAGCTACAATTGCTTGTTTATTTTTGAGCTTAAAAACTAGAGCAGTTATATTGCTTATGCAAAATGTTAATAGAAATTTCTGGTATGTAGTGTATATTTATGTATCCACTTAAGTGAATAACGATGTTAAGTCAGTTGGCTTGATCAGTAACTTAAAATTAAATGGACTATTTTTATTTTGGGAACCACATATAGGGAGGTTATATTAATCTGTCTGTGACAACAACAGGAATGCTACTAGTGAACAGATTCAATTGAAATTTTATATGGAGAGCAAGTCAGAAATATTTTTAAACACTTTGATTTGACCTTTCATGCATACTTCTTCACCTGATCATTTTAATGAGCTTCACATTTCCCATTATATACTCCTGAAGTTGAGAAGTTACTGAATTTAAAGAAATTTATGTATATATATATATATATATATATCAGTTAACATTTATAGAACAAATCCTTTGTATACTCCTATTTTCGTGATAACTTTTTATCATTGGTAAGCCATGAAGGTAAAAACAAGATAGTAATTTCTCTTCAATGTTTTTTATTGTTGTGGTGTCCACATCATTTGGTAAGTAGGTTCTAAAGACTTCTGTCATCTAGAATGTATCAGACTACCCTGAAGTTGGGGGCATCATCTTCCTCCAAAACACAGGTAACTAGCTACAGAGCTACATGCTATCACATTTTAGAAGAGTGTAATTTTCATGGTCACCTCCATGACCTCATAACATTTTATAACTAAGTTTGCATACAATGATTGTAAGTCATTTGCATTATTTGTATCAAATGCTTTTATAGACATGTATATTTCCCATCTTTGTTTAAAGTATTTTACGTAAGTCTTTGTTTATGCTGTTAATTAGTGAAGATATCTTTTTGGTTGCATTGTGAGTGACAACTAGAATGCTAATGAAAATTGTATTCACTTATGCTTGTGGTACATGTGACAACTATTTGCATCACTGAGCAAGAGTATAAATGTTTTTTAGAGCTTCATTTATTGTGTCAGTGTTGTTTGTCATCTTTTAAATCATAAGTGTACAGTTGTGGCAGTAATCTGATAATTGTAAAAAGAGTCAAGGAAAAGGGGCAGTAGGTATGCATAAGTATGCCTGGACATGATATTCATTACTGTCTTCTTGTTTCCTTGCTGACTGAGTCAACACCAAGAAACTGTAAATTGAAATGGGCTAAATAGAATTATTATAAAATATCTTCAATTACCTGCATTTGTACATTGTCATTAATTTGTTAAAATCTACACAATTGTTATGGATGAATGTTATGTGGCGATTATATATATATATATGGTGGTTTTAAAACGTCTGGCGACGCCTTCCGACTTCCATATTCCTTTGCCTTTGATTGCTCAATTCACCCATTCTTAGGTATCTTTCACTCATGACTGTATACATGTATATCCCATCTTTCCAGGGACGGCCTCATTTTTTCCCTTTCTTCAGGTTTCCAGTTAATCATAATTGTTGGTAACCATGTTGGGTCCATTCTCTCGACATGACCACACCAAATGAGTTATTTTCGGGTTATCCAATGTTGTATCTTGCGCGTTCATTTTTTTCCCTCTAATACACTCATTCGTTTTTCTATTTAGTTTAGAAATCCTTGCTGATCGTCTTAATGCATCCATCTTGGCGACTCATTTAATGCACCTATTATTTTCCGTGCTTGTGTTACCCTGTGGCGTATATTTTTAGTGTCTCTTCCGTCGTTGGTAAATATGGATCCCAGGTACCTAAATTCGGTACTACCAGTGATGATGTAACCATTCAACTCTAAATGATCTCTATCGTTACCCAAGGACATTTATTTTGTTTCTCCGTTGAAGCTCGTTGAGGTATGACTCCAGGTAGCTGACAAGCAGCGTCGACTTGCGGGACGTGGCTATGATGGCAGTGTCGTCCACGTAGAAGACCAACTCGGCTTGGTGCGAAGGTGGAGGCATGTCGTTTCCATACAGACTGAAGAGGACAGGGATGATCAATCCACCCTGAGCTACCCCAGCCCGCATGCCTCGACGAGATGACGTGGCCGTCAGGAAGGACGCTTCGAACGTCCGATCCCTTAGGTAGGATGAGATTGTATGGACTGTGTAAGACGAGAAGTTGAGGAGGGTTAGCTTGTAGAGGAGGCCATCGATCCAGACGGCATCGAAGGCTTTGGCCACGTCGAGGAAAACTGCGCCGGTGAGACTCTTCGCCGAAATTCCTTGTTATTCTTTCAACGAGGCGGGCCAGCTGCAAGGACGTGCTATGTATGGGTCTGAATCCAACAGCTCGTCTCGCATCAGTCCACGTTCGTTTACTACATGTAAAATCCTAGCTAGTAGGATCTTTTCAAATAATTTACCAATCGTGTCCAAGAGACTAATGGGCCGATAGGAAGAGGGCAATGCTTGATTCTTCCCCGGTTTAAGGATAGAGGTCACTCTTGCGTGCTTCCACGTTTGGGGAAAGTGATGGATGCGAAGAATCGCGTTGAAGATACGGGCGAGGAGGGAAACCGCTCGCTATGGAAGAGGCTTCAATGCCCTGTTCAATACACCATTCTGGCCCGGAACCTTGCTGAATTTGAGCCCCATGATGGCTTCGTGAACCTCGTCAAAGGTGGTTAACTGGGGTTCGCTGGCAAGGCTTAAGAATTAAGACCTCAGCGCCACGTCAAACGTCTCGATAACTGCCGGGACCGAAAGATCAGTCACCGGCTGAAACTGAGCCTCCAGATTGTCAGCAAGGCCTTCAGCTTTCTCAGAGTCAAAGAGAGCGATTCCCCCCTTTGATGACCGGGAGTGGGGGTGATAGAGTAGGAACACTCATCACCCGCTTGGTCATCCTCCATGGCGATTGGTCATCAGGACCGAGAGATTCGAGTGTAGCGCCCCACTGGTCGTTTCTCCACTCGAGCCTGCGGGTCACCGACCTCTGCAGGCGGTTGACCTCGGCTTTCAGAGCGGGGTCCCTGGCGATCTGCCACTGCCTCCGCAGCGGGTTTTTCAGACGTATCTCATCCTGAATGCCGGCCGGTATCGGAGGCCGTGGGTCGTCACGCGGGCGACGCTTGGGAGTTGACGCTGCCAGAGCCTTCAGAACGGCGCCGGAGAAGTTCTCAACGCATGTGTCAATTGCCATCTCTTTGTGCAATTCTAGATCTAACGGAATTAGTTTTTCCAACTGATTTTTGAAGTTGGCCCAGTCAGGGCGATCCGGTGGGTGTTGAAAGGATGAGCGACACGCAGTGTCAATGAGACCCTGGAGGTGGTCGGAGCTCAGTGCGGAGCAGGAAGTCAGACACACCGGAAATGAGAGGTTCTTGGTTATCACGATATCCAGGACATCGGGAGTAACCGAGGGGTTGTATGGGTTGGTGGTTGGGGAGTCTGGTCCAAAGATAAGACAGGAGTTCTCGTCGGCATAATGACGTAGGAGTTTCTGCCGTCTCGTGTTCAGCCGCGAGTTCCAATCCACATGTGTGGCATTGAGATCTCCAGTCATCAGGACCGGTAATCCCACGCCGAAACAGGCGGTAAGTCCGCTCCGATCAGTGGGCGGGAAGGCGAAAGTTAAGCCGAAAGGATTAACACCGGTTTGCAGGCCAGTGTGACTTGGATGGCAGTAGCTTGCAAGTGGGTCAGGCCCGGAACGGGCACTGAATGGTGGACTATACCACGGCGGACCAAAATGGCTGTGCCGCCCCCCCCTCCCCCCAGCTGTCGGTTTGTCTGTGCGGTGGCAGACATAATTGGCAAGCCGGAAGGCTTGACCAGTGTTAAGGAATGTCTCACTTAAGAGACAAATATCGACACCGTGCTGGCTGAGAAAGTGCTCCAGTTCAAGCTTCCTGCCGCGCATTCCAACCGCAGTCCAGCAGGCGAGGCGCAGGGCTTTACACCGCTCTGTCATTCTACGGCGTGCTACCATATTCGGCTACAAAAAGAATGACGGTCTTCAGGGCAGTCCGAGGGCGAGCTGCCCCTGTGGGGAGAGAAGAGATGGACGTGAGAGGCCGACGAGTCAGCTCCACACATGCATGGAGGGGAAGTTGATCGAGGAGATCTGAGATTTCCTCGAGTGGGGAGGTGTTATTTTGGGTGGGGAAAAGTGTATTGTTTCACCTCGCTTACGTGTACACGATAAAGTTACGGTGCGACTTCAGCTCTAATCATGGGCTGGGTTAGAGCCTAGCTACGGACTGGACGGTCTGGTGATCTAATCCTGGTGGATACGAATATTCCGTACCAATCCATACCGTCCTTGGGGTCACCGTAAGCAATGGGTACCGGGTTATATTCCCGAGGGTTAAACTACCCTGCGTGGCGTAAACTATCCACCCCATCCAGCGACGAGATTAAATAAACAGTGGAGTAATATCCTTACTCCCAACTGGGGTTTCATGGCATGTTCTGAGGCACTGTACCTTTTACCTGAAGCTGTGTTCGATGGTGATACCGGCATGTGATTACAGCCGTAGGTCGGAGAAATGTGGGCCCTTATAACCTTTGGCTGGATGGCATACTATAATCTGCGACGTTCTGTGGGTAACTGATCTGCGCTCTAATCCGTGGTAGGTACTACATGATCTATGGTAGACCCGATGTGATATGGCGGCGAGGATAGTTAGTAGGGTTTGTAGAGGAGTTGAAATTGCTGCGAAGTGTAAAGGTGATATTCCTTAGTTGTGCATTTGAAGCGTTATTACGCATATTGTGTAATATGACATGAATAGTCAACAACAATTACTTTGCGAGGAAGTTACGTTTCGATTGTACTTACTCATTGTTTTTCGCAAAATCCTTGATAAAAATTACAATATTTGCCGAATATAAGTGTAATGTGTAGTGACTTCACGTGGCCGTTGGACTGAGTAGTCTGCAGCCATTTGTTTAATACCCTTCTTAGAATTAGCTGTGATTAAACCGTAAGTTCATAACAGCTGGTTAAAACTATTTCAGGATATGGAGGAAGTGTTTCAACGCAGTTTTTAAAGTTAACACATGGGGATGCGGCAGCAGCAGCTGCTGCTGCTGAAACTAGACGTGAGTATCCGCAATAGATCTACACAACTCAGGGCAAGCACATTAGACACCACTACTTTGCTTCATGTTGGATGAAATGACCCATTTTTGTTGCAGTTGGTAGTTATATTTGGAATTGATGTTGCCCATTCTTTTGTTAGATTATTTCAAATAAGTTCGTGGACGTGGTTTTTAACCCTTCAGCTGTTCATGTGAAACGTTAGAGGTGCATGCCGCTAACAGGCTAGTTTTTCCTATATTTAAGTTTCAAGTGACAGGTGCAGGATGTGCCAGTATATGCATTTCATTTCAGAAAATCTAATACCTCAAAGTATGGATTGTTTCACAACAAAACTCTTCGGTGTATTACTACATTAATATCTTATTTGTTGTAAGATTTATTATTCATGTGTGTTGTGTATAATTATGTTTATTACTCATTTTTCCTAATTATTATTTTGTTGTTCAGTTAGGAAGCAGTTTACATAGAACCACTGAAGGTAGCTGTGTTTACACCTGTGTTTTGTGAATTGCATATAGTCTATGCATTTATTTTCATTTGTGTCTGTTTAGGAGGCTGTACTATATAGAAGTTTTGATTTCAGGCCAAGTGTTATTTTGTGTAGGTTTTTGGCATGGCTACAGAGAACGAAACTATTTGCTGTTGCTGCATTTGTATAGAACAGGAAAACATTTCTAACACCTCTCAGGTGTATATAATTTTGTATTAGTCTGCCAAGTTTATATGTGCCAAGCTTTGTATATAAAAGGTAATGTTTGTACATTTTATAAGTGTTTTTGATTTCTGTAATGGAACTGGTGCTTGGGCATATTGCATCAATGCACATTTACAGAGTGCTGATTATATATATGTCAGTGGATGGGTCTTGCTACTTCTAGGACAACATTGGTTAGTTGCAGGCTTCATGGAGTTTTGTTGTGTCTAATTTTTATGTTCTCCACAGCCACAGTTCGCAAATTTGATGCAGTTCAGAGATCACAGTTAACTGACTTTGGCAAATATGTAGCAGAATGTTTAACGAAGTATGTGCAAAAAGTCCAGTTGACAGCTGGAGATGAACTAGAACTCTTGATTGCTCCTGAAGGTGTCATACCAGTATTACAGTTCCTGAAAGATCATCATAATGCACAGTTTGCCAACTTGGTTGACATTGCTGGCATGGACATACCAGCCCGTCAGTACAGGTTTGAGGTAAATCTTTAGTTTCAGAGAAATATGAAAATTACAAGTGGTGAAATTAGTCCATGACTTAACTGCATGATTATTCAGGGTTTAGAAGTGTTCTATTTTATTGTGCGGTACTTGCTCAAAGTATACACTGTCTTTCCATCTTCCTGCTGTTTGATCTCCAAGCATGCTGAGTGGATTGTGATTAAGTATGGTGTTGGGAGGTCAACCTCTGAACAAAGTTTGGCCTTGATAATCCATTTTAGGTTCTGTAATAAACGTTTTGATAAGCACTGGTGACACTTCCATTCTCTAGTCGGATGTGGCACACTAACATGTCTCACCCTGTTCCAACTTCCTCCACAGACATCACACATTCTATCCATGCAAACTCTACCTCCCTCACTGTAGAGGAAATATGGTTATCTCAGTATAGTAGAAATGTGGAAAGTTTTTGATCCTTCTACATACTACTATTTTTCATATGAAATCATGAACCAAGTAAGGCTGTACAGAGAATGAGGACTTATAATGACAGTACTGTGCACTGAAAGGAATGTCATGCATTAAGACCACACGGAAGGGCCATTAGATGAAAAGGAATTTAATATAGAGGTATATTTTGCACTTGCAGAAGCTGTGTGGGTAGAGTGAATAGTAGTGGCAATGTGGTGGTGCATGAATAAATGCCTTATTTCACTGGGTATTGTCATTACATGCCTTCTGTCTGTACTACTGCCATGCTATTAACCTCATCATAAATCTCTGGAAGCTGACAGATGTCATCAGCAGGCTGTTCGTCTTTGATATCTGCAATGAACCACCCCGTATGTACATAGCTTATTCTGAACTGTGCAGTGGCTTCAGGAGCAGATTAAAGTAACAAGGACTCATGTCTGGAAAGTAGAAAAGATGTTTGAAGTTCCCACTTCTACTATGCTAGAAGCCCAGTCCCAAGTCTTGTCACATGGCAGTGTGCATTTTTGTGCATCATAAGTGGTGGAGTGCCTGTACTGGAATGTGGTTGCTTTCGTTGCTCTGCTGGTTGCAAATGATTCTGCAGAAACTTGTGGTAGTACTCAGAATTCACATTTTGATTGTCTGAGATTCTATGGTGGAGGGCAGCACCATCACTATCATACGTGACAATCACCATCATTGGGACCCTTCTGGGTTCCGGCCCTTCTTTGGATGTGGAGAGCCTCAATTGCATGGTTTGTTTCACTGCCGTTTCCCTTCATTCCCTACCAATGTCCAGATTTCATCAGGGCTACAGTGTGGCACAGAAATGTGTTAACTATCATTGTGGTACCATTGAAGGTTGAGGGTGGCAGTAGCATACATGTACCACTTTTGTGCTTTTGGGGCACTGGCTTGTTCTTATGCTTTCAACCACCATATATGTGTAACACTCATACTGTACATCCACAACATGGCCTCCAAGCTATGTGATGTGCAAATGGTAGCTTTAAAACTGTTCTTTTCATTTGACAGCATTGTTGCCACTATTTTTTATGCAACCCACATGTAAATAAAATAGCATAAGTCTTCTGGGATGTTATGCCATGTCAAGTGGTAAGTAGTTACCAGTGCTGTCAAGGATTGTAGCCTCCATCTTCAGGGTCAAGTAGCCCTAGAAGAGAACTTTTCTTGGGCTTCCTTATATAATAATACTAAACCATTAAATATTTTGTACTGTGTTTGCTATGTGTAAGATAACTGCTCTGAAAATTACTCAGCTGTTTCCTCAGAAACATTTAAATTCGTCTACCAAATGTCATGGAGCCACAACCATTACTCCATATTTTACATTTAGCACCATTAGAATTTTAAATCTTATTTTAACCAATATAAATAATCTCAGTTTTTTAGAAATTGTACTGTAGTTTCACAGATTTGAGAAAACTAAGTTGTTTGTCAGTTTAGCATGAAATAATGAATTAGCATGGTGTATTGAAGACATTCATTAATATTGTTAGTTTTGTTATGTGTTCTCTTATGCAGGTGATATACAACTTGCTGTCACTGCGATACAATTCTCGAATTCGGGTTAAAACATATACTGATGAGCTGACTCCACTTGATTCTGCATGTGAAGTGTTCAAAGCAGCAAACTGGTATGAAAGAGAAATTTGGGATATGTATGGGGTGTTCTTTGCCAATCATCCAGACTTGAGAAGGATTCTTACTGATTATGGTTTTGAAGGGCATCCATTTAGAAAGGACTTCCCTCTTTCTGGATATGTTGAGGTAAAGTTTAATTATTTTCTCTCTCTCTCTTTTTTTTTTATGAGTGAAAGTATGTGCTTTGGGTACCTTTGTTATGGTGTTTGTGACCGTAGGTGAAGGGACGGTGCTGTCAACCTTCAGGTCTTTTATAATTGTGTGTAATATTTGCATTCTTAAAATTTCCCTGAAAATGTGTTTTGAGTTAGAGTGTGAACACATTTAAGTTTAACAGTCTTTTAGTCTTATGACTTATGTATGCATGTGTAAGATAAAAATGAGTTACCCCCATTCCCAGTGGCAGATTTTTTGAAAAAATAATGTTATGCTGCTATAAAATTCTTAGCTACAGTTTACACTCGCAGTTTGTATTCTTTTCTGCCAGCTGTTGGATAACAATCCAGATGGATTCACAGAACGTGTTTCTAGTGGAATTTTCACCTAGCAACTGCCTTCTTTCCTTCCACCATTGCCTATGGGCCTTGGTTGATATGTTTTTTTGACTTACCATTACTAGTGTTTTTAGTGTTCCAGATAGCCATTAATTTAAAATTGAAGTCACCATGTAGTTCACAAGAATGAAATGAAATCTTCATTGTATGACTCACTATGTATTCTGCATCATTTCCCATGACTGCATGCTTTCTAGGTACAGTTAAGAATAAATGTGTCAGAAAGTAGGACCTATAAAAGTATAAAGTGTACTTTAAGTGTTCCCTACAGTAACTATTCACCCAGTGTGGCTACAAATACACTAAAAAATACTTACTTTCTTACTCACTCCATGGAGCAGAGTACTTTTTGAGAAACTAACCTGTTCTCGGCTAGTCAAGAAATTCCCTGCATTTTATGGAACCCTAAGGTTCATTACCACATTTACAAGTACCCACCACCTGTCCCTAGCCTGACCCAGACCTAGACAGTCCATGCCCACACATCCCACTTTCTTAAGATCCATCTTCATATTATCCTTCCATCTATGCCGGGGTCTTCCAAGTCATCTCTTTTCCTCAGGTTTACTCACCAAAACCTGTATACACCTGTCCTTTCCACCATGTGTGCTATGTGCCCCACTCATCTCATTATTCCCAAACAATACTGGGTGAGGAGTACAGATCATTAAGCTCCTCCTCATTATGTAGTTTTCCTCACTCTCCTGTTACCTCATCCCCCTTAGGCCCAAATGTTCTCCTCAGCAACCTATTCTCAAACACCCTCAGCCTACATCCCTCCCTCAATGTGAGCATTTAAGTTTCACACCCATACAAAACAACAAGCAAAAATATAGTTCTGTATATCTTAATCTTTAAATTTTTGCATAGCAAATTGGAAGACAAAATATTCTGCACGAAATGATAGGAAGCATTCCCTGACTTCAGTCTGCTCTTAATCTCCTCCTCAATAGAATTTTGATTTGTTAAGGATGTTCCCAAATATTTGAACTCTTCCTCCTTTTCAAAGAAGCTATTATCAGTCTTTATATTGTGACTTGTCCTGCATTCTGATCTCCAGACATGACCATTTACTTAGTTTCATCAGCATTTACTTCTAGTCCTATCTCTTTACTAGCCACTACCAAAGCGTCTGGGTTTCCCTTTAGTATGTACACTTCCTCCCAATATATTAACATCATCAGCATAAACCAGAAGCTGATGTGTACAATTTAATTTCCAGCTCTCCTGGTGTACCTGAACCCTCCTAATGGCATACTCTAAAGGAAAGCTGAAAAGCAATGGCAATAGAGCATCTCTTTGTTTCAAACCATTCATAGTAGGAAACATGTCAGACAATTGCTTGCCTATGTGGACTCTGCTGTAGGTTTCATTCAAACACATCCTTATCGGCCCTACCAGTTTCATGGGGTTACCAAACTTATTGAGAATGTTATACAAGACCTCCCTCCTAACTGAATCATAAGCTTTCTTGAAGACTATAAGTAGCTGATGCACTGCTTCACTGTATTCCCATTTTTTCAAGTATTTGACGAATGCAGAATATATGATCAGTAGTTGACCTGTTATGTTGCAATCCTCTCTGATGATCCCCAATAATTTCCTCTGCATATGGAGTTAACCTTGACAGCAGGATGTTGGGTAAAACTTTGCATGTAGTTGGCTAAAGTGATATGCCTCTATAATTACAGCAGCCTGTTTTATCATCCTTCTTATAGATAGGTACAGTGATCACCTCCTTCCACTCGTCAGGCTTAATAGGTTTATGGATCTCAGAGTGAATTGTTTTACCCCCAGCTTTAATCATTTCTGCTGGGATTTGTTCAATACCTGGTGATTTGTGTCTTTTTAGCTTTTCATTAGCCATCTCAAACTGAAAAGCGATCTGTTCAGGCTCTAGTGGTTTTGCTGTATCTATTTCTGCCTGCCTGACTTCAGTAACCCAATGTACATTAAATAGCTGAGAGAAGTGGTTTCTCCACCTAGCCAGAATACTGTGGGGGAGTCTGTAACCCAATCACCCCTCTCATCCTTTACTACATTAGTTCTGGGCTGTTAATCCTTCTTTGATGCCTCTATACAAGACTCTGATTTGTTTATCTTACTGTTACTTTCAAGTTAATCAATTTTAGCTTCCTTCTTTTGTTCCTGAAATGTTTCCAAGCTTCATGTCTTACATTGTTTAGATTATTTACATTGCTTTTTTTTGATCCTGTAACCACTGCATTATACTTTGCTTCCTTTGATCTAAAAAACTTTTCATTAAACCATGGTGTGTGCTGCTTCAATAGATATAAACCTAGACTCTGTTGAGCTGATGTTTTGATATTTCCTTTAATGTTCTGCCAAGCGCTATTTATGTCCTCACCATCATTTAAGTTCTCCAGTGCTGCATACCCATTTGAAACCTTAATCTGATACTGTTTCCTAACTTCCAGCCTATTGAGCTACCTTAGATGAAATTTCTTCAGATCAAACTTCTGTGTTCCTTTTTTACTTACTGCCAATCTTTCTCAAACTTTTGGAACTACCAATTATTATCAGTGTCATAGTCAGCTCCTTTGAAAGATTGTACATTGAGTGTACCAATGCCATCTCCTGTCTACCAATATGTGATCAATATGGTTGGGAGTCTTCCCATCAGGAGAGGTCCAGGTGTACTTATGAATGCTTTAGTGTGGGATCAACTTGATTTTTTTGTGTGTCAAACTTTACTATTCCAACACCATTATCATTACTACCCTAATGCAGACTCTCATTCCCATTTGTTGGTTTGAAAATTTTCTCTCTCCCCACTTTTGCTTTAAAATATCGTAGTAGTATTTTCATATGATACTTAGGAAAATGATTAAAAACCTGCTCTAAATCCTCATAAAAACTGTCCTTGGAATCATATATTTTCTCCTCACTCGGTGCATGCACGTTCAGAACAATGATATTGCAACTGCAACCTCTCATACCTATATATGACAGCCCATCGCTAACAAACTCTACCCTCTTAACTGCTGATACTATTCTGTGGTGTACAAAAAATCATGTTCCCAATTGATGATTTTAGGTTCCTTTTTCATAGAAAAAATTATAGTTCCCTTCTCTTACCATGTCCCACCTAACCTTCTGTACACACACACTAAATATAAGTTATATCTTGCAAATTCCCTTTCTGCTGTTGTAAGTAAACCTGACCTATATTGGCTCCAGACATTCCATGCACCGAATCTCATGTCCTTTTTCCATTGGTGAGGTTGTACTAAAGGGTTAGTTTAGGTCCGAGGCACCTGTTTATGTTTTGTGACTCTGCCAGTTTTCATGGTGAGGAGTTTTTAGCACCTCGCCCAACCCCCAGTTTTGAGAACCACCTCTTGTCGGCTGTCCGTGACTGCTTATTCAATATATTTGCATCTACCCTCCATATTGGAGGCCGTTCCTCCATACACAACCTGAGGATGCGCCATGCCTTGGTGACAGGATCCCACTCATAATGGGCAGTTCCAAATACAGTGAAAAAAATCTGGGAAATAATGTGCCAAATGCTGAAAAACTCTGCATGAATAAATGCCTGCAGTTATTCACTCAACTGCTGTGGAAGCTTGCAGCATCATATAGCCTGAGCACTGTGGAAATATTCAATATAATGACTATATGACTATGGGCCCATAGTCATATAGTCTTTATTTTTCCCTCAGGAATTTTGTATAACATGGTTTTGTACAACCCGCTGTGATCATTGTCCCTAACCCCAAAATTGGATGATGTCTTACTCTATTCACACTAATACTGTGTGACTGTGTACTGTTTCTTGGCACTTTTGTATGGTACATTCATATATGAAGGGACAAATCCCACCATTGACATCCCTCATCATTTGCTTGTATGTTATGTGGACTGTTGTGAGAATTATTGAAGCCAGTAATCCACCTGAAGCATCTTGCTTTACAGTTGAGCCAAAGCAAAATCACTCTAAATATATATTCATGTCTCATGAGTGTATTTTTCACTAACATTAAGTGAAAAATGTGGTTGAGGGTGTATGATAATGCAGTACTGCAGAGTATTTGGGAATAGGCAGGAAACCTGAGAAAACTGCATAATGAAGTTCATAATTTGCACTTTATACCAAATATTATTAGGGTGAGCAAGGAGTAGAAGGGGGGGGGAAGGGAGAAGGCGTGGGTGAGAGGCGAAATGTGTACAGAATTTTCATCAGAAAAAATGAAGGAAAGAGACTATTTTGGAGGACATAGGTGTAGATGAGATGATATTAAACTGGATATTAAAAAAAAAAGAATGTGTAGGTGTAAATTGTATCCATGTGGTTCAGTACAGGGACCTGTTCGGCTGTTTGGCATGGTAATGACCCTTCACATTCTATAGAAGGCAGGGAAATTCTTGATTAGCTAAGCAACTGTTTGCTTCTCAAGAAGGACTTTCCTCCATCAAGTTCATTTTTGTGTATGCATGAAAATAGAATTTCGCATAATCTTATAATTGGACAAATGCTCCTAATTTTCTTGTTTCTAATTACAGGCAGGTTTTGTTTTATGTGATTTTGGTTTAACGTGACTTGAAAATTTACATCACTTTTTCCAATTTATGCAGTAATTTGTAGTTTAGTGCAGTTTGGCATAGACAATTCAACTCCATGTATATCTTCTGTAGGAGGCTAGCAGAAAGTGACGTCACAGTCACGGCATCAGTTAAGTGTATGACTTGATCATGTTGGTGATATAATCACACAGTTCATGTAGTTTCCTCTTCTACACCATTGACTTTTATTACGAACATCCGAAAGAGACATGAACAGTTGGTGAAAGACAGTATTGAAGAGAAATTAGACATAATAAGCCATGTTGAAAAAGGTGAATGAATGGTTGACATATACCATAATGTTAAATTCACTCTTAGTAGTGTATGTACAATTTGTGGTAGTGCTGATAGAAGTAAAAAAAGTGCCAAGTCAGGAACTAAAGTGTTTGTGTAGGAAAACTACCACAGTCCTTTTGGAATGAACTGTGCCAGAAACTATGGATGGTTGGTTGGTTGATTGATTGATTACCTTTGGTTTTGGGCCATTAAGGTCCCTATGCACCTAGGCCTTATAGGTGGGCCCTTTGTGCCCCATAATCTGATATTAGCTCAGGAGAGCCCTGTCCCTTTACCAAAGTTCCAGATGGCCTCCAGACTTAAAATCTGAATGTCCTCTAAGTCCAAGAAAGGAATCCAGATATAATTTCCTTTTCTCTCAAAAAGTCCTGGCAAGCGAATCCCCTCTAGGTTCCCCAACAGGGCCCCTGTGGATAGAGATACCCGCTTACAGGGCATTTTTACATATCTCTTGATATATCTCTTTATCTCAAAGGCCCTAAGGAAAGAGCATCCCTCCGTGTTCCTTAAAAGTGTGGTCCCTTTGGAAACAGACACCCATTCAGGAGCCTTACTCAACATATCTTTCGGGTCCCCAGTAAAGGAGCCCTTCTTCCAAGTCCCCCTCATGGAGTCCCCTCAGAGAGAGCTGCAACATTCCTAGAGCCCTCCTTCATCATTCAGTGTCCCCAGTATACGAGCCCCCTCCTGATTCCAGGTTCCCCTCGGATGTAAAGGGACCCCCTATGGAGAGAGATGCCTGTATTCAGAGCCTTTCTTTAACATATCTTCCAAGGTCCCCAGTGAAGTAGCCCTACCTAGAGGCCTTCTGCACTGAGCCTCTTCGGAGAGACATGCTCCATTTCTAGAGCCCCCTTCATCCACCTATCAAAATCCCTGGTAGATGAGCCCCCTTCCAGGTTCCCCAGTGGTGCCCCTGTGGAAAGAGATGCCCATCTCCATATCCTTTTCTGCCTATCCTTCAGGGTCCTGAGCAAGGGAGCTTGCCCTCCAGGTTCCCTTCACATAGAGAGAGATGCTCGACCTCCAGAGCCCCTTTCAACCATCTCTCAAAGTCCCTGGTAGATGAGCCCACTCCTGGTTGCCCAACTGAGCCCCCATTATGAGAGATGCCTGTCCTCAGAGCCTTCCTTTCATAACCCACAGGGTCTCCAGCAAAGGAGCCCCCCCTCCAGGTTCCCCTAACAGAGCTCCCATAGAGATGCTCCATAGCCAGAGCCCTCCTTCAACTAATTCTCGAAGTTCCCAGTAAAGTTACCCCCTTCCCCACATTCCCCAATGGGGCCCCATAGGGAGAGACACCCATCCCAGAACCTTCTTCCAGGTTTCCCAATGAGGCCCCCACAGAAAGAGGTGCTCATCTCCAGAGCCTTTTTTCATGCCTCCAGGTTCCCCTAACAGAGCTCCCGTAAAGAGAGATGCTCCATTTCTGGAGCCCTCCTTCCACTACCTCTCACAGTTCCCTGTAAGTGGGCCCCTCTCCAGGTTCCCCAACAGGACCCCTATGGAGAGAGAGACACCTGTCTACAGAACCTTGTGCATTCCATCCCCTGATAATTAGTCTTTTTCTCAGAGTCCCTGGTAGGGGTGCCCCTTCCATGTTCCCCAACAGCATCCCTATGGAGAGAGATACTCTGTCTCCAGAGCCACTGGTCTATCCATATATGTCTACCAGAGTACCCCAAAAAAGACCTCCTACAAAATGGGGAAAAACATAAAGTCACCGTCCACAGAGCCCCATGCAGATGGAAGGTCTACATACAATGGGGTGTGGCCTGGTTCCCCAAGGGGATTGTTAATGACACTGCTATCTCTACCCCAGTGCCATGCAGTCCTATTCACGATACCTTCCACCTAGGCTTGGGTAGACCAGACCCCCATTAGCCAGTGTCTGTGGTAGCAATACCCAACAGGGTATAGCCTCCACACCTGTTACCACCTCCCATGAGAGAGTACAAATCCACAACACCCCGAGGCATGGTCGAGGGGTTGGATTTATGGGAGGCAACTATGGATGGTAGTCTTTTACACTTTTGTTGCATTATAAATAAGTATATTGTGTACTGTATATCCAGTGCATAAATAATCCACAGGTCTGTTTGTCCACTAGTAATATGGTCATAGACTGTATAGGATGAGGCTCACAGTCCCCTAACACCCAAGAAATACGCTGTTTTAAATGGAAATTTTGTGTTCGATTTGCATGACTTTTTTTGGGATGTAACCCTGTCTTAAAACGAGACCTGCCTGTATTTCTGTTGATTTAAATTTAAGGAACGTAAAGGTGTCTTGAGCCTAAGCACATCAGATTTTGCTCAACAATTTTGTGTTAATCTCTTTATCTCTTTATTAGTATTTGCCCCCCAGGAAACATTTCTGAAAGCAGATCTTTAACAAAGACATATATGACTTTAACATAAAGTTTGAGGTGTTTGACTTTTTCACAGTCAAGTTTTTTAAAATTGGGAGAGTCTGTGTTAGGATGCAAGATATCAGGTTTCTGCCAAGTTGTGGATGATGTCCTCACTCTTTTGGGTTGTTATGTAGCATATGTTAGTTGTTTACCAAAATTTCAGGACAGCCTGCTGATCCCATCTAGGTAAACACCTACATACATACACTACATAAAGACCCAGAAGAGGGAAGACTTTGTTATTATCTGAACCAGATTCATGCCTAATAATAAGATTTAATGACTTATTACTGCCTGTGTGCATAATTTTAAGATCGTGTGATTTTAGAAGAAAACGTGTAGACAGCCAGGGGCTGTGTTATTTTATTTTATTCATAGGTACAGGGACTTACTATGTATTCATTTTCCTTTTTCATACAGCTTCGTTATGATGATGAGAAGAAACGTGTAGTAGTTGAACCAGTTGAGTTAGCTCAAGAATTTCGACGATTTGAACTGTCAGCTCCCTGGGAGCAGTTTCCTCACTTCCGGGGTGTGCAGGCTGGCGCAGAAGAGGTGCCAACAGACAAAAAGGAGGAGGCGCATAAATAGAGTTGCTTGTAACAGTTTTTGTAAGGGCCTCAGGATTCATCCTGACTTTACATCAGACAAAGAATTAATTTGTTTCATAATATGTGAAGCTGTAGGAAATAAATATTTACAGTTGTATTTTATTTATTTGAGAATGAATATAATTTACATTGTTTAGGTCATAACAGTGTGAGTTTCTGTAATACAAGTCACTGTCTATGGCATGAAGGTATGTACGGTGAGTAGAGATATAGCTTCACTCATTCTTAACCTCGGCACTAAATGGATGTGATTGGTCAACTTCATGCCCCAGCTGCTTTACACCTGTTAAAGGACCATGTTACCCATTGAATTAGACTGGTTGGGCCCCAAGAGCTGGTCTGGATATTTTAGAGAAAAGAAGAATCTCTTGCTTCTGCTTTAATTCAAACCCCAGATCATCCAACCAATAACCTAATCACTACACTGACTTTGCTGTTCCACTGTTTAATAGAAAATTAAGACACCTAGTTACTGGAATTACATATTTTTCATTAGCAGTAAGAGACTATGTACTGTCATATATGGTGATTAGAAGTTAAAACATTTAAACAGCCTTTTCAGTTAATTCACATATGTTTTATATACACATTGAGATGGTAAGTTACAAAACATGATTACTCTACAATGTCAAAGTTGGTCATGCATCAGTGCTGGCATGATTTTTGAAAGTGGTGCACATTGCCTATGTGAAGAGTGACCAGACTTTTTAATCAATGCTAGCCAAGTCAGTGAAGTATTTGTCATGTAATTAAAGTGATGTTTTTGTAGAATTATAATTGTTTTATTTAATAAATGATTAAGTATGAAAAAGTAAATTAATTCAAAATCCCCAGCTGGTGCATTTCATTGCCGGTGCTTGTGGTCATGCTAGGTAAATACTGGGTATGAGAACGAAATTGTAGGATGAGGTTCTTACAGCAGTCCTGCTGAAGAATCAAGACTAGTAAATAGCTAGTGACATTACAAAGGATCATAGCACCTTAATCTTTGAGGGTTAAGCAGTATTTTCTGGGACTGTTCAAATATCAAACTTTTGGTATGTCAGTACCCACTTGCCCAGTGACACAGTGTAACATGACAAAAGACGTGAGGCTTGCCAGTAACTATTGTGCAGGTCACAACAAACCATGGTACGTTAGCCCTGCTTTATATTTATTAATTCTACAATACAATATCGTACATCTTAGTATTGGCAACTTCCGATAATGGAAGCACAAGTTTTATGGGTGTCACTCATTATTGGAGGGGCACATTTTTTATGTTGACAAGGCACTGTCTACAAGTATGGCTGCTGCCCCTTCATCAGACGAGTATGTTCAGCTCATAACACTCATCGCTGCTTCAAGGTTATTCACCTTCATTATCTCAGTGCTGCCATATCTGTCCATATTGGTATGATCCAAATTCCAGCGTAGACCTTACATTCCTATTCATTACCCAACACATAAATGAAGATGTTTCTATTCACACTGATCCATGGCAAACTTGGTAAATAGAGAATAGGTGTAAACACCAACCGCAGGTAAATACTGAGTTACTGAGTTCTCTATTTAGTCTTAAATCCCTACCTTTGCTACAGCATTAATCTGTGTTTGCTTGCTTACCTACTTACTTACTCCATGAAGCAGAGTCCTTCTTGAAAAAGTGACAGGTTTTCAGCTAGTCAAGAAATTCCCCACATTTTGTGGAACCCCGAGGTTCATTACCGCAACCACCAGTGTCCCCCCCCCCCCCCCTTCTTGAGGCCCCTTGAACCCATCCATACCCCCCCCCCCCCATTTCACTTCCTGAAGATCCATCTTAATATTATTCTTCCATCAATGCCTGAGTCTCCCAAGTGGTCTCTTTCCCTCAGGTTTCCCCACCAAAACCCTGTATATGCCTCTCCTGTCACCTATACGCACTACATACCCTGCCCATCTCATTTTCGATTTTATCACCTAAACGTTATTGGGTAAGCAGTACAGATAATTAAGCTCCTCATAATGTAGTTTTCTCCATTCTCCTGTTACCTCGCTCCTCTTAGGCCCAAATATCCTTCTCAGCACCCTATTTTCAAACAGCTTCCGCCTACATTCCTCCCTCAGTGTGAGCGACCAAGCTTCACGCCCATACAAAACAACCGGCAAAATTATAGTTCTGAGTATCTTGATCTTTAAATTTTAGATTAGCAAACTGGAAGACAAAATATTCTGCACTGAATGATAAGAAACATTCCCTGATTTCAGTCTGCTCTTAATTTCTTCCTGAATAGAATTTTGATTTGTTAAAGTTGTTCCCAAATAGTTGAACTCTTCCATTTCAAAGGATCTATTATCAGTCTTCATACTGTGACTTCTTCCTGCATTCTGATCTCGAGGCATGAACATATACTTACTTTTATCAGCATTTACTTCTAGTCCAATCTACGTACTAGTCAGTATCAAAGCTTCTGTGTTTTCTTTTATAGTATGTACGCTTCCTCCCAATGTATTAACATCATCAGCATAAACCAGAAGGTGACGTGCACCATTTAATTTCAAGCCACCTGGTTTACGAGAGACCTTCCTAATAACATACACTAAAGCAAAGTTGCAAAGCAATGGCAATAGAGCATCTTGTTTCACACCATTCCTAGTAGGAAACATGTCAGACATATTCTTGCTTATCTGGACTCTGCTATAACTTTCAGTCAGACACATTTTTATTATGCTTACCAATTTCATATGGATACCAAACTCAGTGAGAATATTATACAAGACATCCCTCCTAACTGAATCATAAGCTTTTTTGAAGACTATAAGTAGCTGATGTACTGCTTCACTGTATTCCCATTTATTCTCAAGTATGTGACGAATGCAGAATATATGATCAGTAGTTGACCTGTTGCGTCGAAGTCCACGTTGATGTTCCCCAATAATTTCCTCTGCATATGGAGTTAACCTTGAAAGCAGAATGTTGGATAAAATTTTGTACATAGTTGGCAAAAGTGATATGCCCCTATAATCACTACAAACTTCTTATAGATAGATTCTATGATCAACTCCTTCCACTCCTCAGGCAGTTCCTCCTTATTCCAAATAGAAATAATAAGTTTATGAATCCCGCAGGGAATTGTTCTGCCCCCTACACTTTAATCAGTTTTGCTGGTATTTGATCAGTACCTAGTGATTTGTGACTTGTTAGCTTTTCAATCGCCAGCTCAACCTCAAAGGTGGTCGGCTCAGGGACTAGTGGTTCTGCTGTGTGTAATTCTGTCTGGCTAACATCATTAGCCCCATGTATATTCTTTAGTGGAGAAAAATAGTTCCTCCACCTACCCAAGATAACTGTGGGAATCTGCAACCAAATCACCCTTTGCATCTATTACTATATTAGTTCTAGGTTGGTAAACCTTCTTGAGGTCATTGATGCCCTTATAAAAGTCCCTAATATTTTTTATCTTACTGTAAGTTTCAAATTCCTCAATTTTAGCTTTCAGATATTCCTTCATTTTATTCCTGAAATGTCTGCTAGCTTCATGCCTTACATTGTCTAGATTACCTACATTGCTTTGGCTTGGATCCTTTAACCACTGTATTGTAGCCTGCTAAAAAACCTCTAATTCCTCATAAAACTGTTTTTGAATCATCACTTTTCTCCTCACTTGGTGCATGCACATTCAGAACAATGATATTACACCAGCGATCTCTCAGAACGATATATGACATCCTATCATGAACAAACTCTACTCTTTTAACTGCTGATATTATTCTGTGGTGTTCATAAAATCTTGTTCTCAATTGATGATTTTATATTGAAAATGGTTTGTTTGCTCAGGTTTTTTGAGATGTAATCTATAACGGTGTACACAGTTGGCGGAAAAAGTATGTGACACTACATACTATGTAAAAATATGTACTGCTCTTCTATGATTTCTTTTTCTGAATGTGACATTTCCATCACTGTTTCAGTTCTGAATAATTTTTGGTACGGGATTTGAGGTGCTTGGTGAGGATTCATAATGTGGTTTGAGTTAGGACACCGTATAGTCTGGTACATATATGGTTATGAATGTTGTGGAGGAGCATTTTGATTCAGTCTACATGGGCCTTCATATGATGCAAGCAGTAGGTCTTGGCCAAATAGTCTGTGCTGACCATTTAGATTACACGGTCCCATAATGGAGAAGACCACAATTTTGAGTCTTAATATTGTACATTTTTCATATATTGTGTCACTTTGTGACAAAAACCTACATACACATTTCAGGCCATACATAGCCCTGTTATTTTACATTATACTTTGGTATGAGTAGAAATGTGTCACAGGAAATAAAAATAGTAAGGTATATTGCGTAATAAGTGTATGTAGTTTTTTTGTAGTAATTTTGAAGTTTTATATTTTATAGTACTGTACCATTACGAATTGGGCGCCAGGTGTGGTAATGGTATGGTAGGAGGCTGCTTTACTGATGTGCTACATAGTTCGAAAAACTGCCGCCAGGGGCATGTCACAGAGCCACGCCGGCTACGTAATACTGTCTCGTTCGATTGGGGTACTGTAATTTTGCGTTCCGACGGAGTTGCCAATCTGTACGTGAAATGGAATTCCTTTCGAATAATGGTAGTATGTTCAAAATGTTATCCGCTTGTGGCGCGCAGAACACAACGAATGAAAGTAACACTTCATCCGTGTTAATGCAGACGCCACAAGCGGCGATTTTGTGGGCGGGTGCTGGATTGAAGGTATAAGAGGGGCGACGGCGAAATGTGTGGGTAAATGAGGATTGAGGCGACATGTGGCGTTTGTGGGAACAGAGTAAATGTCGGAATATGCGGAAAGATGCCGTGGACGTAACGTAATGTAATGAAACTTAACGAAACCTACCGTTTGTAAAGCGAAAGAAACCAAACGTAACATGAACTGACCAGACATAACGGAACCTAACCTAATAAAAGCTAACCTAACGTAACCATACCTAACTTAAGCTAATAGGAAGGGGGTAGGTACGTCAAAACACAAGTGTATTTGTATCCTATTTATTATGCTGACGACGACATGTTTCGGCCACTGTGGGCCATCTTCAGGTCACAAAAATGAATAATGAGGAAAACTATGCAGTGTATGATCATTAGTAGAGGTGCATTTGCTAAATTTTCAACGAGATCTCGTGGTTGTTTGGTTTATCCATGTTGAACTAATAGTATCTCCTATAAATAAAGTATATTGTATTTAGTGGATATATATAAATAAGGTGTACTTTATGTCTTATAAAAGGTGTATTAAGTTAATACTGTATAAGTACCACACTCCATGTGAGGTGAAAAAAATTGGTGGGGTTTGTACGTGCTAAGTGGGAGGCACGGGATATCCCTAGTGTTTCGGGAGTGTTAGTACGCCTGTGGCGGCTACATGGGCGTTTCATAGGTAATTGTGTGTATATACAGGGTGTTTCACGACTTTAGGGCATAACTGCAGGAGGTGATTTACTAGGTCTTTGTGATCAAAAAAGTTCATATAAACATGTGTCCGATTTTGGACGGTTACGGAGTTATGACCGT
>Ga0123354_10000744_pt1 | contig 35171 bp, 25 predicted proteins | sample TergutLab28metaG_2_FD_97872 | JGI IMG/M metagenome (GOLD analysis project Ga0123354, IMG submission 97872) | Labiotermes labralis P4 segment gut microbial communities from Petit-Saut dam, French Guiana - Lab288 P4 | ecosystem: Host-associated > Arthropoda: Insects > Digestive system > Gut ... | reverse complement strand
TTCCCCCTTAAAAAAAGGTTTTTTTTACGGGGGGGGGGGGGGGGGGGGGGACCACCATCGGCATCTGGGTGGGCTCCAGAGTCGGCCTGGAAACTGTGGGGAAAATTTCTGCCCCTGCCGAAAACTGAACCCTGATTCATTGATCGCCCAGTCCGTACCCTAGTCCCTAAATTGTGCCATCTCAGTTACGATCAGTTTTAAATAAATTTAGCGGAATATGTTTATCAAGACGGGCAATGTACGTATAAACGTAGCAATAAGGACGGTTCGTGCAACTATAGTTACCGTTGAAAAGACCTAAGTATTACATATTCTGAGTGTGCGTCTGTAGTCTTAGATATCCAGCACGCTATGCGTATGCGTCATATTGTCATCTATGGCCTGCTTGGCTCTACAGTATGTTCACACATTATCTCATAAACGGCAAGAATATCGGGGGGGGGGGTTACTGAACATGGAATGTATGTTTTGATTTCCTCTACAACTCTTTCCTGAAACATATCTCATTCTAAAAAGAACTGAGCGAAATATGATTTAAAATGTACATTGGTCTTCATGTAAAGTGTCCGTTATTCTTGTCTGATTTTAATTAAACTTGAATTATATCGACAGCTTGTAGAAAAATACTCAAATGTCAAATTTCATGAAAATCCGTCCAGTGGGAGTCGAGATGTTCCATGCGGACTGACTGAGAGACATGAGGCAGTTCAACATTTTAAAACACGTAAAACAAATTTATGTCAAGCTTGAAGAGGAATATTATCCCGAAGAAACAGAGCACTTGCTTCACCCGCGAATATAATCCATAAGGCATAATTTTATACAGAACATCCTGGCCGCACGCAACGAACGGTCCGACGAGTCAGGCGAACGGTAAAACCGCGATGGGCCGAATTTGACCTTTGAGGTTACGGGAACCAAACACACGTGGTACTTGATACACAACACACGCACACAAAATATTGTTGGTGTCTATTCGAATGATGGCGGTATTCTGCCCGAGATGTCACCTTGATCAAACGGCAAAGAGTGCGTGTCGGACTGCGGAGAATGAAGACTTCATGAGGAAATAAGTGATCTTCGATTGGTGTGCCTACTTCTGTATTTATTTACACACCACCGTGTATGGTGCAATGACAGCCACAATCTCGTGCTTACATTGAGGCCTCTCTCGTCAAGGTTAAAGATTTCCTGTGGTTAGCTGTCCTCGTTGACATCTTTAAACGCTCTAGGTACTAAGCAAGAGCCACGTGATCGGCAGATGCTTATTCTCCAATTCTCTGCGCGCTGGGCATGCTCATCTACTTAAAAAAAATCTTCAAACCATCCTTTTCTGGCACGACATCTGCCCTTCTCCTCACCTCCAGAATCTGCGTAGTGATTCTATTAGCTGCATGTCCTTGTCCCTCACCACACCACCCACTGACTGACAAACCTGTGTGGAAGATGATCTTCCATCTTCCCGTGGACGAGGTAACGACGACTTACATAAGAAATTCCCGTACTCGATTTAACACTCTACATGATCTTGTCTTCGCTTTTCTTTATGAAATGATTCGTTCACGCCGTAACTACAACAGTTCTCACTCCACTGCCTAACTTATCCAACACCTCCAATTTCTCTAACACATCAATCGCTTCCTTTCCTTTTCACCCTCCGGCTCTTCATCAGCAGGTACACGTGCACAACAATGAGTTTTAAAATAGTGAAAGCTACCAACTACATTTCATACTGTACGATATCCAGGTAGCTACTGCGCGACGCATGCGCGCAGATGCGGACGCTTATGTATCACTACGCCAGCGTGACCGCAAATAAGGGAGGAAACAGGGGCGAGTTTACCATGAAGCTGATGATGCTAAAGCTTTAGGGCCCAGCATTTGCAGGGGCCCCTTCCAAAGTCCTAGGAGGGACCTAAATAAATATTCACTTTCGTACTTAATTGTATATTGTATTGTATAAGCTTCAGGCCCCACAAAACCTCTATCGGCCCCTGGGAGGAAACTGTACCACGAAGCACGAGGGTGGACACAATAATTCTTCTGCGAATACGCTAAGCCCAGACGCGTAAACCTGCGAATTAGGTGACAACTGTGGCCATGAACACTATTTTCTTTTGGAGTGCGATGTGCACTCTGATGAATAGTTAGGTACCAACACTTTGGAAGAACGTGTTTTCTCCATCTCCAGAGTTCTGGAGGCTTCGCGTTCCTCCCAAACGTTGGCACCTATCTACCAAGCTAGACGGCGTCACACCCTGGAAGAAATTTACCTTCAATTGACCGAATGTTAATCGCGGCAAATGATTTCACTCCACATTCAATTCCGCTTCGATATTCTTCAACTATCAATGTAACCTCACTCGAAGTCAGAATGCATATTTTCATAATTCAGTCCGACTCAATTGTTAATCATACCGAGGAGACATTTACAACATAAACAAATATTTAAGACCAGCACTCACAGAGCCTACTTAGTAACACATACCCCTAGACCTGCCGATCTATTAGTTCTATCACTTCTATTTTACTACTTTTAAGGACTTACAGGGTACATATGTTCAACTTGCTGTAAAGAAATACAGTTTCGCACCATCGCCATGTGTGTTTTGGATGTATCACAAGCAGTATTTCACAGATGGTGCATAAGTAAATTTATGCCTGATTTCAAGCTTCCGCCGCGATGTAGATGAGATCTGCGATCTTCTAGGTGGTTACGTAGCCTGTACCTGGCAAATAATTACTGATATTTCGGGACAACCCATCGGTCCCGAAACGTTGGCAAAGAATTACCACTACAGGCTACGTAGCCCAGAAGAGTGCACATCTCCAGCATGTTTACGTTCTGTGTGCCATATTTCACAAGTCTGATTCCTATTACTCCGTTAGTTAGTTACAGTTACTAAACCGAAAGCGAAAGAATAATTTCGCCCAGTCCAGATGTTACATTACATTCTACATAAAAAAAACCTTAACGATGACTACTTTTCTGTTATTCATTACCCATCAATTCAGACTAAGTTAAGGGGCGCAAGTTGCTCTCCCACCTCTCAAGTTCACGTGTCTGCCATTTTATTATGCCTACCGCTTTCGGATAAATTTGAAAGTGTGACATTTGGGTGACCTCCACTGGCAAAACATTCACACCAGTTTTCATCAAGAGGTAAACTGTTGCAGAACTTGGAAGGAGGGCACAGAGACAACATGGTCATACCATGTCTACTTCGTTTCCATAGAAAAGGAAAGCATGCTAGAAAGAAATAAATTACGAGCCAAGCTATGTTATCTAAGACGCATTTCTAACTTCCCTGAATCCTACAACAAACAGCATTATAGTTGCTCCAGACCTTCCTACCAAGCATTATTAAACTTTGGTCACTTGGTTCAAAAGCCACAAATGCAGCATGGTCACTGAAACCTTTTCGAAATCGCCCTACGATGAAAGCTAACACTTTGCCTTTGATCAAAAGATTTAACAATCCTGGTGACAAAGGAACTTTCTCGGAATTATGACCTTCACTGCTGCCAGCACAACTTCATTAATTGTGTCCGCATGCCACTAGTGTCTGCAGTCTTCCAATATAGGGTAAGAAGTGTGAAACTGAAAAAAAATCTGAAGTCCCAACCCCCCCCCCCCCAAATAAAGCCATCACACTGAGGAAAACGATTCAGCAACATATTCTACTTGTAACCAGTTCACATAAACACAAGTGCACACCATGTCTGCAGTTAAGAGTGGGAATCATTTTTATTTGCCAAAGAATTAAATTTGTCCCAAGTTCTAGAACCATAAGTTCAGTATTTCTTCTGTCAGTGATTAAACAAGTTTTTAATCATTCATTAAAAGCCACATATTATTTCGCCTCGTCGGAACAATATTTAGAAACTGCTTTCCTACCACACAGAAAGCACAATATGTACTTTGTTCTTTCTGTTGACATGTCTTGTGCACCATCTTCATTTTCACGTACTTGGAATGAAGAGATGGGCCAATACGTTCTGTCTACTGAATTTATAATATGAGCAATGTTACACATGCTGCAATTAAAACTGTTTATAAAAAAAGAGGTAAATTAATGTTGCCCTATTGCTAACAATGAATTACAGTGTCTCAGTCGGAGTTAAAAAATGTACACAGCCCTTCACCAAACAGGTGACAATGGCATGACAAATTCCAATGCTACCATGTAGCAATCACCATGAACAATTAATAATACTTCTTGCCAAAACCATAACAACCTTTGCATATGCATAATCTAAATGTATACCCACTTCTCTACTGAAGCCTCAGGAAGAATTCCCATACACCAGCGGTTCCCAAACTTTCTCGGATCACAACGCTCGCCCCTTGGCCAAAAGAAATACCTAAGACTTCCGTTTACTAAGTAGTTAGGTCCAAACTACTCGGTAACCATTTGTCCTAACAATTTAATAATCCGTTTGAAAGAATACACATAAATTGAAATAAAAACAATATTTTAAAATATCCCGCGGAGCAAGGGCGCAGAGTTTGGGAATCACCGCCATAGACAGATTCCCTTAAATCTCTTGATAATTTTCTGCCTTTTTGACATGAATGTTGGCATTGATAACCACAGATTAATCTTCCCTAGTGACTAGTGCTTCAGATTGACTGACACAAGTGTGCAAAAACTGGAAACAGTATGAAGGTTGTCATTTCATTTGCGCTGTTGTTTTATATTTTAATTACTGGTTTACTGTAATAATTGCTGGTATGTGATCTGGTTTTTATTCACCTCCACAAGGAAACTGCATTACTGAAAACAATCATGCCTAGACTACAGGTGACAACATGCAACTGCTTCGAAACCTAAAAGATGATTTTGTAAAAAAATATGTAGTTAACGTATGGCATAAGGGGGGAAGAACCCCACGTGCTAACAGTCCACCGCCCACTGGAAATTCTTCTGTAGCTTTAGTATAGTATCTGTACTGCAGCAATAACACACATATCTATGTTCCAATCCTCAATATCAATAACACTAATACTGCAGACATTAAAGTGTAAAGTACATATGTCATATCTGTGAGGCAAAAGATGAAGCAGCCTGAATAAAGCTCTCAGTTTTCCCCAGTTACTCCAAGCAAATGTTGCAAGTCACTAAAAAGAGAACACAATCACTGTGGTAAAAACTGTAATGCAGTTCATATTCATTATCAACCCATCACTATACACAATTTATACAATCAGGATTTAATAAGTCAATAAATGGTAGCAAAACCAAACAGATAAAAATCTAATCATGTCACTGACATGCATGCTGTGACTTTAACCCAATAATTTTGATTGCACAACAAGGAGAACAACTTGAGGATATATGTGTATCCATGTGTCACAGGTAGAGCTTCACTCAGCTGTTGTCATTGAGGACCAAAACCATATTTTCTCTAAACATTATAATTTAAATTTTATGGCCAACACAGCTGTACAAACATTACTGGGTACAATGTTCACACAGAAGGAACAAACAAAATATTTGGTGCTTGTCAGAACACTAGTATAACTTATGTTAATAATTGCTGTTACAAAGTGTAATAAAATACATAATATGCATGCCTAAGGCACTTTTGACTTATACATTTTTCACATCGATGAGATATCACGCAGATTTTTAACTTCAATTTTTTTGTGAAAACTAAAAACGCTTAGTTATTTATGTAAGAAATCAAATGGGATTTTTAAATGGCCAAAATGAATGGTATAAAATTCAAACAGATTATGCTATTTTCCTATAAACAATACAGGAAATGAAACAAAAGGAGTAACAAAAACTGAGTTACGTACATACTCTTGAGAAGACAACTACCAAGAAAATCAGTGCATTATAAGTACATTATGTGGAACAAACCTCAGATCAATTCAGGTGTTATGTCATGGCTACTTATGCCTCCTATTCCACCCCCCACCCCCAGGTACAAACTATGGCAACAAAGTTAATTTGGAGTTGTTCTTCCACAATAAAAAGGATCATGTAACATCATTTTGACATTCATTAAATTACCTGGTCTATGACCTATCAATTAATAGAACTATTGATATGTGCGAACTCCAAAATGTTCTTATTGTTTCAGAACGTGTACATTTTTCAAAGCACTGTGATCCTCACTTTTATCTTAGTTTATTTTGTATGAAATACTGTACATATGGAATAATCATGTTCATCTGCATGCCCATTTGGATGTGCACCTTTACAACACCAGGTTTTGAACCAACTGACACACATTCATTGAATCTACTACAGGTGTCGTACCATTCAAGGCTACCCCAGCTTCACGTTCTTTAATTCCATATCATTAGCATGACTAAGTAGGTGGCTATGCCAACTTACGACACAGGAATGATAATTCCCACTTAATATGGAGTTCAGAAATTCTGTCTGGTGTAACTATCTTAAAATATGCATAGGCAACTTCTGTTCAGGATAACTGTTTTTTGTAGAAATAAGGCAACACCATGGCAGCCACATCAAGTCTGTGTTCTGCTTCCAGTATGACATCAAAACTAATAAGCCACTGCACACAGATGTGTGAAGTTTCTGTACAGAACAGAATACAAACATAAATTTCACATGAAACATCCTTGTGTGTACTACAAAAAATCACAAAAATAACAGCGATGCAACATCATCTTCTTTGCTTCATGCAAACAACTCTTTACAAGTTTTGCCATGCTTAACAATTCTCTTCCATGCTTCTCTATCCATAGCCATCTTACTTCAATTCTGAATTTTTGTTTTTTCTACATCCACTTTGACAACATCCTCCCGTCTTAACCTTGATCTATCAATCCTTCTTACTAAAGGTGGTCTCCACTTTTTTATCCTTTTCACCACCCTTTCTTTATCTAGCCTTACAAAATATCCAATCCATCTTATTCTGTGCTTTTACATATCTAACTACATCTGCAAGTTTCATTAGCAAATCTATTTCCTCATTAGTTCTTATTCTCCAGCTCCCATCTTGACTTTTATTGGGCCATGTGTCTTCATCATCACTTTCTTTTCAAGCACTCTTAATTCACGCCCATATACATCTTTTAATATCCAGGTTTTGCATCCATATGTGAATAGTGGTCTTATTAGTCTTTTATTTATGAACATTTTAGAACTTCTTTTTAGTAATTTACTAAACATCACCTTCTTATTTGCATAAAATACCTTATTTCCTACCGATAATCTTTCTTCTATTTCTTCTCCTACTGTATTTTCGTTGTTCACAACTGAACCTAGGTAGTTAAGAGAATCAACTTGTTCAAGCTCAACATATCTATCTCATTGCTGCATCCTTCCTTTACTATTTTTTGTACTTATATCCTTCTTTTCATTTATATTTATCTTCAGACCTAGTTTTTCCACTTCATCTGTCAATTTATTAAATGTTTTGTTCAATGCTTGTTTTGTACTTGCTATTATTATGATGTAATCTGCATAAGAACAGATTTGTTTGGATCTGGTACTAATGTTACCCGGAAATCCATTTTTCTCATTATTGTGTCTATTATCAAGCAAAATAAAGTTGCCAATAGCAAGTCACCTTGTCTTATAAGAACAGATTTGTTTGGATCTGGTACTAATGTTACCCGGAAATCCATTTTTCTCATTATTGTGTCTATTATCAAGCAAAATAAAGTTGCCAATAGCAAGTCACCTTGTCTTACACCTAAGTTTATTTCAATTTGTTCCACAGTGTCATTATTAATTTTAACTTCAGCTTTGTATTTGATAAAGTTACCTTAATTAATCTTATTAACTTGGAAGGTAAACTGAATAAATCAAGGCTTTTGCTTGTTGCACTTCTTTCCACACTGTCAAAAGTGTGCTCAAAGTCAATAAATATATTACTTAAGTCTATTTGATATTCAAAACATTTTTCGTATACCCTTCGTCTTACAATGTGTATATTTTTCGTAGTCGATCTATTTGGTCTAAATTCCATTTCATACTTGCCTATATTGTGTTCCACCATCTCTGATAACTTTTTCTGAATTAGAGAGGAAAACACTTTGTAGGTTACATTCAGTAATGTAATACATCTACAGTTTAAACATAATTTTCTATCACCTTTTTTAAACAAAGGGCATATTACACCTTCAGTCCACTCAAAGCGTATCTCCTCAAAAATCCACACACTCTGGATTAATTTATGTATTTGGTTCCGTAAATTCTCCCCTCCTACCTTTATCAGTTCAGGGGTAATATTATCTTATCCTGGATCTTTGTTTAATGTCACTTTGTTTAATGTCACTTTATTTGTTATTATTTTATTTCATCATATTCAGGAACAGGCACTTCCTTTTCTTCACATTCTTCTATATCCTCTATTAGTTCTAACCATGATGCAACATTTGATGTTAAAGCTAGAAACTTTAATACACACACATATGCCAAACAGTTGCCTCCTCCATGTATGCCTTACCCCACTCCCAAAAACTGTCACTTGTATTCTAGCTATCATTCCACCTCTCTTCATGTTTAAAGTCTGCTAATGATACTGAAAGAGGGGAGGTTTGCCACGTATGCAGCCACCTATAATGCAAATCATCTGTATTCTTTCCCTGACTTAAGTGTTGTGGAAATTACACACAGAAATTAAGCACTTGATTATAAGATGCCCTCACTTGTAATTCACCCCTAATTTAGCTATAATTTGCAAAACAATGCTTACTGTACATCCCTCCCCACTAAATATCACACTTGTGTGGAAATGGTTCAACAGTTCTGATGATTACAGTACACATATTGTGTGTGAAGAATGTATCATTTTGCCATATCTCATAAGAATCAAAGCCAACATGTTCAGCATTTCACCATGAAATGGCAATATCATTCAAAACGCATCCAGTGAAGTAACATAACAATTACAATAAAAAAAGTTAAACCAGCAGTAACAGTGGAGTCTGTTATTCACCAGGGAAATTACTGCTTAGCTTGAGCAATATGCCACATTTGTGTTTTCAACTGTTGTCTATGAAAACACAAATGTGACATATTGCTCAAATTAAGGAATTGTGTTTACTTAATGGAGCAGTGTCCTTCTTGAGAAGCAAACAGTCCCATTGATACTCAATAGATTCTTCACATTATCTGGAACCAAAATGTTCACTACCATGTGCACAACAAGCCATTACTTGTCCATGTCCTTTGCCAGATGAACCAATCCATGGTTTCCCATACCACTTAATATCCATTTTACAACTATTCTCCCATTTATACCTCTCTTCCATGTAGTCTTTCTGCAGTCTTCCCAATCATAATCTTCTATGCATTTTTTTTCTCCTCCATACATGCCACCACATGTCCCACTCATCTCAAACCCCCCCCAATTTTATCACACTATTAATACCTAATGCTGCATACAAATCATGAAGTTCCTCATTATGCAATTTTCTCCTGCATTCTGCTACTGCCTCCCTCTTCAAATACTTTCTTTAACATCCTGCTCTCCAACACCCTCTGCCTACATCCTTACCTTAATGTAAAAGACCATGTTTCACACCCACATAAGACAACAGGCAAAATTATAATTCTGCATATTCTTGCCTTTACACATCTAGACAGCAAATGGGAAGACACAAGATTCTAGGCTAAATAGCACATATTCCTTGAATTTAATCTGCTCTTAATTTCTTCCTCAACACAACTACGATTTGTCACCATCATTCTAAAACACCGCTAACACCCATTTATGATGACCCTACTTAAGGAATTTTCCACCAGAAACATCACAATAATTTAGCACCAAAATATCTCCACACAACTAACACACACACTGCCCCTTTCATGACATTTCCTGCTTAAAAGGATTTCTTGCCTAAGCATGAAAAGTTTGTGACAATATACATTTTCCACCAATTCAATAAATCTTCACATTGAAATCTTAAACAATTTCCCATTCCTTCAATTTCTGAACATTATTCTCCACGGTAATTTCCACCACACATCAAAGGCAGAGATAATGACTCAATGTTAACCCATGGGAACATGTAGTGGGAAATGTCAGTCATATTCCAGCTGTGCAGCAATCAAATTCCAAACGTGCATTTCGCACAGCATGATACAAGGTCATGGTGGGTGAGTGATCCACGTGAATAAGCAGTTTTACTGTGACTTCAAAGATTTGAAACATTGTGTGAATACGTATCCAGATTTTTGTGCTCACATCAAACTGCTTGCATATGCACGATTCACATCAAGTAGAGCGACAAAGTATTGAACAAGTGATCAGCATGGTTACTGCATCAAAAACTGCCACAGCACATAAGCTGCTCTCAGTTCAAGAAAAGATGAATATTATAAACATGGGGGGAGAAGTCATTCAAGAACTTTGCATTTCAATGTTGTGTCACCTTAGAATACGAGACATGGTACTCCGTGTGTATGTGAAAAGCTAAGCTGGAAAAGGTTGAAAGAATGAACCACTCAATGTGGCAGAATATCAGAATCAAGTAACCACCTTCAAGGTGCAGGAAATACTCAAACAGGGCCACATTTTTGACTCTACATGTGTGTTTTCTTTCACTCAACAGCGTTCCTAACAACTATTTCTTGCTTAAGAATAACATTTGCTTTATGTAATATATATATATATATATATACACACTATTTATTTATTTATTTTATTAGTTCACTTGTGATTACTTAGGGCACAAGAGTCTTTAGTTGTTCACAAAAGCCCAACATTGTGCCTTATAATTAAACCAGTTAAATTCTGTGACATTACATAGCTCTTAAGGGGGGAAATTAAACCCACTCTCAATCCCCAAGTTGGTTCAATTCTATACGATTTTTGACAATGGCATGTTGTATTCTGAAACAATATATTTTTTTTTTTTTACTATACCTATCATCCAATAATAACTGCAACACAATTTTTGGAGGCTGACACTTCTTTCTACAGCTGTTGGAACTAGCCTATTGGGTGGGCCCCTCAGTGTGGTTTATTCTCAGTCACTGAAAGACAGAAGCAGAATCAGCTTCCAAAATGTAACTTTAATGTTTATTCAGCCATGGATAAAGTTAAAAAAAATTGAGACTGTTTCAGAATACAACAATCCATTATCAAACCCTGTAGGATTGGCCCGGTGACTGAAAACAGCTCTTATTGGACCCGCCTGATACGTTTGTTACAACACTTGAAGATAGAAGCACAGCCAGGTTCCAAAAAACTATGTTCAGTTATTATTTGACAATGGATAAATTCCAAAAAGAGGAGGCTGTTTCAGAATCCAGGCTGCTTATTCAGCATGACAGGCAGTCAAAATACCAACTACACCAAACATCACAAGCTTGGTTGCTATCACTCATTAGAACAATGGAAAATAATGTTATCATTGTTTTATATTTTCACTTACATAACCTAAATTCATTTCTATTTTTAACATGTCTATTATAATACAAAGTGGTCAAGACCCCACACTGAATAGTGTTTCGTATTGGCATCCGGTGGTCTTGAGGTAAGACACTAGTCTCTAATTTCTTGCGTAATGAGTCTAATCGCTGGTGAGACCTGTGCTTAGATTTTTCAGTTCTTAGACTGAAACCTTCACTTCCAAAGGAGACAAATGTTTGGGAATGTGATGGACACCTGGCACCCTCTCTGGTTCAGAGACCATATTACTTTTAAATCCACTGTGCTGATCATCACTCCTATGGGGTAACAAACTCCAACCTATACATGCCCTCAACTCAGAAATGAAATCCATCTACATTCTTGGCTAGAGGTACACAGACAAAACAGGCCAGTACAGACCATAACTACTGGCAATATACCAGTAGCAACATAGAGCTAGCATTATTACCACTTGGAAAGCACATACTACCACTGAAACATATGGACCAGGGAGCTAATAACACTCTGAATATGACTGCAGAAAGTGATGAAAGTTAATAATTTAGAGAAAGAGAACTACCAAGATCAACAGCTATGGCATAAGAGAATGGGAAAACCCATGAAGGCAACTGTCCATATAAACCCCCCAATATTATATTTAAATAAATAAGTTTGGTAATTTTGTTAATGAAAAATGCAAGCATAACTTCCCCGTCAAGCATTCACATTGTTTATTCCATGCAAAACATGCATAAAAGGTGAAAGATCCTAAGAACACCCTGACAGCACATCTCTCTGGCACAGATAAAACTGGTAACCGAATTAAAAGCAGCTGATGTTAACCACACATGCATTTTGGCCTCACAACAAACTATACCTTAACACATACCAATTACCTTAATACTTGGAAGCAGAAATACCATGTGACATTTAAAAACTGGGTTCCTACATCACTGTAAACATTCAGTCTCTATTACAAACAAAAATCCATAAATTTTGTAAGGAGTATTAACTGTTGTTTGTTCTGAAAATCAGGCAAAATGCAAAGTTGTTAAAGTTATTTCAGGTGGTATGAGCAGTAATCTCATTGTTAACATTTCATATTAAACAGACCACTCTGAAGTATTCGGCACATGTAGCATGATCTGATGGCACAGTTTTATTAAGCAGACAAATAATTATTCTGAATTGGCACAACGTAACATTAGTTTTGCACTACAGAAGGAACACTTAAAAACATGGTTATTCTGAATTGTTTAGAAGAAACATTCATTTTGCATTACATAAAAACACCTAAAAATGTGGTCAGGGTCAATAAGAGTCATTATCAGTCATCCCCACTCAAATCTCAGGCATCAGCCATTTCATGGTTGAACACAAAACCAATGTCTCAGAGACTTACTTGCCTGTTTCTATCACTACAGCCGTAACGTTGAACCTGATCAAGGAGAAAGCAAGTCTCCAAAACACTGGTTCTTAGTGCAACCACACTGACCTTGACAATGGAGTCAAAGCAAGCCTCTAAAAATGAGATCTGAGGTTTTGAAGGCACTACAAACATTCAAAACATCAGTACCTATTTATCAGTCATCATGGTGTAACATCCCAAAAGACATTAATCAAATTGCCAAAACACTGGTTTTTGGCTCAACTTATCAACCCTGTTTCAGGAGATAGTGCAGTTCTCCCAAACAATGGTTTTTAATTCAAACCTGCCAAAGGGAATTGTCCAAGCAGACATGCGTGCATTTATTCACCATAAATGCCTCAAATCCAACATGAACTATCTTCCTTATATCATAAAAGATGTACATAACATACATGTATGAAGCCTCACAACAATTAGCAAAACCATGGAAGAACCTGTTTAAATCGCATGGTGACACAAAGCACATACACATAAAAAAATTAGCATGTCTGGTAATATTAAAATTTTAGAATATAAACTAAATTATATCTAGTTCACAACACAAGTTCATGCTTAACTAAGCACCAAAACAGGAATAACAAGTACAGAACTTGGGAAACAGCAAGAATCATTGTTAAACTACAGTAGCAGATGGTGGTCTGGGGTTTACAATTTTGCACCACACCTTGGTCCTAATATGCCTTTAATGTTCACTAAATACGGACATACAACCATTCACACACTTGAAACAATCAATTTGTAAAATGTAAGACTTGTGGGAGCTAAGTTTTAAAATTGTAACACAGGTTCAAATTTCACTTCCACAAAGAATTCAACCTAATGACAGATGAGCTTAATCATATGTCTGCTATGGAATTGGACATGCAACACCTAATGTGGGCAAACAGCTGGCAAATCACAGCACACCATTTACCCCTACCTTCAAATCTACTGAGTTACTGCCTATGTGGTTCACATTGGGCAGCGACCCACCGCGGTAGGAGCCAAGAGATTGGTTAATGAGAAGATGCTGCTTAGGCACCTAGAACACAAGAGCACACATAACTACTGAAAAGCACAAGCTCAATGCAAAAAATAGAAAGAATCCAAGATGCAGCAGAACCAATCTCCCATCTACAAGACACATCCAGGCATCCAGAAACAGATGTAAATTGCAGTAAGATCAACATCAGCACCATATCTGAAATAAGCCATATATCCCTAACCAAATGCTCATCACATCATGCAAAAGATATCACATCTTATATGTAACTGGAGCAAAAAAATTATTCTAAGAAGTAGGCCTTCCCATTTCATGCAGTTATTACTAGTATATATTGACTCTAAATTGTTCTCAACAGCAATTTAAATCTGAAGAATAATAATAAAATACATACATTAATACAGAACCATCCACCCAGGATTATCAATATTAAAGCATAACAGGTAACAAAATAAGCAAGGAAATACAAGTCTGTTCTAAAAATCTAATGTGAAATACAATATGCCAAATGCCAAAGATAAAATTAAATTTTATTGCAACATGATATACACCATTCATTCAAACTATAGAGTAAACTGAAAGCAATTTCATACATATGCAAATCTTAAATTCTTTACGATTTCTACCTCAGAACAGGGCCATATGAATCCACGACTAAGAAGACACCAACCTAGTCCACAAAAGTACCAGGACTGATGTGTGGGCACAGTGAACGGTCAAACAGCCACATCATGTATCCAAATTATTTGCACTTTTTAAGCAATCTTAGCACTATGATCATTCTAGTATGGTGACTTAACTTCCCTGTTCCCTTTTAGAAAACAGACAAAATTTCACTGTTGTCCTAAATATAACCCAGAAAAGGTAATAAAACAAATTGTAATACGTAATTGAAATTAACTAAAATATTTAAATACACAACAGAACTTTTTAATTCAAAATTACAATTGCAATAATATGTGCAATGTACATATAATGAAACACTGCAATGAGTTTGTGTAATGTTTATACCTTCTGGCCTATCCTAACAGCCTAATACCATTTAACTTGAAGACAGCACCTATATGGTGGATTAATATCAGCGGCAACAATCAAAGGTACTTATGTCTTTATGCCAAGTGCCTGATACTTTTGAATTACTTTAAACGAATCTAAACATTCAAGACAGATACTGATTAAAGTCCCCAACATAAAATCTCACATAAATCTGCCCACGGGGAGCCCCACAGATACATGGGGACAAAGAGATGGATGGACAGATGGACATGATGCAGTTAATAGGCATTTTTCAAGACTATTTGACCACACCTATGTGAAGAAAAATGCATGACTTCAAAAAAATAAATCAGAAGCACACAGTATTCACCCATCTATGCCATACACATTTCTTACAACTGACAACTGCAAAAAGTAAATTCATAAATGTGGTTTTAACAAAGTTCACTGTATCAAGAACTGTACATCCCCACCCACTACAAGGGACTACTATACTGAAGGATCAGGACACAAAGTGTCTCAAAAAAAAATTACTGTAAACTACAGAAAACATTTCACATGACATTTGAGATTCACTGCAATGACTACCAAAACTCTTGCCCTCCAGAATGTGACAGTGTATAGTCTGATAGAGGTACCATGGCCACTGTCATGGTGTCACATGCCAAGAAAACAGCAATCTAGTATTTCATGTCTTCCTACTGCCCTCTATGTTTCTCAATTTCAGACAGAACAAAAGTCATTCACCCCTACCGCATAGGTCAATGCATCAATGTCTAAAATGAGGTGTGATGAGTACTGCAAGGTGTGGTATGAAATAAGAAACTGTATTTAAAATACTACCACAGCACTCAACAATAAATCTCTCATACTACTTCAGATTAGTTCCATACTCACTCAATAAAAGTCTGAGTTATGCACCATTAATTACCAAATGATACACCCAAGCTGAGATTGCTGTTATGAGATTTGAGGTATTCACAATGCTTGATTCAAACAGTGGTCATCCAAATAGTGACACCAGTCTGGCAGGTGGGTACCAAATTTTAAGAGGAACATAATGCCTCCACCCTCCATGTGTAAGTTGCATGCAGCTCCCTGCACCCCATTACACACTGTTATAATCCACATGCCCACAATTTAACTGTTCACTACAACTACGAATTACTTTTGATAATAAATGTTACAAACAATAATGTTTCTCTACTACAGAACAATCCTGTGCACATGAAGTCTGTTTATGTAAAGCTACAAGCTGATCTATAATTTGATTCACTCCTAGCTAAAATCCAAATTACATTTTTAAATTCCAAAAAATTTTTCTATCCTACCACCATATATGTTCTACATGAACCTTATATTTAGGTCCACTAGATACAAAATTTGCTACAGAGTGCATTACAATAACATATTTAATTTTCTCTAATAGTTTTTTATTCACACCATCTTTGACAGTCAACACCACATGGGTTCTACATATAGGCCTGACTTTATTTGGCCCATACTCTTGGTCACTACACAGACCGTTCCACATCATACCAGGCAGTGAACTGCTGAATGTTATTTAAATTTACTGTAGGCATCAACACCTTTTAGATAAATGTACTGCAGCTAATACTAGGTTTTTGTTCATCATATTAAAGAAGGTGCTGTTAATTTTAGTTCAATCTGTTTAAGGTAATAAAGTACTTACCACATTTAAAGTGGGTGGAAACTGTTTCCTTTGGTTTGCAGATGACATGTGTCATGCACAAGAAACATGCTGTTCATTGCACATCACAGCTCTGCTTGTGAAGTTGAAAACACTATATTCTGAATGCTTTATTTCAGGCAATCTTCAGTGGAAGTATTTCCACAAACTTTATCCTTTAGGGGGCCAGGGTAGGGTAGTCACTATAGCAACTACGCTCCAGACTGGGCAGACCTGAGTTCAAATACTGGTCAGAGGAAATTTTTTCTCCAAACATGTCAGACCAGCTCTGGAGCTCAACCATCTTCCACTTCAATGGGTACCAGGGGTTCTTTCCCTGGGGGGCAAAGCAGCTGGAGTGTCATCACTCACCTCCATCTAGCACCAGGTTGAGATTCAGTGAAGCTATACCTTTACTAACCCTCTGTACCTTCAAGGCACAAACAGGACATCTTTACCCCTATTGTTTAACAAGCCTAACAAGCAAAATAATATGGGTTGAGATTTGGTGAATGAGGAGGCTACAATCCCCTGCTTATCATTCTGTTACCAAAAACAATCTGTAAACAATGCGCAAAACTTAATTAAATATCAAACCATCAGAGTACCAATGGTGTTGCAATGTGTGAAACATACCTGTGTGAATCTTTGGTCATGCAGATAAAACAGTGTGGGGGTCATGTTAAAGGGTAACACATACAGTAATAGTTCTTGCACAGCAGATAAACTGAAATAAGGCTTCAGAATGATAACTTGTGCCATAATTGTAAGATTTTTAATTAAATGATATGTTGTGCTTTGAAAAAATGACCTTTATTAAAATTAAAATTTAGCACACAGCACATAGCTTCCAGGTATTCACTCCATCTCTAGAATTGATGCTAGAGCTGAACACTTTTTCACATATTGGCAAACTGTTATGGTGTTCAGAAGAGCTGCATCAGGAAACATTCATCTAAAATTAAGAATTATACTTCCTGCAGGATCACAATTTAGTATACACATCATACACAAACATGCAATGTTGCAATGGTACCTACAATTCAACAGAAGACTGGTTTCCTGGTTACAGGCATGTAAAAACCTCTGTGTGATGAGCAGATTTAGGCAGCTTGGTAAGTCAGCCAAATACCATGCAATATGGTTGCTGATGCTAAGTGACCAATGATATGGGCCAGATAAAGTAAGACGATATTATCAAAGAGTATGTAGTACCTGATGTCTCTCTATGAAGTATGTGTACAATAACAATAAATAAAAGAAAACATTGAAAATTTTTAAGATCTGAGTAGGCCTAACTAAACAATTCAGTTTTTCATGATTTATGAGCTGACACAATAGCCATAAGGTCAATTACAGAGACAGTACAGAAATACAGAACAAAATTCAATTCAGTTATTGATTATTAATGTGCTGGCACAACACCCACCAGATAAATACAGAAACAGCAAAATACCACAAAAAATGTACACCAAAAACAACCCATAAATGGTAGCCCACAGACAAGGCAGAACAGGAGCAAGTGACATCAGGTAACAAGAAGCATTACTAATATTTGCATAATTAAATTAACAGACGATTTATTGAGATCAATTTGTTCTCGGATGTACTGCTATCATTATAGACAGCATCAGCCATGATACAATACAATTTTTTAAATAAACAAAATAATATACAATACAAAATAAAATGCGCAACAGAAGAAATTACATAGAGTGAAAACTGTCTAAGACAACTGTGCTTACAAAGTTTCTCAACCAGCATTTTATAACATTCAGTACCAAAAATTTCTCATATAATTAACATGTGTTGTCTTTCCAATATGTTTCCTGCTAACAAGGATTCCCGTCACAGAAGCATCACAAATTCACAATACAACAAATTTTTCACCTATTTAATACATGTTCACAATGAAACCCTAAACCAGCACTCTCTGTAACACTAATCTCCAAGGCCATTTCACCATGGAGTAGAGGTACAGATAAGCAACTCAACGGTAATCCTTCGTTTGAATCCAGACCTGCTCTGAGGCCTGTCCAGCCTCCTATATGAAGGGTACCAGGGTATCTTTCCCCAGGAGTAAAGATGATGGACAGTGAGGCTAGCACATAGGTCAAGAAAGAGTACAGTCATATCTCTGTCCTCCTATATGACTTCACAGTGAGGAAAGGGACCACTTTTCCTCCATTACTTTATCCAAACGCCACTTCTGTATTGAGTCTATGTCAGACTGTTTTATTTATAGTGAACAACATTCCTCGTAACACACAGATCTTCAGGTCATCAGCAAACAAGAGGCATGAAATAATACATAGAACCACAACTGTCATTAATCAGAACATTAACTAGTATGGGTCATAAAGCAGATCCCTGTGGAACACCAGACTCCACAGGGCACAGGTAAGAAGAGAAGATACCAGAAATGTACATTGGGACTTGTCTGGCACTCTTAACACCTATGAAGCCAGTTAACGTAACTAGAAGACAGGCCAAAGTTGCTAAGCTGATGTATGAGCAAGGCATGAAGAACAATACCAAACACACTGCTGAAATCAAAATGTACAGAATCAATCTGACCTTTTGTAATTAGACTACATGAGCGTGTTAAGGTAGGTAACCAAACTGGCTGAAATTGAGCAGTATTTTCTGTAACAATGCTGAGCTGAATGAAGCTTAAGTTTGAAAGAAATACACAATGACCATGAATAAGAAATTATAAAATATTGGAAAAATTATAACAGAACTCCTAACTTAGGAACAGAAACAGTCCATTTCCACAAGGAAGGAAGTGACTGACTAGTCAAACTCATGTTAAAGCCATAAGCTAACAAGGGTAAAAATATGGGAATAACTCCTCCTGATGAAAAGAGGGGAATCCAACAAAATCCACACACTTATAATGACAAGTGCACTGCCACCACATAACAAATTTCAGTCCATAAAGTCCTTTGCAGGTTGGAAAGTGGAATATGGAGCAGAAAGCAGGAAGTGACGATAAAGTAGTCAATAATCCATGTCCCTGTATTATGGGCAATTTTTAATCATGGGAACAAACACTATCATAGACACTGGTATATTTGGTATGCAATCTCCTAATATATTGATAAAAAAAAACCAAAATAACCAGAATAATATTATGATCCAAATGTGAAGCACACCCATCATCTGACATGGGGTGTTAAGATACCAGACGGCGTAATTACAATAGAGACAGAGAGAGAAAGAACAATGTTTGCCCCAGATAAAGGAGGTCTAGATATGTTTGAAATGGCTGATCTGAAGAAAGTATATGGCTGATTTAAGTCAACCATGGAACAGAACAATCCAGCAACCACTGGGTCAAACACTAATGTTATGGGGAAGAGAAAAGTCATACTTAACCAGAAAAGTATTTAATTTTGTATTCAGTTTGGTGTGGGCTGAAGAATTTAGTTTAAGCTGTTTTTCAAAACTTTTCAATGAAACCAGAAGTGACACTGGACAGAAAACAAAAAAGAAGAAGGTAAAGCAAACCCTGTATGGGCCCTGAGAGTACCAGGAGGCTGAGGCTCCCAGATTGCAAGACAATCAGCACATGAAGGTGGTAGGGTTGTCAGCCCTACACACTGGATGCCTTTACCACACAGGAAATATTCCTGGTATTCATTTATGTTACAGGATAAGCTTACCCTGTGGCCCTGTCAACGAAAAATTCCAATGACACCATTGGGAATCGAACCTGCAAACTACTAGTCAGAAAATGGAAAATGAAAAGTGATTTGGTTTTCAGCCATTTCAGATTATCAGATGGGAGGAAGAGTCAGGTACACTAGTCATATGGATCCCACTTATTTTGTTATGTTCAGAATTAAGGCCAAGCATTAAAAGCCTAGCTGCATGACATCTCTTCTCAGTAAGTGATTTTTACATCAATTGCAAATCTGATGGTTGGCTCAGTTTCATTTCCAGCCCCCAAGCACATAAGCAGCAACTAGAGCCAAGTGACTACCCAGTATGGATTTTTGCAAGCTACTGGGTCCACCTGGAATCTTGTCTCTGTCTACAATCAGCACCATACTGGTCATGCCTGGCTGTGACATAACTTTACTTGATCCACTGAGAAACTTGCTGAGCTGGGAATCAGTACTGAAGGATGATGACATCTGTGGTTGCTGATCCAAGTTCATTAAATGCAAGGAGTCTTGAAAATTTTTAAGTTGTAGCTTTTGGGATGCATTAACAATTTACACACTTATATGTGGTGACCCCAGATTTAGTATAACACGCATGTACCATGTCACTGAGTTATAGGAAATTTAGATGAAAATGGAATACACAATACCTGCAACACTCTATATATTCCTGTTTTCCATAAAACACCTTAGTGCACATACTATACTCATCGCCCGACACAACCTTAGTCTCCACATCAGCAGAAACTCCTACTGACATGTATATGCCACAGCACATCAACAAAAGATGCACAGCACAAGCATGTCCATATGAAAATAGTAACAAAGAACAATAAAATTAGTGTTTAATCAGTAATGGACAATGGGAAAATGCTGCCCAATTAAATGCACATCCTCTTTGTATGACAGAAAAAAACACTGTCCTGCAGTTGGCATTGCAACTAAGGAGTAAACCACCCGAAGCAGAAATGTTGTATTCAAAAAGGCTCTACGCCAAAGGTTAATACACCTGAATGAGGAAAAATGACTCCATTTTCATTGTGTTACTTACTAACTCCATGCAGCAGAGTCCTTCTTGACAAGCTAACCAGTTCTCAGCTAGTCAAGAAATTCTCCATATTTTATGGAACCTGAAGGTTCATTACTGTATTCAAAAGTGCCCAACACCTGTCCCTATCCTCAGCCAAATCAATTCAGTCCATGCCCCCCTTAAACCACCTTCCTGAGGATCCATCTGGTACCGAATCTCATGTCCCCTTTCCATTGCTTAGGCCTTACCCAAGACTCTGTCCAGGTCTGAGGCACAAGTATCGGTTTTGCAACAAGGCCAGTTTTAACAGTGAGGAGTTGTTAGCACCTCACCCAACCCCCAAGCTAGAGTACCACCCCTTGTCAACTGTCCACAACTTCTTATTCAATATATTTGCAGCTATCCTCCAAACAGGAGGCCCTTCCTCCATCCATAGCTCAGGATGTGCCATGCCATGGTGGCAGGAACTCAGTGATAATCAGAATGTCCACTACCATAGAACATAAATAAGACACATATTATGGACATTTCACAATTTTCCTACATGCCACTGCCAGGCCATAACCCTTTGGCACCAGAATTAAATTCCTCATGCCCCCTATGTGAAACTTCCAACTTAAATTGTGGGATTTTTTCATGCGAACCCTTAATTAAAAAAAAAAGAGGAGGAAAAAAGCCCAACAAAAATGGCCATAAGTGACCAATGCATATGCTGTAACATTTAGGAACTGAACCAAGCACCCCATGGCATAGTGTGTCATTTGGTACCCACGGGATAACGGTCTGCATAGTACTCATAAAACGGCAACCTATCATAATCCACTGATACTCAGCTTTACAGGAGACAGAAAAAACTTAAGTGATCTTCAACTGACCAACAATTAAGCGTGTTATGTTTTATGAAAATTTAAAGGCAAGCAAATTTTTTGTGGGCACACCATTTGGACAGAAGGTGTGTTTGTAACCCAACTGCCTAGTAATGCAGGAATCTCAGTTTAACAAACTGTGTGGGTTGCAACATACTGCCATCTCACAAGCAACGTGTTAACTCCCCTTAGGCACATTGCATCAGTACTGACTGCACATAGAAGGCAGATAGTGCAGGCAATGCATATATTCACGAAGGCATGAGCTATGGACTGAAAAACAGTGTGTTTCAAGTGCACACATGGCAGGATAGCTATCAACTCCCATGACCTGAATGGAAAAATTCCATGGGGAAGCTCAGGGCACCACACCCATTCACATGGCTCACTTCATCAGTTAGGCCAATGTCTTTTAGATCAGACAAGAAAACACAGCTCATGTCCACTGCAAAGGTACATAAAAAAATTCAGGAAAATATTTGTAGAGAATGTTTAACTTTGATGCAATTACAAGGTTATCCCCAACTGTGTGGATGATAAATTAGGGGAAAAAAGTCTAATATTCATGTAAGTACAGTATGCTCATCAGAGGTTTCCAATATCACCTTATTTTTCTACTGATGGTGTATATTACGAAGCCCTGTAACATGAGTTGCAACATGACCTGTACTGGAAATAACCAGAACTGCTGACACCCCACAAACCTGCTAAATGCCAAGGACTAGGTAGAGCTGACACAGAGCCTCCCTATTCTCCAAACATACCCCATCTTTTTACATTCAGTTTCTTCAGATGAAGGGAGCATTTTATGAAACTAGCCTGAATCTGCAGATGCTTTCAACAAGAAGGTTGTCAAAACATCATTGGGCCACTTAAAAACAGACACAGAACTGTAATTGTCAACCTTGGAGATGATTACGTTGAATAGGGCACATACGCAAGCATGGTATGACACATTGCTTCTACCAAAACTCTGTGCCTACAGTGTGCACTGATCACATACAGGAAATTCATGAAATTTTCCTCACGTAATTTTCTTCTGTTAATTCGTAAGACATCATTTGAATCCCCCTTCTCTCCCAACCATATCACCATGCAAATGTCACAGCGGTAAGGCTCATTGTTGGTTAATGGTGAAACCAGAAGCTTCTATCAATTTATATTTAATAAAAATAGCACACAAAATGCAATTTAAATACAAAAGTAGTCTGCATTCCAGCTATCTAAAACCACAGACAATAAACATGGATGTCATCCCTCTGGATCTGCTGTGTCTCCAAAAAGTCTCAAAACATGCCATATTCGGTCAAAACTGCAACATTTCCAATGTGCATATAACCTATGATTCAAACTTGATAGATCTGCAATTTGTTTGCTGATCATATAATTTTAATACTTTTTTAATATTTTAAATATTCCGAGTGCAATGGAATCTGTATATGAATCAATCACATGTCTTATATTAAAAGTTAGATCATCATTATCTGCTATGTAAATAGTAGGTAAATGGATGATGAATCTGTCCAGCATAAATCATACTGATCTCATTGACATATGAATGTTCAGATTTAAATCACTGCATAAACTATATGACTGACTAATTCATGTGAAAGATAATACTTAAAATCTGCCTCTGTTCTTGAATTTCTGTCACAGCAACTGTTACGAAGGCTGCAATGAACACAAGAATATGTATATTTAAGACCTAAATACACATAAGCCATTTATTTTATTTTTTCCAGATACTACTTTTAATACTTTGACATTAAGAGGCTAACATACTGTTAAGCATCAGTTTTATAACGCGTAATTCACAATAATTTTTAACATATGATTACATATATAGGAAGTTATGAGACATGTAAGGTATCACAATGGTATTAAGAATACAATTTTCCAGGATGTCATATTGTGCAGTTTTTACATAGGTCCACACACGTTTTGAAGAATAATCTGCTTCAATCTTCATGGCAGAAGTAGCCCAAAAGACCACATCCTTGATAGTAATTTATGTTCGTGTTTCATTAACACTGATTTAGCAACTAGATAACAAAGAAGTAACATTGGTGTGCATGTGTGTGTGCACATGCATGCATTGACATGTAATGTTCCTGAACTAGAAAGGCAGAAAAACCCTGAACTTGAAAAACCTAAGTGGCAACCCTGACACCAATGCACTGGTAAAACATTCAGCAGACAGTGAAGTTTTAATATACAAAAGCGATACACTGTGTATACTAAATGCATGCTCTGTTTCCATAACCTGTACATTATTAGGTATAATAGGATGTATGTTATTGTTGACGTATAACTCCATTCCAGTACTCACGAGTCATACATATGCCCCTGAAATATCTGCCTCTGAACTTGAATAAACCAAGAGGTACAATTAGCAAATGGGGACCGCGGTGGCACAGTGGTTAAGGTGCTGTTATACAAATAGGAAGGTCATTGGTTCGATCCCAGCTGGTGTCATTGACATAAAATCCTTCCGATCGCACTATGGCCCTGGGGTCGACAGCCTCGAACAGAAATGAGTACCAGGAGCATTTCCTGGGGTTAAGGGCAGCCGGTGCGTAAGGCTGACAACCTTACCACCATCCTGTGCCACTGTCATGAAATCTGGAAAACTTAACTTCCTGAACTGTCTGGGCCACTCCACGCCTGTAACGGGACTGCTTTACCTTTTTACAATTAGCAAATACTCCCAGATATTAACTCTTCAGAATATGAAATTAAATCTAGATTGATGAATATCCCATGTGACCCCACACATTTTTCGATAACTTATCTGGGTATAACTTCTCAGCCTAACAACCTGCATATGTTTCAACAACCCACAATATTTCCATACTGGGGTGTTATACACATAACACACCTTCAAATCAATTCAATCAAACCAAATATCAAAGTATTAAATAAACATACAAAAGTATAGCAGATTACATACTGAATATAGTTTTAGACATTTCCAACATTCATGAATGCCGTATGAGTAAGTTCTGATACAGGGTATTAAACAGAACACATTTTCATTTTCATAAGAATGTTTAAAATTTCATCTCAATCTGGTCACAACAAGCATCACTCAAAGCCATGAATTCTCCCCATGTTATGTAAAGAATTCGTCAATGCAAAGAAAGTGCATACAATGTTCTCATATGTGCCCTTTTTGCTTTAATTTGTAGAAAATTTTCCTATTTTCCTTTAACTTTTACACTTACATAGCCATACTCATGAAGCAAAATTCTTAAAATGTGATTAAATTTAAAATCTGTACATTAGTTAATAACTTACACATCTATTCTACGAAGGCCTTGTAGAAACAAAACTTATCACAACATGTAAAATGATTGGAGACAAAGTTCAAAATTAAGAGTGTATTACTGCTAAAATTCCTGCACTCTTCATGCAGAAGACTAGAATGTTCAAAAGCTACAATAAGAATTATAACAAAAAAACACCACTAAGGTATGTCTGTTAACAGGCAATGTTCATGATACCATTCATACAGGTGTCAAATGATACTGCACTGCATGAGAACTGTCAATAAGACACTTGTTTACAGTTATGCACAGCAGGTTTACAAATCTGTGACATGCATGTGTAAAAGACTGTTAAAATAATTTCACACATACTAATAACCTCGTATTACCGTATCATGTAATCTTGAACTTGAAACTGTCAATAACTGAACATCTGACCTTGACTGATATTTGTCAACAACCCAGTTAAACAAACAAGACACTCGCGCCAAAATCCAATTAAATGTTCACTCAAGGTTTAAAAGTAAAACTGGTGAATTAATCAGCAGGTACACAACAACAATTATATAATCTTTCGCAGTAAATAGTCTCTTTCATGAGTTTCACACAGGTGTCATTCCCGTGGTTCGTTACAGCTGTAACGATTAACCATGTACATACTACACATCATAAATATTGATAACTGGCCCCACTACTAACACTGTTTGGTGCTGCATCTTTCACACTAACATCCCACTTTACAGTAAATAACACAAACAAAAACTTAGGCTAGTTTCTTTCGTGGCTTGTTTATGTTAGGACAAGAACAACGATTGTCGTCAAAAGAAACAATTAATGTCTCAATTGCTTACTTTACTAGTTGCATCTGACACTTCTCGCATGATCTGTTCGAAGGCAGCTGTTTCTTCTGCTTGCTTCTGAGTGTGTAACGCAATCTTCTCACTAAATTTTCTTGGGTTCGCCATGATGGCTGCTGTAGTTTTGACTTGCAAGGCAAGGCAAATAGCCAATGAAAACCTATTGACACAGATCTCCACGCCATCTGTTGGTACAGGTTGCTGAACATGGCCAACTGTAATACAGTGATTCTAACTAATGGAAATGCGCTGTTATCTAAACTGCAACTGACCAAAGAACACATTACTTTCAACATGACTGTAGGGTACAATACTGCATGTACGTTACACGTCTAAATGTCTTTATAAATTTAGAGTAGTGACAATAACATTACATTATGTTACATTACATTGAATTACATTATCTTGTAGCAAAAATATGAGTTATAGTTACAAAAAATATCAAATACACAATACCATCTTCAGTTTATAATCACAAATGACATTAGCAGGTAGTGTACAGTATAAGAACAGAAAATTTAATATTACGGACGCAGAATAATGCCTAATCGCTATATGCCATCAGGTCATCACAATGTCACGTCCAACTATGAAGGAGCACTTACTGAAACAGAACTAGTAATATCGATTACTCAAAAGCATGATGCAGGGGATTTCTTAGATAAGTTATTTGCTCACCTACTCACAAAATTCCCTACTTTTATGAAACTCACATATTCATGGCAGTTTCACGAAAGCCCTTCAATCGATTCTGTTGTAACTTAGATTAATCCAGCACAGTCCTACTTTTACAAGACCAATTTTCATAGAATCCTATCACCCGTGCCTAGGTCACCAGAGTGATATATTTTATCCAGATTTCCGACAAAAATGTTGTACTTATTTTTAATATCTCCCATACATGCTACATGCCCAGTCATCTCGTTTATTTATCATCCTAATAACGGTGTACGGTTCAAGCTATAAGATTAATAGCTTCGTCATTATCAATAGCAGAATGCAAGATCTACTTCATTTTCCTTAATTACAGATTAGGCCTACTAACCAGATTACAAAATTCTACGGGTAATACTCTTACGGTGTAACGGAACATAGCTAGAAGTCCAAGCCTTGATATAACTCTGTGTCGTTATTCATTCAAATGACCATGCACTGCCTTTTACTGTCATTTAAAGCAATCCTTAGATATCACAAAATTTAATCATAAACCATGTTATATATCTTCTTATAAGCGGAAGGATGAAATATAATCGGGTGTACACGGCACCTACCGGTCTTAGATCAGGGGTGCACAAATCCCGGTCGCCATGTCGCCCGGGTGGCTAAATTATGTGTGATGGCGCTTAATATTTGTAGGTCCCCAGTATGAAATTTGTGCCATGCCACCCTTATGGTGCCTAGAATGTTCAGATGGCTCCTTTTGTGGAGAATTTGTGGACACGTGTCTTGAAAATAGATAACTCCAAACTAATTTTTAGTCATTCTTGTTCCTGTCAACTCTTTAAAATAGAACTAGACTTAAACCAACTTGCAGGTAATTACATATTTATATTTATTGTGTTTGTGCCAAGGGGAACCGCCAACTATTATCCCCACGAAACAAATGAGCTCAAAGGAGAATGATCTTTGTGCAGTGACACTCGCAAGAAATGCAGAATGATGATAATAAAGGAAATGAAGAGAATACACGACGTAATATGAGAAAGATAACTAACAAGCTAAGCAATGCCAATCTCCTTCCACGCATTCCAAGTAAAAAAAAAAAACTGCGATTATTAGGGTATTCTAATACAAGAATTAGACCCATTTCATAAACATTCGGATCAAAAACCGATTGCAATGAATGCACCGACATGAAATTCATCGTCTGTACAGAAGAGGGCGTGAGAGGCACTCGGCAGCATAAAGGACAGGAAGTAATCGGGTGCGGGCGGAACGCGCAGCGATCACCAGGTACGGTCCAAGAAAACTTGAGGGGCGCCACCATGAAGATATCTATAAAAGAAGATACCCAAGGAACCTAAATGAATATCGTTAAATCGTCTTGGAATGCAGTGCATCTAATACGACTGCAAGACTACTGGCTGAATGAGAAGTGAGACAAGTGCCGGAGGTGAGGTTTAGTTTCACAGAGGGCAGTTCAACATTACAAACGATAACTCTCACGCGTAATCTTCATGTTTGTACCGTGCTTCAGTGACGATTAAAACACTTTATTATCCAACAGATGCACAAGTTTATAATTCGTAGATAAAATTAGAATTATTATAAAATATTTAAAATTGCTCCAACATGTTTCGGATCACAAGGGATCCATCATCAGGGAGCTCTATACAGTGCTTGGTTAAAATTACAGTAATGGTTCTATCTCATCGATTGATATGGACGTAGTCGGTGTTAAGGCAGCATATTTGCCCGCGGTGTGTGTGTGTGCTGCACAGTCTAGGGAAGCACTCTCGGAATCACCAAAGAAACCACAACCCACATAATCCAAGGTCCCTGACATGCTGAACGGGACTAAGTCCTTTTTTGATAGAATTTATCCCGTTGTGTTGATAAATAAATATTAATTTATATTAGGTCAAACACAACAATTATGTATTGTTAAATTTAATTAATAATGTTGTGTTTGATGGTAATATATAAATTACTCTTAAGGAATAAGTGTCTTGAGAAGTAGAAAACGTGATACACCCAAAACACGCGCTCAGCAGAATAATATGAAACAAGCTGCAAAGCATTTAGTACGTGAAACTGGACGACAACATCGGCGTATTTCCACATACCAGGTAGAGCACTGGATCAGTCTAAGCAGAACGGCTCGGTCCGTTACTATTTAGGATCACCAACTAGGGCCCTGTGCTGATGAACAAAGTGGTATCCGCCTCTGCATATATAAATATAATCAGGCGTGCACAAATCCCAGGCGCCAGGCCGCCGATGCTGCAGTGGCGCCTAATATTTGTGGGTCCTAGGTATGGAAATTTATTCTTGTCACACTTCCAGCCCCTAGAACTTTTAGATTGACTCTATATTTTTGGAAAATTTGTGAACACCTGATTATAATTTATGTTATAAACGTAAAAAAATTGCGGTCCTTTTATATTATAAAAACTTCAATGTAAATTTAATCAATAAAATTAATTATTGTATAAACGTCTACGTTTCACATGCCTGGAGGGAAATATTAGAAATAATACACTTAAAAAAGGGAAACATGTAAAAGTTTATTTTTATAAGGCTATCCAAAGAAGCAAAATAATATCGTTTATTTTGTAATTAAATATTGGTCAAAAATTTCAATTATAATTATATCATCCTCCTAGGTTAAGAGGTTATCATTAGGCACGTTCGCAAATTGCGAAAAGCGACTACTAGATTCGTCATGTTTCCTCGTCCGACCGTCTGTCCGTCCGCATGAAACAACTCGGCTCCCACTGGATGGATTTATATGAAATTTGATATTTGAATATTTTTTTAAATCTGTGGATAACGTTTAATTTCATTAAATCTGACTAGAATAACGGGTACTTTACGTGAAGAAAATATGCATTTTTGATAATATCTTGCTCAATTTTTCTTAGAATGAGAAATGTTTCAGACAAAACTTGTCGGGAAAATCAAAACACACATTTTATGTCCAATAGCTATTTTTTTAAAATAATGCCGTTTATGAGGTAATGTGAAAAAATACTGTAGAGCCAGGCAGGCCACAGATGACAATATGGTGCACGCGCATTGCATACCTAAGGCTACAAACACATGCTCAGAATATGTAATACTTATTGTTTTTTCACTGCAACAAAGGTTGCAAGAACGCGTCTCAGTGTTACATCGTACGTGCACTGCTTATCTTGTTGGTCATTTTTGATCGCAAGCACTGCGCCACTGTAAAATATGATTTATTTAGTCAGAATTTGTTGACAAATTCGACAATACTGTTTAAAAATCAAAATAAAGTATTTCATCTACAGCTTACTTGTCTTTGGGATTCGTAAATTGTACTGGCTGTGAGACAAATGCGTTGGTCCTAAATCACGCATTCTGCAGTGAAGAAGTTTCTCTCTGAGGCAGCGCCCAATACCAGAATGGCCTTAAATGTCACAAGCTGACTTGGCAATATGTGGGAATTCTTTGTGTTGTTCACACCATCTCGTAAGAAGATCAAATATTTCAGTAGCCTGAATCCATTTTACATTCGTGCTACCGTCGTGATAATCGACAACATACATCTTGCAGCTGACGAAGCTTCAACGCCGGATGAATCCTCGAACTGGTCGAAGTTTCGTGTTCGTTATCCGCAAAACACGCTCCTGTACAATTTTGTACAACATGAAAATATTGTTGCGGCTATTCACATCCGCGCAGTCTTCTACCAGGAATATGGGTACGTTGTCACTGATGCGACTACAATTCATATCACTAGACGTTCAGCACGTCACAGTCGTTAAATCAGAGAACTGACAAAAGCTGCAAGATATCTTCAACATTAATCAAGGTCAGTAACGATTTCGCGATCCACAGGACACAACGTTGACCAACGTACGATTCAGGAAAAGAGAGTAAAGAACACTGTGACCGACGGCAGTCAGGTTGTTCAGATTCTTGAACATCGTTTGCAAAGTGCTGGTTATACGTTTTAATGGTGCATTCAAAAAAAGGGACAGCGTCACAGTGTCAAGTGTCGCAGTGATGCTGAGATTCAAAACCGGAATGATTTATAATAGTTCTACATCAATGACGTTTCTCTTCAGAAAATACAATGGGCGTGTATTTACAGTATGACCTGACAGTAGTATGGGAACACTTGACAAAGAAACGACTTCGCAAGGCTAAGAAAAGTAAAGACAGTTTGCCTGTAAACAGTCCTCTGCCTCTCACGACCGTTGCAAACCAACTAGTGGTGGAGAAAAGACACTTTACTCTATTATGGTTAGAATTCTACTGTTCTTAATGCCATTATCATTGGCTTGCGCACTCAAACGAAATATCGCCACGGGTACAGTACATAAGCAGTCGACTGGTCACATATATTGTTTCCGCCACCAAGAATCCACACCCTTCTGTTCCTACACCAAAGATAACGTGGATAGATAATACATCTTGCACACACATAGCGTATGCGGTCTTTGATTGACAATAATTTAGAATTGACATGGACACTGTGTATACCTTTTACACAGCTTACGAATAATTTGCCAAATGTTAGCATTGCAACACCAAATTATGCGATAAAAAATATGAGATATAAACATTTAATGCAATATAATCCCATAATTTTAAAGATTTTCTGAAAAACTCGTCGTGCGTAATTCAAAGTACATGTAGTTCAGGCATAGTCATGTTTTGTCATCTACCAACAAACATCAGTAAACACCGCCATTCCACAGCGAACGCCAGATAGCTCTCATCCGTGATTGGAAGGCAGAAATGGCCTCAATTAGATGAACTGTAGAAATGGCTGTGTCCATGTGGAAAAGTTATGTTTGTAGTCACGGGAGAAGTTGCCGATTTTATTTTTCAGTGATCGGCATGGCTTGCAGATCAATACATAATGCACCAGTCCCTCGCAAAATAACTTCCAATACAGAACTGCGTCTAGGAAGAATGGAACGGAACGTTAGAAATGGAGTGTGTTGTTTATCCAGCAAAACTAACTCTGTGCATAAGTATGTTGTATATCCTGTTCATACAGGAAATTGCGGTGTGAGGAAGACTACGCAAACAGTAAACTTCCAAACGAGAAATGCAGGCGTGAGTCGATGGTACTCTGATGGTAGGGGACCGCCAAGAGAAAAGTTACCAAGTCTGATGGACTTCCCAGAAATAGTGTGGCCTAGTATCATTAAGGCATTTAGAAACTGGATATTGACTAACATCCTCATTAAACCATATTTTGATAATGACTTCGGTCTACCAGATTTTATACTTGGATCGAAACAGGTATATTAACATTCTTGTATTTTCCACTACAGTCTCTTTTAATTACATGGTGATATGAATTTATGTTAGATTACACACTATGCTTTCACAGACTCATTTACCTGCAGTGCTTTGAATATTTCTCAGGTCAAACTCATGAAGCGTACATTTGTTGTTGCACTGTTTGCTTGTTCTACAAATCTTGTACTCTTAGTGTAATATCTAGGTAACACAAATTTATAATCCAAATGTGAAATTCGTTTAGCGTATGTACGTGTATACCAGAGTCTTGTGGAGATGATTGTAATATAGAAATGTGGTGTAGTGAAATTTTTATGGTTTGCGGTTTTAAATGCATTTTTATTTAGATCATCATCAGTAATTTTACTGGAAGAACTTGATGTGTGAGAGCAGATACTGTCTACATAAAATTTGGCAGACAAAACCTCAGAGGCTTCAAGTAGTAGAATTATTACATAAAATGAAATATCCAAATTAAACTGATTAACATGTTCAATATACAAATATACACAATTAAGGAAGTGGTGGGTGTTGCATGAGGTCTTTGCTATGATGAAGAGGCCTCATTATATTAAAATTGGAAGCCATGGCATTTATTTCAGTTTCTAAATTTATATTTGTATCAAGACTTCATAAACTTTCTGCATTATGATAATTTTGTTTTTATACAATAAATGAAGATACTTAAAAATAGGCTGACTCTTGTAAATATTAGTTTTCTGTTCTAATTCTAATGTGCTGCAAAAAAGTATGAATATCACATGTGTACTGTGAGCACCAAAACACTAAACAACACTCCTCTAGGCAGATTTTTTTGATTGCATACTCAAATAGCCCATGATGATCACCGGGGCCCAAATTATTATTTAGCCATCCTCCATTTTATGTTGTCTTTGATTTTTGGGGGGGGGGGGATAAAGCAAGAAAGTTTTAGATTTGGCACCACTGTTCTATCTGTAACTGTTTGAGGATTAATTAAGTCTCAGATGCCTGTGAACTGTCTTGATAGGAGTTCTTTGTTATGGAGCTGTATGGTACTTGTACTGATGTTGCTGGTGTTCCTGGCAGAACTGTTCAGGTTTTAGTACGTCCTGAATTTAAGAAACATGAAGGGACACCTTTTAAAACAGATGTATCCCATAATTCCCAGTTTAAGTAAGACATGGGATGCCAAGAGTACAAAATTGTGCATTCAGAAAATACCTAGAAATTTGCACAGACATATTTCAACAAAATATATTGCAGTAGACCAAATCAAATATATAATTACACTCTTAATATTTCTGTAACAGTTATACAGATATTTAGAGATGACAAAAATTACACAAAACTGAAAGTATGTTGTTACCAAATTAATATGCCAGCCTCTGCCACAGCTCAGGCAGGTGTGCGAGCTTCTCACTAGAGAAGCTTAGGTTCAATCCCATGGTAGGCCATGTGGTACTCCTATGAATGATCTTGTATTGGGGCTGGTTTTTCTCTCATGTCAGTTTATCCCCAGCCCATTGTCATTCCACAGCTGCATTATCTGTTACCAGGGACTGATACATAGGACTGATCTGATCAACCTTTCATTCTCACAACTGAAACATAAGAAAGCATGTAACTATACACATACATTTCATATCCCTAGTTTATTTAGTTCACTGTCAGTATGAGAATATACAAATATAGCCTCTGACACACACACACACACACACACACATACATATACTGGGAGAGCATCGTCATTGTAGTGGCTAGGCTACAGGCTTAACAACTGAGGAATTGTGATCAACACCTGACAGGAGCATTGGGCTTTTCAGCAAAGCGTTTTGACTGGCTTTGGGCCCACCTTGCCTCATATTCAAGGAGTCATAGAGGTAAAGTAGCCAGGGCATGAAGCCAACTACCTACATTCATCTAATGCTGAGGTTAAGAATGAATGGAGCTGTACCTCCACTTGCCCATTAGTCATTGTCAGATGCACAGGGAAAACTCCTTGTACCTCTTACATGTACATACTGTACAGTCATATGCATGATTAGTCTTTTAAGCACTTTTTAAATATTCATTGATCAACAGTGTGGCAGATGTGGGTCCAGAGGGGTAATTTAAATGCTGCTTTCATTGACTGTAGATTGTGGTCTTCTGGGATGCCAAAGTATAGTTTGGTATCAGTTGTGTGAACCACAAGTTGCAGTGAAACTCGTTACCTTCGGCTAGGGTATGGAGCTTATTAAAATGATATTCAAAATTTTCTTCTTTTTAGAGCAACAGCTGTGATCCAAAGAACTTTCTTTTGTAGCAGGAATATTTTAATATCATAACATGAGTTATCCCTGAATGTTATATCATACTGTGATCAAGCATAAATGTGAAAAGTATATTTTTAGCAGGGGTACATGAATCCTGGCCACCTGGGTGAATAAATTTTGTACAACAGCACCTAATATTTTCAACATGATAACCGTATTTTTGTTTGTACATACAAAAGTATGTGTCAGTTCACATTCACTGAGCAGGAGGTGCCAGATAACTGAGTTTCACAGGCAACTCCAGGACTGTGGGTCGACAGTATAAAACTGGCTTTATGTTACCCTTCTAGTGCCTCAAATTTGGAGGTTGCTTCTAGATTTTTGGAAAATTTGTGGACCTCTTAGTTTGTGTATGATCCCTGAAGATGTCCTTTATGTGAGGAGGAAGAGAATGAATCACATATACTTATGAAATGCAAACAGATAACAAAATGGAGAGAACAGTCTAAAGAATTGGCAGAGAACAGTCTAAAGAATTGGCTACAAATATACAATGAAGTGGAATAAAAAAAATTCATCAGCAACACTAAGGAATTAAAATTAGAAAATTTTCATAAATTTTTATATAAAACAAACTGTAAATGGGAACATAAAATAGAAAAATTGGTGCAGAATGTAGAAGAAGAGAAATACTGTAAAATGTAAATATACTGACAATTTATTATATAGAACATATAATAATAATAATAATAATATTTATTAACTGCAATTGGGTGGTCACCCGGTGGCAGTACACACTTACACACAAGAACAACATAGAACAACACAATTAACCAATGAACTACACAAAAAATA